>Ga0335075_10001494_pt1 | contig 38464 bp, 36 predicted proteins | sample Lox_Sample_24_FD_206723 | JGI IMG/M metagenome (GOLD analysis project Ga0335075, IMG submission 206723) | Soil microbial communities from Loxahatchee National Wildlife Refuge, Florida, United States - Lox_Sample_2.4 | ecosystem: Environmental > Terrestrial > Soil > Wetlands | place: USA... | reverse complement strand
GGAGCGGTAGCGGTCGAGTTGGTGCACAACTTCTCGCTCTTGCACGACGACATCATGGATCACGACGATCATCGCCGTGGCCGCCCATCCGCCTGGGTCGCTTTCGGCCTGTCGAACGCGATACTCGCGGGCGATGCGCTTATCGGACTGGCTCTCGGCCAGCTGACGCGCCTGGAGGACGAAGCCGGGCGGACCGCCACCCGGCTGCTGGCCGACGCTCTCAGCCAGATGATCAAAGGTCAGGCGGCCGACCTCGCGCTGGACAACATGCCTGCCGCCGAGGTCACCGCCGAGCATTACATGGCGGCCACGTACAAGACCACCGCTCTGCTCTATTGCTGCGCTGCCATTGGGGTGACACTGGGCGGCGGGTCAGCCGAGGTGGCCACGGCACTCGGTGAGGCGTGCCGGAAACTCGGGCTGTCCTGGCAGATGGCCAACGACGTGGAGAACATATGGGGCGATCCGGATGTCACCGGAAAGCCAACCCGGGGCGATCTGCGGCAGGCCAAGAAGACGCTGCCGGTAATAGCGGCGCTGCGGTCGCAGACCGCGGCCGGGCTCCGGCTGGCGGAGGCATTCAGTGACGCCACGCCGAACGACGCGGACCTGTACCGGCAGGCGATGCTTATCGAGCGAGCCGGCGGGCGCGAGCACGTCGAACGTCTATCGCGCCGCTATCTCGACCAGGCCCTCGCCGGACTGGCCACGGCTCTGGAGGCCTCGGACGTCCTGGCCGGCTTGGCGGCCCTCTTCCGTTTCATCGTCCCTTCCGTGGGGCGATCGCGTAAGGCAGGCTGAGCTTCCCGGTCGCCCGGTCAGGGATTCCAGTTACGCAGGCCGGTGCTCAAGGTAATCCGTGGCCGGCTGTGAAGGGCGCGCGTCCGTTGATGTGTCGCGCGTGTAATAGAACACGGCCAGGGAAGGCCGCCGGTGCCGGCGAAGCGGCACCGGGTGGCCATGGTATCCCTCGGCGCTGACCAAGAATATTGGGCTGCGGTTGAATACTGGCTCGATCCGCCGCGCTGCCTCACTGCCGTCTTTGGCCCACATCTCGAAGACCCCGCCGTCGCCTTGCTCCCAGTCCCGGCCGATGTAGGTAATGAGGTTCAGGCGGCGCCTCAGCGGCAGCTGTGGATGGGTCGGGAAGTCGGCATGGACGTCGAGATAGCCGCCGGGCAGCGTCAAGTGGTACCCGCCACCGGCCAGATAGGGATCGGGCACCAGACCCGGTATTCCGGTAATCCGCTCAAGCGCCTGCACGAAGGCAGGCGATGCAACAGCGGCAAAGTAAGCCTGGGAAACGGGCCCCATCAGGGACTTGTCCTCAAGAGCTTGCTTGCGGCTATGGCTATGATGGTTGCGCTTCCATACGGAATCCGCGTCTGACGGAAATTCCTTCCGGATTGTGTCGAGGTCCTTGTCGTCGAACAGGCCGTCGATTATTAAATGCGGATACGGGGCGGCAGAACCAAAAGGTGCCCGTGCGTGCTCACCGTAAAGTTTCTCGTAGAACACTGGTATTTCATCGATCCTGCTCATACGCGCACTCCCGCTCCGGAACCAATGTCATCGCCTGACCGCGCGCACCACGCGGCTCGGGCTTTCGGTGTCGCTTTGCGGCCCGGGCCCGGCCGAGGGCTCGAGACCGTGGCTGCTCAGCAGGTCGCAGACCTCGGCCAGGCGGCCGGAGTGATCCGGAACCTCCAGGATCGCCTGCCGGATCAGCGGCCACTGCGCCGGATCGATGCTCAGCAGAACATCGAGTTCGGCACCCTCCACGTCGATCTTGAGGAGGTCCACTGGCCGGCCCGCGGTCAGGAAGGCCGACAGCCGCTCGACCGGCACGGTGATGTCGCGCCCCTGGTACAGCCGCTCGGCGACGCGGGCCGAGAAAATCCGGCTCACGGCCGCCCTGGCCGGCCCGGTCTGTTCCGGGTACCTCGTCGAACCGCCGGGAGCCGCTGGGAAAAAAGTGAACGGTGCGGCTTGCTCCGGCTGGCTGCCGAGCGCGACTTCGTGCACGGCTACGCCGGCCAGGCCGTGCAGCTCGATGTTCTGCCGCAGCACGGCGGCCGACTGGGGCGCCGGCTCGAAGGCGAGGATCTCGGCGTCGGGGTATCTGCGCTTGACATAGAGCGTGAACATCCCGATGTTCGCGCCCGCGTCGACGACCAGGGGCTGCTGCGGCAGCTCGGCATGGTCGTAGCAGCCCGCGCGGAAGATCTCGTCATACAGGAACCTGGCTTCCATGACGCTCGACGCGAAAACCTTTAACCCGTCTTCCAGTTCGATCAGCTTGGCCGCGGACACGCGCCTCTCTTCCCCCCAAGCCCGGCTGGCCGTGGCCGGCCGGGCATGCCTGCGTGCGCACATCGCGCCCGGCCATAGCATGACACCGGACCGGCCGGGCGGCCTAGCCCGAAAAGTCAGTCCCGCCGGGACGCCTGCCGGTGACGGCGGCCCGGTCGCTGAGGCACACCGGCAGGTGGTCGTAGCCGCGCAGCATGAGCTGGCGCCGCTCGCCTGGGTCGGCCGCCAGGGCCAGCGCGGGGAACCGGCCGAGCAGGCGGGGCAGGGCGAGCCTTCCCTCCATCCGGCCGAGGGCGGCGCCGAGGCAGTAGTGCGGGCCGGCGCTGAAGGTCAGGTGATGGTTGTCGCCGCGGCCAGGGTCGAAGGTGTCCGGGTCGGGGAAGCGGCGTGGGTCCCGGTTGGCCGCTCCCAGCAGGACCAGCACCGACTGGCCCGCCGTCACGGATACGCCACCGATCTCGGCATCCCGGTCGGCAAACCGCACCGCGAAGTGCAGCGGGGGCTCGTACCGCAGTATCTCCTCGATGCAGGCGGGGGCGAGCGACGGGTCGGCGCGCAGCGCGGCCAGGGCTTCGGGGTGCTCGATCAGCAGGGCCAGGCCGTTGCCGAACATGTTCGCGGTGGTGCGGAACCCGGCGTTGAACATGACGATCAGGCTGGCCAGCAGCTCGGGCTCGGTGAGCCGGTCGGGCCCGTCGAGCTGGACCAGGTCGGAGATGAGATCCTCGCGCGGGTCCGCCCGGCGGGATGCCACCAGGCCGGCGAAGTACGCGGTCAGCTCGTCCGCCGCGGTGTTGGCCGCCCGGACCAGCCGCAGCGAGTGCTGCCCCAGCTCGAGCACCGCGTCGAAGGCCGCGACCCGCGCCGGGAACCAGGCCCGGTCCGGCTCTGGTATGCCCAGCAGCTCGCCGATGACGTCGATCGGGAGCGGCAGCGCGAACGTGGCCATGAAGTCCACCGGCTGGCCGTCCGCGCCGAGCTCGGCCAGCCGGCCGAGCCAGTGACTGGTTCTGGCGACGATGGCCGGCTCGAGCGCGGTCACCCGGCGGACGGTGACCCCGTGGCCGAACAGCCGCCGCACCCGAGCGTGGTCCGCCCCGTTGACGTTGGGAAATCCGGTCATCAGCGTGCGCACCACGGGATGGTCGCGCCACCAGGTCCCGGTGCGGTTCATGTACTGCGCGTCTGGCACCCGGAAGCCGGCGTCGCACATGACCCGGTTCACCGCGTCGTACCCGCAGACGATGGCGGCGTACCGGTCGGCCGCGCCGAGCGGTACCACCTCGCCCAGCTCGTGCAGCCTGGCGTAGAACTTATACGGGTTCCGCCGCCCCTCGTCGCTGAGCAGGTCCGACAGCGACACGGCAGCGCCCATCGCTTCTCCTCGGGTGTGCCGACGCGGGTCGATGCCCCTTCGACATTAGACCGGTGTCCATCACGCGTCCATCGTGAGACGCCGCTCAGGGCAGCGGCTGGAGCCAGGCCCGCAGCGACGCTGCCGCCTGCGCGATCGCCGTCCGGCTGGCGTCGACGGTGCCGGCCATGGTGAAGAACCCGTGGGCCATGCCCGGGTACCGGCTGAGCTCGACCGGGACGCCCTCGTCGGCCAGCCGGCGTGCGTACGCCTCGCCCTGGTCGCGCAGCGGATCGTACTCGGCCGTGATGACCAGCGCGGGCGGCAGGCCGGCCAGGCTCGGCGCGCGCAGCGGCGACGCGAGCGGGTTGGCCGCGTCTTCCGGGCGGGTCAGGTAGTGCTGGCGGTACCACGCGACCGAGTGCCGGTTGAACAGGAACGGGTCGGCCGGCGCGCGCATCGACTCGTCGTCCGCGAGCTGATCGGTGTTGGGGTAGACCAGGAGCTGGCCGGCCAGCCGCGGACCGCCGCGCAGCGCCAGCAGGGTCACGGCGGCGGCCAGGTTGCCGCCCGCGCTGTCGCCGCCGACCGCCAGGCGGGCCGGGTCGGCCCCGATCTCAGCCGCGTGTCCGGCCACCCAGCGCAGCGCGGCGTAGCAGTCATCGACCGCGCTCGGGAACGGGTGCTCCGGGGCCAGCCGGTAGCCGGCCACGGCCACCAGGGCGCCGGAGGAATTCGCCAGCCGGCGGCTCACGCCGTCGGCGGTGTCGATCGTTCCGAGCACCCAGCCACCGCCGAAGAAGTAGAGCAGCGCGGGCAGCGGCCGGGTCCCGGACGGGCGGTACACCCGCAGCGGCAGGGCGCTGCCGTCGCCACCGGGGCCGGGAATCTCGACCTCGGTCACCTCGAAGACCGGCTCCGCCGCCCCGCCGCCCTGCCGGATCGCGGCCAGGTCGGCGGCGCGGGCGTCGGCCAGCGACATCTCGTACAGCGGGGGGGCGTGCTCACGCTCCCGCTGGTCGCGCACGGCCTGCAGCTGCGGGTCGAGAGGCATCGCACGATTGTCCGTTCTGGTTCGGCCGTCGCACCGAGCATAGGCTAACGGTCATGAGGATTTCGGCGCGATAGGAGGCGGCCGTGGTCGAGCTGACCCGCGAGGATCTGCACACGTCGGTCACTGATCCGGTGTCGGCTTCGATGAACTTCCTCAACGAGGTGGCCGGCCGCTTTCCCGACGCGATCTCGCTGGCGGCCGGACGGCCGTTCGACGAGTTCTACACGGTCGGTGACGTCGGCGCGTACCTCGACGCGTACATCGGGCATTTGCGCGGGCAGGGCGAGGGCGAGGCGCATGTTCGGCGGACCCTGCTCCAGTACGGGCGGACCAACGGCCAGCTCGGCCCGATGATCGCGCGGATGCTCGAGGTCGACGAGGGTATCCGGGTTCCCCCGGACGCGGTCATGGTGACCTCGGGCTGCCAGGAGGCGATGATCATCGCCGTGCGCGGCCTGTGCTCGCGCCCCAGCGACGTCATCCTCGCCGCCGAACCCTGCTATCTCGGCTTCACCGGCGCCGCGCGGGTGCTCGGCGTGGAGGTCGTCCCGGTGCCCGAGGGAGCCGAGGGGTTACGCCCGGAGACGGTCGCGCGGGTAGCGGCTGAAGTCAGGGCGGGCGGGCGCCGCCCGCGGGCGCTGTACGTGGTATCCAACTTCGCCAACCCATCGGGGGTTTCGCTGCCGACCGCGACCCGGCGGGCCCTGCTCGACGTGGCCGCCGACCAGGATCTGCTGATCCTCGAGGACGACCCGTACGGGCTGTTCGGGCTGGACGACGAGCGCCCCGCGGCGATGAAGTCGCTCGACACCGGGCAGCGGGTCATCTACCTGGGCTCGTTCGCGAAGTCGATCTTCCCCGGCGCCCGGGTCGGGTTCCTCGTGGCTGACCAGACGGTGGTGGACTCCACCGGTGCACGCCGCTTGCTGGCCGACGAGCTATCGACCGTGAAGAGCATGGTCACGGTCAACACCTCGCCGATCGCCCAGGCCGTGATCGGCGGCGCGCTGGTCTCGTCCGGTTACAGCCTGCGTGCGGCGAACCGGGAGAAGATCGCCTTCTACCGGCGGAACCTGCGCGCGCTGCTGGCCGCCCTGGAACGCCATTTCGCCGGGACCGCGGTCACCTGGAACGCGCCGGCCGGCGGGTTCTTCGCCGTCGCCGACGTGCCCGTGCGGGCCGACGAGAAGTTGCTCGAGTTGTCGGCGCGGGACTACGGCGTGCTATGGACCCCGATGAGCTTCTTTTATCTGGACGGCGGCGGCGCTCACGCGATCCGTCTGTCGTGCAGCGCGCTGGCCACCGGCCAGATCGACGAGGGCGTCCGCAGGCTGCGGGCCCTGATCGACGACACCAGCCCGTGACCGGCCGGACCGGGTGAACCATCAGCCGGCCGTGACCACCGCCTCGATGGCCGCCCGCAGCTGGCTGGCACTCGGCTGCACCGCGAGGTCGAGCCCGCGGGAGAACGGCAGCACCGCACCATCCGGCCGGGTGACCCGCTTCGGCGGCGCGATCAGGCGCATCTGTTCGGCCGCGGTCGCGATGATCTCGCCGCCGATACCGCAGGTCCGGTTGGAGTCGTCGACGACCACCAGGCGGCCGGTGCGCCGCAGCGAGGCAGCCAGGCCGGCCCAGTCGAACGGGTACAGGGTGCGCGGGTCGAACACCTCCGCCGAGATCCCGCTCGAGGCCGCGAGTTCGTCCGCAACCTCGAGCGCGTCGTACACGAGGTGGCCGACCGCCACCACGGTCACGTCGGTACCCGGCCGGTGCACCCGGCCCGCGCCGAGCGGCACCGGCGCGAGCGCGGCGTAGTCGACGTTCTCGCGGCGCTCGGCGGCGCCGGCCGGGGCGAACAGGATCACCGGGTCGTCGTCCCGGATCGCGCTGATCATCAGGCCATACGCGTCGGTGGGCGTGGCCGGCACGGCCGTCTTGACGCCGACGTGCGCGAACAAGCTGTACGGGTGGTCGGAGTGCTGGCCGGCCCAGCCGACCCGGGAGCCCGATCGCGGCAGCACGTAGGTGACCGGGACCTTGACCTGGCCGCCGGTCATCAGCGACAGCTTGTGCGCCTGGTTCGCGATCTGCTCGAACACCAGGTACAGCAGGGCCGGAATCTGGAACTCGACCACCGGCCGGGAGCCGGACATCGCCGCCCCGGTCGCGAAGCTCGTGAACGCCTGTTCCGAGATCGGCATGTCGAGCACCCGCTCCGGCCCGAACCGCTTGAGCAGCCCGGTGGTCACGTTGCTGACCGCCACCCCGATGTCCTCGCCAAGCACGCACACGGCCGGGTCGCGTTCCATCTCGGCCCCGAGCGCCCGGTTCAGCGCCCTCAGGTAGGACAGGATCGGCATCAGGCCGTTCCCGCCCGGCCGCGCAGCCCGTCGGCGTACAGGTAGTCAAGCGCGCCGGACGGGTCCGGCTCCGGGCTCGCGGCCGCGAAGCGCTGCGCCTGGTCAAGCAGCTCCTCGATCTCGGCGTCGATCCGCACGCGTACCGGCTCCGGCACCCGCGCGGCCTGGATCTGCACCGGGTCGCGGGCCGCCCCCTCGGCGATCTCCTCGGCCGTCCGGTAGCGCGGCCTGGCCACGTGCTCCCAGGTGTGATGCGCGTCGAATCGGTAGGTCAGGCACTCAAGGAACACCGGGCCGTCGCCGGCCCGGGCCCGGGCCACGGCCTCGGCCGCCGCGGTCAGCACGGCCTGCGGATCCATGCCGTCAACGGTCACGGCCGGGATCCCGAACGCGCCAGCCCGGCCGGTGATCGTGCCCGCCGTGGCCGCCTCGACCCGCATCGTCGCCGCGAAGCCGTTGTTCTCACAGACGAAGACGACCGGCACCCGCCACAGCGCGGCCAGGTTCAGGGCCTCGAGCAGCACGCCCTGGTTCACCGCGCCATCGCCGAAGAACGTGACCGCGACCAGGTCGTGCCCGGCGCGCCGGTGTGACCAGGCCGCCCCGGTGGCGATCGCGGCCGCGGCACCGACGATGGCGTTGGCGCCGTAGATGCCGACGCCCACGTCGGCCGCGTGCATCGACCCGCCGCGGCCGGCGTTGAGCCCGGTCTCGCGGCCGGCCAGCTCGGCGAGCATGCGGACCGGGTCGGCGCCCTTAGCCAGCACGTGACCATGCCCGCGGTGAGTGCTGGTAATGAGGTCGTCCGGCCGGAGCGCCGCGCAGACGCCGGCCGCGACGGCCTCCTGGCCGATGTAGGGGTGGATGCCACCGGGGATCAGGCCGCCGCGCACCATCTCGATGGCCCGCTGCTCGAACCGGCGGATGAGCCGCACGGTCCGGTACAGGCCGGCGGCGTCGGCCAGCGGCGCGTCGTGCAGCCGCTGCGGCGCGGTCACTACGCCACCTGGGCCTTCTCGCCGATCGCGGCGAGAATGCCGTCCCACAGGCGCAGGCGCGCGGTGAGCGCCCGGTTGACCGCCCCGGCGCATTCCGCCCAGCGCGCCTCGTCGTCGCCGCACAGGTCGGCCAGCATCTGCATCGCCATCGGCGTGTGCTCCTCGTCGTCGACCTGGATGTGGCGGGCCAGGTAGTCGACGAACGTGCTGAGCGACCCGAGCCGCTGGTTGACGGCGACGACCTGCCTGAACATTTCCGGGATCAGGTCTTCCCGGCCGAACGCGAACGCCGCGGCCTGCACGTGGACCGGCGCGGTCTCGATGAACTCCCAGGTGACCTTCACGAACTCGGCCGCCGGGGCCGGCACGCCGGCCGCGTCGAGCGCCTCGAACACCGGCTGGGAATCGCGGAGCCTGGCGATGAAGCCGGTGATGACCGTGGTGTCGGCGCCGACCTGGGTCATGCCGTTCAGGTAGAGCTCGAAGTGGCTGATAAAGCCGCCGCCGAGCTCGTCGCTCTCCTCGGTCAGCACTATGTCGTTGATCAGCCGGCGGCTGCCCGTGGGGCCCGAGGGCACCCACGGCACCTCGACGCAGGTGAGCTTGCGCTGCAGCGACTTCAGCAGCGACATGAAGTCCCACACCGCGAACACGTGGTGTTCAAGGAACGCGCGGATTGCCTGATGGCTGTCCAGCGCGGCGTAGACCGGGTGGGCCACTACCTGGCCGCGTACCTCACTTATTTCCTCCTCAACGCGGTCGATCGCGGGGTGCCGCCGGCCCCAGTCGTAACGCGTCATAGGTTGACCTCCCGCTGGCCGTGTCCGTCAGGCGGACGTGTCGTAATTGCGCCAGATAACTGGGCAGAACTCGGGGTCGGCGTAGTCCGGGCGGCCGTCGGGCAGACGCCGGACCAGCGTGTCGTGGTTGTAAGCGAGCGTCTCTCCGGAGCTGAGCAGGTACCGGCGGTAGGTGTTGCCGCCGTCCTGCAGGTGGAACGAGACCGCCCGCCGGGGGCGCCCGCTCAGGTTGGGCCCGCTGCCGTGGTACATCCGGCAGTGGTGGAAGCTCATGTGACCCTTGGGGATGACCACCGGCACCTTGACCACCCGGGCCTGGTTGTGCGCGGCGTTGTCGGCCAGCAGCCGGTCCATGTCGCTGGCCGCACGCTCAGCGAAATGCCTGGTCACCGAGTCGTCGCCGCCGATCTCCCGCCACCGGTGACTGCCGTCGATCATCGTGATCGTGCCCATCTCCTCGCCGCAGTCGTGAAACGGTATGAACGCGGTCAGCATCTTTTCCGAGGTTGAGGTCGACCAGTAGTGCTTGTCGAAGTGCCACGGCACGATGTTGCTCGGCTCGCCCGCGACCGGTGGCTTGTAGATCAGCGTCGACTGGAACACTCGGATCTCGTCGGCCTGGGCCAGCCGGGCGGCGACCGCGCCGATCAGCGGCTTGCGCAGGAGCCGGGCCAGGTCGTCGTGCTCGTAGTGCACGTAGTCGTTGTGGCGCTGCACGTCGCCCTGGGAGGGATCCCAGTACGCCAGGCGCGGCGGGCGGACCGGCAGCCTGCGGCTGCGCTCGCCCGCGTAGTACCGCTCACTGGCCGCCACCAGCTCGTCGACCTCGTCGTCGCTGAATAGCTTCTGGCTGAGGTACCAGCCGTGCTCGGCGTAGGACTCGACATCGGCGTCGGACGGCAGAAGCGAGCGCTCCTCGGCGGTGAGCGCGGCCTGGGGCGTGACGGGGACACTCACGGGTCATTCCTTTCCTCGGGCCGTGGGGCGCAGACCGTTCATGCGCGGCTCGTGCCGACCGTGCCGCGGATCTCGGCGAGCTCGCGTTCCTTGGCCGCGTACAGCGCCGGGATGTTGCTGGTGCCGAACGTGCGGGCGCCACGGCGGTCTATGAGCTCGGTGAAGTAGGTGCGGCGGATGTGGGTCGACTTCAGGAAGATCTGGAACATCTGGCCCCAGTGGTCGCGGTCGACCAGGATGCCGAGCGGCCGCAGTTCCTCGACCGCGATATCGGTCAGGCCCAGGCGCCCGCCCAGGATGTCGTAGTAGCCCGTGGGTGTCACCGCGAACTCGACCCCCCGCCCGGCCAGCGCCCGGACCGCGGCCACGATGTCCTCGGTCAGGTAAGCGACATGCTGGATCCCGGCACCGTCATGCCAGGCCAGGAAGTCGTCGATCTGGCCCGGGGCACGGCCGGTGTCCGGCTCGATCAGGGTGAGGGTGAGGCCGCCGGAGGGGCTCTGCACCACCTTGGAGTTCATGCCCTGGCCGCCGACCTCGATGTACTCCTGGAACGTGACCGCCAGGCCGAAGACCTTTTCGTGGAAGCGAACGGTGGCGTCCAGCTCGCCCGCTGGCACGCACACCGCGGCGTGGTCGATGCGGCGCAGCAGGTCGTGGCCGGAGCCGGCGCCGGCGCCCGGCTCCATCTCGATCACGCCGGGCTGGAAGTGGGCGTTGCCGTCGTCCCGTTCGACCAGGCGGTACCTGACGTCGGCAAAGCCCGCCACCTCGGCCGTGACCACGCGGGCCTGGCCGTTCTCCCAGGCCCGGGGCGCGCAGATCCCGGTGCCGCCCGCGCCGGTGACGTCGGCGTACGCGGCCGCGGCGGAGGCGGTGCGGATCGCGATCACGGCGACGCCGTCGCCGTGCCTGGCCACGAACTGGCTGGCCGGATGGGCCTCGTGCAGGCCCGAGGTCAGCAGCAGCCGTATCTCACCCTGCCCGAGCAGGACACTGCGCTGGCCGGCCAGCCCGGTCTCCGGGCCGCCGTGGCCGTAGACGCGGAACCCGCAGGAACTGCGGAGAGACCGCGCTGCGGCGGGCGCGTCAGCCACGTAGAACTCGATGTGGTCGAGGGCTAAGACCTTCATCCCGGCTGCTCCTTCTTCGTTCCTGCGGCGTCGGCCACCACGACGGCCGCGGCCTGGTCCCGGTCCTGATCGGTTCCCGCCAGGTCGGCCCACACGACCAGGACCTCGTCCGCGTCCGCGTCCTCGATCAGCAGCCTGGCCAGGTCCAGCCCGGCCCCGATGTCGCCCACGCAGGCCAACGGCCCGGTCAGGCCCCACCGCGCGGCCACGTAGCCGACCACGGTGTTCGGGACCGCCTGGAAGAACATCAGCGGCCCGACCCGGCCGCCCGCGTCCACCGTCGCGGCCACGTCGGCGGCGCTGGTGACGTCGCCGCGGGCGGTCACGATCACCAGCGCGGTGACCAGGCCCGGCGGTGGCTCACCGCGCCGGCCCAGGGCCCGCTCGGCGACCTCGGCCAGCAGCGGGCTGAACGTGGACACGATGAACCCGGCCAGCGGCCTGACCTCGCGGTCGTCGTCCGGCTCGGGCCAGGACGCCGCCGCGGACACGGCCAGGCCGGCCGCGGCCGCTGCCGCCTGCATAGCGGCCAGGCCCGGGGGAGCGATCGGCGCGGCCCTGGTCATGGCAGGCCGAGCACGAGCGCGGTGTTCGCGCCGCCGAACGCATAGTTGACGCTCATCGCGTACTGGGGGACGGCCGGGGCCGCCTCGCCCAGGACGAGGTTGAGCCGGCAGGCGCCGTCGGCCTCGAGGAAGCCAGCGTTGGCCGGGAGCATGCCCTTGCGGGCAGCTAGCAGGGTGACGATGAGCTCAAGCACCCCGGCCGCCTCCAGCGCCTGGCCGTGCAGCGACTTGGTTGAGCTGACCGGCACCGTGGCGACGGCGTCGCCGAGCGCCACGCGCAGCGCGCTCGCCTCGGCCGGGTCACCGTCGCGGGTCCCCGAGCCGTTGGCGTTGACGTAGCCGAGCTGCTGCGCCGCGATGCCGGCCCGCTGCAGCGCGGCCATGACCGCACGCGTGAGCCCGCGGCCCTCCGGGTGCGGCTGGCACGGATGGTAGGCGTCGCCGGCCCGGCCCCATCCGGCCATCCGGGCCAGCACCGGCGCCCGCCGCGACCGCGCCGACTCGTCCGGCTCGAGCACGACCGCGCCGGCGCCGTCGCCGAGCAGCAGCCCGCGCCGCCCGGCGCTGAACGGGCGGACCTGGCCGTCGTCGGCGAGCACCCGCCCGGCGTCGAACAGCGCGAACTGGTCGCTTTCAACCAGGTATCCGGCGGCCACGACGATCCGGTCCGCGCGGCCCCGGGCGATCAGCGCGGCCGCGTCGGCGATCGCGGTGCTCGCGGCCACGCAGCCCGACGTGTAAGACCGGGTGCCCGGCCCGCCGAGGCCGCCGCCCGCCGCGACCTCGGCGGCGAGCGCGGCGGTCCCGAACCGGTGCCGGTCACGGCGGGGGGCCCGGGCCATCCGCGGGTCGTCGTGCACGGCCAGGAACAGGGCGCTGCGGGCTCGCTCGCCCGCCGTCAGGCAGGCGTCGTCGCACGCCTCGCCGACGACGCGGGTGAGCTCGGTGGCCAGGGCCGGGTCCCCGGGCATGGCCGCCGCGACGCCGACCCGGCGCCGGGTGACGTCGAACCGCTGGACAGGCGCGAACGCGGGCCGGCCGGACAGCACCCCGGCCAGCAGCACGTCGGTGCCCCGGCCGTAGGCGCTTAAGGCGGCCGCGCCGGTCACCACCGCTTCGCCCGGTCCCCGGCGCGCGGTCGTCGCCGCAGCGACTGGCCGGTCCGTCATGCGCGTTCCCCGACCTTCAGGTCCCTGAGCACCTCGACCGCCCCGGTCACCGTGGCCATCCGGACGAACATCTCGTCATCGATGTCCACCGGGCCGTAGCGCTGCTCGATCTGGTGCAGCAGCCAGGCCAGCTCCAGAGAGCTGATCGTCTCCGGAACCTGCTCCGGCTGGCGGTCGCCATAGGTGGCGAGCATCGCTACGACGTCGGAGCGCTGCGGTCCGCCATCCACGGTCAGCGCCCCGATGCTGACTGGACGCGGATCTGTTCGGACATGGTCGGCGGTTCCTTTCGCGTGGTTGTGCTGGCCGGCGCCCTCACCCGGGACCGGCGTCGGCGCCGGAGACGGCCGAACCCGAGGCCGCCACCGGCGTGGCTTCACGGAGCACGGCGCGGTCCCGGACGAGCTTGCCGGTGGCCGTGCGCGGAAGCTGCTCGACGACGTTCAGTCGCCGGGGCCGCTTGTAACCGGCGAGCCTGGTGGCGATCTCGGACTCGACGGCGGGCAACCGGTCGCCGCGGTCAAGCACCAGGTACGCCTCGATGGCAGCGTCGAACACGACGACGGCCGCGGCGACCCCGGGCATCGTGGCCAGGGTGTGCTCGACCTCGGTCAGATCGACCTTGAGGCCGCCGACGGACACCTGGGAGTCCAGGCGGCCGAGGATCCGGACCAGCCCGGTGCGGGGATCGACGGTGCCGGCATCCTTCGTGTGCAGCCAGCCGTCCGCCCACCGGGCCGGGTCGGCCAGGCCGACGTACGGCGACTCCGGCAGCGAGACGAGCAGCTCCCCGGCCTCCTCCCGGACGGTCAGGCCGGGGGCCGGCATCACCGCGGGCCGGTTCTCGCCGAACAGGTCGGTCGCTATGACGCCGACCTCGGTCATGCCGTACATGTTCCCGAGGCGGATACCGTAGCGGTCGGTGAACGCGGTGTAGACGTCACCGCGGACGAGTTCGCCGCCGGTGGTCATGCCGGTCAGCTGGGGCAGCTTGGGCGGGTCGGGCACCGAGGCCAGCAGCTCGATGTGGAACGGGACGCCGAGCAGGGTCGTGGGAAGGGAGTCGGCGGCGACCGCACCGATGATGCCGTCCGCGGTCATCCGGGCCGGGATGGTCAGCTTGACGCCCGCGTGCAGGCCGTAGAGGAGGGCGCCGACCAGCCCGAGCACGTGCACCATGGACGCCAGCGACACGATGCGTTCCCCGCCGCGGGGGACGCCGTCGATCTGCGTGTAGCGGCGCACCTCCTCGATCAGGTTGGCCGCGTCGCGGCCAATGATCTTCGATGGGCCGGTGGATCCGGAACTCAGCTGGATGACCGCGTGGGTCGTGGTCGCGGGCCGACCTGGGTAGCCACAGACCTGCTCGGTCACGTCGGCGAAGCCTCGTAATGGGGCGGCCGACCCCTCGGCCGTGACCACGACCTGCGGCCGCAGGCGGGCCAGCGCGGTATCCACCTCGTAGCGAGTGAGCCGGTGGTCGAGCAGGGACGCCTGGGCGCCGATCCGCCAGGCGGCGAGCAGGTTGGTGATGAACGCCACGGACGGAGGCAGGCAGAGCGCACACGCGCCGCCGCGCCGCAGCCCGGCTTCGGTCAGTGCCCGCTGGCGCTCGGCCACCATCCGGCGCAGCCCGGCCCGCGTGATGGGCTGATCAAGGTGCAGGCACGCCTGGTCATCCGCGCCCGCCAGAAGTACCTCGTCGACCCACTCTGGCTCCAGCTGCGGGTAAGCGCCTTCGGTCACCCGGTGTCTCCCACCTCACACATGACCATCGCCTTACCCCCTCGACACGACCCGGCAATTGTCAAGGCACGGTGAAATGTCCGGAGAGGCCAAAGCGATATACATCGAATGTGCGGTTACCGCAATGACTACTCCGGGCAAAAGCCAGCATTCCAGTTACACCGACCTTACCTGATTGACCCCATTTGACAAGGCCCAGGTAAGGGTCACACACTGGCCGCCCCATACCGGGGCGATAGCCGCCGTTATCCGGCCGCGGAAGAGGCCGGGTAGCCCGCGCCGGGGCGCCGCAGGCCCCGCAGCGCGGTCACGTCAGCCTTGCTGGCGGCGTGCTTCACGCAGTATCGCCCAGGCCGGGCCGAGCTTGCCTCCACGAACGCGCTCTGACAGTCGGGGACCGCGCAGATGCCCAGGTGATTCGGGCCGAACTGGGCGACGACCCAGGCCAGCCCGCAGATCGAGGCCGCCGCGTACCGGTCAGAGACCGAGCCGCTCTCGTCGAGGTGCAGGTGCCAGCGCGAGCGATCGTGCCGCACCAGGACCGGGCGGAGCGGATGCTGGACGAGCAGCGCATTGATCCGGTCGGCGGCGGCTGCGTGGTCACGTTCCGCGGCAGCGGCGAAGATCACGGCGAGTTCCGTGCGGAGCATCCGGAGCGCATCGAGGTCATGATGAGTCCACGGCCCGCGCAGGCGCGGGTCGTCGGCCACGAACGCGCGGAACGCGTCGGTGCCGGCCAGCCGGTCGGTCCGGTTGTCCACGCCAACGGCCGTGTTCACGAGGCGCACCGCCAGCTCGGCATAGGACGTAAGATCCACTGCGGTCCTTTAGCTGCGGGAGATAAGGGTGTCGCTTCCCGCCGAAAGTATGGCACACCCCGGCCCTGGCTGCCGCCTTACGTCACATATCAGGCACGAAGCGTTGCCGGGCGGGCCGCCTTTCCTGTCCCACGATGCCGTCGGTGTCGCACGATGCCCGGCCACGGCGCTAAGGTCCAGTCCATGTTTGCTGTCACCGCGGCGCGCATCGACGCCGACGATCCGCTGGCCGGCCTGGAGCTCGGCGAGCACGCAGAGCCGTCCCCGCCGGATGGGTGGACAACGGTCACGGTCAAGGCCGCCGCCCTCAACCATCACGACGTGTGGACCCTGCGCGGTGTGGGGATCTCGCCCGACCGGCTGCCCATCGTGCTTGGCTGCGACGCCGCCGGGCTCGACTCCGAGGGCAACGAGGTCGTCGTGCACGCCGTCATCTCCGAGGCAATCACCGGGGACGAGACCATGGATCCGGCCAGGTCCCTGCTGTCCGAGCGGTACGACGGGACGTTCGCCGAGCGGGTCGCCGTGCCCCGGCGCAACCTCGTGCCCAAACCGGCCGGGCTGTCGTTCGCCGAGGCTGCGTGCCTGCCGACCGCGTACCTGACCGCCTACCGGATGCTGTTCACCCGGGCCGGGATCGCGCCCGGCGCCACGGTGCTGGTGCAGGGCGCCGGCGGCGGCGTCGCCACCGCGCTGATCCTGCTCGGCCGGGCGGCCGGCTACCGGGTCTGGGTGACCAGCCGCAGCGAGGAAAAGCGGGACCGGGCCGTCATGCTCGGCGCGGACCAGGCGTTCCCGTCCGGGGCCCGGTTGCCGGAGCGGGTGGACGCGGTTATGGAGACGGTCGGCGAGGCCACCTGGGCGCACTCGCTGCGCGCGCTCAAGCCCGGCGGGCGGATCGTGGTCTCCGGCGCGACCAGCGGCTCGGTGCCGCCCGCCGACCTGAGCCGGGTGTTCTTCCTGCAGCTGTCGGTGGTGGGCTCGACCATGGGGACCGCCGGCGAGCTGGCCCGGCTGGTGCGGTTCTGCGAGCAGACCGGGGTCCGCCCGCTGATTGACCGCACCCTGCCGCTGGCTCAGGCCGCCGACGGCCTGGCCGCGATGATCTCCGGGGACCTGTTCGGCAAGGTCACGCTCGCGGTGTAGCCAGGCCGGCCGGGGCGTTACGAGCCGGCCGGGCCGTCCCGTTCAGGATCATCATTGTTCTCATCGGACGGAGCCCCGCGGAAGACCTCGTCTTTGATCCTGGCCAGCGCGTCCTCCAGGATCGAGCGCAGGTCGCCGAGCGCGTTCTCGCCGATGGACTCGGTGTTCCAGGCGGCCTTGGCCAGCTCCCGCCCGAAGTCCACGGCCAGCCGCTCCAGGTCGCGGAACATGCCGATGTCAAGGCCCGGGGTGCCGGGCCAGCCGTGGCCGCCCTGTCCCGACGGACGCTCGCGCCAGCCGGTCCAGCCCGGCCACTGCGACGAGGCCCAGTCGGCCCATTCCCGCCGCGCGCTGCGGCCGCGCTCCTGGCGCTCGCGGGCGGCCTGACTGGCGTCTTCCTTCTGCTGCCGGGCCCGCCTGGCCTGCTCGTGCTGCGCGCCCGCGGCCTGCCTGGCCGCGTCCCGCGGGTCCTGCTGGCCGCCGTGGGCCTGCCGCGTCGCGTCCCTGGCCCGCCGGGCGCTCTCCCTGACCTCGTCCCTGGTCCGCCTGGCCCGCTCCCTGGCGTCTTCGCGCGTCTCGGCCTGCTCGCGGGTCTCCCCGCCCGCTCCGCCCGTCCGGCGGACGTCGCGGGCCGCCCAGGTCAGTTCCTCGCGCAGGTTGCGGACCGTGTCCCTGACGTCCTCGCTCACCTCACGGGCGATGTCGCGCACCGACTGGGTGAGCTCCTCCTCGAGCTCGGCCAGGTCGTCGAGGCGCGAGTTGATCTCCTCCCGCCCCTTGTCGGTGATCCGGTACACCTTCTTGCCGTCCACCTCGTCGTGGGTGACCAGGCCCTCCTCTTCGAGCCTGGCCAGCCGCGGGTAGATCGTGCCCGGCGACGGCGCATAGACGCCGAGGAACCGGTCCTGCAGCAGCCGGATCACCTCGTAGCCGTGCCGTGGCGCCTCATCAAGCAGCTTGAGCAGGTAGAGCCGGAGCCCGCCATGCCTGAACACTGGGCTCACGTCTGCTCACCTTGCCCTGTCGAAGCCGTACTGTCCTTTACGCTACGCTCCTCCGCCTCTGGAGCGCCCGGCTGCGGGTCGCCGGCCTGGGCCAGGAGGGTCACGTCGCCGGTCAGGCTGGTCAGGCTGATGCTGCCGGAGCCGGAACCGAGGGTGCCGCTCACCGTCGCGGGCCCCGCGCCTGGTGCGGAGCTCATCGCGTCGAAGTCGCTGCGCAGGCGGCCGGACTTGGACCTGAGGTCCACCCGGGCGCTGGCCGACGCGGGGACGCGGACGGCCACCTCGCCCGAGACCGTGCTGACCTTGAGCCCGCCACCGTCGGGCATGTCGATGTCGGCCGTCACCTGGCCGCTGATGGTCCGGGCCGCGAGGCGCCTGACCGCACCGCCGACCAGGGTCAGGTCGCCGGAGACCGAGTTGAAAGCGAGGTCGCCGTCGAGCCCCCGCGCCTCGACGTTCCCGGACACCGTCTTGGCGTCCACGTTGCCGGTCACGCCATCAAGGGTGATGTCTCCTGACACGCTTTTGGCGGATATTTTCGCGGAGATTCCGGACAAGATTGTGCTTGCGTTGACCACGCTGACCGTAGTCGGGCAGCCGGCCGGCACGGTGACCGTGACGTCGGCCGAGTGCTTGTGCGGGTGGAGCCAGCCCATCAGGCCGCCGGGCTGCAGGTCCTCGTAGGTGATGGTCAGGATGCCGGCCTCATGGGTCACCAGCAGCGGCCGGCCGGCCAGGCTGGCGACGTCGAGCGACGGGGGGTCCTGGCTGGCCAGGACGGCGACCGATCCCGAGACCACCCGTATCCGGAACGCCGCGATGTCCGGCAGGTCGAGAGTCCGTGGGGAGTCGATGGTCCAGCGAGGCATCGCCGTCCTTCCTCCCTTCACCGCGGGCCGCAGCCGTGACCCGCAGCTCTTGCGGTTACATACATACGATATATCGTGTCTGCAAGTGGTCCGGGCGGCCAGGTACCCCGGGGACAGCCCGGCCGGGCCCTCGGCTATTCCTGATCGTCCAGTTCGCCGGGGTCGTCGTCGAGCCGCGCGAGCCAGCTGGCCAGGGCGTCGACCGGCGACTCCGCGTCCGGGTGCAGGTCGATGAACTCACGCAGCCGCTCGGCCAGCCAGCCCAGGGTGACCCGCTCCTCGCCGCGCCGTTCCTCGAGCTCCTCAAGCCCGCGATCGGTGAAGTACATCGGTCACCGGCCTCTCACCCGCTCCCGGAAAGCGCGGCCTCCACCAGCCGGGCGTGCTCCTCGTGGTGGGCCTTGGCCGAGCCGAGCGCAGGTGCCGACGAGGCCGGAAGTGACACCACTTGTATCGGCCGGTTCAGCAGCCCGGGCAGCCGGAGCGCCATGTAGGGCCAGGCCCCCATGTTGGCCGGCTCCTCCTGCACCCAGGTTACGGTCCCGGCGCCCGGGTACCGGGCCACCTCGGCCGCGATCTCGTCGGCCGGCAGCGGGTAAAGCCGCTCGGCGCGGATGATCGCGATGTCGCCCCGGCTTTCGGCCTCCCGCCGTTCGGCCAGGTCGTAGTAGACCTTGCCGGAGCAGAGCAGCACCCGCCGGACCGTCGCATCGTCGAGCGGCTGCCGCTCGCCGAGCACCGGCCGGAACGAGCCGCTGGTGAAGTCGGCCACCGGCGAGGTGGCCGCCTTCAGCCGCAGCATCGACTTCGGGGTGGCCACGATGAGCGGCTTGATCCGGGTCGACAGCGCCTGCCAGCGCAGCAGGTGGAAGTAGTTGGCCGGGGTAGTTGGCACCGCGACGGTCATGTTGTCCTGCGCGCACAGCGTGAGGAACCGCTCGATCCTGGTCGAGGAGTGGTCGGGGCCCTGTCCCTCGTAGCCGTGTGGCAGCAGCAGCACCACGCCGGAGCGCTGGCCCCACTTCTGCTCGCCCGAGCTGATGAACTCGTCGATGATCGTCTGGGCCCCGTTGACGAAGTCGCCGAACTGGGCCTCCCAGCACACCAGGGCGTCCGGCCTGGCCACCGAGTATCCGTACTCGAAGCCGACCGCTGCGAACTCCGACAGCAGCGAGTCGTAGGCGTGGAACCGGGCCGTGGGGGAGTTGAACGTCCGCAGCGGCGTGTACTCCTCGCCGGTATGCCGGTCCACGAGCACCGCGTGCCGCTGGCCGAAGGTGCCCCGCCGGGTGTCCTGGCCGACCAGCCGCACCGGATGGCCGTCGATGAGCACGCTGCCGAACGCGATCAGCTCGCCGGTGGCCCAGTCGATCTCGTCCCGCTCGACCATGACCGCGCGCCGGTGCAGCTGCGGCTGCAGCCTGGGGTGCACGGTGAAGCCTTCGGGCAGGTTCACCTGGGTCTCGATGATGCGCTTGATGATCTCCGCGGAGATCGCCGTGGGGGTGCGGTCGTGGTCGGCGGGCGGCTGAGCCACGCGCAGCGGCCGGACCACGGCTCCGGGCTCGGCGGGCCGGCTGAGCGCGTCCCTGGTCTCGGTGAAAGCGCGCTCCAGCTCCTGCTGGTAGTCGCGCAGCGCCTGCTCCGCCTCTTCCAGCGTGATGTCGCCCCGGCCGATCAGGGATTCGGTGTAGAGCTTGCGCACCGACCTCTTGGCGTCGATCAGGTCGTACATCAGCGGCTGGGTGAACGAGGGGTTGTCGGCCTCGTTGTGCCCGCGCCGCCGGTAGCAGATCATGTCGATGACGACGTCTTTCTTGAACTGGAGACGGTACTCGAAGGCGAGCCTGCCCACCCGGACCACGGCCTCGGGGTCGTCCCCGTTGACGTGGAAAATCGGGGCCTGGATCATCCGGGCGACGTCGGTCGAATACACGCTGGACCGCGAGTACTCCGGCGCGGTGGTGAACCCGACCTGGTTGTTCACCACGATGTGCACCGTGCCGCCGGTCCGGTAGCCGCGCAGCTGGGACAGCTCCAGGGTCTCGGCCACCACCCCCTGACCGGCGAACGCCGCGTCACCGTGGATCAGCACCGGCAGCACGGTGAACCCGGGCTCGCCCATGTCGATCACGTCCTGCTTGGCCCGGACCACGCCCTCGAGCACCGGGTCGACCGCCTCGAGGTGGCTCGCGTTGGCCACCAGCGAGGTCGTTATTTTTGAGCCGTCCCCGGGCGAGTAGCTGCCCTCGGCGCCGAGGTGGTACTTCACGTCGCCGGACCCGTGGGTGGTGGCCGGGTCCAGGTTCCCCTCGAACTCCTGGAAGATCTGGGCGTAGGACTTGCCCACGATGTTGGCCAGCACGTTGAGCCGGCCCCGGTGGGCCATGCCGATGACCGCCTCGTCCAGCTGCAGGTGCGCCGCCTCGGTGAGCACCGCGTCGAGCAGCGGGATCAGTGCCTCGGCGCCCTCGAGCGAGAACCGCCGCTGGCCGACGAACTTGGTCTGCAGGAACATCTCGAACGCCTCGGCGACGTTCAGCCGGGACAGGATCCGGACCTGGTCGTCGTGCTCGGCCCGGGGGTGCGGCCGCTCCACCCGCGCCTGTATCCAGGCGCGCTCCTCCGGGTTCTGGATGTGCATGTACTCGATGCCGACCGTGCGGCAGTAGGAGTCACGCAGTACGCCGAGGATCTCCCTGAGCTTCATCCGCGGCTTGCCGCCGCCGAACCCGCCGGTGGCGAAGTCGCGCTCCAGGTCCCACAGGGTCAGCCCGTGCTGGTTGATGTCCAGGTCGGGATGCTTGCGCTGCTTGTACTCCAGCGGGTCGGTGTCGGCCATGAGGTGGCCGCGGACCCGGTAGGCGTGGATGAGCTCGTGAACCCTGGCCGCCTTGGACAGGTCGTCCTCGTGGCCGGCCGGGATGTCCTGGACCCAGCGGACCGGCTCGTAGGGGATCCGCAGCGACTGGAACACGGCGTCGTAGAAGCCGTTCTCGCCGAGCAGCAGCTGGTGGACGACGCGCAGGAAGTCACCGGACTGCGCGCCCTGGATGATCCGGTGGTCGTAGGTGGAGGTCAGCGTGACCGTCTTGCTGATCGCCAGCCGGGCGATGGTCTCCTGGGACGCTCCCTGGTAGGCGGCCGGGTACTCCATCGCCCCCACGCCGACGATGCATCCCTGGCCGGCCATCAGCCGCGGCACGGAGTGCTCGGTGCCGATGGTGCCCGGGTTGGTCAGGCTGATCGTGGTCCCGGCAAAGTCCTCGACCGCGAGCTTGCCGGTCCGGGCCTTGCGGACGATGTCCTCGTAGGCCATCCAGAACTGGCGGAAGTCCATCTCCTCGGCGGCGTTGATGCTCGGCACCAGCAGCTGCCGGGTTCCGTCAGCCTTGCGCACGTCGATGGCCAGGCCGAGGTTGACGTGCTCCGGCCTGATCAGCACGGGCTTGCCATCGACCTCGGCGTAGGAGTCGTTCATCTCCGGCACCGCGGCCAGCGCCCGGATCACCGCATAGCCGATGAGGTGGGTGAACGACACCTTCCCGCCGCGTCCGCGGCCGAGGTGGTTGTTGATCACTATCCGGTTGTCGACCAGGAGCTTGGCGGGTATGGCCCGCACGCTCGTGGCGGTGGGCACGGTGAGGCTGGCCGCCATGTTCGCGGCGGTCCGCGCGGCCGCCCCGCGCAGCCGGATCTCGGTCACCGGCTCCCCGGCCAGCGACGGCCCGGCGGCCGATGGCGTGGCCGGTGGTGACACGGCCGGTCCCGGGGCTGCCGGGGTGGCGGGCGGCACCTGGGCCGGTGCGGTGGATCCCTGGACGGCGGGTGGGCGAGCCTGCCCGGCGGGGGCTGGTGCGGTGGCGGGCGGTGCGGTGGCCGCGGCCGGGCTGGCGGCCCGGGGCTGCTCAGGCGGCTTCGGGTGATAGTCGGCGAAGAAGTTCCACCAGGCCCGGTCCACCGAGCCCGGGTCTGCCTGATACCGCTGGTAGAGCTCGTCCACCAGCCATTCGTTGGGCCCGAAATCGGTGCTCGCCGAGTCGGGCCCGGCCGACGGCTCCTGGCTGGACCGGCCGTTAGGTTGCACGGTGAGACCCCCGGGGGATTCCCGGGACTCGGCAGACACGGCGGACATCGCCCTCTTCCGCTACTGGATTATCTGTAATTTCCGCCCACCAGGCTACCCGGCGCCGCGTCTGACGTGCGTCCTTACCCGGCCGAGCGGTGGGTGGGCGCGTCACCCGGATATCGGGTCCCTGCCGTGTGGCTCGAGCCAGTTGACGAACGGGCCCTTGGGCACGATTCGCGATGGGTTGACCCAGCTCTGGGTCTGATAATAGTGGCGCTTGATCTGATCGAAGTCAGTGGTATCGCCGAATCCCGGCCGCTGGTACAGATCGCGCGCGTAACCCCAGAGGTGCCGGTAGTCGACCAGCCGGTTCAGGTTGCACTTGAACAACGGGTAGTAGACGGCGTCGAACCTGGCCAGGGTGGGAAACAGCCGCACGTCCGCCTCGCATGGCTGGCCGCCGAGCAGGAACCGGCGCCGGGCCAGCCGTTCATCCAGGGCGTCCATGGTCGCGAACAGGGCGTCGAACGCCTCTTCGTAGTCGGCCTGCGTGGTCGCGAGCCCGGCCTTGTACACGCCAATGTTGACCGCGTGGTAGATCAGGGTGGCCACCGCGTCGATCTCCCGTCGCTGGGCGGCGGGGTACAGGTCAGGCGAGCCTGGCCGGTGGTACCCGGTGAACTCGGTCTCGAGCATGACCGTGATCTGCGGTACGTCGTTGCTGATGATCCGCTGCGTCTGGGTGTCCCACAGCAGCGGCAGAGTGCACTTGCCCTTATATCCGGGATCGGTGACCAGGTAGAGCTCGGACAGGAAGCGTGCCCCGGTCACCACGTCCCGTCCGCCCTGCCGGTCAGGGAACCGCCAGCCGTGCTCGCCCGAGACCGGGTCGGTCAGGCTCACGCCGACGACCCGGTCGAGCCCCAGCAGGCTGCGCACGATCAGCGCTCGCTGTGACCAAGGGCACGCGAGCGATGCGTAAAGCTGATAGCGCCCGGGCTCCGCCAGGAAGCCGCTCGATCCATCCCCCGTAATCCGCCCCGTGAACGTCCCCTGATGACGAAAAAAGCCGCCCGTTGACGACGCTGAGGTCGGCTGAGGCATGGAGGGCATCACCATCCCTTCCGGGCCTGAACTGGGCAGTACGTGATTTCCTGTCTACTAGACCACGGTTCACTACCGGACCACGGTCGGTTTGGGCAGATCCGGCAGGCCCTGCCCTTTTTCAGCGGATGCCATGGCCAGACGTGGCTCGGGGCGGCGCCACACAGTGTGGGAAGGGGCTGCTGGTGACTTCGATCGTTAGCGGTCTGACCCACCTCAGCGGCTGGGTCGCCTACGCACTGATCGCTGCGCTCGTGTTCGGGGAGACCGCGATATTCCTCGGGTTCGTGCTGCCCGGCGAGGCCGCCGTCGTCATCGGCGGCGTGCTGGCCAGCCGCGGCCACCTGTCGCTGGCCACGCTGACGGCCGTGGTGGTGGTGGCCGCGGTGGCCGGCCCCATGGTGGGTTACGAGATCGGCAGCCGGATGGGTGATCGCCTGTTCCGGGCCCGCGTCCTGCGCCGGATGCCCGGCGGGCCGGAGCGGGCCAGGACCGCACTGCGCGACCGGGGCGCGCTCGCCGTCCTGCTCGGCCGGTTCGTCGCCTTTGTGCGCGCGGTGATGCCGGCCGCCGCGGGAGCGGTCCGGGTGCCTTACCGGACCTTCCTGCTCTACAACGTGGTCGGCGGGATCGTCTGGGGCGTTGGTTACTGCCTGGTGGGGTACCTGGCCGGGTCGGCCTACTCGGCGGTGGAGACCCGGGTCGGCACCGGGCTCGCCGTGGCCGTCGCCGTGGTCGTGGTGGCGGCCGTGGCCGTGTGGGTGGTGCGCCGGCGCCGCGCCGCCGCGTCCGGCTATAAGAGCACCGACGGCGCCCCCGAGGTGCCCGGCGGCGCCGGTCCGGAGGGTGGCTCTGCGGTGCCGGGTGGCGTGGAGGCCAACGGTGGCTCTGCGGTGCCGGGTGGCGTGGAGGCCAACGGTGGCTCTGCGGTGCCGGGTGGCCTGGAGGCCAACGGTGGCCCGCCGATGCCCGGCGCCGGTCCGGGCGGCGGCGCCCCGGCCGATCGGCGCGGCGAGTAACCCGCCGCGGGGGGCGGCCCCGGGCTGGTGACCGGTGAGCCTAGGCCCGCCCGAAGAGGTCCTCGCGCCGATGCTCGAGGCTGGGCAGGATGGCCCTGACCTCAGCGGTAACCGCGGTGTCAACGTCTCCCACGGCCATGCCCGGCCGCGGCCCGAGGTCCAGCCTGACCGTGCCCATCGGATCGACCAGCATGCTGCGCCCGCTCCCCGTGGGCGCGCGGGTGGGCGGCTCCATTGGGTCGGGCACCTGGTCGGCCGCGGCCACCCACACGGTGTTCTCGATGGCCCGGGCGCGGACCAGCGTAACCCAGTGTTCCTCCTTGAACAGCCCGGCGGCCCAGCCGGCCGGAACCAGGATCAGGTCGGCGCCCTGGGCCGTCAGGGCCCGCGCGTGTTCCGGGAACCTGATGTCGTAGCAGATCAGTATCCCGACCCGCAGGCCGCCCAGGTCGGTGACCGTGGGCTCATTGCCCGCCGCGACATCCTCGGACTCACGCTGGCCGAGCGCGTCGAACAGGTGGATCTTCCGGTAGGCCGCGGCCAGCTGCCCGTGGGCGTCGAACGCGACGGCGGTGTTGTAGACCCGGCCGCCCGGCCCAGGCTCGAAGACCCCGGCGACCACGGCGACTGCATGATCGCGCGCGGCCGCGGCCAGGCCGCTGCAGAACGCGCCGTCGACAGGTTCCGCGGCGGCCCGCAGGTCGGTCCCGAAACGGGCTTGGGTCCCCTCGGGGAAGACCGCAAGCTCGGCGCCCGCGGCCGCGGCGTCGGCCACAGCCGCCTTGGCCCGGCCGAGATTGACCGCCGGATCGGAGCTGACCGGCATTTGGCAGAGCGCGACCCGCATGTCGGCAGCGTATGACACGAGGCGCCAGAATGGGACCCCAGGCCGCCGGGAATGGCCGCGAGCGCGCTTGGGTCGCCGCTGCCGCTGCAGCCGCCGGGCCTGGGCAACGCCGCGGCGTCCCAGGTCAGTCCAGCTCGATCGAGCCGAGGAGCCTGGCCGCCTGGCGCTGGGCCTCGCCCAGGTCAGTCCCTGGCTCGATGGCGGCCAGCAACAGGTCGTGCAGCTGCCTGCGCTCGGCCGCGGACAGCCGCCCGAACGGCGTGCGAGCGGATTCCATGCAGGCCACCAGCTGAGTCCTGGCTGCGGCACCTTCCGGGGTGAGGCTCACCCGCTTTACCCGCCGGTCGCCGGGGTCATCATGCCGTTCGACCAGGCCGCGGGCGGCGAGCCGGTCGGCTATCCCGGTGGCGGTTGACGCGTGGCCGCCCAGCCGGGCCGACAGCTCGCGCATGGGCATGCTGCCGTCGATCCGCAACAGCGCCGACGCCTGGACCACGGACAGCCCGCACTGCTCGGCGCACTGCCCGATCTGAGTGGCCGTCTGGCCGACGAGCGCGACGAGCAGGCCGGCTATCTCGCGGGTCTCGGCTACATCAGGCATGGCGCTCATCGTAGGGGCGTAGACTTGCGATGCCAATATTTGACATCCCGAATATTCGTATGCGAATCTTATTGAGGTCCCGCCGCCCCTAAGAGGACAGGCCATGGAGGACAGCGCCATGCCGAGCCCGCAGATGCAAGCGATCATCGATGCCTTGCGTGATCACATCCCGCAGGACGGGAACTTCACGCTGCAGCAGCACCGGGCCATGCACGACGGGATGCTGGCCCGGCGTGCTCCCGGCGAGGACGTGCGAATCGAGGCAACGACGCTCGGCGGGGTCCCGGCCGAGTGGGTCTGGGCCGATGGCGTCCCGGCCGGCCGAGTGGTCGTGCACTGCCACGGCGGCGGCTTCCGCGCCGGCTCGCCGCGCGGCTCCCGGCAGTTCGCCGGGCGCCTGTCCCGGGCCGCCAAGGCCAGGATCGCCGTGCTCGACTACCGGCTGGCACCCGAGCACCCGTTTCCGGCCGCGCTCGACGACGTGATCAGCGGCTACCGCGGCCTGCTGGACGCCGGTCAGGCGGCCGCGACGATCGCGTTCGGTGGTGAGTCGATCGGCGGCGGCACCCTGGCCCTGGTGGCGCTCCCGGCCGTGCGGGACAGTGGCTTGCCGCTGCCCGCGTCGGCGTTCGCGCTGTCCCCGCTCACCGATCTGACCCTGAGCAGCCCGGCGATATCCGATCCTGCGGGCCGCGACCCGCTGACTCGCGACGGCCGCCAGCTCGCGGCGACGGTGCGCGACTACCTTCCGGCGGGCCAGGATCCGGCTGCGCCGCTGGTATCACCGCTCTACGCCGACTGGTCCGGGCTGCCAGCGGTGCACATCGAGGTCGGCAGCACCGAGCGGCTGATCGACGACGCGCGTCGGCTGATCGAGCGGGCACGCCTGGCCGGGGTGCCCGCGACCCTGGAGGTCACCGAGGACGGTGTGCACGCCTTCGCCGCCACGGCGCCGGACACACCGGAAGCCCGGGCCGCGATCGAGCGCCTTGGCCGTCACCTCAGCGCCCACTTTCCCGGCGGGAACGGCGGTCCTGCGGGCATCTAGGCGCCATGAGGCGTTGTTCACGGGCACCTTCCGGAAGCTCTTCAGCAGCCGGGACTTAGCCGCTTCGATCTCCTGGCTGATCGCGAGGCTGGCAAGCTCATGACCATCTCGCTGTGGGAGTCGCGCGAGAGCCTTTCTCGCCGTCGAGGAACGCGCCGCTTTGGATCTTGAAGGTGGCCGGGCGCCGGGTCCGGGCAGATCACGGGATTGCGCAGTCCGCCCCGGAGCCGAATATCCAGTTATCCTACGGGTGTGATCGCGCTTCTATTTGCTGCGGTCGCGGTGGGGCTGTCGAACCTGGCCGCGTCTATTGGCATTGGCGTAACGGGTGTGACGGTCCGGACCAGGTTGCAGGTTGGCCTGGTCTTCGGCGTCTTTGAGGCCGGGATGCCGATTGTCGGCCTGCTGATCGGCCAGCGGATCGCCCGCGACCTCGGCCAGGCGGTGCGCTGGCCGGGCGCGGTCTTGCTGATAGTTGTCGGCGCGTCTGGCCTGGTGCGGTCGCTGCATGACAGCCGCAGAAGGGCGGCGCACGAACCGGGGGAGTCCCCGAGGCCAACGGCGCAACCCGAGGTGCGCAGGCCGTCGTCCGGGCTCGGCCGCCTCCTGGTCAGCGGCTTTGTGCTCAGCCTGGACAACCTGGTGGTCGGTTTCGCGCTGGGCACGTACCAGGTCGGCATCCTGGCTGGCGCGGCCCTGATCGGAGCGGTCAGCGTGACCATGTCGCTGGCCGGGCTCGAGCTCGGCGGACTGCTTGGCCGGTGGGTCGGCGAGCGAAGCGAGCAGATGAGCGGCGTGATCCTCATCCTGGTCGGAGCCGCCATCGCGGGCGGAGCCTTAACCTGACACCCAGCACGGCGATATGCCCGAATTATGGACACGCGAACACGCTGGCTGGACGTGTTTTCGTGATCATGGAAATATCAGGCTTACCGCCGCTTGAGCGCACCGCACCAAGGAGGGCTTGGGCCGGGCGGCGGCTAGGGGCTGGACGCGGGTGCCGGGGAAGCTTGAGGACTGGGCACGGGTACCGGCGACGCTCGATGGGTCGATGGCCCAGGCGGCTGGCCGGGGCCGATTCCGCAGTAGAAGTTCGCGTACGGGTCCGGGTGGCGGTTCGGGGGCCGGGGCTGCATCGTGCAGTGCGACTCGATCCACCGCACCCTCGGGTCCGGGCCCGGCGGTGACACCGGCAGCACGAAAACCCGCACGTAGCCGCGGCTGATGTCGGCCTGCAGCGTGGCCAGCGTCGGAACCGGCACGTTGCCGAGGTAGCCGCCGATCGGCAGCACCTCCCTGCCGCTGTACAGGATGAAGGTATCGGCGAGGCCGGACGTGTCGGCACCGAACAGGGCGTCACCGGGTGGCGTCCTGAGTTCCAGCCGCTGGGCTGCCCTGGTGAGAGCGGGCCCGGCGGCGGCCAGGGCCTGGTTATTGTGCGCGGTCTTCGACGACTCGAACGGGGTGTCAAACGGGCCTAGCCCGCGGATGACGCAGCTCACGGACGCCGCCACGGGCAGCAGGAGCACGGCGGCACCGGCGTACGCGACCGCAGTCAGGTGCCCGGCCTGGCCCGACGCGGGCAGCAGCAGCTGAGCGGCGGCGGCCGCCGCCACGATCAGCGCCACCACGGTGAGCACGACCGGGCCGGATGCCGTCCCGGACATCAGGTAGGCGCCGTAGCCGGCGCAGCCGAGCACCGTCGCGGCGAGGATCACGCGCACCCTGGCCGGCCAGGGGCGAGGTCCGCACGCGGCCACGCCGGTGCCGCACAGCGCGGCCACCGCGGGGATGAGCGCCGCAACGTAGTACGAGTTCAGGTAGGTGCCGGCGCTGAAGAAGACCGCGAGGATCAGCCACCAGCCGCCCCACAGCACGGCGGCGGCGCGCAGCGGGTCGCGCCTGCCCTGGCGGCGCCGGGAGATGAGCACACCCAGCCCGCCGACTACGGCCGCCGGCAGCAGCCAGCCGCTGTCGGCCGCGAACGGGCCGGCCAGAAGACGGTGCCAGCTCGGTTTGATGCCTTTGGTTTCGGCGGTGAGCGACTGCCCGCTCTCCTGGGCCGCGACCACCAGTGGTGAAGGCGGCCCGGCCAGCGTCGCCCAGTGCCCGGTGAGCCGTCCCAGGCCGTTGTAGTCGAAGACCTGCGTGTACACCGAGTCGTCCGGGCTGCCGTCCACGTAGGGCCGGTCCTGGGACGGCACGATCGAGACGGCGGTCATCCAGGACAGGGAGACCACCGCGGTGACCACCCCGGCCAGCGCGACGTGCGCGCACCGGGTGCGCAGCCGCGCCGTGGGAGCGGCGAGCAGATAGGCCGCGGCCAGCGCGGGCAGGGCCAGCCAGGCCTGGATCATCTTCGCCTGAAACGCCAGGCCAACCCAGACGCCGGCCAGCAGCAGCTGCCGCAGCGACCCGGTGAGCAGCGCGGCGGACGTGGCGTCGGCGGCGAGCACCAGCAGCAGAATCAGCAGCGAGTCCGATACGTTGCCGCGGCTCAGCAGCACGGTGATGGGCGTGACGGCTAGCACGGCCGCGGCGGTCAGGCCGGCCGCAGGCCCGGCCAGCCGGCGGACCGCCCGGTACAGCACGAGGATGGTGAGTACGCCCTCGACCACTTGGGGCAGGACCAGGGCCCAGATGTGAAAGCCGAAGATGCGCAGCGAGAGGGCCTGCACCCATAGCGCGCCGGGCAGCTTGTCGATGGTGACGGTCCCGGCCGGATCGAAGGCTCCGAAGATGAAGTCATGCCAGCTTTCCGACATGCTGCGGGCCGCCGCGCCGTAGAACGGCTCGACGCTGGCGCCCGCCATTCCCCAGCCGTACGCGACAGCCGCGACGACCGCGATGGCCAGCAGTGTGGGCCGGGCCCAGGCGGGCTGATCCGGGGGCGAGCGCCACGGCGTCAGGAAGTGGCGCCAGCGAGGTGCTCCTGACACCGGCGCTGGTGCTGTTTCCGGGATAATCGCCGCCCCCACCTGCCCAGTATGGCGGGAAAGCGCGGGTCGTGCCCGCCTGGCGCGGGGAGGCGGCAGTCACACGGCACTGCTCACGTGGACGCCATGTCCACGCGCTGACCTGTGGGCTTCAGGCGCGGCGTCCGGGGGACGCCCTAATCCTCTAGGTGGAGGGCGGCCTTGGGGCACGACCTGACCGCAACCCGCACCGCGTCGGCGAGGTGCGGTGGCACCTCGGCCACCTGGATATGCAGTTGGTCCTCGTCATCCACCTCGAACACCTCGGGCACCAGGCCCGCGCATACCGCGTTGGCCTCGCAGGAGTCGCGGTCGACAGCTACCCTCACGAGTCTCCCTAAGTTGGCCAGTAGTACGGAGTAGAGCACGTTCCGGCGCGCGCGGGCAAGGTGGAAGGGACACTAGCAGACATGCAGAACGGCTTCCCCGCGCAACTGGCCAGCGCCGCCGAGTCGGCCAAGGGCTTCATGCCAGCTCCTGAGGGTCTGGCGCTGTACGACACCGCCACGGCTTATGGGCCCCGCGGCCCGGTTGCCGAGATCGGGACCTACTGCGGCAAGTCAACGATCTACCTGGCGGCCGCCGCCCGGGAGGCGGGCCAGCTGGTCATCACCGTCGATCATCATCATGGCTCGGAGGAGAACCAGCCGGGCTGGGAGTATCACGACCCAGGGCTGGTGGATCCGGCGACCGGCCGGCTGGACACGCTGCCGCACTTCAGGTCCACCCTCGCCGCTACCGGCCTGGAGCAGCACGTGATCGCCGTTGTGGGCCGGTCGGCCGATGTCGCCAGACTGTGGCGGATGCCGCTCGGGATGCTGTTCATCGATGGCGGGCACACCGACGCGGCGGCCACGGCCGACTACGAGGGCTGGGCGCCGTGGGTGGCGGTCGGCGGGGCGCTGGCCATCCACGACGTGTTCCCGGATCCGGCCGACGGCGGCCAGGCGCCGTACCGCATCTTCCAGCGCGCGCTGAAGTCGGGCGCGTTCGCCGAGGTGCGGGTGGAGGGCTCACTGCGGGTTCTCGAGCGCGTCGGCGAAGGGATCGGCTGAACGGCCACGGCCTCGGCCGGAGCGGTCAGACGGTGTCGGGTGAGGTCGCGGAGGCGGGCCGGTGCCGGCCGGCCGCGTCAGACGGCGCCGGGCCAGGCCGCGGCTGGCCGGCCGCCCCCTTTTCGCATCCGCAGGCGGCGGCGTCGACGGGCGAGCCAACGGCCCACCGCGATGTCGCGGTGGTGAAGATCCCCGATCCGCCGGTGGCTCCGGACAGCGCGTCGGCGGCCAGGATGACCGCGGCCGCGGTCCAGCTGCTCTGTTCGTTCGGGAAGTGCGCCTGGTTGACAAACTGCCAGCCGGTCCAGTAACTGCCGTCCGGGTCGCGCAGATGCTGCATCTGCCCGAACAGCTCAACCGCACGGGAGTGATCGCCGAGCACATCGAGCGCGAGCGCGAGTTCGCAGGTCTCGGCGCCGGTGACCCAGGGCTGGTCGCTGACGCAACGGATGCCAAGGCCGGGCACGACGAACGTGTCCCAGCCCGCCTCCAGGCGTGCCGCCGCCGCGCGACCGCGCAGGGGCCCGCCGAGCACCGGGTAGTACCAGTCCATCGAGAACCTGCTCTTGTCGGCAAACGCCTCGGGATGGCAGGCCACCGCGTGCCCGAGCTGGCCGGCCGCCAGTTCCCAGTCCGGCTGCGGCTCGCCGATGTACTCGGCCAGCGCGATCGCGCAGCGTAGCGCGTGATGCATGCTGGAGCTGCCGGCCAGCAGAGCGTAGGAGGCCGGCGTGCCGTCTGGCCGGCGCTGCCAGATGATCTCACCGCGCGGCTGCTGGAGGCCGAGCGCGAACTCGATCCCCTTGCGCACCACGGGCCACATTCGCCGCGCGAACGCATCGTCGCCCGTGACCTGGAACTCGTGCCAGACTCCGACCGCGGGGTAGGCGGCGTGGTTGCTCTCCACCGCGTTATCGCTGACCGTGCCGTCCCCGGCCACTTTCGGCCACGACCCGTCCGGCCGCTGGGCGGCCCGCAGCCACTCGTAGCCTCGCCGTGCGGCACCGCGCAGCCCGCACACGCTCAGCGCCATCACGCACTCGACGTGGTTCCAGGCATCGACGTGGCCGTCCGGCCAGCCGATCGCGCCGTCGCGTTGCTGAACGGCGGCGATGCTGTTGCCGGTGGCCAGGATCTGCTCGGCGGTCAGGATTCCGGGAAGCGAGGGGATGCACGCGTGGTCTGGGCCGGCTGGGCTGATGCTGTTTGTCTGGTCTGAGCTGGGGCTGGCCAGGCTCGCGCCCGCCGTGCTCTCAGGCCGCCGCATGGGCCGCCTCGGGCTGCGCCGGCTCGGCGGCCCCGGTGCCGCGCGCGCCGGTGCGGCCGGTGTCATCGTCGGCGTCCGCGGCGCCGGCGGCCGGCTTGGCCACATAGATGACGATGCTCTTGCCGATGAGAGGGTTCAGCGCGCGGTCGGCCAGCCGCATGATCGCGGGTTTGTTCATGATCTCCCAGACCAGGAGCCGGTGGTAGGCCCGGGCCAGCGGATGGTCGTCGTCGTGCACGCCGACCGCGCATTTCAGCCACCAGTACGGCGCGTGCAGCGCGTGGGCGTGATGGTGCCCGCTGACGGACAAGCCGGCCCGGGTCAGCTTGGCCCTGAGCTCACCGCGGGTGAAGATCCGCAGGTGTCCGCCGGGCACGTTGTGGTAGTCGTCGGAGAGCCGCCAGCAGATCCGCTCGGGCAGCCAGGCCGGCACGGTGACCGCGGCCACGCCACCCGGCCGCAGCACCCGGGCGATTTCGTCCATGGCGGCCTGGTCGGCCGGGATGTGCTCGAGCACCTCGGCCGCGATCACCCGGTCAAAGCAGCCATCAGGGAACGGCATCGCGGTGGCGTCGCCGGCCGCCGCACCCGCGGATGCGCCGGGCGGAACCTCGCCTGCCTCGGCCATCGCCGCGAACATGGCAGCCACCTGCTGTAGCTCGCCCTCATCGGTATCGAGCGCGACCACGTGCGCACCGCGGCGCAGCGCCTCGAACGCGTGCCGCCCAGCGCCGCAGCCCAGGTCGAGTACGCGGTCGCCGGGGCCGACCGGGAGCCGGGCGAAGTCGACGGTCAGCACGGGGCCGCGTCCCGCCGCGTGGCCTGAGCCGCTGCCGGGCGCTGCGCCGCCTCGATCGCCAGACGGTACTGACCGACGGTCGCCTGGGCCACGGCGGACCACGCGAAGCGCTCCTGCACCCGCCGCAGGGCTAGGGCCGACAGCCGCTCCCGCTCCGCGGGCGAGTCGTGCAGCGTCCGCAGCGCCATCGCGAGTTCCTCGGGATCGCCCGGCGTGACCAGGAGCGCCGCGTCGCCGGTCACCTCGGGCAGGGCGCCGGTCCGGCTGGCGATCAGCGGCGTGCCCGAGGCCATGTGCTCGACGGCCGGCAGTGAGAAGCCCTCGTAAAGCGATGGCACGACGGCGATCTCGGCGGTCGCGATGAACTCGGCGAGTTCGGTGTCGGTGAACCCGCTGACGAACCGGACCTTGTCACCCAGGGCCAGGTCGGCGACAAGCCGCTCCGTCGGGCCGCCGGAAGCGGGCTTGCCGACCACGGTCAGCACCACGTTGCGCTCCGTGGTGAGCTTGGCCACGGCGCGCAGCAGCGTCGAGATGCCCTTGACCGGAGAGTCGGCGCTGGCCACGGCCACGATCCGGCCGGGCACGCGCGGCACCGGCCGGGGGTGGAACAGGCGGGTGTCCACCCCGAGCGGGATCACGTGCACGCTGGAGCTTGGCACCCGGAAGTCGCGGCGGATGTCGTCGCGAGAGGACTCAGAGCCGGTGAGCACCGGGCCGACCCGGCGGGCGACCCTGGCCTGCATCCGGACGAATCCGTACCACCGGCGCTTGGACAGCCGGGACAGGCCCTTGGCCTCGGCGAGCTCGATCCGCCGGTCCACGCTGATCGGGTGATGGATGCTGGTGACCAGCGGCAGGCCCAGGCGGGCGATGCGCAGCATCCCGTAGGCAAGGACCTGATTGTCGTGCACGATGTCGAAGTCACCACGGCGCGCGCGCAGGGCCCGCAGCGCCCGCAGGCTGAACGTCAGCGGCTCCGGGAAGGCCCCGGTCCACATCGCGGCCACCTCGAGCGCGTCGATCCAGTCGCGGTACTCGCTGGGCCGCGGGGTACGGAACGGGTCGGGCTCGCGGTACAGGTCCAGGCTCGGCAGGGTGCGCAGCAGCGGGCCGGGCTCAAGCTCCGGATACGGCTGGCCGGAGAACACCTCGACGTGATGGCCGAGCGCGGCCAGCTCACGGGACAGGTGCCGCAGGTAGATTCCCTGGCCGCCGCAGTGCGGCTTGCTCCGGTAGGACAGCAGCGCGACGCGCAGGGGACGGCCCGCCTCGGCTGACGTGCCCGGGGGTCCGGGAGCCGTCTCTTGCGCCGGTGGCGCCAACGCTGGCATCTTGGGGGGGCCAGGGGTCAGCCCCCGGGCTGGTACGGTGCTCACGCAGGTATGCGCCTCCTCGTCTGCCGCTGGCAGCCTGATCAAGGCGTGCCCACGCGCCCCCTAGGCAGCGAACATTACCAGGGGGTATCTTGCGTAACCTTGTGCCCCATGCGTAAACCGCCATGTGCTTCTGTTGCCCGGCTGTCGGTAAGCTGCCGCGACGTGACCGTTTGCCCGCGGCGGTCTCGGACGGCCCGCAAGATGGGGAGACACTGCTGACACGACGTGCCCTGATCACCGGTATCACCGGCCAGGATGGTTCCTACCTGGCCGAGCATCTGCTTGCCGAGGGGTATGAGGTCTGGGGTCTGGTGCGGGGCCAGTCGAACCCGCGGGTACGCCGGGTGCGCCAGCTCCTGGGCGACGTCCGCCTGGTCCGTGGTGACCTGCTCGACCAGGGCAGCCTGATCTCGGCGGTCGAGCGGGTGCAGCCCGACGAGGTCTACAACCTGGCCGCGATCTCGTACGTGCCGATGTCCTGGCAGCAGGCCGAGCTGACTGGCGAGGTCACCGGTCTCGGCGTGCTGCGGGTGCTTGAGGCGATCCGGGTCTGCAGCGGCATCAGCGCGTCGCGGAGCCCGGCCCGTGGCCAGATCCGGTTCTACCAGGCCTCATCCTCGGAGATGTTCGGGAAGGTGCGGGAGTCGCCGCAGAACGAGCAGACCCCGTTCCACCCGCGCAGTCCGTACGGCGTGGCCAAGGCCTACGGCCACCACCTGACCCAGAACTACCGCGAGTCCTACGGCATGTTCGCGGTGTCCGGCATCCTGTTCAACCACGAGTCTCCGCGCCGGGGCGCGGAGTTCGTCACCCGCAAGGTGTCGCTTGGCGCCGCCAAGATCAAGCTCGGCTACGAGCGGCAGCTGCGCCTCGGCAACCTGGGGGCCAACCGGGACTGGGGGTTCGCGGGCGACTATGTGCGTGCGATGCACCTGATGCTGAAGCGAGACGAGCCCGCCGACTACGTGGTGGGGACGGGCGTGATGCACGGCGTCGGCGAGCTGGTGGAGCTGGCCTTCGGGGTGGCGGGCCTCGATTGGCGGGACCACGTGGTGACCGACGCAGCCTTTATCAGGCCGGCCGAGGTGGACCGGCTGTGCGCGAACCCGGCCAAGGCCGCCAGCGAGCTCGGCTGGGAGCCGAAGATCGGTTTCGAGGAGCTGGTCGCGATGATGGTCGAGGCCGATCTGGAGTTGCTGTCCGTGTCTGGCGGGCACGCCGAGGACTCGTTCGGGTCCGACTCCTGGTAATCCGGAGCGGCGGAACGGCCGTCAGCGGCGGGCACCGTGGTTCGCGGGGCTGGCCGGGTGGCGCGCCCGGAACCCCGCCGCCTTGGTTCGGTTGCCGCATCCGCTCATCTCGCACCACCGCCGTGAGCGTGCCCGGGAGGCGTCGACGAACAGGCGCGTGCAGGGCGGATCCTCGCACTCGCGGATGCGCGCCGCGTCTGGCCCGCCCAGCAGCACGACTGCGGCGCGGGCCACGGTGGCGACGATGGCGTCCGCCGTGCCTTCGCGGCGCAGGCCGGCCTGGGTGAGGACCACGGTAACCGGCGCGGCGGCTGCGGCATCGTTGATCACGGCTACATCGTTCTGGCTGCGCCGGCCGCCGGTGACCGACGCCAGCGCGAGCCGGTAGACCGCTTCCCTGACCTCGAGTGCCCGGGCGAACTCGGGCTCGCTGACGACGGGAGGCGAGTCAACCAGGCCTGCGGCCGCCACCCATTCCCGAAGCAGCGTGGGCGAGGACAACAAGTCCTCGGGCGCGGTGTCGCGGTGCTTGACCGTCCCGGCGAAGTCCAGGGCCAGGTTCCCGCTCACGAACGTGAATGGCATCGACGCCTCCTCTCCCGCACGCGGCCCGCGAGCCGTTTCCGCGTACTAACCTGTTTGACAGGTTAGGGCAAAACCTGAGACCGTGTAACCATCTTAGCCGGTTACTATGCGGAGGTCTCGCCGTGATTGCCAGCCGCCGTTCCCCCGGCCGGGCGCGGGCCAGCGCCGCCGTCGGAGCCCGGATGGCCAGCCCAGCGTTCGTGATCCTCTGGAGCAGCGCCTTCATCGCCGGCTCGGTTGGCCTGCGCTCGGCGCCGCCGCTGCTGCTGACGCTTATCCGGCTGGCCGCGGCCGGCGTCATCCTGGCGCTGGTCGCGTGGGCCACGGGAGCGCCCTGGCCGCGTGGCCACCAGCTCCTGCACGTGGTCGTGGCCGGGCTGCTGCTGCAGGCTGTCCAGTTCGGCGGGTTCTACTGGGCGATGGCGCTCGGCCTTCCGGCGGCCCTCACCGCCCTGGTGCAGGGCCTCACCCCGGTCTTGACCGCCACGCTGGCCTGGCTGCTCTTCAGCGAGCGCACGCGCCCGGTGCAGCGGCTTGGCTTCGGTCTTGGCGTCGCCGGGGTGGTGCTGGCCGTCGCCGGGCGACTCGACGTCCACCACGACGTCGCGCTGGCTCTGGTCCCGGCCCTGGTCGGCCTGGTCGGCGCCAGCCTGGGGATCCTCTATCAGCAGCGGTTCTGCGCGGGCATGGACCTGCGGACCGGAACCGCGACGCAGATGCTGGCCAGCGTGCCGGTCCTCGGTGTGGCGACGCTGGCCATCGAGCACCCGCAGGTATCACGTCCGCTGCCGCTCGCCGGAGCGCTCGCCTGGCTCGTCCTGGTCAACTCGATCGGCACCTTCACGCTCATGTACGCGATGCTGCGGCGCCGGTCAGCGAGCCAGGTCAGCAGCCTGTTCTTCCTCACCCCGGCGGTCACGGCGATCCTCGCCTACGTCTTCCTCGGCCAGGCTCTGGGCTGGCTGGCGATTGCCGGGCTGATGGTCAGCGGCGCGGGCGTGATCCTCGCCGCGCGCGGGCCGCGGGGTGTGGCCGCCGGCAGCGAGCCACGGGGCGAGGCTGGGGTGCCGCAGCCTGCGCCGATCGCGGCCGGGAGGGCCAGCTAGCCGCTCAGTGTGCGACGGCGCCCACCAGGCTTCCGATCCCGTACGTCAGGCCTGCGGCGACGCCGGCCAGCAGCAGCTGACGCAGTGCCCCCCACAGGAACGGGCGATCGGTCACCCGCGACACCAGCCCGCCGCCGAAGAAGGCGGCGATGGCGGCCAGCGCCAGTGCGAAGGCGAGCGAGCCGAACCCGGCCAGGTAGGGAATCAGCGGGATCAGCGCGCCGAGGGCGAACGTCACTAGCGATGCGCCGGCCGCGATGACCGGGGATGGCAGCTCTCTGTGATCCACCCCGAGCTCCTCGCGGACGTGCAGCCGGAGCGCCTCGTCCGGGCGGGCGGAGACCTGCCGGGCCACCTCGTCGGCCAGGTTCGCGTCCACGCCGCGCTGCCTGAACACGGCGGCCAGCTCCCGCCGCTCGGCCTCGGGATGGTTCTCGAGTTCGAACTTCTCCCGGCGGACCTCGGATGCGACCAGCTCGTTCTGCGAAGACACTGAGACAAACTCACCAGCGGCCATCGAGAATGCCCCAGCGGACAGCCCGGCCAGGCCAGCCAGCACCAGGGTGTGCGCCGAGCCGCCGCCGCCACCCACTCCCGCGATCAGGGACACGTTGGTGACCAGGCCGTCCATGGCGCCGAAGACGGCCGGGCGCAGCCAGCCGCCGGACACGTCCCGGTGGTGGCTGTGCGCCTCGTGGCCGCGCGCCTTGCTGGCCTGGAACATTACTGAATGCCTCGGGAATCCGCCTGGGAAGGATGGCTGAGCGAAGGCCGGCCACCGGGGTCGCGAAGAGCCATGCATCGGTGGCCGGGAACTCATAAGAACGAGCCCCAGGAGACCTATTATTCCCTGTCCCCGCGTCGCCCGGCCCGGTGGCTGGGTGAGAAGGCGCGGACGAGCCGCGTGGCTTGGCCCGGGGCCCGGGCTCAGCCGATTGACTGGGCCGGGCGTGTGGGCAGGCCGGCTGCCTTCCACGCCTGGAATCCGCCCTCGAGATCGGTCGCCTCGTGCAAGCCGATCCGCCGCAGGCTCGCCGCGGCCAGCGTCGAGGCGTAGCTCTCCGAGCACA
>Ga0335075_10001493_pt1 | contig 38472 bp, 32 predicted proteins | sample Lox_Sample_24_FD_206723 | JGI IMG/M metagenome (GOLD analysis project Ga0335075, IMG submission 206723) | Soil microbial communities from Loxahatchee National Wildlife Refuge, Florida, United States - Lox_Sample_2.4 | ecosystem: Environmental > Terrestrial > Soil > Wetlands | place: USA... | reverse complement strand
GATCGAGCGGAACTCGATCCGCGTCGCATTGCCCTTAGTCGGCTTGTACATCGGCACCCGGATCAGCGCCGAGCGGTTGTTGTGGCCCCAGCAGACGTACGCCGGTGCCTCGCCGCCGGCGCCGGCGATCCGGTCGGTGCCACCCCACAACCGCTTGTAGGAGTTGACCCACTGGTTGCAGACAGCGGTGATCTCAGCCGCGTGCCGAAGCAGGCCGGCGATGAACGCCTTGCCCACCTTGGACAGGTGGTACTCGCCGCCGGGCTCGTAGAAGACGTTGCGATCACCTTCGAACAGCGACATGTGCGTGTGCATGCCCGAGCCCGGATAATCGGTGAATGGCTTCGGCATGAACGAGGCATACACGCCCTGCTGGAGCGCAACCTCCTTCATCGCCAGGCGGAAGGTCATGATGTTGTCGGCGGTGCTGAGGGCGTCGGCGTAGCGCAAGTCGATCTCCTGCTGGCCCGGCGCGCCCTCGTGATGGCTGAACTCCACCGAGATGCCGAGGCCCTCGAGCATGCTGATCGCCTCGCGGCGGAAGTCGTGCGCGATGCCGTGCGGAGTGTGATCGAAGTAACCGCCGTTATCGATCGGCCGCGGCTTGAGCCCGGGCTCGGGCTTCTCGCGCAGCAAGAAGAACTCGATCTCCGGATGCGTGTAGAAGGTGAAGCCGAGCCGGGACGCTCTTGCCAGCGCGCGTTTCAGCACGTGGCGCGGATCGGCGTAGGACGGGGAGCCGTCAGGCAGCAGGATGTCGCAGAACATCCGCCCGGTGCCGGCCCGGTCGTTACCGACCGGCATGAGCTGGAATGTGGACGGATCGGGCTTAGCGAGCATGTCCGCCTCATAGACACGGGCGAACCCCTCAACCGCTGAGCCGTCGAAACCGATGCCCTCGGCGAAGGCCCCTTCCAGTTCCGCCGGAGCGACGGCGACCGACTTCAGGAAGCCGAGCACATCGGTAAACCACAACCGGACGAACCGGATATCACGCTCTTCGAGCGTGCGCAGCACGAACTCTTCCTGCCTGTCCACCGCCACAGTCTGCCCGGCGTATGTTTCCTGCTTGTTACCGGCCCAGGCCGGCGGCCTGCGGACAAAGTCAGCAAGGCATGCGCACGCCGGCTGGTTCGCTGTGCGGCATCGCCAGCAACCCGCCAGTGGCGATTAGGCTGGGGCCGTGGTTCAGCTGCGGATCGGGCTCGCTCAGGTCAACGCGACGGTGGGCGACCTAGCTGGCAATAGCGACAAAGTGATTGAGTGGACGATGCGCGCGGCCGAGCAGGGCGCGGGGATCGTGGTCTTTCCCGAGATGGTGCTGACCGGTTATCCGGTCGAGGACCTGGCGCTGCGCAAGTCCTTCGTGGACGCGTCCATCGCGGCGCTGCACAAGCTGGCCGCCGACCTGGCTGCCGAGGGCCTCGACGGGGTGGCGGTCGTGCTCGGCTACCTGGACCGGCGAACGGGGCAGCGGCCTCGGGTGGGAGTCCCGGCCGGAGCTCCGCTTGATGCAGCGGCGGTCCTGCACGGTGGCGTCGTCAAGATCACCTCAGCTAAGCACCACCTGCCGAACTACGGCGTGTTCGACGAGTACCGGTACTTCCTGCCAGGCGACACTCTCCCGGTGTTCCGGCTGGCGGCCGACGGCGGCCAGTCCGTCGATGTCGCTGTCGCGATCTGCGAGGACTTGTGGCAGGACGGCGGACCGGTAGCGGTCACCCGGACGGCAGGCGCCGGCCTTCTGGTGGTACCCAACGCCTCGCCCTACGAGCGGAACAAGGACGACGTCCGGCTCGAGCTCTGCCAGCGGCGGGCCCGCGAGGCGGGCGCGGTGCTTGCCTACGCGAACATGGTCGGCGGCCAGGATGAGCTCGTCTTCGACGGCGACTCGATCATCGTTTCCGCCAACGGCGATGTGCTGGCCAGGGGCCCGCAGTTTGACGAAGCCATGGTGCTGGCCGATCTGGACCTCCCGGCGGCCAACCCCCGGATGCCCACCGGCCAGCAGCGGGCGAACGCCGGCGATGGGACGACCATGACGATCGAGCGCATAGAGCTGGCGCCGCTGGCCGCTCCGAAGCCCGATGCGCCGCTCGCGGCGCCGATGATCTGGCCGCGGCTGCCGGACCTAGCCGAGATCTACGGGGCGCTCGTGCTCGGCGTCCGCGATTACGTCCGCAAGAACGGCTTCGCCTCGGTTATCCAGGGCCTATCCGGGGGAATCGACTCAGCGCTGTGCGCCACGATCGCAACCGACGCTCTCGGCCCCGACCGGGTTCACGTCGTGCTCAACCCGAGCCCGTACTCATCGGAGCACTCGGTCGGCGATGCCGAGGACCTGGCTAGCCGGCAGGGCATCCACGCGCGCACGATCCCGATCAAGCCGATGATGGACGGCTTCGATACCAGCCTCGAGCTGCACGGGCTGGCGGCGGAGAACCTGCAGGCTCGGATCCGCGGCGTGATCTGGATGGCCCTGTCCAACTCCGAAGGTCACCTGGTCCTTGCCTGCGGCAACAAAAGTGAGCTCGCGACCGGCTACTCCACGATGTACGGTGACGCGGTCGGTGGCTACGCACCGATCAAGGACGTGCCAAAGACACTCGTCTGGGAGCTGGCCAGATGGCGCAATCAGCAGGCCGCCGAGCGGGGCGAGACGCCGCCGATCCCGGAGAACTCGATTTCTAAGCCGCCGAGCGCCGAGCTCTCGCCAGGTCAGCTGGATACCGACTCGCTGCCCGACTATCACGTACTCGACAAGCTTCTCGACGACTACGTCGAGAAGGACATGGGCTCGGCCGAGCTGATTGCCGTTGGCCATGACCCGGCGCTCGTGGAGCGGGTGATCCAGCTAGTCGACCGGGCAGAGTACAAGCGACGGCAGTACCCGCCAGGACCAAAGATCAGTGCCAAGAACTTCGGCCGTGACCGGCGGCTGCCGATCACCAGCCGCTGGCGTGAGCCCCGCCCGGGCTAGGCGCCTGCTGACGGGCGGGTACGCGCCATGACGGTGACGAGCCGGTTCTTCGAGCGGGCGCTGAAACTGCCGCCCGCGCAGACCCGCGACCTCGCGGTGCAGCGCGACCTGCGGGTCCCGATGACTGACGGCGTCACGCTGCTCGCCGACCGGTACGTGGCCGCGGCGGCGGTCTCGGAGCAACTGCCGCTGATCCTGGTGCGCTGCCCGTACGGCCGCCGCGGTGCGTTCGGGATGATGGCCGGCCGGCTGTTCGCCGAGCGCGGCTTCCAGAGCGTCGTGCAGAGCTGCCGGGGCACTTTCGGCTCGGGCGGCGAGCTGGATCCGCTCGGCGTGACCGAGGCCACCGACGGACTGGCCACAGTGCAGTGGCTTCGGGATCAGCCGTGGTATCCCGGTTCCTTCGGAACCTGGGGTCCCAGCTATCTCGGCATCACCCAGTGGGCCCTCGCCACGCTCGGGCTGCCCGATCACAAGGCGATGGCCCTGCAGGTCAGCAGCACGCGCCCGCGAGAGCTGATCCAGCCGAACGGCTCGTTCGGCCTCGAGACGATGCTCGAGTGGATTGACCAGGTTGCACACCAGGAACGGCGCGGCGCGATGGCCCGCCAGTTGCTGCGCGCGCGGAAGCTTCGCGAGCTGGCCGGGCACCTGCCGCTGCGCGACCTGGACCGTCTCGCTACCGGCGCTACGCTGCCGTACTGGCAGGCCTGGCTGACCGAGGATGCCAAGTTCTGGGAACAGCACCAGTTCGCTAGCGGGCCGGGCCGGCTCACCGCCACCGTCGCGATGACCGCCGGTTGGTACGACATCTTCCTGCCGGCGCAGCTGCGTGACTTTGCCAGCCTGCGCGAGGCGGGCCATCAGCCGCGGCTCACAATCGGGCCGTGGCGCCATGCCGACAACGAGGCGGCTGGCACCTGGGTACGGGACGGGCTGGAGTTCCTCCAGACGCAGCTGACCGGGTCTGCTGGTCCGGACGCGGATGGGGTTGCGCCTGGCGTCCGCATCTTCGTCACCGGCGCCGACGAGTGGCGTAACTTGCCAGACTGGCCGCCTCCCGGGGCGCCGCAGACGTGGTACCTGCAGCCGCGCGGCGGCCTCGCTCCTGCGCTGCCCGCTGTCAGCGACCCCGATGACTACATCTATAACCCGGCCGATCCGACCCCCGGCCTCGCAGGGCCGGTCGGCAACTCCGGCCGCGCACGGGTCGACAACCGGATGCTGGAAGCGCGGCCAGATGTGCTCACCTACACCAGCGCCCCGCTGACGGCCGATACCGAGGTGATGGGCGTTCCCGTGGTGACGCTCCACGTTCGCTCGAGCCGCGAGCATACGGACTTCTTCGCCCGCTTGTGCGAGGTGAACCCCGCGGGGCGGTCGCTGAACGTGTGCGATGCCCTGCTGCGGCTGTCTCCCGGACAGCCCGCCGCCACGGCAGACGGCACCCGGCTCGCGGCCTTCGAACTGTGGCCCGTCGCCCACCGGTTCGCCGCGGGAAACAGGCTGCGGCTGCAGGTATCCAGCGGCGCACACCCTCGTTACGCGCGCAATCCGGGCACTGCTGACCCGCTGGGGACCGCGGCACTGCTGGTGACTCAGCAGCAGCACGTGTACCACGACCCGGCTCATCCGTCCGCGCTGACGTTGCCGTCGTGGTCACAGATACGCGCTGACGGCGCAGGATAACGAGCGAGCCAGCCGCGATCAGGCTCGCATCACGAGTCCTATGACCGGACCGCCTCGAACGCCCGCCCGGCGCGGGTGGCGACAGCACCGGGCCGGAACAGGCCGGCGGTACCGTCGCCAGCTGTCGCCGGAAGCGCGAACCAGGCATAGCGCTGCACGAATGTCAGCCGCCGCAGCATTGAGGTCGCGGCAGTTACAAAGTCCGCCTGCCGCCGTGCCGAAGGGAAGACGGTTGTCGCGCCGAACCTGATCAGCGCGAACTCGGTGAGCCAGATGGGCAGGTGATAGCGAGCGTGAATCGCCCGCAGGTACGACTCGAGCTGGTGCACAGCGGCGCTGGTAGCGAAGTCGCCTCCGTACCAGTGCACGGCGATGAAGTTAACCCGGTAGCCATCCGCCCGTGCGCCCTTCATGAACTGATCCAGCCAGCCGCCAGGCGTGGCTGCGTTGGTCGCCACCGCCGGGCTGCCAAGCTTCAGATGCGTTGCCATCAGCCGCGGCCACAGCGCCAGAGCCTGCCCGACCGTCATGTTCGATTGGCTGGCATTATCGGGCTCGTTGAATCCGAGCAGGTACGGGCCTTCGCGGCGGACCCGCCTGAGGTTCGCCGTGGTGACGGTGTCCGTCCCCCAGATCATCGGAACGAACTGCACGCCTCGCGGGCTCTTGATGCCCTGATGGCTTGGTCCCCAGGTGTAGTACCACGACGCCCCGGATTTGCTCAGAGCCCTGTCGACGCCGCTGAAGGTCCAGACGCTGACGCCCTTCTTGGAAGCCTTGGCCGCCGTGTCGGACACCAGCCGGGCCGGTGCCCCGCTGATCGGGGCATGCGCAGCTGGTGCCAGCGCGACAGCGGCGCCGACCACGATAGCCGCGGCGCTGCCAACCGCGGCGAGACCGGCAATCAGCCGGGTTCGCCCGAGCATGATCGGCTCACCTCGCATCCGGCATCTGATGTCCCATCCGAATCATGCCGGTTCCGCGCCGGACAAGTGCGTCAGCCGCGCAAGAGGCGCCATCGCGCCGCGCTGACCGTCGGCTGGTCAGCTGCCACCCGGCAGCTCGACTGACGTGCCGGGCACCAGGAAGCTGGCCGGCCCCGACCGCGCAGGTACTCGCCCGAGCAGGTTCTGCCAGAGGTTGGCACCCTTGTCGTTGAGCAGCGCGTCGTGAATCCAGTAGGCGCGGTCGGGCGCGACCGCCCGCAGGTAATCCGCGACGTCGCTGAACTTCAGCCACGGCCCGCTGACCGGGACAAGCAATGTCCGGACCGGTCCGGCCGGCACCGTGAACGAGTCGCCAGGGTGGAATACCTCACCATCCACGGCAAATCCGGTATTCGGCACGATCGGTATCGAGCTGTCGAGCCGCGCGTGCTCGGCGCCGTAGACATGGACGTCGAAGCCGGCTGCGGTAAATGCGTCGCCGTCCCGCACGGCATGCACCCGGTCGCCGAACTCGCCGAACTGGCTCGCGACCGCAGCGCTCGCCCACAGCCGCAGCTCTGGTTCGCCGGTCAGGGCGGCGCGCACTGCGGCGTCGTCGACGTGATCGACATGCTCGTGGGTGATCAGGATCGCGGCGGCGCCATCGAGCACACCAGGCCCGGCCCAGATGCCGGGGTCGATGACCAGCCGCGCATCATCCTTTTCGAGCCGGACGCAGGCGTGCCCCAGCTTGGTGAGCAGCATGACAGCGAGCGTACAGCTCAGCGTGCGGCGAGCCCGCGCAATAGCTCCTCGACAACCCGCCTGGCGTAGCGCGCGTCGACCGGTCCCGGCCCGTACATGCTCGCCAGTACTGCACCATCGAGCAGGAACGAGGCCGCCTCGATATCGGTGTCCTCCCGCAACTCGCCAGTGGCGACACCACGCTGCAGTACCGATCTGACGATGTCACGCCGCGGCTGAACCACGGCCCGGATGTAGGTGTCCATAAGCCGCGGGTAGCGAGAGCCCACGCCCTGCAGCAGCGCGAACAGCCGGGCCCGGCGCCGGTCCGCCGCTTCCCGGCAGACTGCGTTCAGCAGCGCGATCAGGTCGGCCCGCACGGATCTGCCCTGCGGCTCAGGCAGCTGCGTGCCCAGCGTGCTGAGTGCATCGAGCAGCATGTCCTCTTTGCCCGGCCAGCGGCGGTAGATGGTTGCCTTCCCGACCCCCGCCTTCGCTGCCACCTGCTCGATGCAGAGCGCGTCCGGGCCACATTCGGCGAATATGTCGAGGGCTGCCGAAAGGATGGCCTGGTCCGCCCGCTCGCTGCGCGGCCGGCCGGGGCGCCGCGGTGAAGGCGGCCGGACGGCACCGGCGCGATGGTCAGTGGTCGGCGGGCCGGTCGCCGGCCCGGCAGCTGGCGCGCGGCTAGGCATCAAGCGCTCCCGCGCTCGGCACGACCTCTGCGGAATCGAGCGCCGGCTCGCGGGGAACCGTGCCTCCGACCGTGGCGGTCCGGCCGGGCATCCAGATGCCGATCGCCACCGCGCCGATCAGGGCGATGAGTACCGAGATCAGCGCAGCCACATGCATCGCGTCGACGAACGAGGCGCTCGCGGCCGCCATCAGCCTGGCGCCCGCCGGGCCTAGGTGCGCCGCGATCACCTGAGTCTGCGCGATCGACACGGTCGCGGTGGGCCTGGCGCTCGGCGCGAGCACGCCAAGGTAGGGCTGGAGCCGGTCGCGATACACCTCCGCCAGTACCGATCCCAGCACGGCGACGCCGAGTGCGACCGCAACCTGGCGCGAGGTGTTCGTGATGGCCGAGCCCGCGCCGCCGCGCTCTCGCGGCACGACCGACATCACGCCCTCTGTCGCTGACGGCATGACCAGTCCCATGCCCGAGCCCTGAATTCCGAAGGTCAGCTCGAGCAGCCACACCGGTGTGCTGGTGCCGAGGAAGTGGTAGCCGATCAGGGCGCCGGACATGACGATCAGGCCGCTGGAGCACACGGCCTTGGCCCCGAACCTGCGCACCAGCCGGGCACTGCGGGTCGCGAACACCAGCTGGCCCGCCGCCAGCGGGATCGTCAGCAGGCCAGCGTGCAGCGGGCTGTAGCCGCGCACATTCTGGGTGTAGAAGCTGATGAAGAAGTACACACCGCCCATGGCGAAGAACACCAGCGCGATCGCGGCGGCCGAAGCCGAGAGGCGCGCATCACGGAACAGCCGGACGTCCAAGGACGGGTGATCCGTCCTGGCCTCATGCCAGATGAACAACGCCAGCGCCACTACGCCGCCCGCGACCGGCCCGAGTACGTCGGCGCGCAGCCAGGAGCCGGTGTCACCGCCCTGGATGATCCCGTAGACCACCAGCACGAGTCCGGCGATTGACAGCAAGACGCCGAGCGAATCCACCCGGCCTGGACGCGGGCTCCTCGACTCGGGCACGACCGCCAGGATTGCGCCGATGCCGACAGCGGTCAGCGGGACGTTGATCAGGAATACCGAGCCCCACCAGAAATGATCGAGCAGCAGGCCGCCAACGATCGGGCCGACGGCGATGGCGACACCTACCGCCGACGCCCAGATCCCGATGGCGCGTGGTCGCTCCGCCGGCTCGAAGACGTTCGTGATCACGGATAGCGTCTGGGGCATCACTGCCGCGCCGCCGAGGCCCATCGCGGCCCTAGCCCAGATCAGCTGGTCGGGCGTCTGCGCGTAGGAGCACAACAGCGACGAGATGCCGAACAGCGCCATGCCGATGATGAGCATCCGGCGCCGGCCGATGCGATCGCCGATGACGCCAAAGGTAAACAGCAGGCCAGCGAACACCAGGGTGTAGGAGTTGATCGCCCACTCAAGCTGGCTCTGGCTGGCACCGAGTCCGGTACGCGGCTCCGAGATGGTCTTGAGCGCGATGTTCAGGACCGTATTGTCCAGAACGATCGCCGTGAGGCTGATGATCAGGACGCTGAGGATGATCCAGCGCCGCCGGTGAACTGTCGAGCTGTCCATGCCTGCCTAGGGGAAGTGCGAGCCGGCGCCGCGTGTCGTGGGTCTTGGCCTCGCCTGAAACGATACGAGACATTATCGTATCGCAACCTGGGTCACGGTAGGTTCCCCTGTTCACCGGCCGGCCGCCGTGCGATCATCAGATGGTCCGGGGACGCCGCAAGGGCGCAACGAGACACGGAGGACTGACATGACTGCAGAGCATGGCCTGCACGTGGCCGCGCCAGCCACTTCACCAGCCGGGACCCCAGAGCCGCTCTACGGCGGCAAGGCGGCCCGGCGCCTGACGGTTAGGGATATCACAGCAGCTAAGGCCCGCGGCGAGAAGTGGCCCATGCTGACCGCCTATGACGCGCTGACCGCCTCGGTCTTCGACGCCGCTGGCATTCCGGTCCTGCTGGTGGGCGACTCGGCGGCCATGGTCGTGTACGGCCACGATTCCACCATCCCGGTAACGGTGGACGAGCTGATACCGCTGACTGCTGCCGTCGTCCGCGGCACCAGCCGGGCGATGGTCGTGGCTGACCTGCCCTTTGGCTCCTACCAGGCTTCTCCCGCCGCGGCCCTGGAGACTGCGACCAGGTTCCTGAAGGAGACCGGGGCTCAGGCGGTCAAGCTCGAGGGCGGCTACCGGGTGATCAGGCAGGTCGAGGAATTGGTGGCGGCCGGGGTCCCGGTAATGGGCCACCTCGGCCTTACCCCGCAGTCGGTCAACGCCTTCGGTGGCTACCGGGTGCAGGGCCGCGGCGAGGACGGCGAGCGCCTGCTGCATGATGCCAAGGCGCTGCAGTCTGCCGGGGCGTTCTCGGTGGTGCTCGAGTGCGTGCCCGCTGAACTGGCCGAACGGGTGACGGCAAGCCTCGAGATTCCCACTATCGGCATCGGGGCCGGTCCGCACTGCGACGCCCAGGTGCTGGTCTGGCAGGACATGGCCGGGTTGTCGCCGCGCACGGCAAAGTTTGTCAAGCGGTATGCCGACGTGGCCAGCGTGCTCAAGGACGCGGCCACATCCTTCGCCGCCGACGTGGTCAGTGGTAGCTTCCCGACGCCGGAGTACTCCTACCGCTGATCAGCGGGTCAGACGTCGGTGATGCGGATGCCGGCATGTGCCTTGTACCGGCGGTTGATGGACACCAGGTTCGCGGTGAACGCCTCGACCTGGCCGCAGTTGCGCAGGCGCCCGCCGTAGACGCCACGCACGCCAGGAATCTCGCCGGCTAGCGCAATCACCTGGTCGGTGGCGGCGCGGTGGTCACCGAGCACCAGCACGTCCAGGTCCACCCGGTCGACGCCAGGATCGAGCAGCAATGTTGCTGACACGTGGTGGAACGCACCGACCACCGTGCTGTCCGGCAGCACCGCCGCAGCCTGCTGAGCGGCACTGCCCTCCGGCACGCTCAGCGGGAACGCGCCGTGTGCATCGAATCCGATCGGGTTGACGCAGTCAATGACGATCTTTCCGGCCAGTGGCTCGGCCAGTGTCGCAAGCAGGTCCCGGTGACCTTCCCAGGGGATCGCGGCAATCACGATGTTCGCCTCGGCGGCGACGTCACGATTTACTCCGCCGCCAAGCCGCGGTCCGCCGCCCAGCTCGGCAGCGGCCGCACTCGCCCGGCCCGCATCCCTGGAACCGATAAGCACGCGGTGCCCGGCGATCGAGAGCCGCCTGGCCAGCCCGCGGCCCTGATCTCCGGTTCCGCCGAGTACGCCGATGACGAGATTGGAGACATCCAGGAGGCCGGCACTCGATCCGGAGCCGGCAGTGTCAGCCGTCATAGCCCGATCCTGTCAGATGGAGTTATCAGCCTGCTGACTGGCTCCAGGCAGCGGCCAGGTGCCCGGCGCGCCGCATGGCGTTCTACCCGCGCTCGGGCGGCCCGTCGGGCACGATAAGGGAATGAACGCCGACCAGGTCGCTGCACTGCGCGCGCTGCTCGCGCCGACCGGATGGCTCGACCGGACATCATTGTTCGCTCGCGCACTGCGGCGCAGCGCACGGACGCCCAGCGGGTTGCTCATCGTTGGCACCTCAAGCTACGAGCCCTGGCACATGGCAGCCCACCTTGACGACGAGAGCCTCCTGGCTGGCCTCCCCGAACTGGCTCCGACGCTGGTCCGCTGGGACCCAGAGCCGGGTGCGCCCCCTCATCTGTCCATCGGCCTGGACCGGCTGCGCGCGACGAGCCGCGCGGAGACGCTGCTGGTTGTCAGTCCGGACCCCGCTCCTGCGCAGTTGCTTGAGCGAGTCGATGATGTGCGGCGCACCGGCGCCACCATCTTCGCGCTCGACGCCGACGACCCTGAGCTGGATGGGCTAGCTCATGAATCGCTGCCGGTCCGGCAAGGAATCGCGCCGTTCTCGTTCGATGCGGCTCAGCATCTGGTCACGGGCGCGGTCGCCGAGGACGGTGACTTGGTCGGCCTGCGGCATTCAGCATCGCGGGCGCCTCGCTCCCCTGGTATCGGTGAGGTGTCGGGTTCCGTGCGCGGCACGGGCACGCTGCGCGCGAGGCTTGCCCGGCTGCTTGACGCTGTCAGCGGCCCAGCCGGTGATTAGTTGGGCGCGCCTCGCTCGGGCTCGGCGTTCTGTGCGCTGGGCTCTGCGGTGAGCTTCTTGTCGTCCCCGTCATCCTTGTCACCGTCAAGGCTCACCGATACCTGCTGGTCCGGCGGCTGAACCGGACGCCTGCCATCAAGCTTGTGTATGCCATAAATCGGCGGAGGCGCCACGCGAGCGAACTGCGTGATCGCGGTGCCGATGATGGTTGCCTCGACGACGTGATCCTTACCGAACGGCACGATCGGACATCTCCGCTCGGAGATCTTTGTCTTGGTCTCCTGAACAACCACGCCCTCGGCGCCCATCCGGACCAGGTCCAGCTCCAGTTCGTTGCGCGCGTCGGTGCGCGTCTGCCGGACGAGGTCGCTGTAGCCCTCGACCTCCACGTTCCCTGCAGTCCATCGGGTCTGTCCGTGGGTCAGCCAGTCGTCATGCCGGTAGCCGACGGCGACGCCGAGCGCTAGCCCGACCGGCACGAAGCCGTGCGCGACAAGCTTCGTGAAATCCTGCCCAGACAGGTCAGACGCGAACGGCTGAGCGCGGCTGACCACGCCGGGCGCGCGGACGGCCGTGCCGAATGCCTTGAACTCCAGGATGTCCTCGTCATCACCGAACGACCCGATCGTCAGCTTGACGCCGATCACGCCGAGCCCGCCAAGTGCCGTGCACTCTGTAGTCATCCGGCCGATGGCGGCGCGGCGCGCCTGGTACAGCACTGAGACGAGCCGACGGGCCGAACCGATCGCGGCAGCTCCCCTGGGCGCCACTACCTGGCCCGGCCCGAGCCACGGACCGCTTCCAGGCGGCCGATACGCCCGGTTACCCTCGCCGCGGTAGACGGCCACGCCGTAGGGGCACTCCTCGTCCCCGGCGTCACCGACGTGGTAAACGGCTGCGCCCAGGACCTGGCCGACCGGCTGGAAGCCCACCCTGGAGATGGCGGCGAATTCGCTCACCTGCAGCGAGGATCCCCAGCTGCGGGTATCCCGCATCTCCGCAAGGCGCGCTTCAGCCGACGGCGGTACTCCGTGTCCGGCCTCCTCGGGACTGGGCATTCGCGTCAGCCCTTAAGAGTCGAGACTGAGAACCATCGTCGGCGTCTGGATGATGTGGTCCTCGCGCAGCGGACGCACCGCGGTGCCGATGGCGAAGAACTCGGTCGTGTGCGAACCCCAGGCGTGGCTATGCTGCCGAAGCTGCACTCCGACGATTCCCTCAGCGGCCAGCTCCTCGGCCTCTGCCTGCATCCGGCTCATGGCCAGCTCGCGCGCGTCGTACAGGGCCTGCGTGAACTGCTCGAGCTCCACGTTCCGGCCGATGTTGCCCATCTTGCTGCCAAGCTTCTGGTGCGCAATGTGGTAGACGCACGACCCCATCACCATGCCGAGTGGCGCATAGCCCGCCCGGATCAGCGTCCAGAAATCCTGACCGGACAGGTCGGAGGTGAACGGCATACCCTTGTTGTTGCGCCAGTTCGTAACGCCGCCCCCGCCTGCGCCCGGCTCTGCGATCACTGCCGTTCCGACCGCAATGAACTCGGCAATGTCAGCGCCGAACTCCTTCAGCTCCACGTCCAGCCGGACCCCGACCACGCCGTCGGCGCCGAGCGCTTGCGCTTCGGCCTCCATCCGCGTCATGGCCAGCTCCCGTGCGTGGTACATGGCCTGGGAGAGCACGTTCAGCTCCTGGCTCTGTCCCCAGCGGCCGATCTGCAGACCAACGTGGTAAATCGAACTGCCCAGCACAAGTCCGACCGGGCGGAAGCCGACCTCCCGCACCAGGAGGAACTCATTCACCGACAGATCTGAGGTGAAGATGGCTCCCGGCTGCCCCGGCCGGAGCTCGGCCAGCCTGCGCATCGCGTCCTGCGGGACTCCCAGCACCTCGAGATCGGTGCCCTGCTGTTCAGTCATCGCGTTCCCTCGGCTTCGTTTAATGCCCGTGGCGTGCGCATTGCCACCGCGGGCGGTAGTAGGGGTATGTCATGGGCCGAGCCGCACGCGCGCGGCCTGCCGTCGTTGCGGATCGAGCGAGATGATCGCCAGCGGCGGCCTGTCCTGGCCTCGCGGCTTGCCGAAGTGCGCGATCGCGGTGCCGATGATTGTTGCCTCCACCACGTGATCCCGGCGCCCTTCCTGGACCGGGCACTCGTGTTCGCCGACCCTGATGTCCATCTGCTGCAGCACCACGCCGTCGGCTCCGTGCTGCGCGACGTCGCGCTCTAGCTGGTGCCGGGCGTCGTGCCGGGTTGAGTTCACCAGCTCGGTGTAGCCGTGGACCTCGGTGTTGCCCGCCCCCCACCTGGTCTGGCTGACCGTTGCCCAGTCGTCATGGCGCGCCCCGACGGAGATGCCGAGGACCAGTCCGGCGGGCACCCAGCCGGCCAGGATGAGCTTGGCGAAATCCTGTCCAGACAGGTCGGAGGTGAACGGCTGGCGTAGGCGGACGCCGCCAGGCGCCCGCACGGCCGTGCCGATGGCCTTGAACTCCAGGCCGCCAGCCGGGAAGCCGCCGATCGTCAGCTTCACCCCGACAACACCGTGACCGCCAAGCTCCTGGCATTCGCGGGTCATCCGCCCGATCGCCTGGCGGCGGGCTTCATACATGGTCCGCACCAGCGGCGCGTACGAGTTCAGCGAGCCACTGCCAGACGTTGCCGTGACGGTGCTGAACGGGGTGGCGCTCAGCATGCCGATCCGGCCCATGCCGTACCCACCGCCGTAGGCGGGGCAGCCGTACCCGCCCGTGTAGCCGATGTTGTAGACCGCCGCGCCCAGCACCTGCCCGACGGGCTGAAATCCGGTGCTCTTGATCGCGGTGAACTCGTCCGCCGTCAGCGCCGATCCCCAGGTGCCACTCCGCCGGATCTCGGCCATGCGCGCCTCAGCGGCGGGCGGAAGGCTCTGGCCCGGGTCATTCACGGTCAACCTGCGCCCCCTTGTCGCGCTTTTTACCGCTGCCCTCACCCTACAAGACGGCGGGTCAGCTGCTCAGTAGCCCAGTCTGGTCGGTGTGCTAGTTGTCAGAGGTATCGCCTGGCCATCTGTCCTGGGCCTCCCACTCCTCGTTCCTCTGCTGCGCGATCTCCCGCCAGTGCTCCGCATCCTCCCTGGTCGCGTAGGGTCCCAGCCGGTCCTTGCCCGGACAACCCGGCCCCTGCTCCACTTCGTTGTGCTTCAGGCAATACCACCAGCTCATGTCATCGTCCATGACCATTAGACTTCCAGATCATGGCTGCTACCCTCCAGCCCGGCCGGATATCTCCGCCGCGCAGTGTGCCTGCTGGCATCGCCCGGCCAGAGTACGTGGGCCGGCGTGCACCGCGCCTCGGCGAGCGCGACATCAAGGATCGGGAGACAATCGAGCGGATGCGGGTTGCCGGCCGCCTAGCCGCCCAGGCGCTGGCCGAGGTCGGGCGCCACGTCGCGCCCGGCGTGAGCACCGACGAGCTGGACCGGATTGGCCATGAGTTCCTGATCGACCATGGCGCCTATCCCAGCACCCTGGGCTACCGCGGCTACCCCAAGTCGCTGTGCACCTCGCTGAATGAGGTCATCTGCCACGGCATCCCCGACGACACGATCGTCGCGGACGGCGACATCGTCAATGTCGACATTACTGCCTTCATCGGCGGCGTGCACGGCGACACCAATGCGACATTCCTGGCCGGGAACGTCGATAGCGAATCGCGGCTGCTGGTCGAGCGGACGCAGGAAGCCATGATGCGCGGGATCCGCGCCGTGGCTCCCGGCCGCCCGCTGAATGCCGTCGGCCGGGTCATCGAGTCCTATGCGCGCCGGTTCGGCTACGGCGTCGTGCGGGACTTCACTGGCCACGGCATCGGCGAGACGTTCCATTCCGGGCTCGTCGTACCGCATTTCGACGACCCGGCGGTCGGCGTGATTATGGAACCCGGCATGACCTTCACCATCGAGCCCATGCTCACGCTCGGCACTATCGAATATGACATCTGGCCTGATGGCTGGACGGTGGTGACAGCGGACCGCAAGCGGACCGCACAGTTCGAGCACACGATCGTCGTCACCGCCGACGGCTACGAGATCCTCACCCTGCCCTGAACATAGCTTCTCCACGGAGATGACTACCCCAAGCGCCGCCATCACGGCGATGTTCATCACGCCGACTGGTGCCATCCGCCAAGCGCGTTTTACGGGTGGTACCACCAGCAATGCCGAGATGCAAGGTCCGGTCGGGGGAACGCGCCTCAGCTCGCGGCGGCGCCTGAGCTGCGAGCCAGCCCGACGCCGACCGGCCGCACGGGCACCCGGCTTGGCACCGTCGGCTCCGGTACCGAGACAGGGGCCGGTGAACCTTCACAAGCCAGGCTGCGCCCTGGCAGCCAGCTGAGCCAGCCCGGCAGGTACCAGGCCCACTTGCCCAGCAGCGCCAGTGCCGCGGGCAGCACCACGCCGCGCACGATGGTGGCGTCAATGAGCACCGCGGCAGCCAGGCCGACGCCGAGCATCTTCACGTCGATCATCGACAGCGTTGCGAAGATGGAGAACACCGCCACCATAATGAGCGCGGCGCTGGTCACCACACCTGCGCTCTTGCCGACACCCTCGACGACCGAGTCGGCGGCGCTCGCGCCGTCGTTCCACAGCTCCCAGATGCGACTGAGGATGAACACGTGGTAATCCATGCTGAGCCCGAACAGCATCACGAAGGTGAACAGCGGCACCCACGGGACGAGCGCACCGAACGAGGTGAATCCGAGCAAGCCCTGCAGGTGCCCGTCCTGGAAGATAAGCGTGACCAGCCCGTAGGCCGCGCCCACCGACAGCAGGTTCAGCACGATCGACACCACCGGGATCGTCACGCTGCGGAACGCGCACATCAGTAGCACGAAGGCAAGCAGGGCAACGACGCCGAACACCAGCGGCGTTCGCGAGTCGAGCGTGGAACGCAAGTCGTAGCTCGCCGCGGTGCTGCCGGTGACGGCAAAGCTCGCGCCGGACACCTTGCCGATCGTGGCAGGAAGGATCTTGTTCTCAAGCGTCAGCAGCGCGGAGTCGGACACTTTGCCGCTGCCGTTGCCTGCCAGCGGGACTTCTACCACCAGGGCCTTGCCATGCGCGACCGCGGTGACGCTGACTGGACCGTGGATCGCGCCGCCTCCAGTGGCGTAGGCACGCAGCGCTGCAAGCTGGGTCTGCATGGCCGGGCTCTCCAGGTTTGAGCCACTGACCACAACGTCAGCCGGGGCGGGCTTGCCGGGGAAGTCGTGCTGGATCTCGGCCAGCACTTTGACGACGCCGAGATTGCTGGGCAAGTCGATCGCCGGGTTGGCGATCCGCATGCCGAGGGCCGGGGCGCTGAGCGCCAGTAGTGCGGCTGCTGCAATGCTGCCCAGGAGCAACGGCCTGCGCACCACCCGACGGGCCAGGCCGGCCCATAGCCGGGACGGCCGCGGGTGCGTCAGGCGGCGGCCAAGGTAGGGCAGCTGGCACCGGTCAGCCCACGGCCCGAGCCACGACAGCAGGGCCGGAAGGAAGAACAGCGAGCCGAGGACAGCAACGCCGACAACCATGATGGTGCCGACCGCGATGCCGGTGAAGATATCGATCCCTGTCAGGAACAGGCCGGCCAGCGAGACCATGACAGTCAGTCCGGACACCAGGATGGCCCGCCCTGACGTCGCAGCGGCAATCCCGACGACCTCCTGCTCGCTGTGGCCGTTCATCCGCTCCTCGCGCTCCCGGCGCAAGTAGAAGAGGGAGTAATCGACCCCTACCGCCATCCCGATCACCAGCACCAGCTCCGAGGTGCCTGAGCCAACGGGAAGCCAGCGACCTAGGATCCCGAGCAGCGAGACAGCGGTGACGACCGCCGTCCCGGCGAGAACGACCGGGATCCCCGCAGCGATCAGCGCGCCGAATACAGCGAGCAGCAGGATCAGCGTCAGCGGGATCGACGTCCACTCCGACTGCCTGAAGTCCTGGCCGAGCACGGCGCTCGCAACCCGATCGGTGCTCGCGTCGCCAGCCTCCTTGACGAGCAGGTCCGGGTGAGCAGTCTGGATCTTGCGCACGACGGCAAGGTCTCTCAGGACGGTCGTGTCGGCATCCGCGTGCGGCCCGGCGACATTAAAGGTGACCAGGGCCGCAGTCCCGTCGGCGGCCACCAGCCCGCGGACGCCGGGCTGAAACGGCGCCCGGATGTCGTCAGCGGCCTGCGGCAGCGCTGCCAGCGCAGCCTGGACCTGCAATGTGACGCGCTTCACCTCTGCCGCGGCGTGCCTGACGTCGCTGGCGGCCGCTGCGGCCAGGTGCCCCTCGCCAACTCGCGCCTCAATCAGCACGCTCTCGGCCGGCGGTGTCACCACGCCGAGGTTCGTCAGCACCTGCTCACCGCGGCCGGCCTGGCCCGGGTCGTACTGCTGGACCCCGGTGCCAGCGGCAAACTGTCCGGCGATAAACGCGGCGGCCATGAACGCCAGCCAGGCGCCGACTGCGGTCTTGCGGTGCCGAGCGCTCCAGCAGGCAACGCGCTCCACGACGGGCCGATGGCGGGCCGGTACGGGGGCAAGGTGAGGCTCGCTAGGGAGCAGGCGCATGGTCGCTCTCTGGCTGGGGAAGTGTCGAGGGTGCGAGCCGCCAGAGCGCCAAGGGCAGGGAACACGCTGCGGCTGATTCCGGCAACTGTAACCTGCCAGTTCACCTGAGCAAGCCGCTATCCACCACTCCGGCCAGTTCTTTACCATGCGGGGGGCATTTCCGCCGCATGCTCCCAGCTGGCCCCCAGCTGGCCCGGTCAGACGGGCCCGGTGTCAGCGGGCCCCGGCCGCGGCGCTGCCTGAGGCGTCCTGCCGCGGTGACATGATGCTGCGCATGGGTGAGCTGATCTTGATCAGGCACGGCGAGACCGAGTGGAGCCGGTCTGGCAAGCACACTGGTCGGACTGACCTGCCGCTGACCGAGGCCGGCCGGGCGGCCGCTTCAGCTCTGCGGCCCGCCCTCGCCGCCCGGCACGTCATGGCGGCATTCGTCAGCCCGGCAAGCCGGGCGGTCGAGACCGCCGAGCTAGCCGGACTCACCGGGGCGAAGGTCGACCCTGACCTCTGGGAGTGGGATTACGGCGGCTACGAGGGCCTGACCACAGATGAGATCAGGGCACAACGTCCGTCCTGGTCCCTGTGGCAGGACGGCATCATCCGCGGCGACGCCGCTCATCCCGGCGAGACCGCCGAGCAAGTCGGCGCTCGGACAGACGCCGTGCTCGGCCGGATCCGCCCGCTGCTGGGCGACGAGGATGTCGCGCTGGTCGCACACGGCCACCTGCTCCGGATACTGACGGCGCGCTGGCTGGGGCTAGCGCCGGCCGACGGCAGGCTCTTCCGCCTGGACACCGGAACGTTCAGCGCGCTCGGAGCCGAACGCGAGCAGTCAGTCATCAGCTCGTGGAACATCCCGCCGACCAGTCCGCAGCCTGCGGCAGGCTAGCTACATGACGACTCCGTTCCCGTCTCCCACCGTGAGTCGGGCCAGCCGCGCCGACGTCTTCACCAGTTACCTCGACTACTTTCGCGAACGCCTGATCAGCAAGCTCAACTCACTGCCGCCCGAGGCGCTGCGGACCAGCATGCTGCCGTCCGGCTGGGCACCGATCGAGCTGCTCAAGCATCTGCGCTACGTCGAGCGGCGGTGGCTGGAATGGGGTTTCGAAGGTCGCCAAGTCGCCGACCCGTGGGGCGATCAGCAGGACGGTCGCTGGTACGTCCGGCCCGAAGAGACTCTGCCGGCTCTCATCGAAGCGCTGCAAGCTCAGGCGGACGTGACGGCCACCATCGTCGCCAGGCATGAACTCGCCGAGATTGGCCAGCCTGGCGAGCGGTGGGACGGCGCCGCTCCTGCTTCGCTCGAGCGAGTGCTCTTCCACCTCGTGCAGGAGTACGCGCGCCACTTGGGGCAGCTCGATGTGGTAAGCGAGCTTGCCGGCGGCGAGGTCGGCGAGTAGCTGTCGGCGAGTAGCTAGGGCACTGACTGATAGTGGCGCTCCTGCTCGGCAGCGCGGCGTTCCCGCATCGCACGCATGACAGGAAGGGCTGCGAAGTAGCTTCCCGCGGCAGCAATGCCGCCGATGCCGACATCCACCGACAGCCGGCCCTGCTTGGCCCAGTAGACATCCTTCAGGTCAAGTAGGAGCGCAAACTCATCGACTATCAGGGCCAGGCCGCTGCCGTAACTAGTCGCGACCACCGGGTGGTTCCGGTACCGTTCGTCGCCGTGCACGGCCACTGCGCCAACTCCCGCCAGCATCGCGATGCCCCACATGTAGTGATGCAGGTGCTCGCCGCCTGCGCTGATGTTACGGAACGGGCCCTTGCCTGCCCGAATGCTGTAGGTGATGCCCCGGACGCCGGCGAACGTGGCACTGAAGGAGATCCAGCTCGCGAGCGCCGCGCGCTGCCCCTGGTCCAGATCGTCCCGCAGAACGTGCCGGAGCCGCGGCAGCAGCCTGGTCGACCGTTCCGCAGTTCTCTCCGTCGCCATACCTCGCCTCCATTTCGCCAGAACAGGTCCGGCGGATAACAACACCGGCGTACCGGAGCTGCCGGCATTGACCGCGATCCCGAATAGTGACGACCTGTCCGCATGCTGACAGACGAGCGTACGGTACCCAGGATTGCGCCTGGCAAAGCCAGCGAAACCAGCGTGCATCGAGATGTCGTCCACGAGCATGACTCCTCCCGGCGGCATCCTTGACGCGGTCTGCTGCATCTCGAAAACCGTGTTCCTAGCCGTGTGCAGGCTGTCGTGTATGAACAACTCGACGTGGCCAAGCTCCGCGACCAGCGACGGCAACCGCTGCCTGCTCGAGCCTTCCAGATATGACCACCGGTCGCGGCACGCATCGGTGACCGCGGCGCCTGTCTCGGCATGCAACCGATGATCGAAGGGGAACGGCAGATCGATGCTCCACAGGTGCCCGCGATCGTTCTGCCTTAGCGCCTCGAGGACAATGCGGCTCGTCACGCCGTGCGCAACGCCGGTCTCGACCACGACCTCGGGCTGGGCATGGATAACTGTGCACCAGACCGCGCGGCAAAGCGAGCTGTCGGCGTCGGCGTACCAGCCGTACGTATTGTCACGACCGAACCCCCACCCTCTCGCTCCCAGCAGTGCGCCAACATCTGACATCAGATCCTGGAGGTGCTGACCCTCGCCGCACGGCCAGGCTGCGCCGAGCAGGCTATGCAGATGCTCTTCCCACGCCTCGTCCGCTTCGGCCCCTCGGTATCCGGCCGACCCATAAGCCTGCCGGAATTCTCCGGGCAGCGCACGGCTAACCCGCAGCGGGTCGGCGGTGAAGGTGCGGAGCAGCCGCACCGCCCGCTGCGTGCGAGTATCGTCCCCCCAAGACACACCAGAAGCGTAAATGACTGCGCCAGCCGACCGTCAGGCGGCTGGCGATCGACGCTGGCGCGCGTCCGAAGCACCCACCAGCATCAGCAGGTGGGGCGGGATCCGGGTGGTCGACTCGAACGCTGCGCGCAGCGCGAGCGTGACGGCCGCATCGGTCAGGCCGATGGCCGGCGTGCCGTACAAGCGGCGCGCCCACCGCGGCAAGCTCGCGTAGGCAAGGACGTTGACCGGCGGCACGACGAGCTGCAGTGGCTTGATCGCGAGCGGCAGCTTGGGTGCGAAGGACAGGCGCAGCGCGTGCCTGGCCTCAGCACAGGCGCGCAGCCGGGGCCGCATCCGCTGATAGTAGGCATCAAGCTCAGCCATGCTTGCGGGCACGATGGACGGGCTGAGTCCAACGACCTCGGCGCTGCGTCGCTGCTCGGCGACGAAGGTGTCAAGCTTGGCCGCGCTCACATGCACACCGCTTCGCCGAGCGATCTCCGCATACGATCCGATCTCTCCGCAATGCACCCACAGCAGGAGCTCCGGATCATCCAGCGGGAACCGGGTGCCATCGGAATCAACGCCGGTCAGCGAGGAGTGCACCTTGCGCAGCCGGGCGGCTGCCCGGTTCACCTCTGGCGTCGTGCCGTAGGTTCGAACCCGGACGAACTCGACGGTCCTGGTGAAACGCCCCCAGGCCTCGTCGGGGTTGGCAAATGCGGTGTTCTGCCACGTGCCGAGCATCACCCTCGGGTGCAGGGCCTGCATGTACATCGCGCGGACGCCGGCAATCCACATCACCGGCTCGCTCAGCACCCGCCAGGTGACCGAGCCTGGTCCGAAAAGCCCGTAATCACGCTGATCCGCAGGCGCGGACTCGCCCGCCCGCTGCTGAGGGAGCTCCGCAGGCGCCGGCAAGGCCGTCACTGCGGTCGCGTCTCTTCGGCTACCCAGTCCAGATACGACTGCGAGCCAGCCACTATGGCTGTGGCGATGATCTCCGGGTCGTCATAGCTGTGCCGCTCAGCCAGGAATTCTGCCAGTTCGTCGAACCTGTCCGCCGGAAGCTTCAGCATGACCAGCCACTCCTCGGCCTTCTCCAGGCCGTCCTCCCACCAGTAGGTGCTGGCGATCGGCCCCGCCACCTGGGCGCAGGCGGCTAGCCGTTCCTCGACGGCGGCCTGAGCCAGCTCCACTGCCTCGGCACGCGAGTCGGTCGTGGTCTGTACCTGGAGGAACTGCGGCCCGGTACCTGCCGTCCGCCGCTGCGCTGGCATGGCCTGATCGTAGGCTTTCTTCGGCTGTACATGGCTGGGATAGCCACTTTACCTGCGGCGGGCCTCTTTTCATCGGCCGGTGTCGTTCCACTTTGTTCGGGCTCGTTGGCTCCCGAGTGTGGCTCCCCGGCGGTACCGCGTGAACGGGCTGCGCAAGGCCGCGCTCGCGGCCATCACGGTATTCACCGAGTCCTACCGGGCGCTGCTGGACTGGGCTTGCCGACACGGCCTACAACGCGAGCTCCGAAAATCACAGGCCGAGTCCTCGCATATCAACTGGAACCGAACTGCCGTACACCAAGTGACGCTCGGCACGACACCATTAGGCCTGTCACGCTCGGACTGGTGTGCTACGCGGTGATACAGCACGAGGGCGCACAACCGGCGCTCGTCGGTTAGCCCACGTCCGCGCGCACCATCGAGTAGGACGCCATGTCCCGCCACTGCCCAGCCCGGAAGCAGGCGCCTCGGAGGACGCCCTCGTAGCTGAACCCAGCTTTCTCCAGCGACCGTCGCTCGACGACGTTATCGACTTCGGTCGAGGCCTCGACACGGTTCAGCTGCGTGTGCGCAAACAGGTACTCCGCGAGCAGCCGCTGCGCACGGGTGCCGTAACCCTGCCCACGTGCCCTGGCCAGCAGCGCGATCCCGATGTTCCAGCTCGAGCTGGTCGGACCGGTCGTCACGCGGTGCCAGCCGACCTCGCCGACGAACTCGGTCGACTCCCGTGCGCTTCCTACGGCCACTGCCAACCTGCCACTGTGGTCGGTGAAGAATCCGTTCTCGGCAAAATCGCGACGTAGCCTGCCAGGATCCCCGTAGCCGAAGAACCCGTACTCCGAGGCCTCACCCGGGTCCTGAAAGAGCAGCGCAAGCAGGTCAAGCTCCGCCTCGGCTATCGGCCTTATATATACCGTTTTGACCATTCCCGAATCCTAGCCGACGCCGCCGCGCATGCAGATTCGAGAAGCGGGCGAGCGGGGTGTCGCCGCGCTGGCCGATCTGGGAATCGGGGAGTTCCGCAGGCCGAGCGGGCCGGGTCAGAATGGTTAACGTGGTCTCCGGTGGCCTGGCGCAGGAGGACGAGGTGGAGGCCAGTCACGCCATTCTCGCAGCCATCTGAAGGTCCCCGTCGGGGTAGTCCTCCATGGTGGCCCTGAGGCACCATAGGAATGCCAGCCCGGCCTCCCACTGGTCTGCGTCCTGATCAGGTACCGGGCTACGGACCTCCTGCGCATGTGGTGCACCGAGGGGTCCCGGCCCACGGGTTACTCACCGCACGAACGTACCGAGACTGCGCAGAGCACGCCGGATCTCAGGTCAGGCACTGCCGACAGCCAGGGCAGTCAGCGTGCTCAGGCCTCCTGGGGGTGACCTCCACCCGGCAGCCTGACGCCAGTCCGGTGATCGTGATCTGCAAGTCCTGCGGGGTCATGACCATCACTCCGCCAGCCGGGACCTCGAAGGTGGTCACGTTGCCTACGGTCGAGTCCGTAACCTCAATGCTCATACCGCGAACGTACCGCGGCCGTGAAACACATCAGCAGCTTCCGGTAACAGCCAGCCGGACGAGGATGCGCTGATGGCGGGCTCGTGCCGAGGCTTTGATCGCTGGGCGCGTGTTCGCACTAACGGGACCCACGCTCGGTTGGTGCGAGGCTGGCACGGCGGCAATGTAGCTCGCGGTGCCATCGCCAGGCCATTTTCAGGGGCTGTGGCTCCCAGGTTTGGCTCCCGGCCATACCCAGCCGCAGCTAGAGGGCCATTTCTGGCATGCGCTCATGGTACGCCTCGGCGGCCCGGCTGCCGACCCCTCAATCAGCTGGCGTGGTGGTGCACGATCAGCACTGGCCGCACGGAATGCGCAGCTACGTCGCGAGCGACGCTGCCGGTCAGTCTGCCCGTGGGGCCTTCGCGTCGGTGGGCGCCGACGACGATAAGGCTCGCGTCACTGTCATTTGCGGTGTCGACGATCGCTTTCCAGACGGGCGTTCCTTGGACGGCCCTGGCCCGCGTCCTGAACCCTTCCGCACGCGCAAGCGCAGCTCCGGTCGCGGCGGTTTGCGTGGCTGCGTTCTTGACGTCCTCGCTGCACGCAGCGTCGAAGTCGATGGGCGGATCCGCAATGAACCCGACATTGAAGACCCTCCAGACCGTCACCACGATGGCATCCCGGTCGGCGGGCAGCTGGCGGCCGGCCTCGTGGATCACGGCTTTGGCCAGGTCGGAACCGTCGTAGACAAACAACAGCGGGCCGGCCTCGTCCCCGCCCCGGCGGCCATCGGGCTGGCCGGTACCGCTGACGATCGACACGCGCCCGTGCTGACCCGCGGCAGCAGAAGCGGGCGCAGGCATTGCGGCCGGGACTGCCCGGCGCCGGACGCCGCGGATCGCCGCGAACAGCGGCGGGGAGTACCAGGCCGGCTCGGGTCCTTGCATCCAGGCCTCTATTGCTGGGTCAGCCGGCCGGGCCCCGCCCAGGATGTAGAGCAGCACGGCGATGACCAGCCCGCCGGCCGCGATGGCGAAGATGGCCCACCAGACTGTGCTCATCGCGGGGGTCGGGACGCCGGCCAGCGTGATGGCGAAATGCGCCAGGATCGGCGTGACCATGAACGCCGCGACGGCCCGGAACAGCTCGAGGATGGACAGCACCCGCTGCACGTCACGTGACCGCAGCGACAGCGCCGCGAGGAACAGTGCCGGCGTGACCGACGCGCCTATGCCGATGCCGGTCAGCCCTGACCCGAGCAGCGTGAGGGTTTGCGTCGGCGGGACGGCGCTGCCGAGAACCAGGACGCCGGCGATGAGGAAGATTGTCCCGATGAGTGCGAGGTAATGGATATATCGGCTGCGGAACACGACACCGAACATGATCGCGGCGATCACGGTGGCGCCAAGCTCGGGCACGTAGAGCAGCCCCACGTGCAGCGGCGGGTAGTGCCGGGCGAGCACAGTCCCCGTCAGCCCTATCGCCGATGTGGCCGCCGCTGCGGCGCAGATCGCGACAACGGTGCCGCTGACCGGGATAGTGGTCGCGAAGATCCGCAGCCGCATCAGCGGATTTCTGGAGCGGTACTGATAGACCCACAGCACGACGATCAGCGCCAGCCCGCCCAGCAGCGGGCCCAGGACGACTGGCGAGGTAAAGCTGTGAGTTGTCAGCTCGGCTGCACCCCAGAAGGCCGCGACCGAGCCAGCGGCGGCCAGGCCGATGGCGCGCGGGTCCCGCGGTGCGCTCCGGTCTGCTGGAGGGGCGTCCTGGAACGTCAGCAGTGCCATCAGCAGCCCGGTGGCGGCGATCCCGGCAACGATCCAGAACAGCGGCCGCCAGGCATGGAAGGATGCCTGGGCGCCGCCGACCAGTGGGCCAGCCGCGACTGCACCGAAGAGACACAGGTCAAAGATCACGACCGTATAGCGCAGCTTCCGCGCCGGGAAGCTCAAGAACAGCGGCGGTGCAGCCGCGATCAGCAGCATGCTGGTGCACAGGCCCTGCAGGATATGCCCGGTTATGTACATGCTGGCGTCAGTCGCTGAAGCGGCAAGCACGGAGCCAATCAGCAACGCGCCTGCGTACGCGATCAGCAACCGCCGCTGCGGCAGGATCTGGGCCAGTTGCAGCGCGAGAACAGTGCCGAGCGCATACCCGGCGTTGGCCAGACCGTCGGCGGTGCTGACCGTCTGCGGGGTCATATGCAACGTCGCGGAGAGGTAGGGCGTAATCGGCCGCAATGCGCCCGACAAGCCGAGATAGGGCAGAAGCAGCAGAATGACCATGGTCATCGCCGCTGGGTAACTGCCGGCCAGCGGACCCGGTCGCAGCTGACCAGCGCTGCCGCTGGCATGGTCGCGGCGTGATCGGGCTGGCGACTCCGGCATGAGAGCCTTGTACCCGTATCAGCAGGAAGAGCTTCCCTCCCCGGCTACCTCAGGAAGCTCTTCCTGCCGCGGTCCTCCCGCTGGACTGCTAGTACCCTCCCCCGCCGCTCGATGATGACGAGGAGGACGCCGACGGCTTGGCGCTGGGCTTGTGGCCGGACGGCGTCATCGCCCACCAGAGCCCGCCGGAGAGGTTCTTCCCGTTGCCGCCGGTCTGGCCAGCGGCCGTGTCGCCAGCGTAGGTGTACAGCGGGTGACCGTCATAAGTTGCCTGCAGCTGCCCGCCGGATCGCTTGATCGTGCCAAACGCCATCGTCAGGTTTGCGCCCGACGCTGCCTTGGGCGTGCCGATGACCGGTGGCCAGTACGTGGCGCAGCTGCCCGTGCACTTAGACGCGGTGGAGGTATCAAGGGCGAACCAGTACAGGGTCTTGCCCTGGGCGTTGACCAGCACCGTACCGATGCCGGTGCTGCGCGTGCCAATCGAGATCGTCGACGCCGTCGACGTGCTGCTAGTCGCCGAGCTGCTCGCCGCGACCCCCGATGCCGGGGGAGACGTGCTGCTGCCGGTTCCGGGCGACGTGGAACTGCCGCACGCCGCAAGCACCGCTGCCACGCCCGCCAGGACCGGCACCGCCCACCATCGGTTGCGCATTTCTGATCTCCGTTCCTCGCCGATCGTGAGGCCTTACCCCCTGATTACGTAGACCCGACAAGAAACGTTCACGCGAGCTCAAGATGGCAGTCTCGGTAGGCTCAGCCGGCAGCCATGCGCCCGCACAGCCAGGCCAGCGACATCGGATAGCGGTAGTCGATCGACCCGTGCCCCGCGTCGAACAACTCGAACCGGATCACCTCGTCACGCACGCCAATCGCTCGCAGTTCCGCCCGGACCGCCTCAGCCCCGACATCCAGGAAATATTCGTCCCTGGTGCCTGCGTCAATCCAGATCGCCCGCATGGACCGGAGCGCCTCGGCGTAGCGACGGGCCATCCGGACCGGATCGCGATCGAGCCAGCGCTGCCACACCTCGGGTCGCACGACACCGGTGCGCGAATCGAACGGCAGGTGGACCGTACCGTCCTCATCTGCCGAGAAGGCCGCTGCCACGCCCAGCAAGCCCAGCAAGGTGGCGTCAGCCGGCTTGGTGAACGCTTCCCGCGATCGGAAGTCGTCCCACCACTTCCAGATATCGCCGTTGTAATCGCGCAAGGCGCGGACGGCGGAGCCGAAGTCGCGCAGATAGCACTGCTCGTACAGGGCATCCCCGGCGTGGGTAGCAAGCGCGCTGAAAAGATCGGGCCGCAGCATGGGGGTGATCATGGCGCCGAAGCCGCCGCTTGACTTCCCCATGATCGCCCGGTGGTCCCGGTCAGCGACGGTCCGGTAGCGCGCGTCAACGAAGGGAACGATCTCCTCGCACAGGTACGAGTGATATCGCCCGGTGGCTGGAGAGTCGACGAACTGGCTGCCACCGTACTGGGTCCACGCGTCCGCGTAGACGACGATGGCCAGCGGGGCCTGACCCGTGGCGAAGATCGCGTCGGCCGTCTCGGGGAACGGCTGCCGGAACGGCGCCCGGTTGCGCCAATTCGCGACGTTCCCGGTGAAGCCCTGGATCACATATACAGCCGGGTAGCGGCGTTCCGGCTCCGTTTCGTAGCCCGGTGGCGTGTACACCAGCAATGGCCGTTCGTGCGGGTCCCCGAGCGGGTTGCCCCTGAGCAGCTCGCTGACGATCAGTTCCTCGTTGAGCGCGCCCGCTAGCTCGGCAGACCACGGCAACACGATGCCCCCCAGGATGCTGCGCAGTGCAGACGGCGTGCGTCAGACGGCGTGATTCAGACGGGCCAATCACACCACGGTCACTGGGCGGCTGGATCTGCAACCCGGCCACGACGAGCGGATCGCCCGAACCAGTGGAAGCCTCCTCGCAGTCGGCGGCCGCCTTCTGCCTGCGCGGTTTCACTGTCGTGTAACCAATCTGGGTGTGCTTACCGGGCAGTCGTGGCTTACCGTCAGATGATGAGTGCCGCGGCTGCAGGTTTTGAGGGAGGAACAGCCGCCCAGGCCGCCGACAGCTCGTCTGCCGCTAGCCCGGCCGGCCAGGACGGGCCCATCCAGGACGCTCCCGCCCAGGATGCGCCCGCCCAGGATGCGCCCGCCCAGGATGCGTCCGGCCAGGACCTGGCCGAGCAGCGCCTGGCCCGCGCCATCCGCGCGCTCGGCCCGCTTCAGCCCGGCGTCCGGCCCGCCCCTTACGACTCGGTCCGACCCGGTAGCGTTCTTTCGATCGCCCGCTGTCTCGAGCTCTTCGACGCTCAGCTCGCCAGCAGGCATCTCGACCTGGCCGCCCGGTGGCTGCGGGCGCGCGGCGCCGGCTATTACACCATCGGCTCGTCCGGCCACGAGGGCAACGCGGCCGTGGCCGCCGCGCTCCGGCTGACCGACCCCGCCCTGCTGCACTACCGGTCCGGCGCCTTCTATCTGGTCCGAGCCGGGCAGGCCAGTCCGCCGCGCGACGGCGTGACCGACGTCCTGCTCGGCCTTGTCGCAGCGGCTGCAGAACCGATCGCCGGCGGCAGGCACAAGGTGTTCGGTCATCCCGAACTGCACGTGATCCCGCAGACCTCGACGATCGCCTCGCATCTGCCGCGCGCGGTCGGTCTCGCGTTCTCCCTCGCGAGAGCGGCCAAGCTGGGCCTCGACACGCCATGGCCGTCCGATGCGCTCGTCGTGTGCAGCTTTGGCGACGCCTCCGCCAACCACTCGACCGCTGTCGGCGCGCTCAACACCGCGTCCTACTGCGCTTACCAGGGCCTGCCGCTGCCCCTGTTGCTGGTGTGTGAGGACAACGGCATCGGCATCAGCGTCCGTACCCCGGCCGGCTGGATCGAGTCCGCCAGCACTGGGCGGCCGCGGATGAAGTACTTCAGCGCTGACGGGGCCGATCTGGCCGACACCTACGACACCGCGCTGGCTGCCGCGCGATGGGCGCGCGAGCGGCGTGCACCGGCGTTCCTGCACCTGCGGACCGTCAGGCTCGGCGGGCACGCGGGCACTGACGTCGAGTCCGCCTACCGGACGCCGGCCGAGATAGCCGCCGACAACGCGCGCGATCCCCTGCTCGGCACCGCGCGGCTGCTCGTCCAGGCCGGCGCGCTCTCCCCGGCTGAGGTGCTGGACCGGTATGAGGAATCCCGGGCCCGGGTGCTGGCGCTGGCCGGTGAGGTGGCCGGCTCGCCCCGGCTCAGCACCGCCGAGCAGGTGATGGCGCCGATCGCACCGCGTCGTCCCGCCATCGTGGCGGCGAACCTTGCCGACCGCGCCCGCCAGGCCCGCAGCTGGCCGCGCGACCTCGTATTCGGCTCCCAGCTGCCGGAGGACGCCGGGCCGCTAACGCTTGCCCAGGCGATCAACCGCACGCTCTCTGACGAGATGGCCGGCCGACCTGGCATGATCGTCTTCGGCGAGGATGTTGGCCGCAAGGGCGGCGTATACGGCGTGACCAGGGGCCTGCAGCGGGCGTTCGGTTCCGGCCGCGTGTTTGACTCGCCGCTGGACGAGCAGTCGATACTCGGCGTTGCGCTCGGCGCCGGGCTGGCAGGCCTCCTGCCGGTGCCGGAGATTCAGTACTTGGCATACCTCCACAACGCTGCGGACCAGATCCGCGGCGAGGCGGCCACGCTGTCGTTCTTCTCCCGTGCCCAGTACCGCAACCCGCTCGTCGTGCGCGTGGCAGGACTGTCCTATCAGCAGGGCTTCGGTGGCCACTTCCACAACGACAACGGGCTTGCCGCGCTGCGCGATATCCCGGGCCTGATCGTGGCCTGCCCGGCCCGCCCTGACGACGCGGCCGGCATGCTCCGCAGCTGTCTCGCCGCCGCCGAGCTGGATGGCAGCGTCAGCATCTTTCTGGAGCCGATCGCGCTCTATCACGAGCGGGATCTCTTCGAGCCCGGCGACGGGGGCTGGCTCGCCAGCTACGAGCCGCCCGAGCGGTGGGCACTGACCCAGGTGCCAGTGGGCCGCGGTCGGCTATACGGCTCCGGCACGGACCTGACGATCATTTCGTTCGGGAACGGGCTGCGTCTCAGCCTGCGGGCGGCCCGCACGCTGGCCACCGAGGGGGTGGGCTGCCGGGTCCTGGATCTCCGCTGGCTGGCGCCGCTGCCGTTCGATGACTTGCTTCGGGCGGCCGCGGCAACCGGCAGGGTGCTGATTGCCGACGAGACCAGGCGCACGGGCGGTGTGTCCGAGGGCGTCATCACAACGCTGGTCGATGCTGGCTTCACTGGCCGCGTTGCGCGGGTCGCAAGTCAGGACAGCTTCCTGCCGCTGGGCGACGCAGCCAGCACCGTGCTGATGTCGGAAGCGGCGATCGAGGACGCGGCGCGCGATCTGCTGAGCTAAGCCGCCTCGCTACGCGAGGACAAAAACCGGGACCGCTTCGTACTCGCCATCGGCACGGCGGAACTCGACCCGGAGCCGTTGCCCGACCCTCAGCCCGTCGGCGTCAGCCGGACCATCTCCCGGCTCAGCAGCGTCAAGCTGTGCCCACCACCACGGTCCCTCGTCCAGCTCGCCAATCGCCAGGACGGTGCGCGGCGGTGGCTCATCGCCGGCCGGCCGACCATAACTCACCGCCCAGCTCACCAGTGTCGCGCCGCCCGCCGCCGGAACGAAGGCCAGCTCGGTCCGTCCGCACGTAACGCACGCGGCCGCGGCCGGCTCGCTGAAGTGACCTTCGGGGCACCGCCGGAGCGGGAACTGACCGGCCGCAGTGCCGTCGAAGAACTCCGCCGTGGCCTCGTCGCGCTCCACCGGTCCGACGCTCATTGCCCTGCCCCTTTGGTCATGCGGTCGCGGCGCTGCCGAGCACCAGCGTCGAGTGATGATCGAGGACGCCGCCGTTCCCGGATACGAGCACGATGTCGTGCGCACCGGCCTGCCGGTCGCCGCCTTGTCCTCTGGCCTGGATGACGGCTTCCGACAGCGGTGTCATGCCCCACATGTAATAGGCGGACAGCTGGCCGCCGCCGGTGTTGACCGCCAGCTTGCCGCCCGGCCCGAGCACCCCGCTGGCCACGAACGGGCCGCCTTCTCCCTTGGCGCAGAAGCCGTAGTCCTCCAGGCTGACCAGCACCGTGAATGTATAGCAGTCGTAGAGTTCGGCCACGTCCACGTCGGCAAGGCTGACCCCGGCCATCGCGAGCGCCGCCGGGCCGGCCGACGCCGCCCCGGTCACAAGCCCGAAATCGGGATCCCTGCGCAGGTAGTGACCGGGATGGCGCTGCGCCCAGCCCAGCACGTGAACCGGCGGCTGAGCGAGCGCTGTGGCGCGCTCGGCCGAGGTCACGACCACGGCAATCCCGCCGTTGGAAACTAGGCAGCAGTCGAGCAGGTGGAACGGCTCAACGATCCATCGGGATGCCTGGTGATCGGCGAGCGTGATGGGATCGCGTAGCTGCGCGGCCGGATTGACTGCGGCCCAGGCACGCTGAGCCACCGCGATGTGGCCGAGCTGCTCGCTGGTCGTGCTGTACCGCTCCATGTGCCGCCGGGCTGCGAGCGCGTACATCGGGTTCGCGCCGACTATCCCGCTGGCGCCGAGCAGCCCCCACCAGCCAGCCGGGGCGCGCCGGGTGCCATACGCCGCACCAGCGCCGCGTTCCGGCCGGAGCGGGCTGTCAGCGAAGACGCACGCGATCACGCTGGCCATGCCGGACTGCACCGCCATCGAGGCGAACTGCACCATCGCGCCCGCCGTCGAGCCGTACGCCTGCAGGTGAGACAGCAGCCGCAGGTCAGTCAGCCCGAGATCGCGCTGCAGGTCAATGGAGATGCCGCCGCTCATCCCAGATGAGGTCAGCAAGCCATCTACGTCCGTCAGCCGCAGGCCGGCATCTGCCACCGCGAGCCGGACAGCGTCAGCCGCGAATCGCGCGGGCGTCTGCCCGTAGACCCGGCCCAGCTCGGTCATGCCGAGGCCCGCGATCACCGGCCGGCGGGGGCGCGGCCAGTACCGAGGCCCGTCGCCGGCCGGAGTGGACGGAAGGGATGATTCAGTCACTAGTGCATCATCGCAGCGCGCCGCCACCGGCCGCTAGCGCTGCTACCCGGCGCCCAACTGGTGCGATCGCGGGCTATTGTCACTGCTATGACGCATAACCCTGCCCCCATCGGCGGCCCGTCCCTGCCGCAGCGCCGTAACATGGTCACCGAGATCCCCGGCCCGATGTCGCGCCAGCTTTTCGAGCGCCGGCAGCAGAGCGTGGCCCGCGGCCTCAGCCATGTCCTGCCGGTCTTCGTGACCGCGGCAGGCGGCGGAGTGGTGGTGGATGTCGATGGCAACTCGCTGATCGACTTCGGCTCCGGCATCGCCGTGACCTCGGTCGGCAATAGCGCGGATCTGGTGGTGAGCCGCGTTACCGAGCAGGTTGCCCAGTTCACCCACACCTGCTTCATGGTGGCGCCGTACGAGGGCTACGTCGAGGTATGCGAGCAGCTGAACCGGCTGACGCCCGGCGACCACGATAAGCGGTCGGCGCTGTTCAACTCGGGTGCCGAGGCCGTTGAGAACGCGGTCAAGATCGCCAGGCACTCGACCGGCCGGGACGCGATTGTCGTGTTCGACCACGCGTATCACGGCCGAACCAACCTGACCATGGCGATGACTGCGAAGAACATGCCCTATAAGGAAGGGTTCGGGCCGTTCGCCGGAGAGGTCTACCGGGTTCCGATGGCCTACCCGTTCCGCTGGCCCGGCGGCCCTGCCAAGTGCGCCGCAGAGGCACTGAGCGTCGTGACGAACCTCATCCACGCGCAGGTTGGCGAGGAGAACGTGGCCGCCGTCGTGATCGAGCCGGTGCAGGGTGAGGGCGGCTTCATCGTGCCGCCGGACGGCTTCCTGCCTGGTCTGGCCGAGTTCTGCCGAGCCCATGGAATCGTCTTCATCGCTGACGAGATTCAGTCCGGTTTCTGCCGCACCGGCAACTGGTTCGCCTGCGATTACGAGGACGTGGTGCCAGACCTGGTAACGACGGCCAAGGGCATCGCCGGCGGCCTCCCGCTCGCCGGAGTGACCGGCCGGGCCGAGATGATGGACGCGGTTCATCCCGGTGGCCTCGGCGGCACGTACGGCGGCAACCCGGTTGCCTGCGCGGCGGCGCTCGGCGCAATTGACACGATGGAGAAGGAAGACCTGCCCGGTCACGCGCGTGTCATCGAGAGCATCATGCTGCCGCGACTGCGCAAGCTGGCTGAGGCCAACCCGGTCATCGGCGATGTGCGCGGCCGCGGCGCGATGCTGGCGCTCGAGCTCGTCAAGCCAGGCACCATCGAACCCGATGCCGCTGCGGCAGCCAAGGTCGCCAAGACCTGCCACGGCAACGGGATGATCGTGCTGACCTGCGGAACCTACGGCAACGTCCTTCGGCTGCTGCCACCGCTAGTCATCAGCCAGGCGCTGCTCGACGAAGGCCTGGGCATCCTCGAGGACGCCTTCGCAGGGCTGTGACGCGGTCGGCGTCAGCCGGGCCAGCTCTCGATGGCGGCCTTGAACCTGGCCGCATTCCGGGCGACGGCGGCGTCAAATCCCTGCTTCTGCTCGTCGGACATAGCACCCGCTGATCCGGGGAAGCGCTGCGTAAGCTCGAGGCGCGCACCGCCGGCGGCAGGCGCCCATGACAACGTCGTTTCCCCGTGCGGCGTAGTGATCTGGCGCGTTATCACACCCGTCGGCGAAACGGCGGCGACCAGGCTCGCGACGGCTAGCAGATTCTCGCCACGCCGGTGGACGAAGTAGCGCACGCCGCCGACCTCGCCCTCGGGCGTCCCTGATATGTAACCGCACGACAGGACTTGCTCCGTCTGGACCGCACGCAGAACCTCCACCGAGGCAATCGCCTGGCCGACCCTGTCCGCCGCGGCTGCGACGTCCACGCTCGCTGATGCCTCCACCATGGGTCCGGCAGCCCGACTGGCCAGGCACGACTGGGCCAGCGCTGGGGGCATGCCCTCCCCCGGCCACGGCCTGCGGTCTTCGGCGATCGCGGCCAGCGCTGCCAGCCAGGCGTCAAGATCGTCGCGAATGTACGCTTCAGCGTCGATCTTCGCCTGACGCGGCACGGTCCTGACGGCCGATATACGCAATACAGTGCCGCGCCGCCCGGACTCGACCGCGAGCTCCCAGGCTGGCTGACCTCCTGGCGGCCCGACGCGCAGCAGCTCGCCGGGCACGACGGAGCTGGCCTGCAGGACTGCCGCGACCGCAGCCCCGTCGGCATCGGCCAGGTAGAACCACGTTCCCCCGGATTCGCGGGCTGGCGAGGCCGAGTGTCCGAGCTCGAATGCCATGCACGGACGCGGCCGAGCCGACCACGCCTGCGGGCAGCTGAGCAGCGACCAGGCTCGGTCTGCCGTTGCCGCCGTCGTCCTCTTCCGCTCGACGCGGACGGTAGCCTCCCACCCGCGTCCCACGCTAGGAGTGGACGATCTCGGTGTCGTGACAGAAGTGCACCCGGTCAGGCGCCGCTGACCGGATCCGGGTGACTGAGGCCCGCCAGGCACCCACGTCGGTTGCCTGCCCTTCTGGCAGGTCGTCGCTGCCGGGGTTGAGGTACTGGCGCGGCTTGTAAGCCGCGTCCCCGACCAGCACGTCGGACATGCCGTCGGACGAGTCCACGAATACCGACTGATGCCCGATTGTGTGCCCTGGCGTGCTGACCACCCGCAAGCCAGGCAGGACTTCGGCGTCGCCATCGAGCAACTCAAACCTGGCGTTCATGAAGTCGAACCAGTCGGCGAGCTTCGGCGATTCGCGCCGGGCCCGGTCTAGCTCGGCCCGCTGGACGTAGAACGCAGCATGCTTGAAAACCGCGTTCTGGCCGCAGTGGTCGAAATGCAGGTGAGTGTTGATAACTAGTCCGATGTCGCCAGGAGTCATGCCGAGATCGTCGAGCGCGTCGGCCACCGACCGGTTCACGACCCGCCAGTCATCGAGCCACTTCTGCGGACCACCGACCCCCGAGTCGACCAGCGCCGCGCCGCCGGGGAATGTCACGACAAAGCCGTGCACCGGCCATTCCCGCCCGTCCACGCCATGAAGGCTGGCAAGCGTCAGCCTTTTGACCTCAAGCGCCACCCAGGTCACTCTCTCCTCCTGGCCGTACTTGCCGACCCTGGGCGCCCATGCTACTCAGCGCCGCCCGCTCACCGGAGTGGATCGGCGGGCTGCACGCGCCAGCGGTCAGACACGGCGATGACGACGACGACCACCGCGACGGCGAGCAAGACTGCCGGCCCCAGGCCGTGCACCAGGAAGGCGTCGAACCTCTTCAGGGTGACGCCAGGTACTCCGGACGGGTCACCGGGCATGTTGACGATCGTCGCTCCGGTCAGCCGTGCGAGCACAAGCCAGTCCAGCAGCGTGGCTGGGAAGAACACCAGAATGCAGATGATCATCGCGTCATACCACGGCAGCTGGTAAGGCCAGACGAGAAGCCAGGCCAGGCTCAGGGCCAGAGTAGGCCGGATGGCGGGCCTCAGGGCATCCCCCGGCGGCATCCGCCAGAGCAGTAGTACGCCCAGGCCAGCGAACAGCAGCGCCGCGGTGATGGCGAGATAGTGCCAGTTCGTGAGCTCGAGTAGGCGGTAGAAACTGTCCTGAGTGGTCTTGTTACGGCGCGCGAACAGGGCCATGAATGCTGGCTTGCCGAGCCAGGCGTAAGTAGGGGCCAAGACCGCGATGGCCCCTGCGCCAGCCGCGAGGAGCGCTGGCACCGACCGGCGCAGCGCCCACGCGAGCCCAATGCCGAAGAGCAGATAGTCGATTTTGATATCGGCCGCCAGGCCGATCAGGGCGCCTGCGGCAACCGCGCGACCGATCCGCGGCTGCTGGCCGGCTGGCAGCCGGCCGACCGCCAGCAGCCCGACCATCCCCGCTCCTGCCGCGATCACGTCTAGGTGGCCGGGAGCGATCAGGTCCCAGAGCAACAACGGGTTGATCGTCCACAGCAAGTGCGCGCGCAGTCGTGCCGACGGCTTCGACTTCAGCACGCGGTCCATGACCACGGCTACCGCACCGAATGCCAGCGCGTTCCACAGCTTCAGCCAGAGGACCACCCGCGCCATCGAGGTGCCGCCCAGCTTGGCAGCCAGGAACTGCTCGATCGTCGCAGCCGGGCCGTAGAGGCTGACCTGCTGATCCCAGTGGACCGGCACGGACCTGCCGAAAGCCGGCTCAGTCAGCCGCAGGTAGAACGGCGAAGCGACATAGGGGTTATGGCCGAGGAGGACCAGCCGGCCGTAAGCGGCGTAGTCGAGCGGGTCGGTCGAGCCGGCCGGCGGTAGCACCGCTAGCACGGCAACCGCTATGGCAGCCGTGATCAGGATGAGCCTGATGGGCCCTCTCGCACCACGCCGGGCCGCGACTAGGCCGGCCACCAGGCCGCCCGCGGCCAGCAGCGCCGCCAGCCACAGCGCCGCGGAGACAGCGCTTCCCGGCACCTTGACGGGCAGCTCCCAGGGCGGCCCGGTGGCGGGCATCGGGACTGGCGGGTACATCCAGTCCTGCCGGACGAGCGATGCGCCGATCATGATCAGGATCGCACCGCCGATGCCCGTCGCTGCCAGCCAGCCGAGCAGCCGGACGGGCCGTGCTGGTGCCGGTGCAGCGACCGGTGCCTGCACCTGAACAGCAGCCGGTGCCTGGACCGGAGCAGCAGCCGGTGCCTGGACCGGAGCAGCAGCCGGCGCCTGGACCGGAGCAGCAGCCGGTGCCTGCACCGGGTGGTTCACCCGAACTGAGTCGGTCATGGTTCCTTATCCGGGAGTAGGTCATCGCGGAGCGCGATCTGCTGCCCGTGCGCCGAACACACGCTGTCTGGACTCAGAGTCAGATCGAGAGGTACCCGGCCAGGAAGACAGGTGAAACGCCGGTTGCTGTCTGAGTAGGCGCGCTCACGGAAAACCCCATGCCACACGGGCTATGCGCAGGAGTACCGGTGCTCCCGGCTAGGCGAGACGGAAAACGACCGCATTTTCCGTGTTTCTCGTCGGCTTACGGACCGATTCGGAATGTTGCGTTTACTCACTGACCGGCCTCCGCTACTGTCGCGGCAGCACACGCCGACAGCGGCCGTCTGGGTACCAGAGGCCGCCAGCACCCGCGGGGCACGTGATGGGCTCGACAGTTATCCGGGCGCTTGCCCTGGCTGGATCAGCCGCGTGCGTGGCCGCCGCCGCAGCCACGCCGGCTAAGACAGAGGCTCAATCGGCGCCCGCGGCCCAGCCTGCATCTCCGGCGCCAACCTGGATGATTGCCAAGATCCTCGCCGAGAAGCACTACGACAACCTGCTCACGCTGACTGCTGTCGGCAGTCGCGACGCGTGGGCCTTCGGGCAGACCAGCTCCGGCCGGCCCATCGCCGTGCACTGGAACGGGTCGACCTGGACCGGCTCGCGCATCCCAGGCGCCTTCGCCCCGCCTGGCTTCATCTCGGCTACCGGCCCGGACAATATCTGGGCTGGCGGAAGCAAATGCACATCAGGCCCGCGAGGAACAGGCGTTACTGCCAGCTATGTTGCCCGCTTCAACGGCCGCACATGGACGACGCGCAAATGGACCACGGCGGCCTTTTGCGCCGCGGCACTGGTCACAACCGGCCCGAAGAACGGCTGGCTGCTCGGCGACAATCGGGCCATGCATTTCACTGGCAGGCGATGGCGTAAGGTCACGCTGCCCGACCTGGGACAGGTCATCGCCGCTACCGCCCTGTCGCCCAGCGATATCTGGACGATCGACGGACGATTCAATGCGGCTCACCTGAGCCAGAGCAAGGCCTTCTTCACGCACTACAACGGGCACGCGTGGCGCACCGTCCCGCTGCCGCACATCAAGCTGCCGAAGCACGGCTACATTTACCCATACGCCGTCGCGGCAGCAAGCGCGCGTGACGTCTGGGCCGCAGCCACCATCTATCCGGCCGCGGCGCATTCGTTCCTGCTCCACTACACGGGCAAGAGATGGCGGGCCATACCGTTGCCCGCCAAGCCCGCCCAGCTGGTGCAAGTCGCGCCGGACGGCAGCGGCGGTGTCTGGGCCATCATGTTCCGGTCAGTCAGCGGCGAGTACGCGTTCGCCCACTACGCTCGCGGCGCCTGGAAATATGACGCGGTCCCCACAGCTGGCCTGCCAGGACTGATGCCTGGCTCGGCAAGCTTCGATGTCTACGCGCTCGCACGCATCCCGGGTTCGACGTCGATGCTCGCTTCGGGGGACGTGTTCTACTCGAACGCGAAGAACGCCAGCATCATGGACTCGCTCATCTTCCGGTACGGCCCGTAACCTGCCGGCACGGCCCATGATCTGCCGGTACGGCCCATGACAGAGAGCGGGCGGCCAGGCGGCGCCGATCAGGCCTCGTAATAACCGTCCGCAACGGCCAGCGCCTCGTCAAGTATGGCCAGGCCCTCCTTGGCCTCTGCCTCAGAGATCGTGCATGGCGGTACGACGTGCAGCCGGTTGTAGTTGGCAAACGGCACCAGTCCCCGCGACTTGCACTCCGCCAGCAGCGCATTCATGGCCGGCGAGCTCGCGCCGTACGGGGCGAGCATCGCCCTGGTCTCCCGGTTCGAGACGAGGTCCAGCGCCCAGAACACCGCGGTCCCGCGTACTTCGCCGATGACCGGATGCCGATCGGCTAGCTCACGCAGCCCCGGGCCGAGCACCTGGGTCCCGATGCGCGCCGCGTTCCCCAGGATGTCC
>Ga0335075_10001492_pt1 | contig 38474 bp, 33 predicted proteins | sample Lox_Sample_24_FD_206723 | JGI IMG/M metagenome (GOLD analysis project Ga0335075, IMG submission 206723) | Soil microbial communities from Loxahatchee National Wildlife Refuge, Florida, United States - Lox_Sample_2.4 | ecosystem: Environmental > Terrestrial > Soil > Wetlands | place: USA... | reverse complement strand
GGAATCGGCGCGGACCTCGCCGCGCTGCCTGCCGACGAAGGAGACCTGCCAGTCAGGGACCGAGCGGAGGACCTCGTAAGGCCCGATGGCGTCGAGGGCGGTAAGGCCGGGGAAGGCAAGCACGGAGATCTGCATGACCCCATCGTCGCCCCTCCCGTCCCCGCCCGCCACTGGCAGGAAAGCCAATCTCCGCTAGATTTCTGCCATGCCCCCACCGATGCGTTCGCACTACTCCCCGCATAGCGGTGAGAAGTGCGAACGCATCGGTGGGCGGGTGGTGGCGCTTTGCCTGCCGGGGACGGTCGCCTTCGATCTGACCGCGCCGGCGCAGGCTTTCGGGTCCGCGGCGGCGGCGGACGGGAGGCCGCACTACGAGTTCTCCACCTGCTCGCTCGACGGCGCCCCGGTGGCGACCACGAGCGGCTTCGAGATCGGGGTCGAGGGCGACCTGGGGGAGCTGAGGCGCGCCGACACGGTGGTCGTCCCCGGCTACTTCGGCGTCTACGCGCCGCTCGCCGAGGAGGCCGCCGAGGCGCTCCGCGCCGCCGCCCGCCGCGGCGCCCGGATGCTCTCGGTCTGCACCGGCGCCTTCGCCCTCGCCGGCGCCGGGCTCCTCGACGGCCGCCGGGCGACCACCCACTGGGCCTTCGCGCCTCACCTCGCGGCGAGCTTCCCGGCGGTCGAGGTCGACCCCGACGTGCTCTTCGTCGACGAAGGCGAGGTGCTCAGCTCGGCGGGGATGAGCGCCGGCATCGACCTCTCGCTGCACGTGATCAGGGAGGACCACGGGGCCGCCTGCGCCGACCGCGTAGCCCGGCACATGGTGGCGCCGCCGCACCGCGACGGCGGGCAAGCGCAATTCGCCCGCCTCGCCGAGCCGGAGACGGTGGCCGCGGCGGGCGCCGACGCCTCCCTGGAGGCGACCCGCGAGTGGGCGCGGCAGCGGATCGCCGAGCCGCTGACCGTCGCCGCGATGGCCCGCCACGCCAACGTCAGCCCGCGGACCTTCGCCCGCCGCTTCCGTGCCGAGACGGGAACTACGCCGCTGCAGTGGCTGCTCTCGCGCCGGGTGCTGGAGGCGCGGCGCCTGCTCGAGGAGTCCGACCTGCCGGTCGAGGTCGTCGCCCTGCGGGCCGGGTTCGGCAACGCGGCCTCGCTGCGCGACCACTTCCGCCGCGCCACCGCGACCACCCCGACCGCCTACCGGCGCACCTTCCAGCCCGCGCAGGAAGCCCAGATCGCTCGACAAACATGATTCATACGCAAATTCGCCATCTGTTCGATACAAAAACTAGGTAAGAATGGCAATATTTACCTTGTGAGCGTTCCCGGTCCCGGCGGCCGGGACGGCACATCGTGATGTTGGAGGCGCTCGACAGTCCAGACAAGATCCACCCGGGGACGACCTCCCCTGGCGTCCCCAGGCCAGGCCCGACCTGGAACGCCCGCCTGCGAGGGCTCGTCACCGCCCTCGAGACGCGCGTTCCGGGTTCGGCCGGCCACGGTCGACGGGTGGCCGCGATGGGGGGCCTCGTCGCCGCCCGCCTCGGCCTCGATCCTGGCGAGGTCACCCGGGTCGAGTGCGCGGCCCGCGTCCATGACGTCGGCAAGATCATCGTCTCGCCGGAAATCCTCGAGAAGCCCGGGGCGCTGAGCGCCGACGAGTTCGCGGAGATGCGGCGCCACGCGGTCTTCGGCGCGCGGCTGGTCGCCTCGCTGGAGGATCCGGCGCTGACCGCGATGGTCCGCCACCACCACGAGCGGATCGACGGCACCGGCTATCCCGACCGGCTGCGCGGCGAGGAGATTCCGCTCGGCGCCCGGATCATCGCCGTGGTCGACAGCTACGACGCGCTCACCGCCCGCCGGCCTTACCGCGAGCCGGCGTCCCCGGTCGTCGCGATCTCGATCCTCGAGGAAGAGGCCGGTCGCACGCTCGACGGCGAAGTCGTAGCCGCCTTCATCGCCTGAGTCTCGTCACGACTCCGCTACATCTTGGGCGAAGTCGTGTTGAAGACTGCCCCGACCCGTGACGACCGACGCATCCCGCTACCCTGTCCAACTCCTTTGAGGCGCCTGCTCCCAGCAGCACTAGTCCTCGTCGCCCTCGCAGGCGGCGTCTACCTCCTCTCGCAGGAGCCGACGACCCCCGCCTCGGCGGCGTCGACCCCGCGCGCGCCGAAGGGCTTCTTCGGCATCGCGCCGCAGACGGTTCTGACCGAAAAGGACGTCAAGTACATGAAAGCCGGCGGGATCGAAACGATCCGCTGGCCGATGCTCTGGGGCGCGATCAACCCGACCAAGAGGGGCGCCTACAACTGGGCCGCCTTCGATCCGGTGGTGGAACAGGCGGCGCTGCAGGGTGAGACGGTCCTGCCCTTCGTCGTCGGCTCGCCGCGGTGGGTGGCGAAGAAGGAAACGACGCTGCCGATCGCCAACGCGACCCAGCGCAAGGCCTGGACCGCGTTCCTCAAGGCGGCGGTCGAACGCTACGGGCCGGGCGGCGAATTCTGGAAGCTGCACGCGCCGGCGACGATCCGCGAAGAAAAGGAACGGGAGAAAGCCGGCCCGGTCTACGAACTGGAAGGCGCCAAGCTGACCCCGATCCCGAAGCCGCTGCCGATCCGCACCTGGCAGGTCTGGAACGAGGCCAACTTCTTCTACTTCGCCTTCCCGGTCAGCCCCCACAACTACGCGAAGCTGCTGAAACTCTCGACTCCGGTGATCAAAAAGGCCGAGCCGAGCGCCCAGGTGATCCTCACCGGCCTCTTCGGCGAACCGAGCGCGGGCGCCAAGCGGGGGATGGCCTCCTACGAATTCCTCGAACAGCTCTACAAGGTGCCGAACATCAAGAGCTACTTCGACGGCGTCGCCCTGCACCCGTACGCGATCGACTCCGAACAGCTCGAAGAACTGGTCGAAAAGTTCCACGAAGTGACGGTCAAGAACCACGACCGGGTGCCGCTCTACATCACCGAGATGGGCTGGGGCTCGCAGAACGACTTCCACATCAACGCCTTCGAGCACGGCGTCCAGGGCCAGGTCGAAGAACTGAAGAGCGCCTACGCCTACCTGCTGAAGAACCGCAACAAGCTCGACCTGAAAGCCGTCTACTGGTTCTCCTGGAAGGACCTGCCCGAATCGTGCTCCTTCTGCGACTCGGTCGGCCTGTTCAAGTCAGGCGCCGGCTTCCGCGCCAAGCCCGCCTGGCGCGCCTTCGTCCACATCACCCACGGCCGGACCCACCCCTAGGGCCTGGGCCGGCGCGCCCTGCGCCGGCCGGGAACTCGAAGCGGCGGACGCGGATCGGCGTCGCCGCCGCGGTGGCCAGCGCGGCCGCGTAGCCGGGATCGACCGCCAGCGCCAGCGCGGTCACGTCGGGACCGGGCGGCGGCCCCGAGAGCCCGCCGCCGGTGCACTTGATCCGCGCCTCATGCCGCGTCCAGGCGGCGTAGAAGACCGCCTCGCGCTCCTCGTCAGCCGCCGCCCTCACCGCCGCCGCGTCCTCCCCGGGCAGCCAGCGGGCGGCCAGCCGCGTCAGGTCACGGCGCGGTCGCACCCGCTCGACGTCGATCCCCACCTCGGTCCCGCCGGGGCCTACGGCGATCAGCGCCAGCCCGCCCGAATGGCTGAGGTTGAAGCAGAGCGCGGGGCGCGGCGTGGCAAGGGCCGGCTTGCCGGCCGCGGCGGGGGTCAGCGCGACGGCCTCGGGGAGCTCTTCGAGGTAGGCGCCGAGGACCCGGCGCAACGCCCGCCCGGCCGCCGCCCGCGCGCCGGCGGCAGGCAGCTCCACCCGCCAGACGTGGGCTTCGCCGCGCCCGGGCGTCTCCGGCGCGATTGGAAAGCGGGGCTCTGCGATACCGTCGCGATTCATGCCTAGGGTCCTGATCACCGGCGGGGCCGGGTTCGTCGGTTCGAATCTTGCCGTCTCGCTCGCCGGCCGGCATCCCGAGTGGGACCTCGTCGCGCTCGACAACCTCTACCGGCGCGGCTCCGAACTGAACCTGCCGCGGCTGGAGGAGGCCGGGGTCGAGTTCGTCAAAGGCGACGTGCGCGAGCCCGCCGACCTGATGGCGCTGCCGAAGCTCGACGCGATCGTCGAGTGCTCGGCCGAGCCCTCGGTGATGAGCGGCGTCGACGGCGACACCGGCTACCTCGTCCACACCAACCTCACCGGCGCCTACAACTGCCTCGAGCTGGCGCGGCGCGACGGCGCCTTCTTCCTCTTCCTCTCGACCAGCCGCGTCTACCCGGTCGAGCCGCAGGTGGAGCTGAACCTGGAGGAGGCGGAGACGCGCTTCGAGCTCGCCGCCGCCCAGGACGTGCCGGGGGTGTCCCCGGCCGGGATCTCCGAGCGCTTCCCGCTGGAGGGCGCGCGGACGCTCTACGGGGCGACCAAGCTGGCCGCCGAGCTCCTGATCGCCGAGTACCGGGGCCTCGGCGTGCCGGCGGTGATCGACCGCTGCGGGGTGATCGCCGGGCCCTGGCAGATGGGAAAGGTCGACCAGGGGGTATTCACCCACTGGATGCTCGCCCACCAGTTCCGCAACCCGCTCTCCTACATCGGTTTCGGGGGGCATGGGAAGCAGGTACGCGACCTCCTCCACGTCGAGGACCTGGTCGACCTGGTCGAGCGCCAGCTGCTCGACCCGGCGGCCTGGGACGGCCACACCGTGAACGCCGGCGGCGGCCGCGAGTGCAGCCTCTCGCTGCTGGAGACGACGGCGATCTGCCGGCGATTGACCGGCAACGAGGTGCCGATCACCCCGGTCGCGCAGACGCGCCAGGGCGACGTTCCCATCTATCTTTCCGACTGCGCGAGGCTGTTCGAGCTCGACCCGTGGCGGCCCCGCCGCGGCGCCGAGCAGGTGCTCGCCGACATCCACGAGTGGATCGCCGGCGACCCCGAGCGAATTGCCGCGGCGCTCGAAATCGACGCCCCCGTGGGGGGGAAGGAGTAGCACTGTGCCCGTTGCGATCATCACCGGCGCCGGCGGCCTGATCGGCTCGGAGGCCGTCGACCACTTCATCCGCCAGGGCTTCGACGTGGTCGGGATCGAGAACGACATGCGAGCCCGGTTCTTCGGTCCCGAATCCTCGACCTCGCACGTCACCCGGCGCCTGGTCGACGAGCACGCGAACTTCAAGTGGGAGAACGTCGACATCCGCGACGCGGCGGAGATCGAGCGGATCTTCCGCGACCACGCCGGCCAGGTCGAGCTGGTCATCCACACCGCCGCGCAGCCGTCCCACGACTGGGCGGCGTCGGAGCCGCAGACCGACTTCGGGGTGAACGCGAACGGCACCCTGAACCTGCTCGAGGCGGCCCGCGCCCACGCGATCGACGCCCCCTTCATCTTCACCTCGACCAACAAGGTCTACGGCGACACGCCGAACCGGCTGCCGCTGCGGTCGCTGGAGAAGCGGCTGGAGCTGCCCGAGGACCACCCCTACCACAAGGGGATCGACACCTCGATGTCGATCGACACCTCGACCCACTCGCTCTTCGGCGTCTCGAAGGCGGCCGCCGACCTGCTGGTGCAGGAGTACGGGTACTACTTCGAGATGCCGACCGTCTGCTTCCGCGGCGGCTGCCTGACCGGTCCCCAGCACGCCGGGGCGAAGCTGCACGGCTTCCTCGCCTACCTGATGAAGTGCACCGTCACCGGCACGCCTTACACCGTCTTCGGCTACGAGGGCAAACAGGTCCGCGACAACATCCACAGCGCCGACCTGATCGCCGCCTTCGACGCCTTCCGCAAGGATCCGCGCCCGCATGCCGTCTACAACATCGGCGGCGGCCGCTTCTCCAACTGCTCGATGCTGGAGGCGATCGAGGTCTGCGAGCGGGTTTCCGGCAAGACGCTCGAGTGGACGATGGGCGAGGAGCCGCGGATCGGCGACCACCGCTGGTGGATCTCCGACCTGGAGCCGTTCCAGGCCGACTACCCGGGCTTCGAGCTGCGCTACGGGATCGACGAGATCCTGCGGGAGATGTACGAGCAGAACGTCGAGCGCTGGACGGCGGCCCCGGCATGAGGATCTCGGTGGTGATGCCGGCCCAGAACGAGGAGGGCTCGGTCGGTGCCACGGTGGAGGGCATCGTCACCACGCTGGAGGGGGCGGAGATCGACTACGAGGTGGTGGTCGTCAACGACGACTCGGAAGACTCGACCGAAGCGGTGATCGCCGCGATCGCGGTCGAGAACCCGCGCGTGCGGGTCCACAAGTCCCACTACGAACGCGGCTTCGGCAACGCGATCCGGGCGGGCCTCGACGTCTTCGAGGGCGACGCGGTGGCGATCGTGATGGCCGACGCCTCCGACGATCCCCGTGACCTGATCGCCTACGTCCGCGTGCTCGAAGAGGGCTGGGACTGCGCCTTCGGCTCGCGCTTCATGCCCGGCGGCGCGCTCTACGACTACCCGCGCCTCAAGTACGTCTTCAACCGCCTCGCCAACACCTTCATCCGGATGCTCTTCCGGCACCGCTACAACGACACCACCAACGCCTTCAAGGCCTACCGGCGCGAGGTCATCGAGACCGTCCAGCCGCTGCTCTCCAAGCACTTCAACCTGACCGTCGAGCTGCCCCTGAAGGCAGTCGTCCGCGGCCACAGCTTCGCCGTCGTCCCGAACTCCTGGACCAACCGCACCTCGGGCGAGGCGAAGCTGAAGATGAAGGAGATGGGCAGCCGCTACCTCTTCATCGTGCTCTACGTGTGGCTGGAGAAGGTCCTCAGCCGCGGCGACTACCAGGTGCGCGAGCCGCGGACCGGCCGCGCGCCCGCCCGCCGCTCCTGAGCGCTCAGCCGCCGTCGGTCGCCGACGGCTTCGGCACCTCGAATTCGAAGGGGCCGATCCGGGCGGCCGGGCGGAAGTTCTGCCGCACGTATTCGACCAGCGGCGTCGTCGGCACGGGTTCTCCCCTCAGGTAGCCGGCCGCGAGTTCTTCGTTGACGATCGCGCAGGGCCGCGTCGAGGAGCGCAGTTCTTCGACCGCGAGCCGCTGTTGAGCTTCGGTCATCGCGTAGAACCACCCGTTGGGGATGGTCGGCCGCGGCGCTTCCAGGCCGGCCCAGAGGTAGAGGCTGTTGAGGCTCGGCCAGCCGACGAAGGTGGAGCAATGCTTTTCGTGCAGCAGGGCGACCAGCCCGTCGTACTCTTCGTGCTGCGGCGGCCCGAGGTGCATGAGCCCGGCGCCGGGCAGGTCCAGCCCCGGCTGGTCGCGGTAGGTATGCAGGTTGTCGCCGGCCGCAAGGACTATCGCGTTGAGGCCGAACACGGCGGGCAGGGCGATCGCCAGCACCGCGGTCGAGGCCGCGAGGTTGCCGACCGCGGCGCCCTGGCGCGCCTCGCTCCAGGCGCGCAGGTCGGTGAGCCCGTCGGCCACGCAGAGCGCCCCGACGGCGACGAAGGAGGCGGAGGCGATCCCCACCTGGCTGCCGGCGACGGGATAGACCTGGAGCGTCTCGGCGATCGCCACCAGCGGCAGCAGCGCACGCAGGAAGCGCTTGAACGGCGGCTCGGCGGCGGTGAGCGGCGGGATCGCCACGATCCAGGCGAGCAGCATCGGCAACACCACCGGATTGCCCGCCGGCGGGTTCAGGCCGACGGGGACGATGTGGGCGACCGAGCAGAGGATCACGACGCCGACCAGGGCGCGTACCAGGCCGGTCCAGAGTGCCCGGCCGGCATCCGTCCGCGAGAGGCGCACGGTCGCCGCGATCGCGGCCGCGGCCACCGCGGCGATCGCCCAGTCCAGAGCCGCCCCGGCGGGGAAGATGAACTGGACGACGAGGAAATTGCGGATCTCGAGAGCGTCCTTGACCACCCCCTGGTAGACCGCGGACGGAGACGGGCCGGTGAGCAGGACGATCGCCAGGATCACCACGAAGGCGGCGAGGAAGCCGGCGATCGCGGCGAGCACCCAGCGCCAGGTCCCGCCGTCGTCTTCGCCGCGGGTCGGGCGGATCACGCGGGCGGCGATCAGCACCGCGAGCCCGGCGAGCACCTCGAGCAGCGCGAGTTCCCGCACCCAGGACTGCGTCAGATCGTGGGAGAGGATCGCGACCGGCATCACCAGGAAGGCGGCGACCAGGACCCAGCGCAGCCACCGGAGCCGGTAGATCGGCTCGATCGTCACCGCCGCCGCGACCGCGGTCCCGGCGATCGCGAAGATCCCCAGGTTCACCTTGGTCAGCAGGAGCGCGCCGAGCAGGGCGCCGCAGAGGAGCCCGCTCCAGCCGACCCGCCCGCCGAGCCCGCTCACCGCGGCGAGGGCGAAGACGGCGAGCAGCAGCACGCAGAGGCCCTGCGGGTGCATCGGCTCGTTGGCGAGCACGCCGAGGGCGGCGAAGGCGGCGATCATCGACGTCAGGCCGAGGGCCAGGCGGCCGGTCAGACGCTGCGCGGTCACGCCGAAGAGGACGGAGCTGCCGATCCAGACGAGGAGGACGATCGTGCGACTGGCGTCGGTGGTGACCGGGATCCCGAAGAGCTTGAAGATGCCGCCGAAGAGCTCGTAGTAGAAGGGCCCGTAGACCGACCAGATTTCCGCGTAGAGGTGGTCGCCGTGGATGAACGCCTTCAGCGTGATCAGCAGCGTGCCCTCGTCGTCGTAGGGCGCGAACTGGGAGAAGATGCCGTAGTAGGCGGCGACGAAGGCGCCGCAGGCGACGATCGCGTAGAGGACGATCGCGGTCACGGCGGGCTGGGCCGCTGCCCTCTCCTGGATCCGGCGCCAACTCATCGGATGCCCGCTTCGGCGCGCGACGCGGCAATCCTGGCGAGCGCCTCGGGGCCGAGGTCGAGGCTCGCCGCCCCGATCCAGCCGTCGACCTGGGCCGGCGTGCGGGCGCCGACGATCGCCCCGGCGACGCCCGCGAAGTGGGTGGTCCAGGCGATCGCCAGCTCGGCCACGCTCGCCCCGAGCTCGGCGGCGAGCGGCCGCAGCAGCTCGACCAGGCGAAGGGCGCGCTCAACCGCGGGGCTCTGGAAGCGCGGCCGGCGCCGGCGCCAGTCGTCCGCGGGGAGCGCCGCGAGCCGCTCCGCCGAGAAGCTGCCGGAGAGGAGCCCCGACTCCAGCGGGCTGTAGGCGATCGTCGCCACGCCGCGCTCGGCCAGCCAGGGCAGCTCGGAGTCGACGATCTCGTCTTCCAGCAGCGAGAGCGGCAGCTGGGCGGCGTCGAGCGGCCGGATCCGGGCGCAGCGCTCGAGCAGGGCGGGGTCGAAGTTGCTCACCCCCGCCCAGCGGATCTTGCCCTCCTCGCGCAGCTCGCCGAGGGTGCTCCAGGCCGCTTCGACCGCTTCGACCTCCGGGACGGGCCAGTGCAGCTGGTAGAGGTCGATCCGCTCGACGCCGAGCCGCTCCAGCGAGCCCTCGCACTCCGCCCGCAGCGACGTCGGGCCGAGGTCGCGGAAGGTCGAGCCGCTCTGCGGATCGACCTTCACCCCGGCCTTGGTGAAGACGAGCGGCCGCTCCGCTACCGGCAGGCCGGCGATCGCCGCGCCGACGATCCGCTCGGCATGACCGTCGCCGTAGACCGCCGCGGTATCGATCCAGCCGACGCCGGCGGCGACCGCGTGGCGGATCGTCGCGATCGAGTCGCGATCATCCTGCGGGCCCCAGCCGACGCCGCCGAAAGCCCAGGTGCCGAGGCCGACGCGGCTCAGGACGGGCATCGATAGATTGGTCCGCTCGGGCATGGGAACCGAGAATCAAATCAGGCTCAGCGCCGTCGTCCCTTGCTACCGGGAGGCGCAATCGATCCCGGTGATGCACGAACGCCTGACCAAGGTGTTCGGCGAGATGGGCGTCGACTGGGAGATCATCTTCGTCGATTCGGGCAGCCCGGAAGGGGACCCGACGCCGGCGGTGCTGGCCGACCTGGCGACCACCGACCGGCGGACCACGGTCGTCCACCACACCCGCGCCTTCGGCTCGCAGAGCGCCTATTCGAGCGGCATGCGGATCGCCACCGGCGACGCCGTGATCCTCCTCGACGGCGACCTCCAGGACCCGCCGGAGATGATCCCGGAGATGTTCGCCCGCTGGCAGGAGGGCTACGAGGTCGTCTACGGCGAGCGGATCACCCGCGAGGGCCCGGCGCTGATGAACGCCGGGCGGAAGGCGTTCTACCGGGTCTTCCAGCGCACCGCCTACGTGCCGATGCCGGTCGACGCCGGCGACTTCTCCCTGCTCGACCGCAAGGCGGTCGACGCGATCAACGAGATGCCGGAGAACCATCGTTTCGTGCGCGGCCTGCGGGCCTTCGTCGGCTTCCGCCAGATCGGCATCCCCTACGACCGCCCCGAGCGCCTCTTCGGCAAGTCCTCGAACAACTTCCTCGCCAACATGGGCTGGGCGCGGAGGGCGATCGTCTCCTTCTCCTACGCGCCGCTCGACCTGATGATCTGGCTGGCGGCGATCACGACGACGCTGGCGGTGATCGCCGCGATCGTCGAGATCGTGCTGCGGATAACCAATCCGAGCGCCGCGCCGAAGGGCTACGCCACCCTGATCGTCGTCGCCCTCTTCATCGGCGGCGTGCAGATGATCTGCTTCGGCGTGATCGGCTCCTACCTGGCGCACATGTACGAGGAGATCAAGCGGCGCCCGGCCTACATCGTCAGCCAGGTCCTGAACCCGCCCCGGCCGCGGGTTCCGGTCGAGGCGGTGCCTGACGAACTGGCGCATGCCGACGTCCGCGTGGTTGCTACCGTGGATGACGGTGAGCCCTGATCCTCAGCGCGCCGCCGAGCTCCGCAGCCAGATCCTCGATCTTGTCCGTGAGTACCACGATGCGGCCTTCGGCGACGAAGACTTTCAGCCTGGAGAGACGCCGATCCGCTTCGCGGGCCGGGTGTTCGACGACCGCGAGATCGTCAACCTGGTCGATTCGTCGCTCGAATTCTGGCTGACGACCGGGCCCTGGGCGCACAAGTTCGAGAAGCGCTTCGCCAAGATCAACGGGTTGCGCCACGCGCTCCTGGTCAACTCGGGCTCCTCGGCCAACCTCGTCGCGCTGTCCTGTCTCACCTCGAACAAGCTCGGCGCCAAACGACTCAAACGCGGCGACGAGGTGATCACCTGCGCGACCGGGTTCCCGACCACGGTCAACCCGATCATCCAGAACGGCCTGGTGCCGGTCTTCGTCGACGTCGACGTGCCGACGTACAACCTCGACGTCTCCCAGCTCGAGGAGGCGATCTCGCCGAAGACGCGGGCGATCATGGTCGCCCACACGCTCGGCAACCCGTTCGACCTCGACGCGGTCACCGCGCTGGCCGAGAAATACGATCTCTGGCTGGTCGAGGACTGCTGCGACGCGCTCGGCTCGACCTACCGCGGCAAGCCGGTCGGCACCTTCGGCAACCTCGCCTCGGTCAGCTTCTATCCGGCCCACCACATCACGATGGGGGAGGGCGGCTGCGTCCTCACCAACAAGGGCCTGCTGAAGCTGCTTGCCGAGTCCTTCCGCGACTGGGGCCGCGATTGCTGGTGCGAGCCGGGCAAAGAGGACACCTGCGGCAAGCGCTTCGACCACCAGCTCGGCGAGCTGCCGCGCGGGTACGACCACAAGTACATCTACTCCGACGTCGGCTACAACCTGAAGCTCACCGACATGCAGGCCGCCGTCGGGCTCGCCCAGCTCGACAAGCTCGACGAATTCACCGCCGCCCGCAAAGCGAACTTCCGCCGCCTCTACGAGGGGCTCGAAGACCTGCGGGATTTCCTCATCCTGCCCGAGGCGACGCCGCAGTCGGACCCCAGCTGGTTCGGCTTCCCGGTGGCGCTGAAGGAGGAGTGCCCGGTCGACCGCGACACCGTGCTGCGCGCCTTCAACGAGCGCCAGATCGCCACCCGCCTGCTCTTCGCCGGCAACCTGGTGCGCCAGCCCGCCTACCTGAACGCCGAGCACCGTCGCGTCGGTGACCTGAAGGGCGCCGACTTCGTCATGGACAACGTGTTCTGGGTCGGCGTCTACCCCGGGCTGAGCGAGGCGATGGTCGACTACATGATCGAGAGCTTCCACGACGTGCTCACCGCGGGCGGCGGCGTCGGCGACGCCGATCCGGTGGTCGCGGTGGAGCGCGACTAGTTGCGCGCCTCCGACTGGATCGCGAAGTTCCTCGCGTCGCAGGGCGTCGACGCGGTCTACGAAGTCGCGGGCGGCATGATCGTCAACCTGATCGACGCCCTGCATCGCGACGGCCAGGTGCGGATCGTCGCCTGTCACCACGAGCAGGCGGCGGGCTTCGCCGCCGAGGGGCACGCGCGGATGAACGGCGTCCCCGGCGTCGCGATGGGGACCAGCGGTCCCGGCGCGATCAACCTGCTGACCGCGCTCGGCAGCTGCCACTTCGACTCGACCCCGGCGGTCTTCGTCACCGGCCAGGTCAATCGCCACGAGCGCAAGCTCGAGCGCCCGATCCGCCAGCTCGGCTTCCAGGAGACCGACGTGGCGGCGATGGCGGCGCCGATCGCCAAGGCGGCCTGGCGGGTGGAGACGATCGAGGAGCTGCCGCGCCGGTTCGAAGCGGCGTTCGCGCTGGCCCGGTCGGGACGGCCCGGGCCGGTCCTGGTCGACGTCCCGCTCGACCTGCAGCTCGCCGAGGTCGGCGCCTCGGTCCCCGACGGGCCGGTGCCGATCGCGCCGTCCCACGATCCCCTCGGCAGCCAGGCGGCGGCGCGGGCGGTCGCCGACCTCGCCGCCGCCGAGCGGCCGCTGATCCTGGCGGGCGGCGGCCTGCGCGCCGGGCGGGCGGTCGGCGCCTTCCGGGCGCTGGTCGACGCCCTCGGGGTGCCGGTGGTCAACTCGCTGATGGGGGTCGACGTGCTGCCCTTCGAGCATCCCCTGCGCGTCGGCATGATCGGCACCTACGGCAACCGCTGGGCCAACATCGCGCTGTCGAGGTGCGACGCCCTGCTGGTCCTCGGCAGCCGGCTCGACATCCGCCAGACCGGGGCCGACACCGAGGCCTTCATCGCCGGCGGCAAGATCCACCACGTCGACGTCGACCCTGGCGAGGTCAACAACCGGGTCACCGGGGTGGAGGCGCTGGTGCAGGACCTGGCGCCGGCGCTCGCCGACCTTGCCGCCGCGGCCGCCGCGGGGGCGCCGGGCGACCACTCCGACTGGGCGGCCGAGGTCGCCGACCTGCACGAGAAGTGGCCCGACACCGGCGAGCTCCCGGGGATCGAGGGGATCAACCCGAACCGGGTGATGCACCAGCTCGCCCACCCGAGCGCCTCCGCCTACGTCGCCGACGTCGGCCAGCACCAGATGTGGGCGGCCCAGTCGGTCGAGCTGGAAGGCGAACAGCGCTTCCTCACCTCGGGGGGCATGGGTGCGATGGGCTCGGGCCTGCCCCTCGCCGTCGGCGCCGCGATCGAGAGCGGCGCCCCGGTCGTCTCGATCAACGGCGACGGCGGCTTCCAGCTGAACATCCAGGAGCTGCAGACGCTGGCCCGCAACCAGTTGCCGGTGAAGGTGGTCGTCCTCGACAACGGCAGCCACGGGATGGTCCGCCAGTTCCAGGAGTCCTACCTCGACGGCCGCTACCAGTCGACCGTCTGGGGCTACTCCGCCCCCGACTTCGCCGCCGTCGCCGAGGCCTACCGGATCCCCGCGCGGCGGGTCGAGGATCCGGACGAGGTCGAGGGGGCGATCGCCGCGATGTGGGCGCACCAGGGCCCCTACCTGCTCGAGGTCGCGATCGACGCGAAGGCCAACGCCTATCCCAAGATCGCCTTCGGCTACCCGATCTCCGAGATGGAGCCCTTCGTCGCCCCGAAAGCGATGGAGGCTACGTAGAGCAATCGCCCCCAGGGCGAATGCTCAAAAGTCTGTGTGGAACATTTCGGGGTCTCTGGCAACCGAAATGTTCCACGCAGATTCTTGATCGGTACTAATCGCCGCTCGTGAGCTCCGTCAGCTGCGCCAGCGTCACGGCGCGCATGTCGGCGCCCGCCTCGTACTCCCTGTACCAGTCCGCGGTCGCGGCGAGGGCCTGCTCCAACGGCGCCGACGGGCGCCAGCCCAACCGCGCCCGGGCCCTGGAGGAGTCGAGCTTCAGGTAGTGGGCCTCGTGGGGATGCGGGCCCTCGTCGACCGTCCAGCTGACCCGCTCGGGCCAGAGCTCGGCGAGGCGCTCGACCAGGTGGCCGACCGGCTGGGCCTCCTCGTCGGCGGGGCCGAAGTTCCAGCCGGACGCCAGCCCGGGGTCGTCCCAGAGCGCCTCGGCGAGGACCAGGTAGCCGCTCAGCGGGTTGACCACGTGCTGCCAGGGGCGGATCGCGTCGGGGTTGCGGACGCGCACGGTCTCCCGCGCCAGCACCGCGCGCATCACGTCGGGGACCAGCCGGTCCTCCCCCCAGTCGCCGCCGCCGATCACGTTGCCGGCCCGGGCCGAGGCGAGCCGCGCCCCGTCGGGGTCGGCGAAGAAGGAGCGGCGGTAGGCGGCGGTGACGATCTCGGCGGCGCCCTTGGAGCTGGAGTAGGGGTCGTGGCCGCCCATCGGCTCGTCCTCGCGGTAGCCCCAGTCCCACTCGCGGTTCTCGTAGCACTTGTCGGAGGTGACGTTGAGGACGACGCGGACGCCGGCGGCGGCGCGGGCCGCCTCGAAGAGGTTGACGCTGCCCATCACGTTGGTCTCGTAGGTCTCCCGCGGTTCGGCGAAGGAGCGGCGCACCATCGGCTGCGCGGCCATGTGGATGACGACCTCCGGATCGGCGGCGGCCAGCGCCGCGGCCAGGGCCTGCGGATCGCGCACGTCGCCCTCGACGCTCTCCATCGCCTCGCCGATCCGGGCGAGCTCGTAGAGCGAGGGCTCGGTCGGCACCCCCTGCGAGTAGCCGGTGAGCGCGGCGCCCATCGACTGCAGCCAGAGCGAGAGCCAGGCCCCCTTGAAGCCGGTGTGACCGGTCAGGAAGACCCGTCGGCCGCGCCAGAAGCCGGGATCGACCGATCCCTTGGTGGTGGCCACGTCAGTCCCAGGTTCGCCACGGAGGCGAGCCGGAGTCCCACAGCTCCTGCAGGACCTGGCGGTCGCGGATGGTGTCCATCGGCTGCCAGAAGCCTTCGTGGCGGTAGCAGGCCATCTGATCCTCGGCGGCCAGCCCGCGCACCGGCTCCTGCTCCCAGATCGTCGTGTCGTCGACGAGGAAGCGCGCGACGTTCGGCTTGAGGACGAAGAAGCCGCCGTTGGTGGCGAGGTTGTCGCCGCGCGGCTTCTCTTCAAAATGGCGCACCTGGTCCCCCTCGATGTCGAGGGCGCCGAAGCGACCCGGTGGCTTCACCGCGGTGATCGTGGCGTCGCGCCCCTGCCGTTCGTGGAACGCGACCAGCGCCTTGATGTCGATGCTGGCGACGCCGTCGCCATAGGTGAAGCAGAAGTCCTCGTCGCCGACGTACGGGAGCACCCGCCGCAGGCGGCCGCCGGTCATCGTCTCCTCGCCGGTCTCCACCAGGGTGACCCGCCAGGGCTCGGTGGTGGACCGGTGGATCTCGGTCGACCCGGCGGCCAGGTCGAAGGTGACGTCGGCGGTGTGCAGGTAGTAGTTCGCGAAGAACTCCTTGATCATGTAGCCCTTGTAGCCGAGGCAGATCACGAAGTCGTCGATGCCGTGCGCGGCATAGATCTTCATGATGTGCCAGAGGATCGGCTTGCCGCCGATCTCCACCATCGGCTTGGGCCGGGTCGAGGTCTCCTCGCTCAGCCGGGAGCCGAGGCCTCCTGCAAGGATTACCGCCTTCACTCGGCCGCAGGCTATCGAAGGATCTGGGCGGCGCCCGCCGTCCCCGGGGAGCGCGTCCTCAGGGCTTGCGGCCGATGACCAGGAACTGCTTGCCGAGCAGTTTCCAGGCGAGCGGCATCTGCAGGTACATCTTGGTCAGCTGCGGCGACGGGGGCAGGATGCCGCGGAACGAGTAGGGGAGATAGCGGGGGATGGTCCGCTCGATCTCGAGGCCGGCCGCGTAGAGGTGCTCGTCGATCGCCATGTGGGTGAGCGCGACGTAGTGGTCGGCGCAGTCCCAGTACTCCTTCGAGCAGTAGCGGTAGTTCGGCCCCATGATCGCGATCCGGCCACCCGTCTCCATCGCGTCGCGCATCTTTTCCAGGAAGGCGGCGATCGCCTCCTGGTCGTAGAGGTGCTCGAGGAAGTTGGAGACGAAGACGCCGTCGAAGTGGTCGGCGGGCAGGTCGGCGTCCATGATCGAGGCGGTGACCACTTTCGTGTCCGGCTTGTAGAGCGCCTGCTCGTAGGCGACCGCGTCGACCGCCCAGGTCTCGCGGGCGGGCACGGCGCCGATGAACTCACCGCGCCCGGCAGCCGGGTCGAGGACCTTCTGCGGCTTGCCCATGATCCCGTGGACGTGCGGGCTGATCTCCTTCCAGACCGCGATCCGGCCGTTCTGGTCGATGTCCTGGAATCGGTAGTTGTAGAGCCGCTCGAAGTTCATAAAGCGCGTCGTTCTCCTTTGGTGACGTTGGCGTGACCCTATCTGCGAACCTTGGCGCGGTGCATCCGGACCGGGATCTCCACGATCACTGACGCCAAGCTTCTGGTCCTTCTGGTCCTGCACCTCGCCCTGACCGGCCTACCCGGCGTGGCGGTGGTCCTGTTCGCGCTGCGGCGCGGCCTCACCCGTGTCCCGATCCTGCTGGCGCTCGGCCTGCTGGCCTGCGGCGTGGTCGGGCTGCTCGGCTTCTGGACCGCCTACGCGGGCGTCACGATCGGCCAGACGTTCGCCTTCTTCGCCGTCTTCGGCTCGATCCTGCTGGCGGGCCTGTCGGTCTGGGGCGGGGACCTCGACCGCGCCGTCCTCGCCCGCCTGGGCGAGCCGCTGGCCCTCTGGGCGCTCGGCTCCGCCTTCCTCCTCTTCCTCGGCTTCCTCCACGGCGGCACGGCCGAACCGCTGGTGACGGCGGCAAGTCGCTTCTCGCACAAGCTGCCTACCGACGCCGAAATCCCCCGCTTCTTCATCGAATGGTTCGCCGCCCACGGTCACGCCGGCACGGTGCCGGTCTTCCCCGGCGAATGGATGTTCAGCGATCGCCCGCCCCTGCAGGTCGGCTACGGCCTCTACCAGCACCCCTTTCACAGCGATCAGACCGGGCTCGACTACGAGGTGCTCGGGGTGGCCCTGCAGCAGCTCTGGATCGTCGGCCTCTGGGCCCTCCTCGACGCCGCCGGGATCGGCCGCCGCACCCGCGCCTTGACCATGGTCGCCGTGCTGGTGAGCGGCCTGGCGATCGTCAACGGCTTCTTCGTCTGGCCGAAGATGCTCTCCGCCGCCTTCCTCCTCGCCGCCGCCGCCCTGGTCCTGACGCCGCTCTGGGACGGGGTGAGAAGGTCACTCTGGGGCGCCGCCTTGGTCGCCGGGCTCTGCGGGCTGGCGTTGATGGGCCATGGATCGAGCGTCTTCGGGGTCATCCCCCTGGTGATCGTCGCCGCCTGGCGCGGGCTGCCGAGCCGGCGCTGGATCGGCGTCGCCGTCCTCGTCGGCGTCGTCGTCATGGCGCCTTGGTCCGCCTACCAGAAGTGGGGCGACCCGCCCGGCAACCGGCTGACCAAGTGGACGTTGGCCGCCGATCCCGGCGGGGACACCTTGAGCACCGGCGCCGCGATCCGCAAGGCCTACTCGGAAGCGGGTCTCGGCGGCGCGCTCGAGAACAAGTGGGAGAACTTCGCCGTGATGCTCGGCATCAAGGGGGCTCCGGAAACCGTCGACGCGGCGTTCCGAGGAGGGAACCTGGCCACCACCGTCGCCGAGCTGCGCGACCTGATTTTCTTCTTCCTCCTCCCTTCCTTCACCCTCCTCCTGGTGGCGCCGCCGGCGATGCTGGTCCGCCAGCGGCGGCGGGACCGCGCCGGCCCGGAGTGGCGGTTCGCGCTGCGCTGCTTCGCCGTGCTCGTGATCGGGGCGTTCTTCTGGGGGCTGATCGTCTTCGGCACGCCGATCGACGGCACGGCGCTGCACATCTTCAGCTTCGCCGTCCCGATCCTGGCGACGGCGGGCGCGATCGCCGGCCTGCGCGCGGTGCTGCCGCGGTTCGCGATCGGCTGGGTGGGCCTCTACGCGGTGCTCAGCCTGATCCTCTACGTGCCCGCCCTGGCGCCGCCGCCCGGCACCTCCTACTCGGCGTCGGCAGCCATCCTCGCCGCCCTGGCGCTCAGCGGATACGCAGCCGTGGCCGTCGCCTCACCCAGGCGAACGGCGAGCTCAGCCGCGGGATCCCGTACTTGAGGTGCGGGTTGGAGTAGGGGTCGACCGCGCTGAGCGCCAGCCAGCGGCCGCGCAGCTGTTCCTTCTCCCAGTCCTCGACCTCGGTGGGTCGGCTGGAGGACTCGAAGTGGTAGAGCACCGTGTCGGGGTCGTAGACGATCCTCCTACCCTCGGCGACCAGCTTCAGGCAGTAGTCCATGTCGTTGTAGTTGACCGGGAAGGCCGTGCTGAGGCCGCCCACCCGTTCGAAGTCCTCGCGCGGGGTCATCAGGCAGGCGCCGGTCACCGCGAGGTAGTTCTGCGCCACCAGGACGCTGTTCGAGTAGCCGTGCCAGTCGTTCGCGAAGCCGCGGTAGATGTGGCCGGGGTAGCCGACGTTCTCGAAGGCGATGCCGACGTGCTGGAGCCGCCCGTCCTCCCAGATCAGCCTGCCGCCGACCGCGCCGACGCCCGGCAGCCCGGCGTACATCACCAGCCGCTCGAGCCAGTCGGGCGTCACCACCTCCATGTCGTCGTTCAGCAGCAGCAGCATCTCGCCCTCGCCGTGGACGGCGCCCCGATTGATCTTCTTGGAGAAGTTGAACGGCTCGTCGAAGTCGACCAGCTTCAGCCTCGAGCCGCCGAGCTCGGTCAGTCGCCGCCGCACGTCGGCGCCGACGGTGGTGTCGGCGACCACCACGATCTCGTAGTTCTCGTAGGTCGAGGTGGCGAGGATCGAGGCGACGCAGTGCTCGACCAGCACCCGCGGCTCGTAGCGGATCTCGCGCACGGTCCCGGCGGTGGGGATGACGATGCTGACCGTCGGTTCGTCGGTCAGCCGCGGCCGCAGGCGGTAGACGCCGGGGTGCTCGGTGTCGCGCTCGGCCACGGCGGGGACCCCGGTCCGCTCGCAGTGGGCCTGGATCGCCCGGGTGCCGGCTTCGAAGGCCCACGGCTTGGCCGCTTCGCCGCCCCCGGCGGTCGAGGTCTCGAGCGTGCGCCAGTGGTAGAGGACCCGCGGCACGTGGACGACGCGGCGCGCCCTCTCGGTGACCCGCAGGACCAGGTCCCAGTCCTGGGAGCCCTCGAACTCGGGGTCGAAGCCGCCCACCTCCTCGACCAGGGCCCTGCGCATCACGGAGAGGTGGCAGGTGTACATCTGGGTCCGCATCCGCTCCGGGGACCAGTCGGGCTTGAAGAACGGTCCCTGGTGGCGGCCCGCCGCGTCGATCTTGTCTTCGTCGGTGTAGACGTAGTCGACCTCGGCGGCCGCCTCGATCGCCTCCGCCACCAGCGCCAGGGCGTCGGGGTGGAGGGCGTCGTCGTGGTCGAGCAGCGCCACGAACTCGCCCTCGGCCATCGCCAGCGCGTCGTTGGAGGCGGCGACGATGCCGCCGTTCTCGGTCCGCCTCGTCACCCGGATCCGCGGGTCCCGCGCCGCCGCCGCGGCGAGCATCTCGCCGACGTGCGGGGACGGCGAGGCGTCGTCGACCAGGCACAGCTCCCAGCTGCCACAGGACTGGCGCTCCACCGACCTCAGCATCGCCGCGAAGATCTCCGGCGGCGTGTCGTAGATCGGCGTGAGGACCGAGAAGCGGGGTGCGGGCACCGCTAGCCCCGTGGCAGCAGCCGCCGGAGGGCCGAGGCCAGCGCTTTGGCCAGCGGCCCGGGGATCAGCGAGCGGATCCGGCCGACCAGGTTCAGCAGCCGGGCGGTGCCCGCTTCGAGCGCCGCCACCTGACCCTTCAGCGAGCCGAGTTCGGCGTCCTTGGCGATCAGCAGGTCACGCAGGCGGAGGTTCTCCTCGCGGAGGCGGATCAGCTCGTCGGCGGTGACCGACTCCTCGCCGGTGGTCGTCTTGGCCATCGGCCGCGAGTGTACCCGCCGTCGGCTGGACCCCGCTGCCTACCTTCAGCCTGATCGCGACACGTGCCCGAAGCGATGGGCCCAGGGAGTCGCGACAGGATGTTCGGCGAGGTCGCCGGTGACCGGGGCGAGGTCCCGCAGGAAGCCGAGCGGGCGGGCCGGGCCATAGCCCAGCCGGGTCATGAGGTCCGGGTTGCGGGACAGCAGCTGATCGCCGGTGACCGGGTGGGTCGCGGCGAAGAGCGCCAGCATGCCGGGACCGGGACGGTCGAAGAGCCAGGCGTGCGGCTCGCCTTTGGGGGCGGGGGAGGGCGTCGGCCGGCGGAGCCGTCGCTGCGCGGTGAGCGCCCGGCGTGCGCTCACCTTGGCCCGCTCGGCGACCGGCCCGAGGTCTCCCCAGGCCAGCGGCGCGACCGCCCAGCGGGCGCTGCCGAGGAGCGGCGGGCGCAGGGGCGGCGCGGGCGGCCCGGTGAGGAGGGCTCCGTCCTCGATCCAGATCGGGACCTTGCCGCCCAGCGGCGAGGCGGAGGCGGCGCCGAGCTCGGACACGCCCTCTCCGCCAGGGGCCTCGCCGAGGGCGGCGCGGTGCCGCCGGGCCCCGAGGTCGACCGCGGTGAGGAGGCCGACCAGCCCGACCGGGCGCTCGGCGAAAGGAACGTCGCGGGGTCGCTGCGGGACAGGATCGAGGAAGCCCAGGTGTTCGCCGACCTCGACCGCGGCCATCAACGGATCTTCGGGATGGCTGATGATCGTCTCCTCGCCGGTGGCGCGAATCGTGGCGCGACCCAGCGAGTCGAGCCCCGGAAGCGGCGCCACCTCGAGCCGGCCGAGGCCCTCGAACGGCACGGTGCCGACAAACTCACGGTCGCGGATCGCTCCGAGCAGGTGTTCGCGGACGGCTCCGGGCGGCGGCTCCATGCCGCCCACCACGTGGCTGCCGTCGGGCAGGCGATGGCGGGCGACGAGGGTCGAGAAGCGGGGGACCCAAGGCGGGCGCTCGGGTGGCTGCGCGGGCGCCGTGGTCGCGCGCGGCGAGGGCATCCAGACCGAGTTGGCGCCAGGCGGGTGGGGCGGGGCCGAAGCGGCCCCCGGCGCGGGGAGATGGCGCCACTCGATCCGCATCCCGGCGGCGCCGAAGAGCCAGACCAGCGACGAGGCGGGCGCGGCCGGGTCGGCGCGCAGCCCTTGGGGCAGGTGCGCCTCGCGGTCGCGTCGCCAGAGGACGGTGTGGACGGGAAGCTCGGCGCCGCCCTCGGTGGCAGCCAGGATCGAGCCGCCGAAGCGTCCGCTCGGCCCGAGGTCGGCCAGGGCGATCGCATCGGGAGCGTCGGGAGTGGCGCCGAAGCGCCGGGCGAGCTTCTGCAGCAGCTCCGGGTCGACCGCGCGGAGGGCCTCCTCGCCGACCTCGCTGACCGCGACCAGCGGGCCGTCCTCGAAGTCCAGGTCCATCGCCAGGCCGACGCCGTCCCCGGCGGCGGGCGTCACCACCTTGAGTCCGGGCGCCTGCGGGCGCGCGAGCGGCCGGGTCGCCGGTCGACCGGCGACGAGCTCTGCGTAGAGCGCCTCGTGCTCGGCGGCCATCTGTTGGACGGTGAAGTGGCCCAGCGCCCGCTTGCGCATCGCCGCGCCCCGCGCGTTCAGGTGGGCACGGTCCGTCGCCAGGCGGACCAGCGGCGCGACGTAGCCCGCGACCGAGTCGCGGGGCTCGACCACCCCTTCTTCCTCCGCCCCGAGCATCTCGCGGATCGCCGGCAGGCCCGGGGTGACGATCGGCAGTCCCATCGCCATCGCCTCGAACAACACCACCGGGATGCCCTCGAAGATGCTGGTGAGCAGCAGGACGTCGTTGGCCGCGTACCAGGCACGCAGGCCGGCGGCGGGGCCGCGCAGGACCACCTCGTCCTCCAGTCGGAGTGCGGCGACCCGATCCCGCACCTGGTCTTCGAGATCGCCCTCGCCGAGCACGTTGATCCGGAACCCGACGCCGGCCTCGCGCAGCGCCGCCGCCACCTCGACCATCAGCAGCGGATCCTTCTGGTCGACCAGGCGGGCGGCGAAGAGGATCTGCAGGCGCTCGTCGGCTCGGTCGAGGGCGGGTTCGACCGTCGCCGGGTCGAACTCGTCGACCGCGTCGGCGCCGGTGTAGATCACCCTGATCTTCTCCTCTGGTACGCCGTACTCCCGCAGCGCCGCGGCCACGTGCTCGTTCGACAGCGAGAAGCAGCCGACGTAGTCGCGCAGCCGGGTCGAGACGTAGCGCACGTAGCCGGACCGATCGACCTCCTCGGCGTGCATCTGGACGACCACCGCGGGTGGGTCGGGCAACTCCGCCAGCTCGGGCAGCAGGTCGAAGCCGAGCTTCGAGTTCATCAGGTGGATCGCCCGGATGCCGCGGGTGCGGACGAAGTCGAGGATGAATCCCGGCATCGCGTCGGCGGGCATCAGCTCGGGCAGGACCCAGACCTCCTCGGCGTGGGGCTCGACCTCACCGAGGAGGGGATTGGCAGAGGGCTGGGTGGTGATCAGGTAGGGGGCGAAGCGCTCGCGGTCGAGCCAGCGGAACCAGTCGATCGTGTTCTTGTCGCTACCGCCGTAGCCGACCCAGGGGGCCAGGTAGAGGACCGGGAGTCGGTCGTTCACACGCGGGCTCCGGAGCGGGCGGCGAGCCAGCGATGAGTGCGACGGATGCCCTCGGCGAGCGGGGTCGGCTCGAGCGCGACCACCTTCCGCAGGGCGGTGGTGTCGAGGACGATCTGGCGCACTTCGAATCCCCGCGCCGGGTTGCGGACGACCTTCGCCTCGCGCCCGACCTCGGCCTCGGTCAGGTGGAGCAGGTCGAGCAGCGAGGTCCCGACCCCGGTGCCGACGTTCAGTACCGGCGGCCCCTCGGCGGACCCGAGCAGTGCCGCGACCACGGCGGCGACGTCGCCTGCGTAGACGTAGTCGCGGATCGTCCCGCCGTCACCGAAGAGGTCGATCGGGACGCCGCGCTCGATCCGATCGAGGAAGGTGACGACGGCGCCTTGGCCGCGGTCGGGCGCCTGATGCTCGCCGTAGACGGTCGCGCAGCGCAATATGCGCGAGCGCAGGCCGGTCTCGCGGCGCGCTGCTTCGATTGCCTCCTCGCAGTCCAGGTGGATCCGGCCGTAGGTGGAGATCGGCACGGTGGGGTCGCCCTCACGGGCGGGCAGACGGGCCGGGTCGCCGTAGACGGTGCCGCCGGAGGAGAGGTAGACGAGGGTGACCCCCGGCCGCCGGCGCAGTGCTTTCAGCAGCGCTTCGATTGGTCCCATGGTCAGCTCGCGGTCGCGCTGCGGGTCACGCTCGGAGGCCGTCGGCAGGAGCCCGCCGGCGCAATAGGCGACCCGCTCGACGCCGCTCAGGGCGCGCTCCAGCAGGGCCGGCTCGCCGGCGTCGCCGAGCACCAGCTCGCCCGGCGCGACGGCGGCGGCGACCGGCTCGACCGGGCGCGACCGGGTGAGGACGCGGGGAGGCTCGCCGGATCGACCGAGGGTCGTCACCACGTGGGAGCCGATGAAGCCGCAACCGACGACGAGCGTCCGGGGCACCGGATCAGAGATCCTCGGCGATCCGCGGCGCCTCGCGGCCGAAGAGCCAGGCGCCGAGTCCGCAGACGCCGACGAAGACGACTGCCGCGGGCAGCAGCCAGATCCACCCGCCTGCCGCGTGGGCGGCGCTGGGGGCGTCCGATTCGTTGAGGATCCAGACGCGCACCTGCGTCATCACGACGGCCAGGGGGTTGATCAGCATCAGGCGGTGGAAGGTGAGACTTTCCTTGAACTCGACCGTGTAGAGGATCGGCGTCGCATAGAAGAGCACCTGGGCCACCACGGTCCAGATGATCGCGACGTCGCGGAAGCGCACGTAGAGGACCGAGAGCCCCATGCCGACGGCGGCGGTGAGAGCGAACAGAAAAACGACGACGAGCGGGAAGAGCAGCCAGGTCCAGCTCGGATCGACGCCGAAGGCGAAGAGGAAGATCAGCACGATGATCAGGTTGAGCCCGAAGTTGAAGAGTCCGGTGAGGACGGTCGAGAGCGGGATCACCAGGCGCGGGAACTGGGTCTTGCGGACCACCCCCTCCTGGGCGGCGACGGAGGTCACCGCATTGGTCGTCGATTCCTGGAAGAAGGTGAAGATGACGATCCCGAGCAGCAGCAGCACGGGATAGTGCTCGACGCCCTTGCTGGTCGCGCGGAAGACCTGCGTGAAGACGAAGAGCAGGACGCCGAACAGCATCAACGGGCGGATCAGCGACCACAGGTAGCCGAGCACGGTGCCGAAGTAGACGCGGCGGAATTCCGTCACCGAGATCAGCCAGAGCAGGTCGAAGAAGCGCCGGCTGCCGCCGCCGAGCGCGGATGGCCCGCGCACCTCTTCGAGGACCGGGGTGGCGTCGACCTCGCTCATGCCTGCGGACCGTCCTCGATCTTGGACCGAGTCTGCTGGTCGAGCACGACGACGCCGCGGCTTTTCTTGCCGCCGAAGACGAGGAAGTCGACCATGTTGGGGATGTAGAGCGCCAGGCCGCCTTCGTAGGTGCGGTTGATGCCCATGCTGAGGAAGTAGTGGTCGGCGACGAGGCGGTTCTCGATCTCGGTGACGATCGACATCCGTTGGCCCGCCCGCACCGGCATCGGTTTGTCCTCGCCGCCGATCGGGATCGCGTATTCGTAGACGCCGATTTCCTCGGAGTTGGTGAGGATCAGGCCGGCATGGAGGCCGGTGGACTCGCGCAGCGCTTCCAGCTCGATCCGTACGCGGACCGGTTGATCGTTGGGCAGGGCCTTGATCGGCGAGCCCGTCTCGTCGACGAGCTGGGCGTCCAGAAGCCGGACCGAGTCGCTCTCCGGGAGCGGACCGGCCGTGGCGTCCTCCTCGGGGTTGCTCTCGGCTTCGAAGTTCAGCTGCAGGTATTTGCGACCGACCGCGCCGGGATCGCCGATCAGCTCGATCCGGCCTCCCGAGATCAGCAGGGCGCGGTGGCAGTATTCCTCCACCGTGCTCATCTCGTGGGTGACCAGGACGATCGTCTTGCCCGCGGCTTTCATGCTTTGGAAGGCGTCGGCGCACTTCTGCTGGAAGGAGGCGTCGCCGACGGCCAGCACCTCGTCGATCAGCAGGATGTCGGCGTCGACCTCGAGCATCAGCGAGAAGGCCAGTCGGACCAGCATCCCGGAGGAGTAGTTCTTCAGCTTCAGGTCGACGAAGTCACCCAATTCGGCGAAGTCGATCACGGCGTCGAGTCGCTTCCGCGTTTCCTGTGGGGTCAGACCCATCATCACGCCGTTGAGGACGACGTTGTCACGGGCGGTGAGGTCGAGGTTGAAGCCGACCCCGAGCTCGATGAAGGGAGCGAGGCGCCCCGCCATCCGGATCGTGCCCGCATCGGCGCGGTAGATGCTGGCGAGCAGCTTCAGCAGCGTGCTCTTGCCGGAGCCGTTACGGCCGACGATGCCGAAGAACTCACCCTGGTGCACCTCGAAGGAGATCCCGTCGAGCGCACGCAGCTCCCGGTACTCGCGCGGGGAGAAGGGGTGCACCGCCCGCTCTTTCAGCGAGTCGACGCGCTGGGTGGGGATGCGGAAGGACTTGTGGAGGTCTTCGACCAGGATTGCGGGCTGCGCCGCGGCGATGGCTGCGCGATCGGCGGCCGGACTGGTGATCGTCTTCTCTAGTGACATCTTGGCGCCCGAAACCGCAGCCTATCGACGTGCCGGGCCGACCCCGGCGCCCAGGTCCGTGAGAAGCTTCCGCGGGTGAGCGAGGGCGCCGGCGTCGCGATCGTCATTCCCAGCTGGAATTCCGCCGCGCTTCTACCGCGTTGCCTGGACTCGCTGGCGGGCCAGGGTGAGGTCGAGCTGGTGGTGGTCGACAACGGCTCCGTCGACGGCACCGTGGGCCTGTTGCGTGAACGCGGCATCGACCCCGTAACCCTGCCCGAAAACGTCGGTTTCGCTGCCGCCGTGGACCTTGGCGTCGCCCGCACGCGGACGCCGTTCGTGCTGCCGCTGAACGCCGACACCGAGCTTCGGCCCGGGGCGGTGGCGGCGCTGGTCGCGGCGCTGGAGGGCGATCCCGGGCTGGGCGGGGTCGCGCCGCGGATCCTCCAGGTCGAGGGGGAGGCGCGGGACGTCGACGCCGCGCGCCTCTACAGCGCCGGGATGGCGTTGACCGCCGGCGGGCGGGCGTTCGAGACCGGGGCGGGGGAGGCCCAGTCGGCGGCGTGGCTGCGGCGCCGCGAGGTGTTCGGGGTCTGCGGCGCCGCCTGCCTCTTGCGGCGGGAGCTCTTCGACGACCTCGGCGGCTACGAGCGCTCCTTCTTCGCCTTCTACGAGGACGTCGACCTGAACGTGCGCGCCCAGGTCCGGGGGTGGCGGTTCGAGTACGTGCCCGAGGCCGTCGTCTGGCACCTCGGCAATGCCTCCTGGCAGGCCGAGGCGCCGCGACCGGGGGCGTGGAACGCGAGGCTGGTCGCCCGCAACCGGCTCGTCACCCAGGCCCGCTTCATGCCCGTCGGGGCGTTGCCGCGGATCGCCGCGATCGAGGTGGGGGCGCTGGCCCGGGCCGCCCGCCACCGTCGCTTCGCCGCCACCGCGCGGGGCAAGCTCGAAGGCCTGCGCCGCCTCCCGGCGGCCCTCCGCACCCGCCGCCGCCTCGCCGCCGCCGGCGATCTGCGCGCACCCCGCCGCTGGCTCGGCCGGTGAGTTCGCATCATTGCCCGCTATTCGGCGATTTCTGCGAACTCGCCTGCGGGGGGCTCAGCCGCGGCGGCGGCGGCGGCGGGCGAGCGCCTCGCGCCCGTCGATGCCGAGCAGCGGCGCGGAGCCGACTTCGCGGCGGGGGAGGCCGGCGCCGGCGCGGAAGCCGCGGAGCCTGCCGGTGATCCCCTGGGCGGTGTGATCGCGGAGCAGCTGGCCGGCGCCGATCGCCGCCTCGCAGGCGAGCGCCCGCAGCGCCAGGGCCGGGTCGCGCATGACGCCGTAGCGGCGCAGCATGTAGCCGCGGCTCCAGCCGGTGCGGGCGTACTTCGCACCGCTGGCCGCGCCGAGCCCCGGTGAGTAGGCGTGCAGGGCGCGCGCGCCGCCCGCCAGGTGGCAGCGTCCGCCGGCGCCGGCGATCCGCAGCGCCAGGTCGAGGTCCTCGTAGTAGAGGAAGATCCGCTCGTCGAAGCCGCCGACCGCCTCCCAGGCCGCCCGCCGGTAGAGGCCGGCGCCGCCGGTCGGCCCGAGCGGATCGGGCGCCCCGTCCAGCATCGTCACCGGTTCGCCGTGCAGGTGGTCGAAGCCCATCAAGGTGTGGTCGGCGACCACCCCGGCGCTGTCGATGAGCCCCGGCTCGCGTTCCTCCAGCAGTACCCCGGCGACCATGTCGACGCCGTCGGCCAGGCCGTCGAGCAGCGCCGCGCAGAACCCCGCCGCGCACTCCACGTCTGAGTTCAGCAGCAGGATCGCCTCGGCGGGATGGGCCGCCACGGCCCGGTTCAGGGCCGGGCCGAAGCCGACGTTCTCGCCCAGCTCCATCACCGTCACCTCCGGGAAGTCGGCCCGCGCCGCCGCCGCCGAGCCGTCGCTGGAGCCGTTGTCGACGACGACCACGTCCAGCCGCGTCGTCTGCCCGCGCAGGCTCTGCAGGGTCCGTGGCAGCCACCGTTCGCCGTTGAAGTTCGGGATGTAGACCGCGGCCCGCATCGTTCGTCGCAGGGTAGTCAGCCAATACACTCCCGCGCCGTGATCGATCGAGCGTCCCGGAACGGGCCGCGCCTCCTGCTCGGTGCGGCGCTCCTCGCGGCCGCGGCGCTGATCCTGGTGCTGGTCCGCCACCTCACCTACTTCGCCGACTCGTGGGAGTTCCTGATGAACCGGCGCCATCTGACCGCCGACGCGGTCCTGATGCCCCACAACGAGCACATCGTCGCGATCCCGGTGCTGATCATGCAGCTCTTCCTGCGGATCTTCGGGATGACCTCGGCGCTGCCCGAATACGTGGTCCTGGTGATCGGCCTGTCGGCGGTGGCGGCGCTTCTCTTCGAGTACGTGCGGCGGCGGATCGGCCCCTGGCCGGCCCTCTTCGCCGCCGCCCTGGTCCTCTTCCTCGGCCCCGCCGACGAAGTGCTCCTCTGGAGCTTCGAGATCGCCTACGTCGGTTCGCTGGTCTTCGGCCTGGCGATGTTGCTGGCGCTGGAGTCGCGCACCCGGCGCGGCGACGTGATCGCCTGCGTCTGCCTGCTGCTCTCCTTCGGCTTCTCCAGCCTCGGCATCGCCTTCCTCCTCGGCGGCGCGGTGGCGATCCTGGTCGGACCGCGGCAGACCTGGAAGGAGCGCGCCTTCGTCGTCGTCATCCCCGCCGTCCTCTACGCGGCCTGGTGGCTGGGCTGGGGCCACAACGCCGAAACGCACCTCACCCTCCACAACCTGCTCGCGTCGCCGAGCTACGTGGTGGAGAGCATCGCGGCCGGCGTCGGGGCGCTCTCCGGACTCGGCACCAACACCGAGTCCCTGACCACGGAAACGGCATGGGGGCAGATCCTCCTGGTCGCGCTGGTGGTCGCGATCGCGCTGCTGTTCCGCCATCGCAGGCGGGTCGACCCGGTGCTCTGGCCGGTGGCGACGGTGGCGCTCGTCAACTGGTTCCTCGCCGCCTTCAACTTCATCGCCGGCCGGGAACCGACGGTGAGCCGCTACCAGTACGTCTCCGCGATCTTCGTCCTGATGATCCTCGCGGCGCTGCTGCGCGGCACCAGGATCCCGAAGAAGGCGCTGCTGGTCGGCGGCGTCCTGACCGTGCTGGCGATCGGCCCGAACCTGGTGGTCCTGCACAAGGGGAGGGAACACTTCGCCGCCGAAACGATCCTCACCCGCTCCGACACCGCCGCGCTCGAAATCGCCCGGCCCACGGTCGCGCCCGAATTCGCCTTCACCCCGGAACTGGCCGGGACCGGTGCCCTGATCGACATCCAGGCGAGCAAGTACTTCGAAGCCGTCGACGAATTCGGCTCGCCCGCCTACTCGCAGGCCGAACTGGAAGCCGCCGCCCCCCAGGGCCGCCGCCAGGCCGACATCCTCCTCGCCGCCGCCCTGCCGATCTCCTCGCTGCTGGTGCCCGGCGGCAGCGGCGGGGTCACGCGCGGGTGCACCAGCGCCGGCGGCACCGAAGGCGAGGCCGAAGTGCCGCTCGCGGCGGGGGCTGACCGGATCGAGGCGCCGCCGGGGACCGAAGCGAAAGCCTCCCTGCGGCGCTTCGCGGACGCGGGCGAATTCCCGGTCTCGCTGGCGGCGATCCCGGCCGGCGCGAAGATGATCCTGAGGATCCCGCGCGACCGCTCGACGCGGCCCTGGGTCCTCCACGTCGAATCGACTCGACCGGTCGCGGTCTGCGGCGGATAGGGTTGGCGACGTCGATGGAGCCTCTGAAGGGACTGATCCTCTCCGGCGGCGCCGGCACGCGCCTGCGGCCGATCACCCACACCTCTGCCAAGCAGCTGGTCCCGGTCGCCAACAAGCCGGTCCTCTTCTACGGCATCGAGGCGCTGGTCGACGCGGGCGTGGAGGACATCGGGATCATCATCGCGCCGGAGACCGGCGAGGAGATCCGCGAGGCGGCGGGCGACGGCTCGCGGTTCGGCGCCTCGATCACCTACATCGTCCAGGACAAGCCGGCGGGGCTCGCCCACGCGGTGCTGACCGCGGAGGAGTTCATCGGCGGCTCGCCGTTCGTCATGTACCTCGGCGACAACCTCCTGCGCGACGGCATCCGCGGCCTCGTCGACACCTTCGAGAAGGACGGCCCCGACGCGCTGATCCTCCTCACCCCGGTCGACGACCCGCAGTCCTACGGGGTAGCCGAGCTCGACGGCGAGGGCGGCATCGTGCGGCTGATCGAGAAGCCGAAGGACCCGCCCTCGAACCTGGCGCTGGTCGGCGTCTACCTCTTCAGCCCGCTGATCTTCGAGGCCGCCCGCCGGCTCGAGCCCTCCTGGCGCGGTGAGCTCGAGATCACCGAGGCGATCCAGACCCTGATCGACGACGGTCGCCGGGTGCAGTCGGAGGTCGTGCGCGGCTGGTGGAAGGACACCGGCCAGCTCGCCGACATGCTCGAGGCCAACCGCCTGGTGCTGGAGGAGATCGAGGAGAAGGCCGAGGGCGAGGTCGACGAGGAGTCCAAGGTCGAAGGCCGCGTGGTCGTCGAGCCAGGCGCCAAGATCGTCCGCTCGATCGTCCGCGGCCCCGCCGTGATCGGCGCCGGCGCCACCGTCGAAGACGCCTTCGTCGGCCCCTACACCTCGATCGGCGACGAGGTGGCGATCCGCCGCTGCGAGGTCGAGCACTCGATCGTCCTCGCCAACTCGACCGTCGAGGACCTCGGCACGCGGATGGAGGCCAGCCTCCTCGGCCGCAACGTGAAGCTGACCCGCGGCGAGGGCCTGCCGAAGACGCTTCGTCTCCTGGTCGGCGACAACTCCGTGATCGAAATCCAGTAGCCCCCGACGCCCGACCGGCGGCCTCGAGCCTTTCCCGTCTCCGGCTCCGCGGCAGCCTCGAATCGGTCCTCGGGCGGTGCTTCGCGATCGGCGGGATCGCTCCCCCGCATCGCATCGCACCTTCCCCCGGGTTAGCCTGTTGCGGCTCGTGACGATGATGCGCAGTGCGGGGAAAAGCCGATGAAGGTGGCGGTGGCCGGCGCCGGGGGGATGCTCGGCCGGGACTTCGTGCTGGCGGCGAGCAACGCCGGGCACGACGTGGTCGGCTTCGACCGGGCGCGGATGGACGTCGCCGACGCGGAGGCGGTGCGGCGGCAGCTCGACCGGGAGCGGCCCGACATAGTCGTCAACTGCGCCGCCTGGACCGACGTCGACGGGGCCGAGGCGGCCGAGGAGCGGGCGTTCGCGGTCAACGGGACGGGCGCCGGGAACGTCGCCGCCGCGGCGCGCGAGGTCGGCGCCGCGGTCCTCTACGTCTCCACCGATTACGTCTTCGACGGCGAGAAGGGCGCTCCTTACGTGGAGTCCGACCAGCCCGCGCCGCTCTCGGCCTACGCGCGCACCAAGCTGGCGGGCGAGGAGGCGACGGCGGCCGCCAACAAGCGCCACTTCATCGTCCGCTCCTCCGGGCTCTTCGGCATCAACGGCAAGAACTTCGTCGACACGATGCTGCGGCTGGGGGAGACGATGAACGAGGTGACGGTGGTCCGCGACCAGGTCACCGCGCCGACCTACACCTGGCACCTCGCCTACGGGCTGACCCGGCTGATCGACGGGATCGAGTACGGCATCCACCACATGGCGGCGGCCGGCGGCTGCTCCTGGTACGAGTTCGCGGGGGAGATCTTCGAGCAGGGAAAGGTCGACTGCAAAGTGCTCTCGATCACCAGCGAGATGTACGGGCAGGCCGCCCACCGACCGCCCTACTCGGTCATGCAGAGCCAGCGCGAGCACGCGATCCGGCTGCCTTCCTGGCACGATGGGCTCGCCGGGTACCTCGCCCAGCGCGAGGCCGAGAAGAACTGACCATCTGAGAGGGGAAGGAACCAGATGAAGCTGCTCGTCACCGGCGCTGCCGGATTCATCGGCTCGACCTACGTGCGCATCGCCGGGGCCGAGCACGAGATCGTCGTCCTCGACAAGCTGACCTACGCGGGCCGGCCGGAGAACCTGCCCGACGGCACGAAGCTGATCGAGGGGGCGATCGAGGACCCGAAGATCGTCCGCGAGGCGATGGAGGGCGTCGACGCGGTGGTCAACTTCGCCGCCGAGTCCCACGTCGATCGCTCGATCGACGACCAGGACGCCTTCGCCCGCACCCACGTGATCGGCACCGGCACGCTGCTCGACGCCGCCCGCGAGCTCGGCATCGGGCGCTACGTCCAGGTCTCCACCGACGAGGTCTACGGCTCGATCGACTCCGGCTCCTTCACCGAGACCTCGCCGCTCGACCCCTCCTCGCCCTACTCGGCGACCAAGGCGGCGGGCGACCTGCTGGTCGGCGCCCACGTCCACACCTACGGGCTCGACGCCTCGATCGTGCGCGGCTCCAACAACTACGGCCCGCGCCAGTACCCGGAGAAGCTGATCCCGCTGATGGTCCTGAACGCGATCCACGGCGACTCGCTGCCGGTCTACGGCGACGGCAAGCAGGTCCGCAACTGGCTCTTCGTCGAGGACTTCTGCCGCGGTATCCACACCGTGCTCGGCAAGGGCAAGGCGGGCGAGGTCTACAACGTCGGTGGCCCGGACGAGTGCGAGAACATCGAGGTCGTGAAGCGGGTGATCGCCCTGGCGGGCGGCGACGAGTCGATGATCGAGTACGTCACCGACCGCCCCGGCCACGACCGCCGCTACTCGCTCTCCTCGGAGAAGCTGAAGCGGGAGCTCGGCTGGGAGGCCCAGGTCCACTTCGACGAGGGGATCGAGAAGACGGTCGCCTGGTACCGCGACAACGAGGACTGGTGGGGCCCGATCCGCTCCGGCGAGTACCGCGAGTACTACGAACGGCAGTACGGCAAGGCACTCGGCTAGTGGCGCGGGCGCTGGAGACGAAGCTCGACGGCCTGGTCCTGGTCGAGCCGGTAGTCCACGGCGACGCGCGCGGCTTCTTCCTCGAGACCTACGCCCGCGAGGAGTGGAAGGCGCTCGGGGTCGAGGCCGACTTCGTCCAGCAGAACCACTCGCGCTCCTCGCGCGGGACCCTGCGCGGGCTCCACTTCCAGACCTCCCCGGGGCAGGCGAAGCTGCTGCGCTGCGCCCGCGGCGAGATCCTCGACGTCGCCGTCGACCTGCGCCGGGACTCGCCCACCTTCGGGCGCTGGGAGGGCCACGTGCTCGATGACGAGAAGGGCCACCAGCTCTACGTGCCGATCGGCTTCGCCCACGGCTTCGTCGTCCTCAGCGAGGTCGCCGACGTCTGCTACCAGGTGTCCTCGCTGTACGACCCGGCGACCGAGTCCGGGATCGCCTGGGACGACCCCGAGGTCGGCGTCGACTGGCAGGTCGCCGAGCCGCTCCTCTCCGCGCGCGACAAGACCGCGCCGCGCCTCGGTGAGATCGCCGACTCGCTTCCCTGGTGATTTCGCTCCCCACCCCCTGGTCTCTCATCTGACCTTCACGTAGGCTGCCGCCGCGTGACCTCGCGGCGCAACATGAAGATCACCCTGGCCGCGATGACGCTGGCCAGTTCGATGATCCTGGTCGACCAGACCGCGGTCCCGCTGGCGGCGCCGCACGCGATCCTCGACCTGCACGCCCAGATCAGCCAGTCGCAGTGGCTGATGACCGCGAACATCCTGCCGCTGGCGGCGCTGATGGTCTTCGGCGGCCGGCTCGGCGACCTCTTCGGGATGCGCCGCGTCTTCCTCCTCGGCGCCGTCGTCTTCGGCCTCGCGACCACCGCGATGGGCGCCTCCCAGGACATCGCGATGGCGATCGCCGCGCGGGCGGTCCAGGGCGCCGGGGCGGCGCTGATGATGCCGACCGCGCTGGCGATCGTCAGCGCCGTCTACCCGGACGAGGAGAAGGGCGCGGCGCTCGGCATCCTCGCCGGCGCCTCGGCCTTCTTCGCCGCCCTCGGCCCGGTGCTCGGCGGGCTGCTCACCGCGGTCGACTGGCGCCTCGTCTTCCTCGTCAACGTGCCGTTGGCGGCGATCACGATCGTCCTCACCCTGCGGGCGACGCCGGAAATCGAGCCGCGCAAGGACGCCTCGCGGGACCTCGACCTGCCCGGCGTCGTCACCTTCGCGCTCGCCGTCGGCGGGCTGATCTACGGCCTCTCGGAAGGTCCGCAGGCCGGCTGGGGGAGGCCCGGGACGCTGGTCCCGATCGCGATCGGCCTGCTGCTGATCCCGGTCTTCCTGCTGGTCGAGCGGCGGGCGAGGAATCCGATGATCGACTTCAAGCTCTTCCGCCACGAGAACTTCCTCGCCGCCAACCTGAGCCAGGTGCTGGCCGGGATGATCGAGCTCGGGCTGGGCTTCCTCACCCCGTTCTTCCTCCTGCTGGTGGTCGGGGTCTCGCCGACCACGGCGGGCATCGCGCTGATCCCGGCGACGATCCCGGTGATCCTCGCCGGGCCGCTGGCGGGCAAGGCCTTCGACCGCTTCGGCGGTCGCTGGCCGCTGGTCGGCGGCTTCCTCGTCCTCGCCGCCTCGGGCGTCGTGCTGGCGGTCTCGGTCGCCGGCGAATCGGCGGTGGCGCTGATCCCCGGGCTCCTCCTGCAGGGGATCGGGCTCGGCATCGTCCTCACCGTCAACGACCCGACCGGGCTGACCGCGGTGCCGGAAAAGGACGCGGGCGAGGGCGCCGGGATGATCAACACCTCCGAGCAGCTCGGCGGCGCGCTGGGGATCGCGATCCTCGAGGCGATCGAGCTCGGGGTCAACTACCACAAGCTCGACTCGAAGCTGGCCGACCAGGGCATCCACCCGACCCCGCAGCAGACCGAACACGCCCGCGAACTGATCCTCGAAGCCGAGCAGAAGGGCCTGAACCACGTCCACCACACCCAGCTGCTGGACCTGATCAAGCCCGACGTGATCGCCTCCCACGTCGCCGCCTTCGAAGTGACCTTCTTCGCCTCCGCCGGGATCGCCCTGGTCGGCGCGCTGACGAGCCTCGTCCTGGTCCGCAAGCGCGACCGGATGAAGGAGAAGACGGCGGGCGTCTTCACCCGCCGCTCCCGCTGGATCTACGCCGGCGTCGGCCGCTCGCCCGCGATCACCCGCCGGCCGCCGCCGCGGCGGGGCGAATCGGCGACCGGCTAGGGCCCTCGCCGGCGTGTAAAATGGAGCCCGCCTCCGGTATGGCCGAATCCCCGATGGCAGCGACCTCCGACACCGCCGACCCGACCCCGACCTCCCTGGCCGAGCGTCCGAAGCGCGCCGACGCGCGGCGCAACTACGACAAGCTGGTGACGACGGCGCGCGAGGTCTTCGCCGAGCAGGGCTCGGACGCGACGCTGGAGGAGATCAGCCGCCGCGCCGGGGTCGGCATCGGCACCCTCTACCGCCACTTCCCGGCCCGCGAGGACCTGGTCGAGGCCGCCTACCTCGACGGGGTCGAGGAAATCTGCGCCGCGGTCGGCCGCCACGAGGGCGAGGATCCCTGGGACGCGCTCAAGGGCTGGCTGCTCGAACTGGTCGCCTTCGCCGCCACCAAGCGCGTCCTCGCCGACGAGATGTTCGCCTACCTCGACCGCGGCGCCCCCGTCTTCAAGTCCTGCTCCGGGGCGATCTACGACGCCGCCGAGCCGCTGCTGAAGCGCGCCCAGGCGGCGGGCGAGGTCCGCGCCGACGTCGACATCTCCGACGTCACCAAGATGGTCAGCGGCATCGCCGGGATCCGCACCGCCGAACCGGGCCAGGTCGAACGCCTCGTCGCGATCGCCCTCGACGGCCTGCGCCCGGCTCCTTAGCCGCCCCGGCGCCTCGGCCGCCGCCTGTAGCCTGGCGCCATGACGCGGCGGGCGAACCAGGTGCCGGTCGCACTCTGGGGCGGGCTGATCGTGGCGCTGCTCAGCTGGCGGGTGGGGATGAACCCGCCCGGGATCGGCATCGACGCGAGCTGGAACGCGGCCCTGGCGATGGGCGCCCACGACGGCCTGCGCTGGGGCAAGGAGCTGGTCTGGACCTACGGGCCGCTCGGCTTCCTGCAGACCCAGCTGGTCTGGTTCAGCGGCCAGACGGTGCTCTCGTTCCTCTACTCGGGGCTCGTCTATGCGGTCTTCTGCGTCGGCCTGGTCTGGGCGCTTGGGCGGCGCCTGCCGCTCGTCCTCGCCTGCCTCGCCGCGTTCTTCGCCGCCGCGCTGCTGCCGCTGCTCGAGCTGAGCCTGCTGAGCGCCGTCTTCGCCTGCTTCTGGCTGCTCGAAGCCGGGCCCGAGCGCTCGCCCCGCCGGCTCGACGCCTTCGTCCTCGGCGCCGCCGCCTTCGCCGCCCCGGCGGCGCTGGTCAAGCTCTCGACCGGCCCGCTGGTGGCCGTCGTCCTGCTGCTGGCGCTGGTCGGCGCGCGGGCGGGGAGGCGGCGGATCGTCGCCTACCTGGTGATCCTGGTCGGCCTGCTGCTGGTCCTCTGGCCGGCCACCGGCCAGCGCCTCGGCGACGTGCCCGCCTTCGTCGAGCACACGGTGGAGATCTCGAGCGGCTACAGCGCGGCGATGCTCCGCTCGACCACCGAAGCCGCCTGGAAGGTGGTCGCGGTCACGCTGGCGGCGGTCGGGCTGACGATCCTGCTGGTCCTCGCCGCCTGGTTCGCGCCCTACCGCGACCGCCTCGCCCGTGGGGCGGGGACGCTCGCCGTCGCCCTGGCCGGCTTCGCGGTCTACAAGGAGGGCGTGGTCCGGGTCGACGCCGGCCACCTCACCGTCTTCTTCGCCAACGCCTGCATCCTCTGGATCGCGGTCGGCTTCGGGGTCGGGCGGCGCTGGTGGGTGCCGGCGCTCGCCGTCGTCATCTTCGCCTTCACCCTGCCGCTGCGACCGGCCGGCAGCCCGGACAACCTGGACGTCTTCGCCAACCTGCGCTTCGCCGTCGACCAGGCGCGCACGCTGGTCGACTCCGGGCGGCGGACGGCGGCGATGGAAGCGGGGCGGGCCGGGATGCGGGGCGTCTACGCGCTCGAACCGGCGGCGCTGCGGCGGCTCGAAGGCCACACGGTCGCGGTCGAACCGTGGGAGGCGGCGGCGGCCTGGGCCTACGAACTGGACTGGAAGCCGCAGCCGGTCTTCCAGAACTACAGCGCCTATACCTCGACCCTCGACCGCCTCAACGCGGCGGCGATCGCGAGCCCGGACGGTCCCGAACGGCTGCTGCGCGAGAACGAGCTGCTGGTCGACCCCGAGTTCCCGACCGCCGACCTCGACAACCGCTTCCTCGGCTGGGACCCGCCCGCGCAGGCGCGCGCCGTGCTCTGTCACTTCGTCCCGCTCTACACGAGCGAACGCTGGCAGGTGCTCGGCCGGGTGCCCGACCGCTGCGGGCCCGAGCGCCTGCTGGGGACGGTCGGAGCCGCCGCCGGCGAAGCGGTGCCGGTGCCGGCCCCGGGGCCGAACTCGGTGGTCTTCGTGCGGATCGACGGGGCCGGGGTATCAGGGCTGGAACGGGTGCAGACCTTCCTCTTCCACGCCGCCTCGCGCCACGCCACGATCAACGGCACCACGCGCTACCGCCTGGTCCCGGAAACGGCGGGCGACGGTCTGCTCCTGCGCGCCGCCCCGGCGGTCACCGGGCCGCGCAGCCAGGCGGTCGAAGCGGGCGCCTTCGACCCGATCCCGGAAGCGACGACGATCGCGGTCGAAGGCGGCGCCGACCACCTCACCTACTCGTTCTACGAGATGCGGGTGGGCCTCGCCCACCCGGGCTGATGGGCAGGTCGATCGCCGCCCTCGTCCTCGCCGTGCTCGCCGGCGTGCTGGCGATCTTCGCGATCTGGGCCAACCAGCAGCTGCTCGACAGCGGCAGCTGGGGCTCGGTCAGCGGCGAACTGCTGAAGAGCGAGCGGGTCCGCCACCGGGTCGCCGCCTTCCTCGGCGAGACCCTGGTCGAAGAAACCGAATCGCAGCTGCTCGCCGCGGGCGAAGCGCAGACCGCCGCGCGGGTGATGCCGCGGCTGCGCCGGAACGACGTCCGGCTGGCCGAACGGGTGATGGCGACGCCGCGCTTCCGGGCGATCTGGGCGGCGGCGAACCGCTCCGGCCACGCCGCCCTCCTGCGCGTCCTCGACGAAGAAGCGAGCCGCGACGAAGGTGGCGTGGCGGTCGACCTGACCCCGGCGCTGCGCCGGGTCGCCGACCTGCTCGGCCGCGAAGGGCCGGCGGAGGAACTCGGCGTGGGAAGCCTCGGTGACCTGGTCGAACCGGGGGCGGCGCGGATCGAGGTGCTCGAAGCGCAAGAGCTCGAAGTGGCCCAGGACGTGGTCCGGGTCGTCCGCCACCTGACCCTGCTGGCGCTGCTGGCGACGCTCGCCCTCTACGCCCTGGCGCTCCTCCTCGGCCGCCGGCGGCTGCCCCGAGCCTTCCTCGGCGTCGGCATCGCCCTGCTCGCCACCGGCGCCCTGGCCCTCTTCGCCCGCGCGGTGGCCGGCCACGCGGTGGTCGACGCCCTGCTCGCCCACGACGCCGACCGCGAAGCCGCCGACGCCGCCTGGCGCATCGCCACCTCGACCATCGCCGACGTCTCGATCGGCGTGATCATCGCCGGCGCCCTGCTGATCGCCGCCGTCGCCACCCGCTCCCTCTTCTCGCGCGAGCGGTATCAGGGATCGGAGGCCGGGTGAGCGTCCGGGGTAGGACGCGGTGGCCCGGCGGATGCGGCCGCAGGGCCGGGCGGCCGGCGGCCGAGGGACGCGGCGGCCCCGCGGCCGACGCGTCCCGGGCAAGGGACGCCGAGGGAC
>Ga0335075_10001491_pt1 | contig 38484 bp, 25 predicted proteins | sample Lox_Sample_24_FD_206723 | JGI IMG/M metagenome (GOLD analysis project Ga0335075, IMG submission 206723) | Soil microbial communities from Loxahatchee National Wildlife Refuge, Florida, United States - Lox_Sample_2.4 | ecosystem: Environmental > Terrestrial > Soil > Wetlands | place: USA... | reverse complement strand
TACAACCCCAAGGCCAAACCGTTCAAGTGGCGCAAGCGGGAAGTCAAAGGATCCCAACTGCGAAATACTATCGTTAATTTATGCAATTAAGCACTAGAATTCAAACCACACTGAGCTGAATGAAAATGAGTTTTCGGTCCGGCCAGACGGACCAACGGGACGCCCCCCACTTCTCTGGATTCCCCGCGTTGGCGGCTGCACGGATTCGCATTCTGTTCGCTTTTCTGCTCCTGTTCTTTTCATGCCATCTTCCGGCGCAGTCAGTCCCAGCGGATTGGCCGGACCATTGGTCTCTCGTTGGACGCGCACACGTTCAGGCAACGCCTCAATCCCTCGTCATTGCCGGCGGGTATGCAGTCAACCAGCCGGTTTATGACGACGCGCAAATGACTTTCCGCGCCCGCGCCCCGGTGAACACGGGCCAGGTCCAAATCTGGGCCGGGTTCCGCTACCGCGACAGAGACAGCCGTTATGTCTTCGCCTTGCGCGGGGGCAACGACAACGATATTTACCTCGCGCGTTATGCCCCAAACGGCGGAGCGGAATTTCTCGGTTATGCTCCGCTGGATTTCAAGCCCGAACCCGGCGTTTGGTATCGTTTGCGGGTCGTCATTCTCGGCAACCGTTTTCAGATATTTCTGAATGATGAACGGCTGCCGCGCCTGAACGTCGTCGATCCACAGGCGTTGTGGAATCGCGGAAGGATCCTTTTGGGAGGCGGCTGGTTCCCGGCCGAATTTTCCGATCTTCAAATCGGTCCGTTATCGGACAAAGAAAAAGCGGATTTTCTGGCCATCGAAAACCAGCAATGGACCGAGCCGCCGGTTGACAAGGAAACGCTTCGGCAGGAACAACGAAACCACTATATCCCAGCCAATATCGAATCGTTTGATACCGGACGCACCGAGGTCTCGCTCAACGGAAATTGGTTGTTCATGCCGGACTATGAGTTGCCGCCTGGCGATACTCCCATTCGACCAGACTACGACGACCAGCAATGGAATGTGATGCAAGTGCCTTCGTTCTGGACGCCGGCTTTGTCCTGGTTGCATGGAGAAACCGGTTTTCCGGACCTGGACGAATTTTCCAAAACTAAAGGCGTGGCCGAAAGCCTGTACGTTCAACGTTTGAAGCAGTGCGATTCGTTGACCTTTGATTGGCGTAAAACGCACGCCGCCTGGTACCGGCATTACGTAAATCTTCCTTCGGACCTCGCCAACCGGCATTTCGAACTTACTTTTGATGCCGTCGCGAAGATTTGCGACGTCTGGGTGAACGGAACAAAAGTCGGAACTCACACAGGTATGTTTGGCCAGGTAAAGTGTGATATCACAAAAGCAGTCAAGCCCGGCCGAAATGTCATCGCCGTGCACGTCATCGGCGACACAAAGCCGCCTGACAATGCCAATAAAGTCGAAGGCGTTGCGGTAACCGTGGATGTGACTTCGTCCATGTTATACTCCCTCCCTCACGGCATGTTCCAGGACGACGTCGGCGGAATTTGGCAACCGGTGACACTGACCGCGACAGCGCCGGTGTTCGTCAATGACTGCTTCGTTGAACCCGGCTTGCACGGCGCCGGCATTCACCTGGATATTCAAAATACACGCGATGACCAGGAGCAACTGGGCGTCACTTATAAAATCACCGGCGCCCGGGACGGTAACCCGCTCTATGCCAGCGAAACACCTGTAAGCGTTTTGGCTGCGGCCCACACTGTGAGCCATCTTAAATTTGCAACTCCACGCCTCGAACCAAAACTCTGGTCGCCCCAGGACCCTAAACTCTACAATCTCGATATCGCTTTGGAGGAAAATGGAACAATGATTGATAATTATCGCGTCCGATTTGGGTTCAGGACGTTTTCCGTGGATGGAAATCAGTTTTTACTCAACGGCCATCCATATTGGCTGCGCGGGGCCGATCCATTTCCAAACACCTTGTGCCCCAACGACGACGCCCTGGCCCACCGCTTCATGAAAATCGCGCATGATGGGAACGTGCGCGTGACCCGGACACATATCGTTCCATTTGATTCCACCTGGCTGGACGCCGCGGACGAAGAAGGAGTCGCAGTGTCTTACGAAGGCACATGGCCCTGGCTGATGCTCCGGGGCGATGCGCCGGACGACGCTTTGATTCGCGATTGGAGGAATGAATTCATTTCCCTGATTCACGAATACCGAAATCATCCCAGCATCATCCTCTGGACGGTCAATAATGAAATGAAGTTTGAATCAGAGGACCCAAATAAGATAAAGAAAAAATGGACGATCCTTAGTGATGCTATCAAGGCCATGCGAATAGCCGACCCAACACGTCCAATCGTCGCCGATTCTTCTTATGTGAGAAAGAAAGCCTTGCGCGGTTATGAGGCGCTGGTCAAGCCGCTCGGCCTGGACGACGGCGACGTGGACGACGCCCATAGCTATTTCGGATGGTATGCCGGTTCATTTTTCAATCTATACGATGGCCAGTTTAATGCCCAGGCCACTCCAGGACGCCCGCTCATCAGCCAGGAAATGGCCACAGGCTACCCCAACAACGACGACGGGCATCCTGTCAGGTTTTATCTGTTCAAAAATTACGTCCCACAGGCGCTCGTGGGTGATGACGCTTACGAAAACGCCGACCCGGCAATCTTTCTAAAACGGCAGGCGTTGATGACAAAGGAAATCGCCGAAACGTTGCGACGCACCAGCCATGAAACCGGCGCGGGCGTTTTGCTCTTTTCCTATTTCACCTGGTTCCAAACGCCGTGGCTCGCGAACGGCATCAAGCCATGGCCGGCCTATGACGGGTTAAAAACCGCGTTACAGCCCGTCCTGGTCAGCGCCGAGTTATATGGGCGGCATTTTTATGCCGGCACCACGTTCGAAGACCGAGTTTGCATCGTCAATGATTCGGAAGACTATCAGCCCACTCCCGAATGCCGGCTGGTCTGGGAATTTCAGCACGATGGCAAAGTCCTGTCCCAGGGCGAAGCGCCTGTCCCTCCGGTCGGCTACTACACGAACCAATGGTTGAACGTGGAATTTAATACGCCTGACAATTTGCCGAAACCGCGCATCGACGGGCAATTGGTTCTCCGGCTGGTATCGCAAGATGGAAAAATATTGTCCGAAAATCATTACGATGTTGTGATTGCAACGCCTGAATGGGCGGCAAATAACTCTGAATCAACTCACTTCGTGTTATGGGATCCCGGCGGCCAGGACCAGGAAATGGGCGACCTCACTGAATTGCCTGTGACAACCACAGGCTCGATCCGATCGGTCAGCCCGACAAATATCGTAATCGTTGCCCCGAACGGCGCGGCATTGAGTCCGTCGGATGCGAACGATTTAAAGCAATTTGTTTTCCGGGGCGGGCATGTCCTGATGATTCATCCGGAAAATTCGCTCGTGGATCTCTTTCCCGGGCTGGTGAAAGGATATAAACCAAAAGTGGGTGAAATCGTCACCATGCACATTCCCGAATCACCGGTCTTTTCCGGAATTGAGCCCCTGGACCTCGCATGGTTTGACCGGGGCAATCGCCTTACACCAATTGCCTGTTCCGGCGTCTATCAGATTGCCGCCGATCACCAGGACATTTTCCCACTTGCCGACCAATGCGACCTCCACGGCTATTTGACAAAGCCGGCCGATGTCCAAAAATTCAGCGGCTCCCCGCTCGTCGAAATACATTTCGGACAAGGCCGTTTAATCGCCAGCGAAATGAACTTCGAATCCTCCACAACCGACCCGATCTCAATGCGGCTTTTGAGTAACATTCTCAACTACCTCAAATCAAGCCATTGACCCCATTAAATCGTCCTCGCCTGCCGCGCCGTAGCTTCTGAGCGAAGGCGGGGCCTCGAAACCGGCAAAACTTTTTCCTTTTTCCTTTCCCCCTCGCGCCCCTGCATCAGACAAAACGCACCCCCGCCCTCACCCGTAGCCCCGCCACGTGAGTGCGTTCAGCCTCCTGCCCCATCGGCGGGACCAGGACCGCGCTATTTACTCTTCTTAAAGACCAAAATAGCTATCGGATAATGCTTCACATCTCCGCCCCCGGCCGCGATGGAAACGAAATGCCATCCCTGTGCCGTCATGGTGTTGATTTCATTTTCGACATCCTGGCCATCGCCGGCACAAGTGACGGCTCTGTATTCCCCGGATGACGATGACGATGTTGATGATGTTGGTGATGATGATGACGATGAACGGCTGAATAATGCGCAACCGGAAACGGCAAACGCAACCGCGCACGCCACTATTGCACTAATGAATCTCCTTGTCATAGCCTCCTACACTCACTCACAGTAAGAGCTACTGCAAGTATGAATTTTTTTGAGAATTTTGAAGCGTTTCCGTGTCCATCCCTGGCCTGTTGCGGCTTTCCCCATCTGTGTTTCATCTGTGCCAATCTGTGGCTCAAAAACATGTCCACAAAATTAACCACACTTCACACTTGACATCCATACTAAAATTAAGTAACCTGGGCCAAGTTGAGCACTTGGAAGCCAGGCAAAATGTTTTTTTATCGGTTCTGTTGTATCAGCGCGCTGTTCGTGCTGATGCTGCCTAAAGCCGTTCACGCCCAGTTCACTTACGTCACGAACGGGGACGCGGTCAGCATCACCGTCACCGGCTACACTGGCACCAATGGTTCTGTGGTAATTCCAAATACGATCAATGGTTTTACCGTCACTGGTGTTGGAATGAACGCGTTTAACGGCAATACAAGCCTGATTAGCATCACTATACCCAGCAGTGTTACGAGCATTGGGGATGAAGCCTTTTTCGGATGCACCAACCTGATAAGCGCCATTTTTCCTGACGATCTCATCACCATTGGAAACGACTCGTTTGTCGAGTGCTATAGCCTGACCAACGTCACCATACCAAACAGCGTCACCAGTATTGAACTCGGTGCGTTTGATGGATGCTCCAGCCTGAGCAGTATTACCATTCCCGATAGTGTTACCAACCTTGGAGACGGTGCATTTGGGGACTGCACCAGCTTGACGAATATCTTCGTGGAGGCCGGCAATCCTGACTATAGCAGTCTAAACGGTGTCCTATTCGACAAGGCACAAGACACCCTGCTGGAATACCCGCCAGGGCTTGCAAACAGCACTTACACAATCCCCGATGGCGTCGTAACCATGGCCGAGAACGCGTTTTGGTTTTCCCCAAATTTGGTCAACATCACGATACCCGGCAGTCTGACTAACATCGTCGGCTCTCAGCTCGCCTCAGCGTTTTTCGCATGCGCCGCCCTGACAAATATCTGCGTGAGCGCCAATAACCCGGCCTACAGCAGCTTAAATGGCGTTTTGTTTGACAAGGTGCAAGACGCCCTGCTCCAATATCCGCCAGGAATCACAAACGCCACCTACACCATCCCCAGCAGTGTCAAAACTATTGAAGGCGATGCGTTTGCAATTTGCACCAACCTGGTCAGCATAACCATTCCAAACAGCGTCAACAATATTGAGCAGGGTGCGTTTCAGGCATGCATCAGTCTGACCAGCCTCGCGATCCCAAACGGCGTTACATACATCCCTGACGAGGCTTTTACCGACTGCGCCAGCCTGACCAATATCGTCATCCCCAACGGCGTCATCAGCATAGGACCGTATGCATTTACGGGCTGCAACAGCCTGACCAACGTCATCATTCCCGCAAGCGTTACCACAATCGACGATTATGCGTTTGAATACTCGTCGGAACTGGTATCAGCATATTTTGAGGGAAATGCCCCGCCTGATGACGGAACTGTCTTCTACGATGACCCAACGACTGTCTATTACCTGCCCGGAACCACTGGCTGGGGCGCGACCTTTGGCGGCGTCCCAGCGGTGGAGGAAACGACACCAGATGACGAGTTTACGTGGGTCACGAACAGCAACGCCGTTACCGTTACCATCACAGGCTACGCTGGCTCCAACAACGTGGTAGCAATTCCCGAGACGATCAACGGCTATGCCGTCACCAGCATTGGAACAAATGCGTTTCTTGGCAACTCGATACTGACCAGCGTCATTATACCCGGCAGTGTTTCGTACATTGACGACGAAGCCTTTGCCGATTGCACCAATCTGACCAGCGCCATCCTTCCTGACAGCATCATCGGCATCGGGGATTTTGCCTTTGTGCAATGCACCAGCCTGACCAACCTCACGATACCCGATAGTGTCACCAGTATTGGACAGGAGGCGTTTCAAGCCTGCACTAGCCTGAGCGGCATTTTCATCCCGGATAGTGTCACCAACATTGAAGTGGATGCATTTTTATACTGCATCAGTATGACGAATATTTCCGTGGATGCAGATAATGAAGACTACAGCAGTCTAGATGGCGTCTTGTTTGACAAGGCTCAAGATACCTTACTCGAATGCCCTTCGGGCCTGACCAATACCGATTATACCATCCCCGAGGGTGTCGTAACCATCGCCGAGAACGCGTTTTGGTTTTCCAAAAATTTAGTCAAAATCACGATACCCGGAAGCGTAACCAGCATCGTTGGCGCTCCTTTTTTAGATTGCGCCGGCCTAATCGATATCTGCGTAAATTCCACGAATCCGGCCTACAGCAGCTTGCATGGCGTCCTGTTCGACAAGGCGCAAGACACTCTTCTCCAATACCCTCCTGGCCTGACAAACGCCGGTTACATCGTTCTCGATAGCGTGACAACCATTCAAGGTTATGCGTTTTACGATTGCACCAACTTGGTCAACATCACCATTCCGAATGGCGTTACCAATTTGGGATTTGCTGCTTTTCTGGGATGCTCAAGCCTGGCCAGCGTCATTATCCCCAATGGCGTTTCCAGTATCCCGCAACAGGCTTTTGCCCAATGCCCAAATTTGGCCAGCGTCATCATCCCTGACAGTGTCACGAACATAGGACCACTGGCATTCAACGATTGCGCCAGCCTGACCAGCATCACAATCCCGGCCAGTGTCAACGACATTGAAAGCCTGGCTTTTGATAGTTGCACCAGCCTGACTTCTGCGTATTTCGAGGGCAACGCTCCGGCAGACGGTGCAGGCACTTTCAACAACGATCCCACTACCGTCTATTACCTTCCCGGAACCACCGGCTGGGGGGCTACCTATGGAAATGTCCTCACCCAACCATGGTTCCAACCCCAACCACAGGTTTTGACCTTTGAACCCTCCTTTGGCATCCAAAATAATCAATTCGGTTTCACCATTTCCTGGGCCACCAACGCCTCCGTCATCATCCAGGCCTGCACAAACCTATCGAATCCACTCTGGCTCCCGGTAGCGACGAACACTCTGGCCAGCGGCACCAATTTCTTCACCGACCCATCCTGGTCAAATTATCCCAGCCGCTATTACCGCATCAGCGCGCAATAATCGAAAAAGTCCAAAAGTCGCCTCCTCACCGGCGCGGCTTTTTTCGTGTGGTTCGTGTATTTCGTGGTTCCAAAAGGTTCTCATGTTGAACGCCCAAAATAGTGAGAGTATATTTTAGTCGGCAGCGACCGGTTCTTGTTGTCTACCTGGTCGCGTTCGGTCCTCGAAGGCGGACAACGGCAGAGGGCCAGCCAAGCCCACACTACTTTGATCGTGTGGGCTTTGTATTTTGCCCATGCCGGGACTGTGGACTGTGGACTCCGGAAGATATAGCATATTCACGCCATGCAGGTTCCTGAAGCCACATCTGTCGAAGCCTTCGAGCAGTACGTCGGCGGGAAATGCCTGCGTGCCGGCCGTGGCAAGGCCTGACACGACATTAAAGCCTTGATCATGGCCCCGCCGCCCAGCGTCGCCCTCCTGCCCCTGCCCGCCGTCAGCGAACCGTTCCTGGCCTGGACAATTTCCGGCGAGGTCGAATTTCAGGAGCGCGAAGGAAAAAAGCCATGGATCACTCATCGGATTCGGCGCGGTTCCTTCTTCCTCACTTCGGGTGGCGCGCCCTATGATTGCCGATGGAAAAAAGTAACTCCTGAGCCATTCGAAACCATGCTCGTATTCATCGAGCTTCCCCTGCTCCAACGCGCCATGGAAGAAGTTTTTGGAGCCAATGCGCCCCAGGCCCGGCTGCGGGACCTCTCAGCGTTTACAGACACCGCGCTGAATTTGTTGATGGAACAATTGCGTGGCGAATTGTTGCGACGAAAGGCCAGTCCCCTTTTTGTCCAGGGCATCGCGCAAGCCATCGCCATTCATCTGGCCCGAAATTATGCTGAAATGGCCCGGGAACCCCATAGTGACAGCCCATCGCTGCCGGGTTTTAAGCTCCGGCAAATTACTGATTGGATGGCCGAGCACGTTTCCGAAGATTTCAGTCTCGAAGGGCTCGCCAGGCATGCTGGACTGAGCAAATTTCATTTCAATCGCCTGTTCAAAAGCGCCACGGGAATTTCACCCTCCCACTATCACATCAATCTTCGCATCGATCTTGCGCGGCGGCTGCTTCGCGAGACGAAAAAGAGCATCGTCGATATTGCCCTCGAAATCGGCTACGCCACACCCAGCCATTTTGCCCAAATTTTCCGAAAAGAAACCGGCCTTTCCCCCAGCGACTACCGCCAGCAACGGTAAACCGTTTGCGTCTGTGCCCTGAGATTTTATCCGGTTCATGGAGAGTTCCGTTTTGATTTTTTCGTACATTGAAACCATGAACCGCCCGGCACACGGAGCGCGGCTGTGTGCGGGGAAAAGGGGCACCAGCCGCGGCAGCCCCAAGCGTTGTGCCGTCCTGATTTGTTTGGGCGATGCTGCGGCCATCCTGATCATAAACTGTTTCGCTCGTTGTGCCATTCGGATATTTCACCTGGATCTGCCGGTCCAATGCGTCATAGACGTTCGTTGTCGTATGGCCGTCGGCGTCCGTGAAGGTGATTTGATTGCCATTAGCATCGTACGTAAAGGGGTCGGTTCCTAGTATTGTAGTATTTGTCATTCATTCAGCCTGTTTTACGCCGGTGCCAGTATAGTAAAGGGGTCAGTCCTTGAATTATGATATTTCGCGGCTGTTCCTACATTTGCTCGTTTAGTCCGAAGCCGTGCTTTCATCACTGGATTACTTGACATAAACGCCGCCGTTTTCCAATCTCAAAATCACATAGTTGGAACGGTCGCAACCATCACCGAAAGCGATCCGGATGTCGTGAAGTGAAAGAGCTTCCTAACGGCATCCCTGGTTGACCGGAACAGTGCCACGAGGTGGGCAAGGCATTTGGTTGTTCAGTTTGATGTAGGCGAGCTTTCCCTCGCATGAGAGGCGTTCGTAGCTGAGAAGGCGTTCCAACGTTTATTTTTCATTGGCACTGTTCGTGCCATGGTTGGCGTGTCGAGTTCAAACTTTGGTCATCGAAAGGGACAATTCCCCTTTTTCCGCGGGGGATTTCCTCCTGATGATGGCGATGCAAGATAAATGTTTATCGCCAGTATTGGCGATTTTCAACCCTGCCGGGTCTGGTACATTGACCGGCAAAGCCAATTAGTGTGACTCTAGTCGCAGAATGCTCTTTTTTAAGGATTTGCGGCGAGCGTCCGGAATTGGAAACAAGAACTTGAGCGCAAAATCCCATACGCAAGCCCACGTTGGAGGCTCTGCCCACAGTAACGATTGACCGTCCCGAATCCTTATGAAAACTACCCTGATTCCCGTGTCTTCCCGCATAGGCCTGCATACACTGCCACGGCAAGTGTTGCTCGTTGCCGCTGCAATGAGCGTGGCCGGAAGCGCGCTCAGCGTTCGCGCGCAAACGTCCACCGTTATTAAGGCCCCCAGCTATACGAGTTTGGCTACAGGCTCGGACTGGGAAGGCAGCGCGGTGCCCGGCGCGAATAATATCGCCGTATGGAACAGCACAGCCGGCACGCCGCTTCTTGAACCGCTCGGAGGCAATCTGACGTGGGCGGGCATTCAAATTCTCAACCCTGGCGGACCCGTGATCACCACGGCGGACGGAAATACGTTGACCAATGGCGAGGTCGGGGTTGTGGGGCTCAACGGCATCGACATGTCCAGCGCAAGCCAGAGTCTGACGCTCAGCAATAACGTGATTGTGAACGGCGTGGAAAACTGGAAGGTAGCGTCCGGCCAAACGCTTTCGCTGGACGGAAACCTTCTCTACACGCCCGGGAGTGCGTTGCGAATTTACCTGCCGGACAGCACGGCGAACGTTTATGTGACTAATGGTGTCGCCAATCAACTGCTTGGCAGCTCAACCAGTCTGGCGAGCGGTTATTTTGCGACGCTGAATGACACCGACCTGGTTGGGCTGGTAAGCGGCAGCTCGGGTTTGCAAGTAGTGGGCGGTTCAACAATCTCAGGCCTTTATACTATCGACACCGCAGGCGGCGCCAACCCGACAATGAACGGCAATTTCGCCTGTGCCGACTACGTTACGAATACGCCTGGCACTGGATGGAGAACGAGCGGCACCTACACTCTCAACTCCATCTATATTAACGAGCCGCAAATTTATGCGAGCACAGTCTCCTATAAAGGAGTGACCTATCCGGCGTGGCAGTTGATTCATAGCAGCGGCCGAAACATTACCGTTGGCACGTGGCTGATTACGACCAATGTTGGCGGTTCGGCCGTCTGGGACAACGGCGGCGGCCTGACAATCCTGGGAGCCGGAGGTCCCACAGGCGCGGGCAATGACATGCGGATATTTCAAAACAATCCCGCCGCCCCATTCATCATGGCAAACACGCTGCACGCGTCCTCAGCCGGCGCGAATATCATCAAAATGGGACCAGGCCTGGTTTCGCTGCAAGCGGCTTCCGGAAATAATGGCAACTCGGCCACGCTCGAAAACTATGAAGGAACATTTGAAGTGGATAACGGCGGAAGTTTTGTCCTCACGACCGCCAATATTTATGGAGGCAATTTAACATTGGCCGCGCCCAACAGCGCCACGTCCGCCGCCTCTCCCATCACCATTTTCTCCGGCGCAACGAATACCATTCTTCTGAATGCAAACAATGCGCAGATTATCGAATCCAACATGACCTTCAACGCGGGCAGCAGTATCCAATTTGTCTATAGCAACAATATCGTTCCCAGCACCACCACTCCGCCTTTGTCAGTAACGGCCGCCGCCAGCACATTGACCTTGAATTCGACGGTCAATGTGGCTGTGCTCAGCGGCAGTTTTTCGGCCAACACTTATCCATTGATTGCCTACACCGGAAGCCTGGGCGGCGCAGGAGTGTCGGCTTTGAACCTGACTCTGCCGCCTCACATCCTCGGCTATCTGTCCAACGACGTGACGCATTTGTTCGTAGACCTGGTTGTCACCAACGTGGACCAGCCGATTGCCTGGAACACCGGCAGCGGCGTTTGGGACATCGGCCAGACGGCAAACTGGATCGATGCCCTCGGACATGTAACCACCTATCAACAACTCGCCGGGTTGGGAGACAACGTTGCCTTCGATGACAACTCCTCCGGCCAGTCGCCAATTACGGTGACCCTGAATACCAACCCTGTTCCGGCATCCGTAACGGTCAGCAATGCCAATAATGCATATATCATTTCCGGCACGGGCGGCATTAGTGGTTCGGGCGGGTTGACGAAATCGGATTCGGGCACGGTAACATTGGAAACAACGAATTCATTCACCGGCGGGATTAACATCAACGGAGGCACGGTCGTCTTCAGCACACTTCCCAACCTCGGCGCGAGCGGGATCAACTTTGGCGGCGGCACGCTCGAATACAACGGAAATTCCGATGATATATCCACGCGAACCGTGACTTTGGGCTCGGCCGGCGGAACAATTAATACGGCCGGATCCACCGTCAACTACGCCAATCCCATTGGGAATAACAGCCCGGGCAGCCTCACGAAGACAGGCTCGGGGACACTCACGCTCAATGGCACCAATACCTATTCCGGCGACACCGTCGTCCAGCAAGGGACGCTGGCGCTGGGCGCGGGCACGTATCTGACCAACAGCGCCGCGATTATAGTTAAGAGCGGGGCGCTCCTGGACACTGCGTCGAGCGGAGTGAACCTCAACTTAAGTACGCTCAGCAGCCAAATTCTCGCCGGGTCAGGACAAATCAATGGCGTCGTCACGGTCTCGCCTCAAACCACCGTTTCGCCTCAGACCAACGGCGCTACCGGCACGCTTTCCATCGATGGCGGCTTTACGGTCAGCGGTGGAACGCTCTATATGGACGTCGCCGCGACTTCGAACGACCTGATTGCGGTCACCGGCGCCCTCACTCTAAACACAGGAACGTTGCAGGTAAATGTGATCGGCACGATACCTGACGGCAAGTACACGCTCATGACCTATTCCAGCTTGTCGGGATCGGTGGCGAACATCACGGTCAATTTCCCAACGGGAAATCAAGTGGGAACGCTCGACAGCTCGACATCGGGTCAAATCAACCTGGACGTCGCGACGACCGCGCATGACGTCTTGACCTGGCCCGGCACAGGCGCCAGTTGGGATGAAGTCGGCACCCCGGATTGGCTCAACGGCAGCACTCCATGGGCATACACCAATGGCGACACAGTAACATTCAATGATTCGGAAACGGGAGGGAACACGACGATCCAGTTGATGACCAACGTTCAACCCACCTCCGTGACCGTGAGCAATACGGCGATTGCCACTTACACGTTTGCGGACGGAACCCTTTCGGGAGGAGGCCGGATTGAAGGTCATGCGGTGCTGGTAAAAGACGGCACAGGCACCCTGGTGATGCAAACGGCCAACGCTTACTCCGGAAGCACAACGATCAAGAATGGAACATTGCAAATCGGCAACGGCTCGATTGGCGATATTGGGAGCGGAAACGTGACGAACAACGGCGCGCTGGTGTTTGAGCAGGGTGATGCCGCGCCTCATACCGTGTCCGGCGTCATCAGTGGCACAGGTAGTTTGACTGAAAATGCGTCTGCAACGGTGATATTGGCCGCAAATAATAGTTACACCGGGCCAACAACCATTAGCGCGGGCACATTGCAAGCAGGGACAGGCGGCGCGTCCGGCAGCCTGGGCAGCACTTCGGCAGTTACCAATAACGGCACGCTGATCCTGGATCAGTCCGGCTCGGTCTCGTTCCCCTATAGCGTTACCGGGGCGGGAACACTGGCCGTCCTGGGATCGGCGACGATTTCATTGGCTGGAAGCAGTTTGGATTATCAGGGCAACACGTATATCAGCAATGGCGTCGTCAAGCTTGCGGCCAATAATGAATTGCCGAATGCTAACAACGTTTCGGGTTCGACGGGTTATCTCAACCTCGATGGCGGTCTTACGTCCGCGGGCGTCCTGGACATGAGTGGATTCAATTTGACGCAGAATGCATTGTCCGGCCAGGCGAACAACATCGAGGGAATCATCACCAACAGTTCGACTTCCACGAGCACAACGAACGTGTTGACTCTGTTGCAAACGGTGGCGACGACGTTCAACGGCCAAATCATGGACCACGGGTCAACCGGCGCCAAAACCGAGCTTTTTGTGACCGGGCCGGGAGCCCTGACGCTGAATCCGACCACAAATTCCGTTACAGGCCTGCCACCCAACAACACGTTCGGCGGTGGCATGGTCATCAGCAACGGGTCGGTGATCCTGGGCACGCCCGGCAGCGACGCTACAGTCAATACGTTTGAAAGCCTATTGGCGCCGGGCACGGGCCCGATCACGTTGCTTGGTACCAACACCTCATTGACCGTGGCCGGCTACACAGGCAGCAGCACCACCCCGACCTATACGGCTTTGACCAACACTCTCATCGTTCCGGCAGGTCAGGATGTGACGATCTACGGCACGCAACGCGGCAATATCAACAGCACGTTGCTGGGAAGCGGCGCGCTGAACCTGGTGACGACCTACGTGCGCGGCGGGGTGGATGGCAATTGGTCGGCCTTTTCGGGCCAACTCATCCTGTCCGCGACGACCATTGGAGACGGCAATATTGGTTTCGGCCTGACCAATGGTTTGCCTGATGCCATGGTGATTATGACCACCAACGTGGATATGTATTGCGGCACCATTGACATTGCCTGGACGCCCGGCGCCACTTTCCCGATTGGCGCGTTGTCCGGCGGCGATTCCTCGTGCGAACTCGTGGCCACTTCGACGGGGAATGCCGGCGGCAAAAGCGCCACATTCGAGATTGGCGGACTTAATCTCAGCACAGCATACGGCGGCGGCATCACTGACACGAACAGCGTGCTGAAGGTGGGCACGGGCACGTTAACATTCAACGGCGGCAGTATCCTGACCACAAATATAAGTGTGGTAGGCCTTTACACATATACCAATGTCGGTTATGGAACCAACGAAATGTCCTACCTGGGTTCAACGACCGTGAGCAATGGCGTGCTGGCGCTTGATGCGCCGGAGACTATAACCAATTCCCCGAATGTCATTCTCGCATCAGCCGGCGCGGTCCTGGATGCCAGAGACATGGGTTATATTAGCAACCTGAGCTTCACGCTGCCCAATGGCGCTACCCAGGAGCCGGTGATCAATAGCACTTTTGACGTTGTTCCGAACCAAACATTGAGCGGGCTTGGAACACTCAATGGATTCCTGCAGGCTGACCCAGGCTCCACTCTGAACGTTGGCTTACCGACCGGCGTCTTGAACGTGACGAGCAACGCATTGTTGGCGAGCGCCGTCATCATGAATTTGGACAGCACGGATGCGCCGGTTTGCAGTGAATTGGCGGCGCCATCGTTCACGATCAGCAATTCGACCGCCTCGCTGGTCGTCACCAATGTTGGTCCGGGCCTGGTCAATGGCGCTTCGTTCACCTTGTTTAATCATCCGGTTTCGTTTACCTCGGTTTCGCTGCCGGCCACAGACCCGACCGGCACAACGAATTATATCTGGCAAAACTACCTTGCCGTGAACGGTTCCATCACGCTGACCAATGGCGGGCTTCCGGCCCTTCCTCCGATAATCTCACATAGCATCAATGGCACCACATTGACGCTGTCATGGCCGCAGGCATATCTGGGCTACGTGCTGCAGGCGCAAACCAATACATTGAGCGGCGGCCTGGACGCCAATTGGGTGAACGTAACCGGCAGCGGCTCGGCAACGAACTTCATCATTACGATCAATCCGGCGAATCCGTGTGTTTTCTATCGTTTGGTTCAATAGGGCGGTGCTGGTCCGCAGGTTGGCGGTCCTGGTATGTTGCCTGAGCGCGGCTTTCGGGACGCGCGGCAATATTCCGGGCGGTGGCAACGGCGCCGGACCGAACGTCACCCTGGTCAATAATGGAAACGGCACCGTTACCATGGCCAATGGGATTGTGTCCATTGTCTGTACGACGGGCAGCGCGACGATCAATCAACTCAATTACACCTACACCAACAGCGGCGTCGCGACGACCAATCAGTTGCTTGCCAATGGGACCGACGGCGGAGAGTTGTATTGGGAAACCGGGGGGTTCGGCACGGGAACATTCACCTACTCGGCTGCCGCCAATACAGGCAATTACTGTGAGATGGATTTGTTGAGCACTTCAGCCACGAATGGCGTGATGGATGTTCACTTTTCCATGTTGCGCGGTTCGCCCGGGTTTTATGTCACCGCCATTTTCAGCCATCGGACGCAGGACACGGCAATGACCATGGGTGAAACGCGCGATAACATTTACGCGGGCGCCATCTTCAACTGGATGTCTGTGGATGCGGCCCGCAACAAACTCATGGAAGTACAGCCCACCGCCGGCTCAGTGGCCATGTTTGGCGCGCCGGTCGAGTGTTTCCTGTGGACCAACGGCATTTATGAGGGGCGCTTTGAGGACAAGTACAAATACAGCGCCGATTTCGGCGTTCAACGAGTATGGGGTTGGTGCAGCGTTGGCGCAGGCGGGGCAAATGTGGGCCTGTGGCAGGTGACCGCCAGCCCGGAATATTATAGCGACGGTCCCATGAAGCGGGACCTCATGTCGCATATCGGCACCACGATTCTAAACTATTACGAAAGCAGCCATTACGGCAGCGCCGGCACCGATTGCAACTGGACCAACGGAGAAGCCTGGACCAGGGTCTATGGGCCGTATTTTATCTATTGCAACAACACCAACGTAACTGCCTCCACAAACCTGGAGGCTCAGATGCTTTATTCGGATGCTCTGGCCCAGGCGGCCGCCGAGGCAACCGCATGGCCATACCTTTGGTTCACCAACGCCAATTACGCTTCGCCGTCTCAGCGCGGCGCGGTTTCCGGCCAAATGGCCATTAACGACATCTACAATACCAACGCCTGCGTCTCGAATCTCTGGGTGGGCGTGATACAACAACCTCCGACCTCCGAAAACATTTATGATTTTCAACAGTGGATGAAAACGTGCCAATTTTGGACCCGGACCGATAGCAATGGCGATTTCACGATCCCCAATATCATCGCCGGCGCCAACTATACGCTCTTCGCTTTTGGCCCCGGCGCAGCCGGCACGTTCCAATCTCAAGCGTTGTCCGGCGGCGGGCCGCCAAACACTGTGGATATTCCGGCGTCACAGTTTAACGTGACCGTGACAGCGGGAACGACCAATAACATCGGAACCATCACCTGGACACCGACCCGAGTGGGCCCGACTGTTTTTGAAATTGGTTATCCGGATCGCACAGGCGCAAAATTCCGGCACGGCGAAGATTATTGGGTGGGTGACATTGGTCCTTCGCCTCTAGCACCAATGCCAATTTGGACCAAATTTCTCGAATACCCGTTCGATTTTCCAAATGGGCCAAATTATACGGTCGGCCAGAGCCGCTGGACGACGGATTGGAATTTTGTTCAACCAGTCATCACTGACCTTTCAGGAAATTACGATGCCTCCACGTCAACGATTCATTTCGACCTGCCCACGGCGCCGACGAATGGGGCGACGGCTTCTCTCTACATCGCGCTGGCATCGGATTACCAGGGTGCATTGATCATCAGCAATAATGGAGTCAACCTCGGCGCAACCGCGGGCGTGACGGCTGTTCCCAATGCTTTGCCGTCTACCGGCTATTTTCCCGCGTACAGCAGTTCGGGAAACGAGAGTGACACAACGGTCCGGGAAGGCATTAATAGCGTATTTTCCGACGAACGCATCACGTTCCCGGCCAGCCTGCTGACCCAGGGCGAGAATACGATTACGATCACCATGCGCAAGGGCGGTTATTTTGCCAACCACGCTATGTATGATTATCTGCGTCTGGAATTGACGGGTTATGTCCCGCCGGCGGCGGCGAACGTTTCGGCTTATCCGGGCAACAATTGCAATTTGATTTGCTGGCCTGTCACACCGGGCGCAACCAGCTACAATATTCTGCGCTCGACCAGTTCAGGCGGCAGTTACATCCTCGTCACCAATGATATTATTGGCCCGGTTTGCGGCAGCGGATGGAACAACGCCACGTGGCTCGACTCCACCGCGGTAAACGGGACGACGTATTATTACGTGGTCCAATCCGTGAATCCGGTGGGTGCCAGCGGTGATTCTCCCCAAAGCGCGGGCGTAACGCCATCGGCAAGTTTGCCCACCAGTGCGCCCGCCGCGCCGGAGGGTCTTACGGTCACCAGCGCCGGTCACCAGAGCGTAGCCCTGAACTGGAATCCTTCCGCCGGCGCGAATTATTACACGATCTACCGGTCCACACTCTATGACAACGGCGGCGGCGCCTCCAACACGCTCAATACAATCGTTCTTGCCAATAATATTACCGGCGATAGTTATACTGACACCTCGCCGACTGACGGCAGCATTTATAGTTATTATGTGACTGCCACAAGCACCGGGGGCGTCAGCACTAATTCCGCTTCCGCCGTGGCCGTGCCCTTGCCTTCGCCGCCTGCAAGCGCTCCCGCCAATCTGACCGTGACACCGCAAACCGGCCAAACCAATTACTTCCTCACCTGGTCGCCGGTTTCCGGCGCTGTTGGCTACATCGTCAGCCGCTCCACCAATTCCTCCGTCCCTCTCAATTACGGCACGTACGTAATGAGCATCACAGAAACAAATTGGAGCGACACCGGCCTGGACGCCAATGAACAATATTTCTATACCGTAACGGCCGTGAACGCGGCAGGCACGTCCGGCTCCGCGCCGATTTCCGGGCCGCCTGGTGTTCCGGCCTCGCTGGGCGCTGTTGGCGGCAACATGGAAGTCCTGCTGAATTGGGCGGGCTCGCCCGGCGCGAACAGTTACACGATTTTGCGCGGCGCCAGCAGTGGCGCGGAAAACACAGTAGTCGCAAGTGGATTGACAGCAACAAGTTACGTTGACAGCGGGTTAAGCAACGGCACGACGTATTACTATGTGGTTGAAGCCGTTGGCGCAAGCGGGACGAGCGCAAATTCGCAGGAAGCCAGTGCCACGCCGTCCAGCACTGGTATTGCCGGCCTGGTGTGGACGGGCGACGCGAGTTCGGCGTGGAACACGACCTCGGTCAGTTGGCTGAACGGGGTGACACCGACTAATTACACGGACGGAGACACCGTGACTTTCAACGACTCCGCAATCAGCAGCACGGTGACGATTACGAACGCCGTATTTCCAGATTATGTACTATTTGCAAATTCGTCGCTCAACTATGTCGTAACCTCAGTGGCAGGCGGCATTTCAGGAACCACCAGCTTGATCAAGACAAACAGCGCGGCTCTAACATTGAACGGAACCAACGCATATTCCGGCGGAACGTTTCTTGAAGATGGCACATTGACCGTAAACAATCCGACGGCGTGTGGAACCGGCGTCATCATCATCAATGAGGGCACTCTTGTCCCCGGCGCGGTGCTCACAAATACGATCGACGTTGCGGGAACGGCCACGCTGCTGCCCGGCAGCATTGATTACAGCGAAAGCCCGCTTGTGGGCAGCGGCCTGCTGAACATCAGCATCACGGGAGCCAACACGTTTAGCCCTGAAGCGGACATGAGCGGCTTCTCCGGCACAAATGAACTGGGCACAAGCACTGGCTTCTACCGTTTCTACGGCAGCGTCGGCAGTGCCGCCGCCGCGTTTGACCTTGGAACGAGTACAGCCACGATGCTCAACCGCGATGGCGGCGTGACGATTCAATTGGGCTCGCTGGCGGGCGGCGCCGGAACAACCCTGAGCGGCGCCTCGTCCATCAATGCGCCGACGATTTATTCCGTTGGAGGAAACAACAGGAACACGACGTTTGCAGGCAAAATTTCTGACGGCGAAGGAACCACGGCAATCATCAAAACCGGCACGGGCAACTGGACTCTGACGGGCACAAATACTTACAGCGGCGGCACGACCGTCAGCAACGGCACATTAGTCGTCAACAATACCGGCGGCAGCGCGACAGGTTCCGGCGCAGTCACCGTCAGCGGCGGCGCGCTGGCCGGCAATGGCATCATCTCCGGAAGCGTCATGGTCAATTCCGGCGGGACGCTCGCCCCGGGCAATCCCCTCGGGATGCTCACTATCAGCAATTCTCTCACCCTGGCTTCCGGCAGCATCACCCTCGTGCTAGTGCAACATTCTCCGCTGACAAACAGCGCCGTCAACGTCTCGGCCACTCTGACCGAAGGCGGCACGCTCGAAGCGACCAACGCCAATGCAACGGCCTTCGCTGCCGGCGATAGTTTCAGGATTCTTAACGCCGCGACCTATTCAGGCACGTTCAGCGAAATTGTTTTACCGACCCTGCCGCCCGGCCTGGCATGGAACACCTCCGCCCTGAACGTTTCCGGCGTACTGTCAGTGGTCAGCTTGACTTCACCGATCATAAGCAATATCAGGATTTCAAATGGGAACCTTGAGGTGAGCGGTACAGGAGGTCCCGACGGCGTACCGTATTATATCCTGATAACAACCAACCTGGCGTCCCCGCAATGGATATCCCTCGCCACCAACCAGTTTGATTCCGCCGGCAATTTCTTCTTCACCAACGCGGTGAATCCGACAGGACCGCAAATGTTTTACCGGCTGCAGGTACAATAGTGCCGGTCAAAACTGCTTGCTGTATTGCTCAATCAATGTATAATTTCCATTCTGCTGGTTTCGTCCAGTCATCGTGGGTTGGTAGCTCAGTCGGTAGAGCAGTGCCCTTTTAATTCAAAAACGCCAATTTTAGCTATTTTTAGCAGCTTTTTATTTCCTTTTGCAATCGTTGCAGAACCCTTGATTTCATTAGTGATTTCCGATGTTTAGATGTTATCTCTTGGCATCTTAAAAAATCCCAAAAATTTGTTTTGGGTTACAAGTCGGGTGCAAGTTTTTGGGGTTTTTAAACAAATCAGCATTCTCAAATTCGCATGCCGTGACTGTGGCTTTGAGTGACCGCTTGCGTTTCGGAAATTGCCCGTGCCAGTTTGATTTCAAATGATTCGGCTACTATGTCCATGTCGTGGCCGGGATATTTTTCGGCAAGATGTTCCCGCACCTGTGCTTTTACATCTTCTTTCCAAAGGTTCAAAACTTGCCGCTGGTCGCGCAAAAATGATTTTAGCACCTCCCGCACACTATGGCCGCTGTTCAAAACGTCCTTCATTTCCCCGGATTTGAGCGGCAGACATTCGACGATGGCAAATTCCACTCCATCCGCCGTGCGCCGATGGCATATGGAAGTGATTTTGGTTAAATCAAGGTCATGCTGCCATTGTGTGCCCTCGTTAGTTTGGATGACACGACCAGGCGAAAGCAACGCGGCTTTGAATGCGTCGTTTCCTATCGCTGACAGATTTCTTTCAATCTCGCGAAGCACGTCACAAACACCTTTGAATTGGCTCATGTGTTCTGCAAATGCAGTCATCGCTTCGGCGTTGGCCGTTTCCTCAAGCGGGGTGGGTCTTTTGTAGTGGTTCATAGTTGCCTCATTCGGTTGCCAACAGTTTCAATAGTTCACTTCGGGGCACGAGCAATTTGCCGCGCAAAGCGCGACAGACTTTCAATTTGTTACGCTGAATCAGCCGGTAAACGCTGAAGTAATTCACACCAAGCATGTCGGCGGCTTCTTGGATCGAATACGCCAGCCGTTCGGGTGCCGTTCCGGCCTGCGCTTCTTCAATTTTTGCGATGGTCTCCATACGTCTCCATTGGTTGCGAGTGTTTCATCGAGAAAGAAAGCATCTTTTCGACCTGCTCATGCCAATTAATTTCGGCAATAAAGTCTTTGGGATGGATGCCAAGCGCCACAGTAATGTAGTATAGTTGCAGCAGATCAATTCGCAGCGAACCATCCTCGATTTTGGAGACGGTACTACGCGTAGCATCGTGCCAGCCCGCGAGCTGCAACCGGTCGGCGAACTCGTCCTGCGTCCAACCCTTTTGATTGCGCTTCCGGCTAACCAGCCACTTGATAAAATTACGCTGCTGCTTCACTGTCTCAACTTTTCCACGCTTTCAGTCGCGGAATGTCCACAAAACTGAACAAAATGCGCATTTGCTCATTGTCACATTCCCATAAGATTTCCTCTGCAATGTCCCGAACCTGGGACAAAATCGCTCCTGCTCAAATCTGCCTTTGGTTCCGGCAATTGCTGCCCAAATTCGGGCAAACGTTCCGAGCCTGTTCCGAGGCTGCTGTTTGCAATCACCGTCAAAATGACTTTGCGGTTTCATTGTCTCATTTACGCTTGTCGTGTTTGTTTCATTTTGGCACAAACTTTTGAGGCCGATTTTAGCCGGTTTAAAGAGGGAGCGGTGTAATGAATTCATTACAAAATCTACCCCTCTAGCTGCATTTCTAACGTGTTCATTCATCGCAGGTTTGGCGGCGAAGCTTGTGCGGAGACGCACAACATTTTTTAACTGCATTTTCATCCGACCGTATTTATCAAAAGTCAGCCATACAGATTGTGATGGTTTCATCACAATCCGCCATTTTTCGGTCAGGCCGTTTATAGCCGATCCCGCGGCAAACCTTGTTCGGCCAGCGAAGAACTTTTTAAGCTGTTTTTTCATCCGGTCGTATTTAGCAGAAACGGGCCATGCGGGGTGTGGAGCTTTCACCACAACCATTTCATTGCCCGGCTTAATTAATGCCAAACTGAACTTTGAGGGGCAGTTTAGCAGAGAGTTGGCCGTCCTTTGTGCAATGATTGCACAAAACGCTTATGCTGACGGCGGGGCAGAAACCAGCGGCAGGAGAGGAGATGGGAGAACGGGAAACCGCTTGGACAGGGGCAATTGATTTGGGGGTCGTTATTGGGGCAAATCAATTGCGGTGCGCCGCGCGGCGCTGAGAGCGCAGAAGCAAACTGACAAGGCCCAAAACCGTTAAGTGCAACCGGCCCGTTAAAAATACGCTGGAAAACACTCGCCGAAGCCTCAGTCACCCCTAAAGGCAATCTTTGGATTTTCCGAAACGACGGGAAAAGTGATGAGGTTCAATGTTTATCGCCGAACGAGGCGCTCAGAAGGTCTGCCAACCCAACAATTTGAGGGGCCAATCTATCCCGTAGAAATGTTGGCGACATTTTCCATTTGAAGTCCGCACCGAAAGGATTCGGACATTAACTGCAAAGCACGAGATGGCAAACTGCCGACAATAAATAGCAATCCATCGGAAGCCGGATTTCACGATTTTATTTAGTTTATCCAGGCAATGAAATACATAACACTAAAACGTTGCCGCTGTTTGTGGATTCTCTTCCGCCTGCTGTGCCTCGTTTTTGTTGCCATTTTCTCAATTAATACGGCCTTTGCCACGCCGCCGACATTGACCGCATCGCAATTCCAGCCCACGACTAACGAAACAATCTCGCCCTTTGGTTTTGTAAATGGCATTTCCCGAAGTGGTTATTTGTTGGGGGATCTATGGGGACTGCGCCCCTGGCTCAGTCAATATGGGATGTCCCTCAATATTTCGGAGACGAGCGAAGTTCTGGGAAACCCCACCGGGGGCGTCCACCACGGCGCAGATTACGACGGCCTGACACAGATGAGTTTGCAATTGGAAACCGAAAAGGCATTCCATCTTTACGGCGGCACTTTCAACGTCAGTGCCTTGCAAATTCATGGCCGCAATCTGAGCGCCGACAATCTCGACAGTCTGCAAACCGCCAGCGGCATCGAGGCCGACCGGGCCACGCGGCTTTGGGAGCTTTGGTATCAACAGAAATTTCTCGAAGAGGACCGTATGGATGTGAAAATTGGCCAGCAAAGCCTCGACCAGGAATTTATGGTCAGCCAGGAGGCACTGCTTTTTGTGAACACAATGTTTGGTTGGCCTGCTTTGCCTTCATACGACATGCCAGGAGGCGGACCGGCCTACCCGCTCTCGACATTAGGGGTTCGCCTGCGCGCGCGTCCCATTAATTCACTGACATTTTTAGGAGGCGTTTACAGCGGCAACCCCGCCCCAGACACCAATCCCGATCCGCAAAAGGCAAATCCTTCCGGCGTGAGTTTTCCCATGGACGGTGTTCTGGCCATTGCGGAGTTGCAATATTCCTACCCTTCGCTTGGCTCGATGGTTTCAGCCGATCAATCCAGTTCGCTTTCGGGCACTTACAAAATCGGCGCATGGTATGACTCACTAAAGTTTGCAGATAATGCCTACAACAGCATCTCGGAACATCAGGGCAATTACGCGTTCTACGCGGTGATGGACCAGATGATTTGGAGCGACCCCAACGACCCGGATTCGGACCGAACCATCAATTTTTTTGCGCGGGCGATGGGCACACCGCTGGAAGACCGCAATCTCCTTGATTTCAGTATGAATGCGGGATTCACCTTTCATGAACCATTTCGCAACCGTGACGATGACACCTTTGGCATTGGCATGGGCTACGCCAAAGTGAGCAATGGGATTGCTGATTATGACAGGGATTACAACCTCAATAATCCCGGTTCTCCCGTTCCGGTTCAAAGTGGCGAAACTTTCGTCGAGGTCACCTACCAATATGCGCTAACGCCCTGGTGTACCTTGCAGCCAGATTTTCAATATGTGTTTAATCCGGGCGGCGGACTTCCCAATCCCAATGCAGCGGGACAGCGCATCAAGAATGAGGCTGTTATTGGCATTCGCGCTAATATAATATTTTAAACGATAAAATAGTCATGCACGCGATAAAGTTTAAAAATCTAGTTCTGGCGATGTTGACGCTGGCGGTCAATGTTGCCGATGCCAGAGAGCCAAAGGGTTTTCTGGAAACGATTCATCATCATATTACCCTGGCGTCCACGGTAGCCGATAATGGTGATGACAATCCCTACGCGCTCATCGTCGCGCCTGTCTCCGCCGGGAAAATTCATAAAAACGATGTGCTCATGGATAATTTTAACCGCATCTCGAACTTGCAAGGGACTGGCACTACGATCATGGACTATAATCCCGCAACCAAGGAAATTACCACATTTGCAGATTTGCCTCCCAATGTGCCTGGATGCCCTGGCGGTATTGGACTAAGCACGGCGATGGTGATGCTTAAGAGCGGCTGGGTCATTGTCGGCAGCACCCCCAGCACTGACGGCACGACGCGCACAATGGGACCAGGCGGGTTACTCGTGTTGGACTCGAATGGAAATCTGGTTGAAACCTGGGCCAACACTAATATCAACGATCCGTGGGGGAACATCGCTGCCATAGACAACGGAACCAATGCGATATTGTTTGTCAGCATGGCCGGGTTGGATGTCCCCGGCCCCGGCGTTCGTGACCCGCAAACAGGTCGTCCGGTTATCGTGAACAAAGCCACTGTTTTGCGCATTGAACTTTCGATTCCCGAGGGCAAACCGCCTGTGATTACCGGCCAGACTGTGGTTGCCAATGGCTTTGGGCAGCGGGCTGACAAGGATGCGTTTTTGGTTGGTCCCACGGGTTTGGCTCTTGGCCTCAATGACACGCTTTATGTCTCAGATGCTTTGGGCAATCAAATTGTAGCCATCCCTGATGCGAGCACCCGCACAAACAGCGCTGGAACGGGAGTTGTTGTAACCAAGGACGGTTTGCTGAAACGGCCTCTGGCCTTGACCACTGCGCCTAATGGTCATCTTCTGGCGATCAACGCGTTAAAAGGACAGGTGGTGGAAATTGACCCTGCCAGCGGCAAACAACTTTACGCCCAATGGATTGATGCCGACCAGGCCCAACAACCGCCTGGCAACGGCGATTTGTTTGGCATCGCCATGACGCCGGACGGCAAGGCTTTTTATTACGTTGAAGATGATATGAACACATTAATGGAGGCAATGCGATGAGCGAAACGAATAAGGACAAACTACATCTGTCACGCCGCCGTTTTCTTTCAAGCGGAATTATGGCCGCTGCCACTGCCGGTTTAACGGCACAGGGTGCGCCCGCTTTGGTTGAAGCTGTCAATCAGAATGCCAAAGCTCCATCCAAAGATGCCATCGAACCATTTTACGGTGAGCACCAAGGCGGTATTTTGACGCCGGTTCAACACAATACCCAGTTCGCTGCATTTGATTTGGTGACGGACGACCGGGAGGACATTATCAAATTGTTGCAGGCGTGGACTACTGCCGCCGCCAGAATGTCGGTTGGCCAGACAGCAAAACCACTTGGAAACGATGGTTCAGCTCCTGCTCCTGACAGTGCGGACGCGCTTGGGCTGTCGCCTGGGCGTCTGACCATCACCTTTGGTTTTGGCCCTGGCCTGTTTATCAAGGATGGCAAAGATCGCTATGGGTTGGCGGCTAAACGGCCGGCGGCGTTGATTGATTTGCCCCGATTTACCGGGGACCAATTGGTGGATGCGCGCACCGGCGGGGATTTGTCCGTGCAGGCGTGTTCAGATGACCCACAGGTCGCTTTTCATGCAGTTCGTCAGTTGGCTCGCTTAGCTTACGATGTTGCTCAAATCCGTTGGGTGCAGACCGGATTTACTCCCAATTCCAAACCGAAGGAAACGCCACGAAACCTGATGGGATTCAAAGACGGGACGAATAATCCATCGGTCAATGATCCCAAACTCATTAATCAGTTCATCTGGGTGGGCGACGAAGGCCCTGACTGGATGTGTGGTGGCAGTTATATGGTTGCGCGACGGATTCGCATCGCGCTGGAGCATTGGGACCGCATGACATTGGCCTTCCAGGAACAAACCGTTGGCCGGCACAAATACTCCGGCGCTCCCCTGGGCAAAAAGAATGAATTTGATAAAGCGGATTACGATGCGACCGATGCCGATGGCAATCCGATTATTCCTGAAAATTCACATATCAGTCTGGGGGCTGCCATCCATAACGATGGAGCACAGATTCTACGGCGACCTTATTCCTACAATGATGGAGCCAACGTGACTGCGGAGCGGTGGCCGCCCTGGCGCGATGAAATGGAATTCGACGCGGGGCTGTTCTTTATCTGTTATCAGCGCGACCCGCGAACGGGTTTCGTCAAAATATTCGAGAGAATGTCAAAATTTGATATGATGAACCAGTTTGTCACGCATATGGGCGGCGGGCTGTTTGCTTGTCAAGGCGGCATGAAGGACGGTGAATTTATTGGGCAACGCCTGTTCGATAAGGCGTGAAGAAGCGTCCACGCAAACCATAATTTCCCCTGAAAATCACGGCTCAATTGTAACCGAAAACCAACAATTGGGCGAAATTTCGCGAATGTGCGTGAAAATGTGATTGTCAATAGCAGCAGATTCTTTGGATTAGTTAAGTGGTTATTTTTCGACGCGAACATTTACTGTAACAGGTGGCAGCGTAACGGGCTTGAGACAGGTGTTTGTATCTTCTACATAAATACTCAATGTGGCCGTTAGCTTGTAAAGCCCCATATTTGTAATAATAAAGTATCGGGATGGATCAAGTTCCTTGGCTCTTTCCAATTCCTCTTGAGTCGGGAAAGTTGATTTTGGCCAATCGTCAACCCAACAGGGAATGAAACCAGGGCCGGGCATCAAAGCCATCATGCCGCGACGCCCTGAACCTTCACGCGGCAATTCCATCCAACCGGTTTTTGGTTTCAAACTAAATGGCTGCCCTAAAGATAACCCTTCGGGCGTCTTCGGGACATCTGCACCACTGGAATCGGTCATGCTTAATTGAAGTCTTTCTTTGGCTGGGGGTAAATCCATCCAAATAACATCGTATGCTGGAACAACGGAGTCCTCTGGTTGGGGGTAAGCATTGGTATTGAGATCTTCCAGTCCGATACATGCCTGATGATCAAGCTTCAATGGGTGACCAGAAAGGACAATTTCTTCGCCTGCGACTCGAATACCAACTCTAACCGAGGTTGCGAGAGGTTTCCCTGTAACCATTGCTCCTCTCAGGAAATTGGTTTCACTCCCCCAAATAACAGACGGATTGAAGCGCGGCACAGCATCAATTGGCGGCGAATTATTCAAATCATCGGAAAGACAACAAAACCTTACAATTACAATAGCGATGATAAAACAATGTAATTTCAGCGTCCTCATTGTCAGGTGTTAGAATGGACGTTTGGCCGGACAGGAAAGGAATCGTTAAAAGTGCTTTCCGACATAAAGGTATAACTTGATTATTTTTCGACACGAACATTTACTGTAACGGGTGGCAGTGTAATGGGCTTAAGACAAGTGTTTGTATCCTCAACGTAGATGCTTAATGTGACCGTCAGTTTGTAAACACCCGTATTTGTAAGAATAAAGTATCGGGACGGGTCAAGTTCCTTGCCTCTTTCCAATTCTTCTTTACTTGGAAAAGTTGCATTTGGCCAATCATCAACCCCACAAGAATTGAAACCGGGAACCGGCATTAAAGCCATCATACCGCGACGCCCCGAACCTTCATGCGGCAATTCCATCCAACCAGTTTTTGGTTTCAAACTAAATGGTTGCCCTAACGCTAACCCTTCGGGCGTCTTCGGAACAGATGCGCCGCTAGAATCGGTCATGCTTAATTGAAGTCTTTCTTTGGCTGGAGGCAAATCAATCCAAATAACATCGTTTGCTGGAACAACGCTGGTATTGATAAGGTCATCGGGTTTGGGGTAATTGTTGGTATCAAGATTCTCCAGTCCAATATATGCAGGATGATCAACCATTAATGGTTGTCCAGACAGAACAATTTCTCCGCCAACGACCTGGATGCCGGCTCTAATGGAAGTTGCAAGCGGTTGCCCCGTAGCCATTGCTCCTCTCAGAAAATTGGTTTCACCGCCCCAAATAACGGGTGGATTGTAATACGGCACGCCGTCTATTGTGGTTGAGGCAATCGAGTTAAACGACAGGCCACAAGAGCTTGCCGCCAAAATGGCGATAAAACCAAATTTCAATTTCAACGTTCTCATGTTTTATTCAGGATTAAATAACGAAACGCAAATCATCGGCTATTAGAATAAACTTCCAGCCACACTGGAAATGAGTCATCGGACTCTTGATCCGGCCCATAGGCCGAACCCCCTCCCGACCAAATACCGCCATTCTCAGTGTAATTGCATTGCCATCCCCAATCAAAACGACCTATGGTGACCGGAATACCTCCAGGCGGTTGAAATTGAAGATACGTCTTAAAATTTTCAACGACCGAAACCGAGTCACAAAGGGTAGGGCCGTATCCAGGCGAATCTGAGTGCTGGAGATATTTAAGGGGGTTGTCGCTCCAAGCAATGCTCCAAGGAGAACCGTTATCTGGATATGGATAAGTGTTATCCAGCCAGAATTGACCACTCGTCGTATCGGTCGTGCTGCTGCATACTCCAAGAATTGACGAACCATAATTTGCATTTACCTGAACTAACTGCGTATATTGAGCCTGACCTGAAAAAGGATACGGAACCTGAACTTGTGCGCTAAAACTGCAATTACATTGGACAGAATTATCGTCTTGAGAGTCAGAATTTGTATCGAAGCTGACGCTGGGAGTTGAGCCAAACAAATTGACAATGCTCGGCCTGACGACATTAATGTTGCCATTGGCGGCAACAGCCGCCGATTGGCCATTGTTAAACAATAAATCCATTCCTACACTAACAGCCCCTCCTGGTTGATTTTGGTACCAGCAGGAAGTTGTATTTGTGTTTAAAAGCAAAGTCGAATCGAGCCGGTAGCTATAGCAAGTGGACGAATATTGATAACCTTCGTTGACAAATGTCCCCGGCAGGCTCCATTTGCCGATCATGTTCACGATTTGAGATGTCGGCAGGCCATTTAATACAAAAGTGACCGGCTGACCCACAATAAAGGTCGGCGTTTGGCAATCTAAATCAGTGCCATTAGCTGTTATGTAAGGATGATATTTGCCAGCGCCCACGTTAAACGTGTAATAATCCATTCCTTGAATATTCGGCGTCACATCTAGTTCTGTATTGTCAGGCTCCGTTATCCAAAGGTTTCCATCGCTTCCAAGCGCTTGCCCTAAAATGGTGATGCTCTGCGGCGGAACAGGTAAATAGGGAACCATGTTTGTCCAAGGCGACACCTCTTTTATAGCAACAATCTGTGTCGCGGATGCGGAAATTTCAAATAGGTTTTGCTTATTTGATGTCCCTTTGCCGCCAGTCTGTAATTTAACTATCGCTTGTGCATTGCGAGTCCCTTTCTCTGTTAACGTTCCGCCCAGCCACGGCCCGGTCATGTCCACCAAAGGCACGCCAAGATTGCAATGTTCCCAAACGACGGGCGAGCCTACCGGTCCGGTGTTGTCGTTATCTTCATCTACTTCCCACCCGTTATTAGGGTCGCTGGAAGGCCAAGATGTATTCGACCAATCAGTGTTTGTGGTTGGCGGATTTACATTGCTGCCGCTGATGATTTCTTCCCATGTCCAATTCGCTGAACCTCCTGAAGTCGAACTCCAATTGACGCTATTCTGGCCCGTTTGATAATCCTCACTCCATGATGTCGGACTTGTCCATTTTTCATCCGTAAAACCGTTATCACTTTCGGTGTAAGTTGCGACCCAAATACGCATTGGCTTGTCGGTTTGCGCCTCGGCATCCTCATCTGCCGCTGGGTCGGGATTGCCCAAATTGTCATAGGTCACTGGCCCACCTCCACTCCCGCCGGTGCCGTTGCCGCCATTGTCGATATTGGGAATCGCCCGCGCTTGAATCACCGCTGTCCCGCCGGTTGGCAGATAGACATTTGTTGCCGTCCATGTCCCGTCACCATTAAGCGTCGCCTCGTTTCCATTGACCCACAGCGTATAGTCGCTGGAATCGCTAATGGTGCCATTGACCGTTATCCCCTGTGACCATAATTGGTCTGAAGACGGCGTATTGATGGTCAAGCCGATATTGCCGGAACAAACCATGATGTTGGTTATCGTCACGTTGCCTACCACGTCCGTCACGCACAGAGTCAGGTAATTGGTGCCATTGCTTAATGGGATATTTTGCACCCAAAAATTTCCATCGCGTTCCACAATCGCGTTAAATGTATTCGTGTCCCCGTTTGTGTCAACCGTCTGTGCGGCAACGGTCACGGTGGGATCAGCCACCCACCCGCGCCATGTATAATTGGTGCTGCAAATCAGTGTGCCGTTCTGCGGCCAATACAAGCTCACGACTGGCGGATTGGTCTTGCTGGAATAATCCAGCGTGAAGCAGAAATTTGTGGTTGTCACGTTGCCCGCCATATCCGTTGCGTGGAGCGTAATGCTGTTCAAACCGTTTGTAAGCGGCACGTCGAAGCATTGAAAGGTGTTTGTTGTCAGTTCAAAAGTGTTGGTATCGTAATAGCGGTCGTGAATGGAAACCGATTGGTTTGTGACGACAGCAACAGCGTTGCTCAAGTCATAGCTGATGCTCGCTAAATTTTCGGGGCAGTAGCCTTGCACTTGAATCATCGGCACACAAACTGTGCTGAGGGCGGGATTGGTGATAACAAGCATGGGCGGCGTATAATCCAATTTCAATCTCTTGTACCACCAAACCGCATTTGTCGGACTGTCGCCGCGCCCATACAAGCCGATCCAAACGTTGTGCCAGCCTTGCGTAAGGCCGAGATTTACGGCAACGTTGGAACTGGAATAAGCATTCCAAGAGGCGTCATTTGCATAGTTTGTATCATCCACTGAAATGGCGATGTAATAAGGGTTGCCCACAACGTTTAATTGGACAGGCGCAAAAATCGAGTTGACGTAGTTATTTGTCGCTTGAATGGAAAGAAATTGAAAAGTCACGGGTGCAACGTTATTGGTGTAGTCGTAAAGCAATGAATTCCCCGCCAAGTCCAACGTGCTGTCAAATAAACTTAAGCCCGCCGCGCCATACCAGTAATACAGCCACCATAAAGGTGTTTGATTTCCATTGGCGGTAACGCCCGTCCAATCCATTGCCCATAAGAAAAGAGAACTGCGGCCATTCATGGGTACGCTGAAAGGTAGAGTGTTCGTGTTGCTGCCTGGAAACACTTCGCTTTCAATACCCCAATTGGACGCAGTTGTAGTCAGATTGGTGCAAGACAGCACAGCATAAACAAAGTCAGTTGCGCCGTTAAGGTTCGCATATACCGAGCCATCGGAAATATTGGTGATTTGCAGCCAAAGGCCATTGGTCGGGAATCCGGGGTAGGTGTTGGTAAAACTATAGCCGCCGCCATCGCCGTCTCCACTGCCGGGCGGCAACGGTCCAGAATCGTCCATCGCACCCATCGAATGAAAACCAGCAGCAACGGATGACGTGTCTAAATCGTCCAGCAGATAAATCCCGCTCTTAGCGTCCAGAACCCAGCCGGTAAGCCCTAAAACATTTGCGGGAGCTGGGGGATTTTGCGGATTTGCCGCGCTGTAGTAAGTTCCGATGACTGGTAATTCAGCGGCTGACAAGGGCGTGGTGTTTTCAATGGCGTCCAATTCCGCATTGTTGACGATGTTGTTGAGTTGAGCGTGAACGGTGTTTGCCGCGAGCAAAACCGTGACCGTGAGAACAATTCCCAAACTGGTTTTCATAAGGTTTTAACTGAATTTATTTAATTTGTGGAGATGGTATGAAGGCTAAAAAAAACACGTCAAGCTAAAAGACAAGTATGCTTGGTAGATTAACGACTCGTGTTCATGCTTTGCTTTCCTGTTGTGTCGCAACACAGCAAAGTATCCAAAATTCTCGGCGAAACCATCCGCGCCAAGCGGATCAAGGCTGGTTTGAGCCAGGAAAAGCTTGCAGAAAAAGCGGACCTGGCGCGGAATTATATCGGCAATATCGAGCGCGCCGAATATAAGGTTACGGTTGAGGCGTTGGCTCGGATCGCCAAAGCCCTCGGTGTTCGGGTCTGCGATCTCGTCGCCAAACTGTAGCGGTTGAAATTTCTCTAAAGTTTCGGTTTTTCTCACATTTATAATAGTTTATTTGTTGTGGCACATGGCCACTTGAACAATCCGTTTGCAACGCGTGGGATGGACATAAATTTGCGTATCGCCTTTCGCGCTGCCTGTTTCTGAATTGAAGTGTTTCCGAAGCCATTCGGAAACCCGGCGGTTCTGCATCTTAAACACCGTGGTTTGGTCGGCGCGGGTGATAATCACGTCGGGCGTCTTTTTTTCCGCCACGGTTGGTGAAGAAGCGTTTCCTGGATTCATAAACCTGTAACGATGTTCGGCACCTTAATGGCCACAAGCAGAAAGGCAAGCACAAAATACCAGCATGTTGCTGGTGTAAGCCATAAGCTGGTATCGGCAATCTTTTGGGCGTGGCTAACGCGAAGAAAAAGCCGATTCTCCGGCACCGGAAAATCATCGGCGATGCCATTCGGTTGAATCGCAAAAAAGCTGGTCTCACTCAAGAGACGCTGGCTGAGGCCGTGGATTTGAATCCGAAATATATCGGTGAGATTGAACGCGGAGAGAAAATTATCTCCATTGAAGCCCTGCTGCGCGTCGCAAAGGCCATTAAAATGCCCGTCCGGGATTTTTTTCGTGAGCTTTGAAATTCGGATCGCCATTATTTTCCTTTATTCGATGTGAGATAAAAGCCGTCGGACAAACTCTTCTGCGCGGAATGGTTTGGCGATAAAGTCCGATGCTCCAAGATCATGGCCACGTTGCCGGTTTTCTTCGGTAGGTCGTCCGCTGACAAAAACAATGGGGTATGGAAAAGCGGATTCTCCTTCAAGCGGCGGCAGACTTCAAAGCCGGAAACATCCGGCAAATCCAAATCGAGCGTAATCAGAGCGTAATGGCCGTCCGCTGCCATTTGTAACGCCCTTTGTCCAGTGGTTGCAGCCTCCGTTTCGATCCCAACTCGCGTGAGCAAAGATGTCATCAGCATGGCTATGGGTATATCGTCTTCAACAATCAAAAACCTTGGCTTTTCTGCGGGAATTGAAAACCGTGCCTGTTCTGCCCTGTGCGGTAGTTCACCTAGTTGCTGATTTCCAGGACTGCTCATAATGTCAATGAGTAGATTGCGGCGCAAACGCCGTATCTGTCAACGCCGGAATTTCAGATAAATCAGATGTGCCAAGACCAAAAATCCGCTCTCCCTGGCTGAAACAGTTGGGTGATAACATCCGTCGAGAACGCCTTGCCAACGGCATTAGCCAGCAACGACTGGCTGAAATTGCCGATTTGAACATTCGCAACGTTCAGCGAATTGAAGCAGGAGAATTGGACGTGCTGCTCACAACGGTTGTTCGAATCAAAAAGGCTTTGAATTGTCCACTGGAACGGCTTGTGCCAAAGGATTTTTAACAACCATTTGGCTTGCCGTTCCATCTCAATCGGAATGTTTGTGACCGTGGTCATGCTTATGGCTTGGCGTTTTATAATGAACCCAAAAGAGCCAAACGGTTGAAAGAATTGCCGGAATATTCAACCAGGTAGTGTAATTCCACTGGAAGGGTGCCTGAGCCATGGCGCTGAGCGGGCGCGGACCGATTGGAATTAGGCCCAATGCACCAAAGAGCAAATCTACCATAATTCCGGCAACCACCATCGAAACGAACATGACAGTTGTGATGTAGAATGCGGCCTTTGAGCCATAGTATTTTCGGTAAATGAGAACCAGCGGAATAATAATCAAGTCGGCATAAATAAAGGAAACCACGCCGCCAAAGCTGATGCCGCCAGACCACAACAAACTGGCGAGGGGAATGTTGCCGACGGAACAGACAAACGAAAGAACTGCAATCAATGGTCCGATTAAGGCATTTTCAATCAGGCGGACGGGTGCAGGGCCATGAGCAACGAATAGTTTTTGCCACCACGAATCGGGAACTAGAACCATTAAGAAGCCCGCAATCAAAAAACCAATGAGAATTTCCTTCCACAACATCGAAACGTCCATGATGAAGGCGCTGGCGACACGCGCCCAATTTTCACGATGCCCGATTTTTTGCGGGAAAGATTCGCCCGGCATTTCCATTTCATGGTGATGGTGTGAATGGTGGTGCTCTTCTTCGTCACTACCATGTGACCTTGCCTGCTCAACCAATCCTTTGGGCAGAGTCAGTTTTATCAACAGCCACATGATCGCAATCAGGACAAAGGCGCCGACGATTTCGGCCAGGAGAAATGTCCAGCCGAGCAGCAGCCAAAGAACAAAACCAAGTTCAAGAACCAGATTAGTGGAGGCGAACATGAAGGCCAGCGTCGGCACAAGCGCCGCTCCCTTTTTAAAGGCGGTTTTGGCAGTTGCCGCTGCGGCATAAGAGCAGGACGAACTGACCGCTCCAAAAAAAGTTGCCAATCCCACCGAACGCAAATTCGTTTGGCCAAACCGTTTTGTGACCTCCTCGTTTCGGAGAAATACTTGCAGAAACGCTGACAGGCTGAACCCCAAGACCAATGCCCAAAGCGTTTCCCAAAGCATCGCTCCCGCCGCATATAAACTTTGCCAAGGCCAGTTCATTGTGGATCAGGTGTGGACGTTAAATCGTCCAGGTGGGATCTATTTCTTTTTGCCCTGTTTTTCTGCTTCCTGAAGTTTTTTCATGTATTTGTCGGGGTCTTTTCTGAAGTCCTTGACGCAGTCCGGGCAGCAGAATTTGATTTCCTGCCCCATATAATTTGTGGAAACCAGCTTGCCCATGTCACCGCCGATTTTATCGCCGGAAACGAGGCAGTAATCCAATGGATACGGTTTTGCGATTGAATTTGTAGTCGTCGTGCCGGCTGGACTGTTGGTATCAGCAGCGCGGAGGCTCAATGTCCCGATAGTCAATCCGGTGAGCAACACCGCAGTGAGGAATGGTTTTATCATTTTCATATTGTTCTTAATTATTATTTCCAAAGTTTCGTAATTCAAATCGTCATGCATCTTTCACATTTTACCTGCTTTCACCTGTCTTGAGCGCCACAAATAATAAATGGCGGGGTAAACAACCAGGACACTGATGGTGGAGGTAATGACTCCGCCAACCATCGGGGCGGCGATGCGTTTCATGACATCAGCGCCGGTGCCGTGGCTCCATAAAATAGGGGCTAACCCCCCAATGATCACACACGCGGTCATGATTTTTGGCCTCAGCCGTTTGACTGCGCCGTGGTAAATCGCATCACGCAAATCGGCAAGATTTCTCATCAATCCTTTATGCCTCCATTCTTCGTAGGCGAGATCAAGGTAGAGCAGCATGATGACACCAGTTTCGGCATCGAGCCCCGCCAGCGCGATGATCCCGACCCACACGGCCACGCTCAAATTGTAGTGCAGCAGATAGAGTGTCCAGAAAGCGCCGACGAGCGAAAATGGCACGGCCAGCAGCACAATAACAGTCTTAAGCAGCGAGCGCGTATTCAAATAAATAATCAGCGAAATGAGGAGCAGCGTCAGTGGCACAACGATGAGCAGGCGCTGTTTGGCATGGAGCATGTATTCATATTGGCCGCTCCAAAAAAGGTTATAGCCGGGCGGCAACTGTATTTGACCATCGGCAATGGCTGTGTTCACAGCGTGCATGGCATTTTGGACGTAAGTGCCCACATCAATGCCCTGGATGTCCACATACACCCAGTCGTTGGGAACCGCGCCTTCGGTTTTGATTTCCATCGGCCCGTCCACGACCTTAATCGTGGCAAGTTCGCCGAGTGGAATTTGTGCGCCGGTCGGCGTCGGAATGACGATGTCACGCTTTAACGAATCCAAGTCAGAACGGAAATCACGGTCATAACGGAGATTAACCGTATATCGTTGCAAACCCTCCACCGTCGTAGTCAGCGGCTTCCCGCCAAGCGCGACCGAAAGCACATCCTGCACGTCGTCAATAGTCAGGCCGTAACGGGCAATGGCGTCGCGATCAATTTCAAACTCGATGTAATGGCCCCCCATTGCCCGTTCGGCGAATGCGCTGGCTGTGCCGGGCACTTTGCGAACGACCGCTTCAACCTCGGTGCCGATGCGTTCGAGCGTGGCCAAGTCCGGCCCGGTGATTTTAATGCCAACGGGCGTTTTGATGCCGGTGGAAAGCATGTCAATGCGCGTTCGGATCGGCATTGTCCAGGCGTTGTTAAGGCCGGGAATTTGCACTGCGTCATTCATGGCATCCACCAATTCATCTGGTGTGCGGCGGCGATGCGCGATGATTTTGCCGTCGTCATCCTTGATGTCCACGGCGGGCCATTCTGATTCCGGCTTCAACTGAATCGTCGCCTCAATCATGTCAAGCGGCGCGGGATCGGTGGCCGTCTCGGCGCGACCGGCCTTGCCGAAAACTGTTTTCACTTCGGGAAACGATTTGATGATGCGGTCGGTGACTTGCAAAAGCTGGCGCGCCTTCGTCACCGAAATGCCTGGGAAGGTCGTGGGCATGTAAAGTAAATCACCTTCATAGAGTGGCGGCATGAATTCCGAACCAATGCTCTGATACGGAAACAGTTTGCCCACCGAAAAGGCCATTTCCTGCACGCGGCCTTGCGGCAACAGTCGTGCCACCAGTGAGTTCCACGGGAAAAACACCCAACCAACGAAAATGCCGCCGCAGACCAGCACCAGCCAGCGATACCGGACGGCCATGTCCACCACCGGCTTGTAGAGCCATATAAGAAAACGGTTAATGGGATTAGTTTCTTCCCTGGGAATTTTACCGCGAATGAACCAGCCCATTAGCACTGGCGCAAGGGTAATGGAAAGCAACGCGGCGGCGGCCATCGAATAGGTTTTGGTGAACGCCAGCGGCTTGAATAGACGGCCTTCCTGTTCCTGCAATGTGAACACCGGCAAAAATGAAACGGTAATGACCAGCAAAGAATAAAACAGCGCCGGGCCGACTTCAACGGAAGCGTCACGGATGATTTCCCAATGTGGTTTTTTGCCCTGGTCGCGCTCCAGATGTTTGTGCGCGTTTTCAATCATAATAATCACCGCGTCCACCATCGCGCCAATGGCAATGGCAATGCCGCCAAGCGACATAATGTTCGAGCTGATGCCCTGCCCAAACATCACCAGAAATGAAATCAGCACGGCGACCGGCAGAATGATGATAGCCACCAGCGCACTGCGCAGGTGCAGCAGAAAGATGAGACACACCAGGGCCACAACGACGCTTTCCTCGACGAGCTTTTCTTCCAGCGTCTTTACTGCGCGGTCAATCAAAGCGGTGCGGTCATAAACAACAGTGGCCTTCACATCAGGCGGCAGCGCTTTCATCGCTTGCGCCAGTCGCGCTTTTACATCTTGAACCACTTTGTAAGCGTTTGCGCCGTATCGCACCACGACGATGCCCCCGACGGTTTCGCCCTCGCCGTTCAAATCGGCAATGCCTCTGCGTTCGTCGGGTCCAAACTGGATGTCCGCCACGTCGCGCAGCTGAATTGGCACGCCGTTCTGGCCGACGCCCACGGCAACTTTTTTCAAGTCGTCGAGGTTTTCGATGTAGCCCTTAACGCGCAGGATGAATTCAGTTTCCGCCAGTTCGATGGAACGACCACCGACTTCGCCGTTGCTGCGCTCAATGGCCTGGCTGACATCTTCAAGGGAAAGGTTGTAAGCGCGCAATTTTGTCGGGTCCACCGTTACCTGGTATTGCTTCACGAAACCGCCTATGGATGCCACTTCCGAAACGCCGGGCACGGAAGACAATTGATATTTCAAATACCAGTCCTGAATGGAACGCAAGTCGGCAAGGTTGCGGTTCGTCGAATTGATGGAATACATGAAGGCCCAGCCGACGCCAGTGGCGTCCGGACCGAGCGAAGGTGTGACGCCCTGCGGCAATTGTCCGCTGATGCTGCTCAAATATTCGAGCACGCGGCTGCGCGCCCAATAAGGGTCGGTGCCGTCATCAAAAATGACATAAACGAACGAATAACCGTAAAAGGAATAACCGCGCACCACTTTTGCGCGGGGCACGGAAAGCATTTTAGTCGTGATAGGGTAAGTGACCTGGTCTTCGACGATGTTCGGCGCTTGCCCTTCCCACGGAGTATAAATGATGACTTGGGTATCAGAGAGGTCGGGAATGGCGTCGAGTGGGATGTTTTTAACCGAGTAAATCCCGCCGAGCACCAACGTCACCGTCGCCAGTATGACGATGAACTTGTTCTTGAGCGAAAAATCTATAATGCGTTGGAGCATGAGGATTTCCTTTTGTCATTGGGACATTTTCATTCCCGGCGGCATGTTCGTTCCCGCGTCCGGCATGGACATCTGATTTGTGGAGTTCAACGTTTCGCCCGGAGGCGTTTCGACCGGCTCGGTCATTTTCTGGATGGCCTCGCGCAACTGA
>Ga0335075_10001490_pt1 | contig 38504 bp, 33 predicted proteins | sample Lox_Sample_24_FD_206723 | JGI IMG/M metagenome (GOLD analysis project Ga0335075, IMG submission 206723) | Soil microbial communities from Loxahatchee National Wildlife Refuge, Florida, United States - Lox_Sample_2.4 | ecosystem: Environmental > Terrestrial > Soil > Wetlands | place: USA... | reverse complement strand
CTCCTCGCCGGTGGCCAGGTCCCAGATCCGGATCGAGCTGTCGCTGCCGCCGCTGACGGCCCGCTCGCCGTCCGGGGTGACGGCGACCGACCACACCGGCCGGGTGTGCCCGGCCAGGGCGGCCTCCTGGCGGCCGCCGGCCAGGTCCCAGACGCGTACCGACTTATCGCTGCCCGCGGACAGCGCGCGGGTGCCGTCCGGGGTGACGGCGACCGAGAACACCGGGCGGCCGTGGCCGGTGAGCACCGCCCGCTGGCGGCCGGTGGCCAGGTCCCATACGCGCACCGACCCGTCTTCGCTGCCGCTGAGCGCCCGGGTGCCGTCCGGGGTCACCGCGACCGAGAACACCTGGCCGATGTCGTCGGCGGGGTCGTGCGGTGCGGGCACCGCCTGCTCGCCCTGGCCGGTGGCCGCCTTCCCTGGCTGCCCGGCCTGGCCGTCCGGCGCGGGGGGAGCCTCTTCGGGCTGCTCATCGCGTTCGGCGGTGGGCTTCTCCGCCGGCGCCGCCAGGTCCCAGGCCCACACAACCCCGTCGTCGCTGCCGCTGAGCGCCTGGGAGCCGTCCGCGACGATCGCGACCGAGGACACCTGGCGGATGCGGCCGGTCAGCGCGGCCTGCTGGCGGCCGGTGGCCAGGTCCCAGACCCGGACCGACCCGTCCTCGCCGCCGCTGACCGCCCTGGCTCCGTCCGGGGTGACCGCCACCGACCGTACCCAGCCGCTATGGCCGGTGAGGCTGGTTTGCTCCTGGCCGGTGGCCAGGTCCCAGACGTGTACCGACCCGCCGCTGCCGCCGCTGACCGCGCGGGTGCCGTCCGCGGTGACGCCGACCGAGAACACCTCGCCGCGGTGGCCGGTGACGGCCGCCTCCTCGCGGCCGGCGGCCAGGTCCCAGATCCGGACCGACCCGTCACCGCTGCCGCTGACCGCGCGGGTGCCGTCCGCGGTGATCGCCACCGACCATACCGGGCGGGTGTGGCCGGTCAGGGTGGCTTGCTGGCGGCCGGTGGCCAGGTCCCAGACGCGTACCGATCTGTCGCTGCCCCCGCTGACCGCGCGGGTGCCGTCCGCGGTGACCGCGACCGAGAACACCTCGCCCTTGTGGCCGGTGAGGGTGGCTTGCTGGCGGCCGGTGGCCAGGTCCCAGACGCGTACCGACCCGTCGTCGCTGCCGGTGACCGCGCGGCTGCCGTCCGCGGTGACCGCCACCGCCCGCACCCAGTCGGTGTGGCCGGTGAGCGTGGCTTGCTCGGTGGCGGTGGCCAGGTCCCAGACGCGTACCGACCCGTCGTCGCTGCCGGTGACCGCGCGGCTGCCGTCCGCGGTGACCGCCACCGCCCGTACCCGGTCGGTGTGGCCGGTCAGGGCCTTCCGCACCGGATCGGCCGGGAGGACCGGGGAGTGCGGCGCCAGCCGCGGGTCATCGCCGTCGGCCTGGCGCGTCAGGCTGGCCGCCCACGCGGTGATCCCAGGGTCGGCGTGACTCATCAGGCGGACGGCGAGATGGCCGCGCACCTGCCCGGGCTCTGCCGCGAGGGCAGGCGCGGACACGCGCAGCGCACGGAAGATCTGGCGGGTCAGCGGGTCCGAGGCGTAGCCGTAGTCGTGCAGCAGATCGGGCAGCTGCCCATGGGTGAGACGTGCCTGGATCCAGGCAACGTCGGTGAGCAGGGAGCGCAGCTCGCCGCCCCGGTGGGCGTCGTAGAGGTGGCCGGCCAGGGTGTCGGCCAGGTAGCGGTCTGTCACCGAGCCGACCCACCCGCCCGGGTAGCGGACCCGGTAGCCGTCGACCAGCTTGGCGTGCGCGGCGGCGAGCCCGGCATCACCAAGCCGCCGCTTCAGCACGTCGTACTGCAGGTCGTGGGCGGTGTACCAGCCGTCCAGGGCGGCGGTGAGCAGGTTCCGGCCGGTGAGCGCCGCGAGCAGGCGGTCGACGTCTTCAGGGGGCGCTGGCTGCCACAGCGCCTGCGCAGCGTCGCGGGGGAATGGCCCGCGCCCGGCGAACACCGCCAGCTCCGCGTACCGCTGCCGATCGGGCTCGGGCAACTCGGCGATGCTCGCCTCGATCACGTCGGGCAGCGCGGAGTCCTGACCGGTATCTCCCGCGGCCGCGTGCTTCTTCACCGAGGTCAGCACGTCGCTGAAGGAAGTGCCCTGAGCGGCCATCGCGCCTGCCAGGCTGACCCCGAGCGCCAGGTTCCCGACCCTGGCGCACAGTTCCTTCGCCGCGCCCGGCAGGGCGTCCGGGGCCTGGTCCGTCCACCGGCCGATCAGCTCGAGTGCCTCGTCCCGGGTCAGCTCGCCAACCACGATCTCCCTGGCCTTGACCGCCTTGGGCAGCCGGGCCAGGCGGGTGGTGAACAGCACCGTGCATCTCGGTGCCAAGCCGATCAGCACGTCCAGCTGGGGAGGCTCGCAGACGTTGTTCACCGTGATCAGCATTTGCCTGCCGCGCACCGCCGCGCCGATCTGCTCGCGGCCTTGCTCGACCGTGCCGAACCCGGCCGCGGCACCCGGCAAGGCCAGGCGGTCAGCCAGGTCAGCCAGCACGTCCATCGGGTGCTTCGCGGGACCCGCCTCCAGCCAGATGATCCCGTCCCGGAAAACGCGCCGCATCCGGCGTGACGTACAGACCTGCGCGGCTAAGGTCGACTTCCCGGCGCCGCTGGCGCCGGACACCGCCACCACCCGTTCCCGGGCAGACAGCGCCGCGATGACGTCGGCCAGCAAACCCGGCCGGTCAAGCAGGCGTGCGGGCAGGCGAGAAGGCGCCTCGGAGAAACCCTGGCTCCTCAACCGCATCCTTGGAACCCCCCACCTGTCGTCGCCCACATTGTCTCGCCCAACGCTGCCCGCAGCGACATCTGGCTAGTTACTTTGACGGGAAAAACCTCGCCCGCGCCTCGTCACGCGCTGGCTATCTTGTCCCGTTCCTGCGCCGTGCCGCTGGCCATCGGGGCGGGCGGCCGGAATGCCGCGAACGGGTTGGTGATGACCAGGGAGGCGGCGGCGAACCGGTAGAGCGTAGCGGGCCGTCCGCCGGCCGCGGTCGGCCGGGCGGCCTCGGCCGTGGCCTCGATGACCCCGCGGCGGGTCAGGATCCGCTGCAGGTTCGTCGCCGACACCGGGTGGCCCAGCGAGGCGGCGTAGATGTCCCGGAGCTGGGCGATCGTGAACGTGCCCGGAGCCAGGGCGAAGCCGATGTTCGTGTAGGAGAGCTTGGTACGCAGCCGTTCCCGGGCCGACCCCACGATCGAGCCGTGGTCGAACGCGGTCGGCGGCAGGTCGCTGATCGGGTGCCAGGCGGTGTCCCTGGGGATGCTGGGCTCGACCCCCGCGGACACCAGGGCCAGGTAGGCGGTGGCCAGCACGCGGCCCCGCGGATCACGCTCCGGATCGCTGCGCGTCTCGAGCTGCTCGAGGTGCGCGATGTCGGTCAGGTCAACCTTGGCGGCCAGGTGCCGCCCGGCGGAGGCGCCGAGGCGCTCGCTCGGGCCCAGCGGCCCGCCCGGCAGCGACCACAGCCCGTCGAACGGCGGGGCGGCGCGCCGCCAGAGCAGGACGTGCAGGGCCCCGCGCCGGACCTGCAGCACCACGGCCAGCGCCTCATGCCGGAACCGCTTGCCCGGAAGGGTCGCCGCGGTTGGCGTGATCCGCGGCTGATGTTGCTGCACGTTCCCATGATACTGTGGTCCCAGCAGGTTTTGAACTCAGAGGCGAAAACTTGAGGCAGCCTCTCGTCGAGAGGAGCAGCCGATGGCCAGCACGTCGGCGACCGCGTGGGCGGACCAGGTCAGGCGGCTCGCGGAGCAGCGCGACGCCGTGATACTCGCCCACAACTACCAGGCCCCGGAGATCCAGGATGTCGCGGACCACGTGGGTGACTCACTCGCGCTGTCCCGGATCGCGGCGGCGAGCCCGGCCGCCGTGATCGTGTTCGCCGGGGTGTACTTCATGGCCGAGACCGCGAAGATCCTCGCCCCGGACCGGACGGTGCTGATCCCGGATCCGCGAGCCGGGTGCTCGCTCGCCGACAGCATCACCGCCGAGCAGGTGCGGGAGTGGAAGGCCGAGCACCCCGGGGCCGCGGTGGTCGCGTACGTCAACACCAGCGCCGAGGTCAAGGCCGAGTCGGACGTGTGCTGCACCTCGGCCAATGCCGCGGAGATCGTGTCGTCGCTGCCCGCCGAGCAGGAGATCCTGTTCCTGCCCGACCAGTTCCTCGGCGCGCACGTGCAGCGGGTCACCGGCCGGGACAACATCCGCATCTGGCTCGGCGAATGCCACGTCCACGCCGGGATCAGCCCGGACGACCTGCGCCGCAAGGTAGCCGCCGCCCCAGACGCCGAGCTGTTCATCCACCCCGAGTGCGGCTGCTCGACCGCGGCGCTGTGGCAGGCCGGGACCGGTGACCTGCCGGCCGCCCGCACCCGGGTGCTGTCCACCGGGGGGATGCTGGCCGCGGCCCGCGCCGTCGCGGCGCCCGCCGTGCTCATCGCCACCGAAACCGGCATGCTGCACCAGCTGCGCCGGGCCAACCCCGCGGTGCGCTGGGAGCCGGTCAACCCGAGCGCCGTGTGCCGGTTCATGAAGATGACCACGCGCGAGGCCCTGCTGCGCTGCCTGACCGAGGGCGTAACGGAGGTGGAGGTGGACCCGGACGTTGCCGCCCGCGCCCGCCGCGCGGTGCAGGCCATGATCTCCGCCGGCATGCCGTCGAGGTCGGGAGAATGACCCAGCCGGAGATCCGCCACCTGCCGGCAGCGGGCATTCATTGGGAACGTGACGCCGACGTGCTTGTCGTGGGCTCCGGCGCGGCGGGCATCAGCGCCGCCCTGACCGCGGCGGGCCACGGGCGGCGGGTGCTGCTGGTCACCAAGGACGAGATCGGCGGGGGCGCGACGCCGCTGGCCCAGGGGGGCCTGGCCGCGGCGATCGGCCCCGGCGACAGCGCGGCCCTGCACCGCCGGGACACCCTCGTCGCGGGCGCGGGGCTGTGCGACCCGGACGCCGTGGCCGCGCTGGCGGCCGAGGCTCCCGGCGCGATCGCCCGCCTGGCCGGGCTCGGCGCGCGGCTCGAGCTCGCCGCGCTGCACCTGGAGGGAGGGCACACCCGCAGCCGGGTGGTGCACGCCGGCGGCGACGCGGCCGGCGCCGAGGTGCACGCCGCGCTGCGCGCCGCGCTGCTCGCCAGCCCCGTCGAGGTGCTCACCCGCGTGGTCGCCCTGGACGCGCTTGTTGAGCGGGGCGCGGTCACCGGGCTGCTGGCGGGCGTGGCGGGCGACGATGGCCGGCTGGTGCCCGGGCTAATCCGGGCGCCGGCCGTGGTGCTCGCCACCGGCGGATTCGGCCAGGCGTTCGCCACCACCACCAACCCGGCCGGGGTGACCGGCGACGGGCTGGCGCTCGCCGCCCGCGCCGGGGCGCTGCTCCGCGACCTCGAGTTCGTGCAGTTCCATCCCACCGTGCTGTGGCAGGAAGCCTCGGCCGGGCAGTGCCCGCTGATCACCGAGGCGCTGCGCGGCGCGGGCGCGGTGCTGGTGGACGCGGCCGGCCGGGCGGTCATGGCCGGGCGGCACCCGCTCGGCGACCTGGCACCACGGGATGTCGTGTCCGCGGCGATGCAGCAGCGGATGAGCGCGGGCGACGGGCCCGCCGATCACCTGTGGCTGGACGCGACCGCGCTCGGCGGCGCGGTGCTGGAGCGCGACTTCCCTACCGTGACCGCGGTGTGCCGGGCCCGGGGGATCGACCCGGCGGCCGAGCCGATCCCGGTCGCGCCCGGCGCGCACTACGCCTGCGGCGGCATCGCGGCCGGCATGGACGGGCTCACGTCGGTCACCGGCCTGTTCGCCGTCGGCGAGGCCGCGTCGACCGGGGTGCACGGTGCCAACAGGCTCGCGTCCAACTCCCTCACCGAGGCGCTGATCGCCGGGCGCCGCGCCGGTGACCTGCTCGGGCGCACCCTGCCGCGGCCGGCCCCGGGGCAGCCCGCCGGGCCGCTCATCGCCGGGCAGTGCTTGCCATGGCCCGGCAAGGAGCGTCCGGCCCGGCCGCTCCTTGCCGGGCACGGCGCCAGCCCGGCCGCGCGGTCCGCGCTCGCCGCGGCCATGTCCCGGCACGCCGGCGTGCTCAGGGACCGGGACGGCCTGGAGCGGCTGCTCGCGATGCTGGGGCAGGCGCCGCCCGCGGGCGGCGGGCTTGACCTCGCGGTGGTCGAGGCGACCAGCCTGCACACGGTCTCGCTGCTGGTCGCCGTGGCCGCGCTGGCCCGGGCCGAGAGCCGCGGCTGCCACCGGTGGCGCGGCGTGCCGCCCGCGCCCGCGGACGGGGCGCGGCACACGGTGCTGCGGGTCGAGGACGGCCAGCCGGTGATCGCCGGCGGCGTCCTCGCCATGGCCGGGGCGGGCGCGTGATGCACCGCCGGGTCGCCGAGGAGCTGGCCGCCGCCGGGCTCGACCCCGGCGATACCGAGCGCGCGGTCCGCTGCGCGCTCGACGAGGATCTCCGCTACGGTCCCGATGTCACCTCGGCGGCGACCGCCCCGCCGGGGGCGTCGGCCGCGGCCGGGGTGGTGGCCCGCCAGCCCGGCGTGCTGGCCGGGCTGCCGGTCGCCGTGGCCGTGCTCGACGCCGCCGGGATCCCGCCGGGGGCTGCCGAGGCGCTGCGGCGCGACGGTGACCGGATCGGGCGCGGCACCGAGGTGCTGCGGATCACCGCGCGGCTGCGCGCGCTGCTCACGGCCGAGCGGACGCTGCTGAACTTCCTCACCCATCTGTCCGGGGTGGCCACCACCACGCGGGCGTGGGCCGACGCGGTGGCCGGCACCGGGTGCACGGTGCGCGACACCCGCAAGACCACGCCCGGGCTGCGCCAGCTCGAGAAGTACGCCGTGCGCTGCGGCGGCGGGGTGAACCACCGCATGGGGCTCGGCGACGCCGCGCTGGTGAAGGACAACCACGTGGCGGCGGCGGGCGGGATCGCCGCGGCGGTCCGGGCCGTCCGGGCGGCCGCGCCGGACCTGCCGCTCGAGGTGGAGTGCGACACCGTGGACCAGGTCGGCGAGGCGCTCGCCGCCGGTGCCGCGCTGATCCTGCTGGACAACATGAGCCTCGCCGACACGCGCGCGGCGGTGGCGCTCGCCCGCGGGTACCCGGGGACCAGGCTGGAGGCCAGCGGCGGGCTGCGGCTGGCCACGGCGCGCGCGGTGGCGGAGACCGGCGTGGACTTCATCGCGGTCGGCGCCCTCACCCACTCCAGCCCCGCCCTCGACCTCGGCCTGGACATGCCCCGCCCTCGCTTACCCAGGGGAAAGGCCCGCAATGCCCATGTCCGGGTCAAACGCAGCAGGCAGGGAGGTTAGGGAAGAAGAAGGCGGGTTACCCTCGAAGGGAATTGTCTGACCACCGGGCGAGAGAATGCCGATGAGAGCTACCCCGGCAGGGCAACAAGGAAAGGCCGCCCAGGCCGCGGACCGCGAAGGCGCACCCGCACCGTCCCGCCGGTCCGCTGGGGCGGCGGGCACCGCGGGATGGGTGGCTGCCGCGGGTGCCTGCGCGCCGGTGATCGCGGCGTGCGCCACGATGACGTTCCTCGGGCTGTGGGGGCTCGCGCGCGGCTCGGCCATGGGCAACGACGAAGTCGTCAGCCGCTACGCCGCCTTGCTGCCCATCGGGCAGCTCGCGGCGCTGGTGCGCCGCGTCGATATCGTCCACGCGCTGTATTACCTGTTCCTGCACGGCTGGATGGCGGTCGGCACGAGCCCCGCGGTGATGCGCGTTCCCTCGGTGATCGGCATGGTTGCCGCCGTGGCCCTGATCGTGATCCTGGCCCGGCGGCTCACCGGATCGGCCTGGGCCGGGCTGTTCTGCGGCCTGATCATGGCGGCGATGCCGTCGGTCAGCTACTACGCGCAGACCGCGCGCTCGTACGCGCTGGTGTCCGCCTGCGTCCTGGCCGAGACGCTGGCCCTGCTGAGCGCGCTGCAAGCCGAGCGGGCCAGCGCGGCATCCGGCCGGGTCACGCGCCAGTGGCTGGTCTACGGCGCGCTGGCGACGCTGGCCGCCTACCTGAACGAGATGGCGCTGCTCGTGCTGCCGGCGCACGCGATCACCGTGCTGCTGGCCCGGTACGGCCGGCGCACCGTCCAGCACTGGGCGGTCACGTCCGTCATGGCCTGCCTGCTCGCCGCGCCCGTCGTGGCGCTCAGCATCACGCAGCGCGGCTCCGCCGACTGGATCGGGCGGCCGGACTGGCAGCAGGTCGACTTCCTGTACCAGGACTACTTTGGCCAGGCGACCGCCGCCGCCCGGCTGCTGGTGGCGTGTGCCGTCGTGGCGCTGCTGCCGCCCGGCCTATGGTGGCGACGGCGGCGCGACCGCAGCGGCGCGGGCGGCGCGGGGACTCCCGCGAAGCCCGCGTCCCCCTGGTGGGGCGGGATCTCGCTGCCCTCGGTGGCGGCGCCGTTGCTGCTGATCCCGGCCGGCCTGCTGCTCCTGGAATCACGCACCTTGCCGCCGCTGTACCAGGAACGGTACGTCCAGTACGGCGAGGCCGGGGCGGCCCTGCTGGCCGGCGCCGGGGCGTACCGGGCCGGGCGATGGCTGGCGGGCGCGCTGCGCCGGCGAGAGCTGATCGTGGTGCCCGGCCTTGCGGTGTGCCTGTGCACGCTGCTGCTGCAGCTCCGGGTGCAGCACGATTACCGCACTCCGGAGAGCCGCGCGTTCAACTTCGGCGGGCCGGCCTTCTACGTGGGAGCCCATGCCCACCGCGGCGACGGGGTGCTGTTCATGAGCTCGTTCTATCGCAAGGCCGAACTCGGTTACCCGGAGCAGTTCCGCAAGACCACCGACTTCGCGCTCGCCGTGCCGCCGCTGCGGGCGCCGTACCAGGGCATCGACAAGCCGTTGCCGGCCGTGCTCCCGCTCATGCTCGCCCGCCAGCGGATCTGGGTGATCGGCGCTCAGCCCTCGCCGGCCCTGCCCACGCCGATGCGCCAGGAGAGCCAGCTGCTGCTGCGGGACTTCACCCGGGTCAGAACGCGGGGCTACCGAGGCATGTGGCTCACCCTCTGGGTCCGCCGCTGACGCCGGATACGCCGCGGACCATGCCGAGCAGATCACCCACCCTCACCGCTGGCCTGTGCGCGGCCGTGGCGGCCGCGGTCCTCGCCGGCGGCTGCTCCGCGGCTCACCCGCTGGCGGCGCGGCGGGCAGCCCCGGCCGCCAGGCGGTCCACGCCCCCGGCTGCCAGGCGGTCCACGCCCCCGGCCGCCGAGCCGCCGTCGACGGTCGAGCACTGGGGGTCTTTTTTCGGCGGCGCGAAGGGCGTGAACTACGACCTGGCCACCTCGCCCGCCGCCCTGACCGTGCCCGGCACCGTCGCCGAGATCGGAACGTCGAACTCGACCCAGTACGCGCTCCTGGCCAACGGGAGCCTCTACGCCTGGGGCCTGGGCAACGAGGGCCAGCTGGGCGACGGCAGCCTGGTGAACTCCTTCACCAGGCCGGTGCGGGTGCGCTTCCCCCGCGGGGTGAAGATCGCGTCGATACCCGCCGACGCCATGCCCTTCGACGCCGCCCTCGCCGTCGACACCAAAGGAAACGTCTGGGGCTGGGGCCAGAACGGCGAGGGCGAACTCTGCCTGCCGGGCAAGAGAACGTACACCGCTCCGGTCAAGCTCCCGCTGTCCGGCGTGACGGCCGTGGCCGGAGCGAGCAATCACGCGCTGTACGACGCTCATGGCACCGTCTACGCGTGCGGGAACAACGGAGCCGGCGACCTCGGCGACGGCAGCTGGGCCAGTTCCGCCACGCCGGTGAAGGTGGCCGGGCTCGGCGGCGCGCCGGTCACCGAGCTGGTGGCGTCGTTCGCGAACTCCGGGGCACTGCTGTCCAACGGGGAGTACTTCGACTGGGGCTATGACGGCAACGGCCAGCTCGGCGACGGGGTGTTTCAGCAGTCATCGGACGTGCCGGTCCGGGTGATTCTCCCTGCCCGGGTGACGCAGGTCGCGCTGGGCGGGTCCATCTGGAACAACGGGCAGACGCTCGTGATGCTGTCGAACGGCTCGCTGTGGGCCTGGGGCGCCAACCTTTACGGGCAGCTGGGCAACGGAACCACGTGGTCGCAGGCTGCTGCGGTCCGGTTCTACCCGCCCGCCGGGGTCACCTACGCCGAGCTCGCGACCGGGGCGATCACGTCGTATGCGGTGTCGACGACCGGGAAGGTCTACGCGTGGGGCGGCAGCCCTGTCGGACAGGTCGGCGACGGGGCCACGCTCAGGACCCTGGCCCCGGCCGGCGTCGCCTCCGGGGCCGCCAGGATCTCTTCGACCGCCAACGACGTGGCGGTCACGATCCCCGGGCGGCCGCCTCACCCGCCGCCCGGGGCGGCGACAAAGTCGATCAGTTCCTCGACCCGGCCGAGGAACTCGGGCTCCAGGTCGGTGAACGAGGTCACCGAGCGCAGGATGCGCTGCCAGGCCGCGGCGGTGCCGCCCGGCCAGCCGATCGCGGCCAGCACGCCCTCCTTCCACGGCCTGCCGGGCGGCACGGCTGGCCACCCGCCGATGCCGAGCACCGACGGCTTGACCGCGGCCCAGACGTCGATGAACGGGTGGCCGACGATCAGCACGTGCGGCGACCGCACCCGCGCCGCGATCCTGGTCTCCTTGGACCCGTCCACCAGGTGATCGACCAGCACCCCGAGCCTGCGGCCGGGCCCGGGGGAGAAACCGGCGACGATCGCGGGCAGGTCGTCGATGCCCTCCAAGTACTCCACCACGACGCCGGCGTCGCGCAGGTCATCGCCCCAGATCTTCTCCACAAGCTCGGCATCGTGGCGGCCCTCGACGTAGATCCGGCTCGCCCTGGCCACCTTGGCCCGGCTCGGCGGCGCCGCGATCGACCCGGACGCCGTCCGCGCGGGCCGCCCGCCGCGCCCGCCGGGGCTGCCCGGACCGGGCTGCGGGGCCGGCCTGACCAGCATCACCGGCGTGCCGTTCAAGAGGAAAGGTGCTGGCCGGATCGGGAACACGCGGCGCCTGCCGTGACGGTCCTCCAGCGTGACCGCGTCCTTCTCGCAGGAGATCACCGCGCCGCAGAACTCGGCGGCTATGTCCTCGACGACCAGCCCGCGCTCGGCCGCCACCTGGGGGACGACGCGCTTGCGGAGGCGCTGCGGCCCGTTCGCCAGCACATCCGGGCCGTACCGCCTGCTCCGCACGGCCTCTCCTCCTATCTAGCTGGGGCCCCGCGCCGGCGCCCCAATTCCCCGTAAAGCACCGTACTGAGCCGGGGCCTGCCGCGCCGCGCGCCACGCGGGCACGCCGCGTCCCCCTGCGGCGAATGATCACGATCTCGCGAGACGATACCGGGATGACCGAGAACGCCAGCGCGGCCGCCGCGGCCGACGGCCGCCGGCACGCCGCCGCGCGGGACGTGCGCGTGGTGCTGCTGACCATGACGACCGGCGCCGTCGACGCGGTCACGTTCCTGCTCCTGGGCAAGGTGTTCTCCAGCGTGATCACGGGCAACCTGGTGGTGCTCGGGGTGTCGGCGGCCACCGGCAGTGCCAGCGAGGCGCTGCACGCCGGGGTGGCCCTGGCCGCGTACGCGGCCGGGGTAGCCGTGGGCGCACCGCTGGCCGCGCGGGGCGGGGACCACGACGCCACCTGGCCGCGGAGCGTCACCGTCACGCTGGCGGCGGAGCTGTGCGTGCTCGCGGCCTTCTGCGCCGGCTGGGAGCTGGCAAGCGGCCGGCCCCGCGACGGTGGCCTGCTGGTGCTGCTGGTCCTGGCCGCGTCCGCCATGGGCATGCAGAGCGCCGCGACCCGCAGGCTGGGCCAGATGTCCAGCACGTACCTGACCAGCACGCTGACCGCGGTCGTGGCCGCCCTGGCCACCGGGAAGCGGCCGCAGGCGATGGGCCGCAGCCTGGGCGCGATCGCCGCGATCGTGGCGGGTGCCGTGGCCGGGGGGCTGCTGGCCGAGAAGGCCTACGCATGGCTGCCGGTGATGGTGCTGCTCCCGCTGGGCCTGGTCGTCGCGGGAAGGCTGACCGGCCTGGACGAGACGCTCAGGCCGTGACCGCCGCGGCGGGTGGCCACGGCCGATCCCGGACGTGTTTGCCTGCCGTCGTCCCGGGGAGGGGTGCCGCATCCTCGTATTCGAACTGGGGGTTTTTTCCATGATCAGTCAGGACAATGCCCGCGAGACTCACCGGGGCGAGCCGATCGAGCGGGGGAACGGCGGCGAGACGCACCAGGTCGCCGGCGGTGGGCGGCCGCGGCTGACCACGCAGCAGGGGGTCGTGGTCTCGGACGACCAGAACACGCTGCGGGTGGGTGAGCGCGGGCCGGACGCGCTGGAGGATTTCCACTTCCGCGAGAAGATCTTCCACTTTGATCATGAGCGCATCCCGGAGCGCGTCGTGCACGCCCGCGGTTTCGGCGCGCACGGCTTCTTCGAGAACTACGAGTCGCTGGCCGAGGTCACCCGCGCCGACCTGTTCCAGCGGCCAGGCGAGCGGACCGAGGCGTTCGTGCGCTTCTCGACCGTGGCCGGCAACAAGGGCTCCGGCGACCTCGCCCGCGACGTGCGCGGGTTCGCGGTGAAGTTCTACACCAGGGAAGGCAACTGGGACCTGGTCGGGAACAACATCCCGGTGTTCTTCATCCAGGACGCGATCAAGTTCCCCGACGTCATCCACGCGGCCAAGCAGGAGCCGGACCGGGGCTTCCCCCAGGCGCAGACGGCCCATGACAACTTCTGGGACTTCGCCTCGCTGATGCCCGAGGCCACCCACATGCTCATGTGGATCATGTCCGATCGCGCGATCCCGCGGTCGTTCCGGTTCATGCAGGGGTTCGGCGTCCACACGTTCCGGCTGGTGAGCGAGGCGGGGAAGTCGACGTTCGTGAAGTTCCACTGGAAGCCGAAGCAGGGGCTGCAGTCCGTGGCCTGGAACGAGGCCGTCAAGATCAACGGTGCCGATCCCGACTTCCACCGGCGCGACCTGTGGAACGCCATCCAGCAGGGCTCGTTCCCGGAGTGGGAGCTTGGCCTGCAGCTGTTCGACGACGAGTTCGCCGACCGGTTCGAGTTCGACGTGCTGGATCCCACGAAGATCATCCCGGAGGAGCAGGTGCCGCTGCGGATGGTGGGGCGGCTCGTGCTCGACCGGGTGGTGGACAACTTCTTCGCCGAGACCGAGCAGGTCGCGTTCTGCACCCAGAACGTCGTGCCGGGCATCGACTTCACGAACGACCCGCTGCTGCAGGGCCGCAACTTCTCCTACCTGGACACCCAGCTCAAGCGGCTCGGCAGCCCGAACTTCACCCAGCTGCCGGTGAACGCGCCGCGGTGCCCGATGGCGCACTTCCAGCAGGACGGCCACATGGCCACGGTCAACCCGGCGACCAGGGCCAACTACGAGCCCAACTCCTGGCCGGCGGACATCGGCGGCCCGCGGGAAGACCCGGCGGCGGGCTACCGGAGCTATCCGTCCGACGAGGGCGGGCCGAAGCGGCGGCTGCGGCCGGAGAGCTTCGCCGACCACTACAGCCAGGCCCGCCAGTTCTACGTCAGCCAGACCGAGGTGGAGCGCAGGCACATCGCGGCGGCGTTCACGTTCGAGCTGAGCAAGTGCGGCCGGGCGGACATCCGCACCCGCATGGTCGCCGGGCTGCGCAACGTGGACGAGGGCCTGGCCAGGAGGGTCGCCGACGGCCTGGGCCTGCGCGAGCTTCCGCCCGCGGCGCCCGCCGCGCGGCAGCCCATCACCGACCTGCCGGCGTCCCCGGCGCTCAGCATCCTGGCCAACGGCCCGGGCAGCTTCGCGGGCCGCAAGGTCGGCGTGCTGGTCACCGACGGTGCCGACGCGAAGCTGCTGGCCGGGCTGACCTCGGCCGCCAAGGAGGAGGGGGTCAACGTCGAGCTCGTCGCCCCGGCCGTCGGCGGCATCGAGATGAACGACGGATCGAGGATCGAGGCTGACCAGCAGGTCGGCGGGGGGCCGTCGGTCCTGTACGACGCGGTCGTGCTGTTCCCGTCCGCGGCCGGCGCGCCGGAGCTGGCCGCCAGCGCGGCGGCCCGGGACTTCGTCACCGACGCCTACGCGCACTGCAAGTTCATCGGCTACGTGGGCGACGCGGCGCCGCTGCTGCAGGCGACCGGCGTGGACCGGCTCATGGACCGCGGGTTCATCGAGATCGGCAACGGCAGCGCCGACCCGTCGGGCTTCCTCGGCCAGTGCCGGCAGCTCCGCTACTGGGAGCGGGAGACAAGCGCAGCGTGACTGGCGGGCGGCAGGAGCGGCCGGGCAGGGCCCCGTTCGCGCGCCGGGCCCGGGCCTGGATCGCGTGGTGGGCCCTGCTCATGGCGTTCTGGGTCGTGCTCGACTACTCGACCGAGCGCAACGAGCTGATCGCCGGGGTCGCGGCGGCGGCCATCGGCGCGTCCGCCGCGGAACTGGTCACCCGCCAGGTCGGCGTCCGGCTCCGGGGGCGGGCCCGGTGGCTGGCGCCCGCGCTGGGCCTGCCCTGGCAGGTGGCCCGGGACACCGCGATCGTGTTCGCGGCGCTGTGGCGCCGGCTGGCCCGCGGCGAGGAGCCGGCCAGCGGGTTCCGCGAGCTGCCCGCCCGCCACGGCGGTGACACCGCGGCGGACGTCACCAGGCGGGTGCTGCTCACCGGCGCGCGGTCGCTCGCCCCGAACACGCTCGCCCTCGGCATCGACCCGGACCGCGACGTGATGATCGTCCACGAGCTCGTGGCCACCGCGCCCGGGGAGGCGCCCGGGGTATCCCGGTGAACGGGTTCGTGATCGCCGCGGTGGCCATGCTGATCGCCACGGTCCCGTGCGGGATCGTGCTCTGGCGCGGGCAGGTCATGTCCGCGGTCGTCGCGTACGAGGCGATCAGCTCGATCGTGGTGATGGTGCTGGTGCTGCTCGCCGAGGGGTTCCGGCGCCCCGCGGAGTTCGAGCTGCCCGTGCTGCTCGCCGTGCTGCTGCTCGGCAGCGGCCTGGTCTTCGTCCGCTTCTTCGAACGGTGGCTGTGATGGGCAGGGAAGTGCTCGCGGACGTGCTGCTCGGGGTCGCGGTCCTGGTCGTCCTCGCCGCCTCGGCCGGCATCCTGGCGATGCGCGACGTCTACCAGAAGCTGCACTACGTGACGCCGGTCACCGTGGTCGCGCCGGTGATCGTGGGGCTGGCGGTGCTGGCCCAGTCCGGCTTCACCGAGAACACCGTGGAAACCTGGCTGGCCGTGGCGTTCATGGTTGCCGCCGGGCCGTTCCTCAGCCATGCCACGATCAGGGCGGCGCGGATCAGGGAGAAGGATGACTGGCGTCCCGGCGCGCGCCAGGATCGCCGATCATCGGGAGACCCTCTGTGACCGCCTCCCACGTCGTCGCCGTGGTCACGCCGTACTCGGTCACGCCCGGGCTGATGGGCACCCTGCAGGTGGCAATTCTGGTCCTGGTGGGGCTGGGTGCGACCGCGGTGGTGCTGATCAGGGTGCCGGCCAGGCAGGCGGTCGCGCTGAGCGGCTACGGGCTGCTGCTCGCGGTGGCGTTCCTGGCCTTCCAGGCTCCGGACGTGACCCTCTCCGAGCTCACGGTCGGGGCGGTGGCCCTGCCGATCCTGCTGCTGCTGGCGCTGGCGAAGATCAAGGAGCGGGAGAAGTGACGCCGGGCGGGCGGCGGTGGGTGTTCCTGGCCGGGGCGGCCGGGCTGGCCGCGTTCTACCTGTGGGGCGTGGTGGGCCTGCCGGGGTTCGGCAACTACCCGGGCCCGTATGGGTACGTCATCAACCGCATCGCGGTCGCCCAGACGCACGCCACCGGCGTGGTGTCCGCGATCAACTTCTCCTACCGCGGCTTCGACACGGTCGGCGAGGAGTTCATCCTGTTCGTCGCCGCCACCGGCGTGGCCACGGTGCTCCGCCACCTGCGCGGCGAGCGCGAGCGCCCGGCCAGGGACGAGGCCGCCGGCCGGAACGTGCCCGCCACCAGCGACGCGATCCGCGTCGCCGCGCTGCTGATGATCGGACCGGTGGTGGTCATGGGCTGGTACCTGGCGTCGCACGCGCAGACCAGCCCGTCCGGCGGCTTCCAGGGCGGCGTGGTGCTGGCCACCGGCTTCATCCTGATCTACCTGGCCGGGCAGTACCTGGCCTTCCGGCGGGTCAGCCCGGTGGACGTCACCGACGCGGTGGAGGCCATCGGCGCGGGCGGGTTCGCCGCGGTCGGGATCAGCGCGGTCGCGATGGGCCTGCCGTACCTCAGCAACTTCCTGCCGCTCGGCGCCGGCCCGGGCGGCGTGTTCTCCTCCGGGACGATCGCGCTGATCAGCTTCTGCGTCGGGCTGGAGGTTGCCGCGGCGTTCGTCCTGATCGTCGGCGAGCTGCTCGACCAGACGCTGCTGGTCCGTGAGGCGGCCGGCTGATGCAGGTCTTCCCGTTCGTCGTCGTGGTCTGGATCCTGGCCGTGGGCCTCTACGGCATCGCCACCAGCCGCCACCTGGTGCACCTGATCGTCTGCCTGATCGTGGTGCAGTCATCCACGTACGTGCTGCTGCTCGGCGTGGGCTACCGGACCGGGGCCGCCGCCCCGTACTTCTCCGACATCCCGAACCATACGCCGGCCGTCGACCCGGTGGTCCAGGCGCTAGCGCTGACCGACGTGGTGGTGGAGGCGGCCGTGACCGCGCTGCTGCTGTCGTTCGCCATCCAGGCGCACAAGCGGTTCGGCACGCTCGACCCGCAAGAGCTCACGCAGTTCAAGGGCTGACCGGCGGCCGCGGTGGACCAGCTTCCCGCCCTCGCGGTCGTGGTGCCGCTGCTGGCGGCGGCCGCGGTATCGGCGCTGAACCCGCTGCTGCGCGCCCGGCGGGGCGTCCTCGACATGGCAGCGATCGCGGTCAGCGCCGCCGTCACCGTGATCCTCGTCGTGCTGCTGGTGCAGACCGCGCACGGCGACGTCGTGTACTGGTTTGGCGGTTTCCGGCCGTCGCACGGGATCGCGATCGGCATCGACTTCGCCGCCGGGCCGCTGAGCACCGGGCTGGCCGCCCTGACGGCCCTGCTGGTGACCGCCTCCATGGTCTTCGCCTGGCGCTACTTCGAGCAGGTGGCGACGTACTTCCAGGCGCTCATGCTCACGTTCCTCGCGGGCATGATCGGGTTCTGCCTCACCGGCGACATCTTCGACATGTTCGTCTGGTTCGAGCTCATGGGCGTGGCCGCCTACGCGCTGACCGCCTACCGGCCGGAGGAACGGGGGCCGATCCAGGGCGCGCTGGCGTTCGCGGTCACCGGGAGCATCGGCGCCTACCTGTCGCTGTCCGGCATCGCGCTGATCTACGGCCGCACCGGGGCGCTGAACATGGCCCAGATCGGCAAGGACATCGCGGGCCACCGGCCCGGCGGGCTCGTCGTCGTGGCCTTCGTCCTCATCGTCACCGGGCTGCTGATCAAGGCCGCGATCGTGCCGTTCCATTTCTGGCTGGCGGATGCGCATGCCGTCGCTCCCACGCCGGTCTGCGTGCTGTTCTCCGGGGTCATGGTGGAACTCGGCCTGTACGGCGTCGCCCGGGTGTACTGGGCGATGTTCGGCGCGGCGCTGGGCAGCCGGTCAACGATCACCGGCGCCTTCCTGGCCCTCGGCCTGGTCACCACCGTGGTCGGGGCCGTGTTCTGCGTCCGCGAGCGGCACCTGAAGCGGCTGCTGGCGTTCTCCACGATCAGCCACGCCGGGATGTTCCTGACCGGGTTCTCCCTGCTGACCCCGCTGAGCCTGGCGGGCACCGCGCTGTACGTGGCCGGGCACGCCCTGGTAAAGGCGGCGCTGTTCCTGTCCGTGGGCATCGTGCTGCACCGCCTCGGCTCGGTCAATGAGACCGCGTTGCACGGCAGGGGGCGCCGCCTGCCGGTGACCGGGGCGGTGTTCACGCTCGCCGCCTTCGGGCTGTGCGGCCTGCCGCCGTTCGCCACGTTCCTCGGCAACGGGTGGATCGAGGATGCCGGCTCGGCGCAGGGCATGACCTGGATCGCCGTCATCTTCGTGCTGTCCTCGATGCTGGTCGGCGGCGCCGTGCTGCGGGTGGCCGGCGGTGTCTTCTACGGGCTCGGCGACCCGCCCAGCGAGGACCCGCAGACGGCCCGGGAGTCCTCCGAGGAGACCAGCGAGACCGAGCAGGGCAAGGGCAAGACCCCGCTGACGATGATCGTCCCGGCCGCGGTGCTGGCCGTGGCGGCGATCGGCCTGGTCTTCGTGCCCGGCATCGGCCCGGTGGTCGAGGCCGCCGCCGTGCGGTTCGAGGACCAGCCGGGCTACGTTGCCACCGTGCTGTCGGGTGCCCGGGTCGTGCATCCGCACCCGGTCGCGCCGGTCGCGGGCACCGGCATCACGCTGGCCGACGTGGCCACGGGCGCGGGCTCGGCCGCGGGTGCGGTGCTGCTCGCGTTCCTCGCGCTGTACTGGCGGCGGCTGCCCGTGCTGCGCCGCGGCTTCGAGCCGGGTACGGGCCTGACCGGACCCGTTCAGCGCTTCCAGAGCGGCGTCATCAACGACTACGTGACCTGGATCGTCATCGGCGTGGCCTGCATCGGCGGGGCGCTCGCGTTCGCGATCAGGTGATCCCGCGCAGCGGGAACGCCCGGCGCACCCCGTGTGGGGCGCGCCGGGCGCCGCGGCGGGGCTTTAGGCGGGGGCGCCCGCCGGGACCCGGCGCGCCTGGCGTGGCTCCGCCTGGCGTGGCTCCGCCTGGCGTGGCTGCGCCTGGCGTGGCTGCGCCTGGCGGGCGCTCGCGGTGGCGGCGGGCCTGCGGGCGCAGCATGCGTAGGCGGCCATGGTCTCCCGGGCGATCCGCTCCCAGGGGTACCGGGACGTGGCCCGGTCGGCCGCGGCGATCCCGTAGGCCTCCAGCCGCAGCGAGTTGGCCAGCAGCCGGCGCACCCGCAAGGCGAGCTGGGCAGGCTGCCCGGGCGGGCTGAGCAGGCCGGTGGTCATGTCCACGATCGCGTCCGGCGCGGCGCCCGCCGCGCTGGCAACGACCGGGGTGCCGCAGGCCATCGCCTGCAGGGCGACCATGCCAACCGGCTCGCAGGGCGAGGCGCTGACCAGCACGTCGGCGGAGCGGAGCAGTGCGGGCAGGCCGGCCGGGGCGATCCGGCCCGTGAACACCAGCCGGTTCGCCACCCCCAGCGCCCTGGCCAGCCGCATCAGCTCCTTGCGGGCCTTGTCCCTGGCCAGCCCCGCCTTGTCCGGCCCGCCGGTGATGACCAGCTCGGCGTCGGGTATCTCGGCGAGCGCCTGCACGGCGATGGTCAGGCTTTCCGGCTGGGTCAGCGGTTCGGCCGCGACCAGCCTCGGCCGCCCGTTCCGCTCCGCCACCGGCCCCTCAGGCGAGAACTGCCGGGTGTCGACGCCGCACGGCACCACCCGCACCCTGGCGCGGGGCACGCCCAGCCTGGCCAGGTCGGCCAGTTCTTCGGCGGAACTCGCCAGGACCACGTCCGCGCTCCGCGCGATGCACGCCTCGAGCCGAATCCTCGCGCCGGACGGGCCGCCGGGCAGCCCGAGCCGCTGCTCGGCGGCGCCCAGCGAGCCGAGCGTGAGCGCCACGGGCACGCCCAGGCCGCGCGCCCCGGCCAGCGCGGCCAGCCCCATCGTCCAGCAGTGCGCGTGGACGATGTCGGGCCGGTTCCGGCGCCAGCGCTGCGCCAGGTAGTCGCCGAACTCGGGCAGGTGCGCCGTGAGCTTTTCCTCGCTCAGCGGTTCCGGAGGGCCCGCGGTCACGTACTCAACGGCGACGCCGGGGGCGGCGATCGCGCTCGCGGGCAGCGCGCGGGAGTCCTTGCGGGAGTAGACGGTGACCCGGTGGCCGGCGGCGGCAAGCTCACGCGCCAGCGAGAGCACCCGGGCTGCCTCGGTGGCGAGCGGGTCGCTGCTTGGTGCGACGAGGGCGATCCTCATCACGTGCCTCCTGTGTGCTGGCTGGGGGCCACGGCACGGCTGGGCGGGGCCGGCCGCGCCCCCGGCGGGAAGCCGCAGCGAGCGCACAAAAACGGCACGCCCCAGCCACGCCATGACGGCGTGTGGGCGTGCCTGCGTCGTAAGCACGATCCACGGGTATCTCTGCCCGGCCCTGCGGGCTTCAAACCTGGGTTTTATATCCGCCCCGGGCGCGTGGGCTCGCGCCCGGGGGCACAGCGCGCTGGCTGTCCGTCACGGTGGCGTTACCGCCCTCCCGCCGGGCAGCTACCAGCGATACCAGCGGCGGCGGCCTCCGCCCTCGGCGGCGCGGAACAGGAATCCGAGCAGCCAGATCGCCAGGACCACGAGGGCAATCCACCACAGGATGTGGACCGCGAACCCGAGTCCCCCGAGGATCAGCGCGAGCAGCAGGACAAGAAGAATGATGGCCACGGCAGGGCTCCTTTCGCTGTGAAGCAGCCCTTGTACTGCCCCCCTGCCGGAGCTTAAACAAGCGGGGCCGCGCCCCCGGGCGGGCTCGCGCCCGGCAACCGCATGTGCAGCCTGATCGAGGTCCCGGCGGTCCCGGTGCGCACCTCGACCAGGTCGCAGACGTGGTTCACCAGGTAGAGGCCATGGCCCCGGCGGCCGGGGCCGTGCCTGACCCGCCCGGCAAGCGGGTCCGTGATCTGCCCCCGGTCATCCGTCTGGCAGACGATCTCGGCGTCGTCGTGCCATATCCAGAATGTGCCGCCCCATTTGGTGTGCCCGAGCGTGTTCGCCGCGAGCTCGCTGGCGGCCAGGACCAGGTCGGCCGCCCGGTCCGCGCCGAGCGTGGTATGCCCGGCGTGGCGCTCCACCAGGCGGCGCACCGGCGCCAGGTCGGTCTCGTAGTCCACGGTCTCCGCGCCCGCCGGCGGCGGCGGCAGCGGCAGGTCACAGTCCCGCGGGAGCTCCCACGGCGCCTGCGTCCCGGTCGGCAGCGCCCGCCCGTCTGCCAGGTACGCCGGATGCGTCCGCCTGGCGTCGGCGATGACCGGCGGCGGCAGGCGCACGGCGTCAAACGCGCACACGACGGTCGCGGCGGAGCGCGAGAAGGCCAGGTTGATCAGCGCCTCGTGCCGGGTGACCTCCCGCATCTCGGCCGGCGAGCGGTCCGGCCAGAGCGCCTCCCCGACCACGAGCACGCGCCGCCCGTCGTGCCGGTCGACGAACGCGCGCATCTCCGGGATGATCCGTGCCGGGTTGCGGCCCACGCTGGTGCTGTCGGACCAGGTCAGCCCGTCGTGCCGCCCGTCGATCTGGCCGCCGAGCTGCCGGGCCTCGTTCCCGGGGAGCACGACGAACGCCGGCTCGCCCCTGGCCACGCTGGCCCGCACCAGGCCCAGCAGCGTCTCCCGGCGCTCAGCCTGGTCGCGGTAGAAAAGCGCCATATGCCGCAGGCCGCCGGCCGCGGCGCCTGTGTCGCCCGGCGGCAGCCGTTCACCCTCCACTGGCTGCCGCGCCTGTCCGCCTCGCCGGCTTGCAGTTTCCGGATACCCAACCCACGTGGCCGTAGCTTCCCTTCCGCATCGCTGGTATGCGTATGCGATGCGTATGCGGCTGGACGGCCCACCCAGCATACGATGAGGCGGGAATCGGGTCCGGACCCGCCGGAGATCCGGAGGTGCATGTGGCGGAGCTCCGCATCTCGTCCGAGCGCCGCGGGGACAGCGTGGTCATCTCGGTCGGCGGCGAGCTTGACATCGTGACCAGCCGCCACCTCGACGAGAGCCTGACCCGCGCCCGGCGGAAGGACCGCCTGATCATCCTGGACCTGTCGGACGTCGACTTCATGGACACCAGCTCGCTGGCGGTGGTCGTCGGTCACTGGAAGCGGCTGCAGGCCGCGGGCGGGGTGCTCGCGCTCGCCGGCGCGCGGTACCGGCAGACAAAGACGCTCTGGATCACCGGGCTGGCCGACCGCCTGCCGATGTACGACACCGTGGACGAGGCGGTCGCGGCCGGCCCGGGCGCGGCGGGGCCGCCGCGCCCGCCGGGGCAGCAGGACACGTGACGCGGCCGCGTCAGCGAACCCGCACCGCGACGAGGCACGCGTCGTCGTCGGTGTCGGACGAGGCCTCGCCGACGACGTAGTCTGCCAGGCTGCCGAGATCCCCGCCGACCGGGCGGCTGGCGATCCGCTGCAGCGCGCCGATCGCGTCATCGATCGGCTGGTCCCGCCGCTCGATCAGGCCATCGGTGAAGAGCAGCAGCACGTCGCCCAGCCGGAGCGGCGTCCTGACCTCGCTGTACACGGCACCCGGATCGGCGCCGAGCAGCAGTCCCTGCGGCAGCGCCAGGCGGCACGCCTCGCCGTCGCGTACCAGGATGGGCGGCAGGTGGCCGGCCCGGGCCCAGCGCAGCGAGCGGCTGACCGGATCGTAGATGCCGCAGACCGCGGTCCCGATGATGCCGTCGGTGAAGTGGCACGCCGCCGCGTTCAGCCAGGCCAGCAGCGTCGCGGGCCCCGCGCCGGTGATCGCCAGCCCGCGCAGCCCGTTGCGGAACGTCACCATGCCGGTCACCGCGTCGAGGCCATGTCCGGCGATGTCACCCACCACCAGCAGCACTTCCTTGTTCGGCAGCAGGACGGTGTCGTACCAGTCGCCGCTGACCAGGCTGTCCTCTGCCGAGGGACGGTACCGTGCCGCGACATCGAGCCCGGCGGCGTCCACGGGCTGCGCCGACCGGGGCGTGATGGCCTGCTGCAAGCGCATCGCCAGGCGGTGTTCCTCCGCGGCACGCTGCTCGGTGTCGGCAAGCTGCTCGCGCGCGGCAGCGAACGCCAGCCGGGTGTGGTAGTCGGACGACAGATCCTGGTACGCGCCCCTGACGGCGATCACGGCGCCGGCCGGGCCGAGCACCGGCTCGGCGTAGGCGCGTATCTGGCGCACGCTGCCGTCGTCGGGCCTGATCACCCGGAACGCGGCGGCGCTCGGCTTGCGCTCGCCGAGCAGCACGTCCCGGAAGCCGTGCACCGCGCGGACGTCGTCCGCGGGGACGTGCGCGTGCAGGCTGCCGATCGGCACCGGATCCCCGGGTATGCGGCCGAACAGCGCAAACATGGCGTCGGTCCAGTGCACCTCGCCGGTCCGCAGGTTCTCCTCCCAGCAGCCGATCCTGCCCAGCCGTTCCGCATGGTGCAGCAGGGCGGCGAGGCGCTCGGGTTCCCCCGCTCCGCGCGGCGCGATCGCGACGCCATCGTAGAGCCGGACGATCCGCAGCGCCTGGGCAGATGCGGCGCCGCTGCCGGTCTGGGCGGCGACGATCTCGCCGGCCACCCGCTGCGGCTCGCCGGTCGCCAGGGCCGCCATGCAGCTGTCGAACACGCCGCCGGCCAGCGCGGCGGCCGGGTACAGCGCCAGCATGGACCCGCCGGACAGCTCGCGGCGGCCGCGGCCCGCCGGGTCGTGAAACCCCGCGCTGACGTGATCGAAGCGGAAATCCGTCACCACGCCGGCATCGTCCCGGACGGCGCGGGCGAAAACAAACGCGCCGAGCAAGCCGTCCAGCAGGCCGAAGACCCAGGATGCCCGGTGCCGGGCGGCCTCGCCGGCGCCAGGAAGCTGGGTGGCGAGCGCGTGCGCGGCAAGGTCGGCGAGGGCCATGAGCTGCCGGCGCAGCGCGGCGGGAAAGTCGTCGAGCGGCTCTCGCCAGCAGATCACCATGCAGCCGAGCGTCGCCCCGCCGTCCCGGAGCGGCAGCCCGGCCTGGGCTCCGCCGGGCCAGCGGCCCACGGCCGGCCGTCCGTCACCGGCCGGCGGCCCGGACGGCCACCAGACCTCGAGCCCGTCGCGGGCTACCTGCCGGGGCAGCGACGGCATGTCCGGGTGTATCCGCCGCCAGCGGCCGGCCTCCCGCTCGCCCAGGCCCGCCTGCCCGGTGAGTTCGAGGCCGCCGTCCGGCTCGATCAGCCACAGCGCGACGGCGGCGGCACCGGCCGGCGCGAGCGCCTCCTCGAGCAGCGCGGCCGCCACGGCGGTGCCGTCGGGCGCCTCCTCGGCGGCGGCCCAGGCGAGGCTGAGCCGCGCGCCCAGGTCCGCTGCCTCGCCGGGCGGCTCCTGGCTCGTGATCCGCGCGGCCAGCTCGGCGACGGTGTCGCCGGATTCGGCGGCCAGGCAGGAAAGCTGCCGCCTCGCCGCGGCGGGCGGGCAGTGCAGCTGCTCCATCAGCACGCCCGTGGCCACATCGATCACCGAGCGGGCCGCCGCGGCCGAGCGCATCCGGTCCAGCTCCCGCCGCTGCCGGGTGATCAGCGCTTCCAGCCGGGCGACATCGGGACCGCTGGGTTGTGTCACGCGCACCCGCCTTCCCGGCTACAGCGCCTGCCCGCTCCTCCCGGTGCGCTCCTGCCCGTCAACCCGGGGGGACACACGCTACCGCGCGCTTTACGATCTGCTGACTATTCTCCGCCTAGCGGGGCAGTGACCCGACCGGCCTGTCCGCGAGCTACCCGGGCAGCCCGCCGCTCTGCCGTGATAAGGAGTCATGATGACGACGACCCGCCAGCGGGCGGCGCAGCCCGCGGACGGCCGCCTGCAGCAGCTGCTGGCCGGGCTGACGGCGGTGCGCAGCGGCGACTTCGGCACCCGCCTGTCGGCGGCCGGCGACCCGCTCATGGACGAGATCGCTGCGGTGTTCAACGGCATGAACGAGCAGCTTGCCCTGGTCACCTCCGAGGTGACGCGCGTGGCCAGGGAGGTCGGCAGCGAGGGCAGGCTCGGCGGCCAGGCCGAGGTCCCGGGGCTGGCCGGAAGCTGGAAGGACCTCACCGACTCGGTGAACTCGATGGCGGGCAACCTCACCGGCCAGGTGCGCGACGTCGCGCAAGTGGCGACGGCGGTGGCCAGGGGCGACCTGAGCCAGAAGATCACGGTGGACGTCAAGGGCGAGGTCGCCGAGCTCAAGGACAACATCAACGCGATGGTCCGCTCGCTGCGCGAGACGACCAAGGCCTACCAGGACCAGGACTGGCTGCAGTCCAACCTGGCCAGGATCGCAAGCCGGATGCAGGGGCACCGCGACCTCCGCGTGCTCGCTGAGATGATCATGGATGACCTGGTTCCCCTGGTGGGGGCGCAGCACGGAACGTTCTTCCTGGCCGAGGGCGCCGGCGGCGAGACCAGGCTGCGGCTGATCGCCGGCTATGGGCTGCGCGCGGACCTCGAGGCGCCGAGCCAGTTCCGCCTCGGCCAGTCACTGATCGGGCAGGTTGCCAGGACCAAGAAGCCGATCGTGGTGACCGATCTCCCGGCCGACTACGTGAAGATCTCGTCCGGGCTCGGCGAGGCGGCGCCGGTCAACCTCATGATCCTGCCGATCCTCTTCGAGGACCAGGTCCTCGGGGTCATCGAGGCCGGCTCGTTCTCCCGTTTCACCCAGCTGCACCGGGATTTCATGGAGCAGCTCATGGAGACCATCGGGGTGACCGTCAACACGATCATCGCCAACTCCAGGACCGACGCGCTGCTGGCCGAGTCGCAGCGGCTCGCGGCCGAACTCCAGGCCCGCACCAGGGAGCTGCAGATCCGCCAGGACGAGCTGCAGAGCTCCAACGCCGAACTCGAGGACAAGGCCGCGCAGCTTGCCCGGCAGAACCGGGACATCGAGATCAAGAATGTGGAGATCGAGCAGGGCAGGCAGGAACTCGAAGAGCGCGCACGCCAGATCGACCTGGCGTCCAGGTACAAGTCACAGTTCCTCGCGAACATGTCGCACGAGCTCAGGACCCCGCTGAACAGCCTGCTCATCCTGGCCCGGCTGCTCGCCAACAACGCGGAGCGGAACCTCACACCCAAGCAGGTCGAGTACGCGAACGTCATCCACTCGTCAGGGACCGACCTGCTGCAGCTCATCAACGACATCCTCGACCTGTCCAGGGTCGAGGCGGGCAAGCTGGAACTGCACCCCGAGCGGTTCGCCCTCGGCGCGCTCGTCGATGACCTGCGCGCGGTCTTCCAGCCGCTGACCACGGAGAAGGGCCTGGAGTTCGTGGCCGGGCCACCGGGGCCCGACGTCCCAGCCGAGCTGTTCACCGACCGGCAGCGGCTCCGGCAGATCCTGCACAACCTGCTGTCGAACGCGGTCAAGTTCACCGACCGTGGACGGGTGGAGCTCCGGATCACCGCCACGTACCAGTTCGGGTCGGCCGCGCCGCGCGCGGCCGCCGAGGCTTTCGTGGCGTTCAAGGTCCTGGACACCGGCGTCGGCATCAGCGAGCAGAACCTGGAAGTGATCTTCGCAGCCTTCCAGCAGGGTGACGGCACCACCAGCCGCCGTTACGGCGGGACCGGCCTGGGCCTGGCGATATGCCGTGAGCTCGCGATCCCGCTCGGCGGTCAGGTCACCGCGCAGAGCGTGCCCGGCGAGGGCAGCACGTTCACCCTGTACCTGCCGGCCACCTTGCCCGCCACGGCGGAGCGGGCCCAGCCCGCGATGCTCGCCCCGCCCGCCGGAGAGGCGCTCGCGCGCCCGGGCGGCCAGGCGGCCACCGCCGGCCCGCATGAGAGGCTGCGCGGCAGGAAGGTCCTCATCGTGGACGATGACCCGCGCAACGCGTTCGCGATCAGCAGCATCCTGGAGCTTTACGGCATGACGGTGCTGCACGCACCCGACGGGCGGACGTGCATCGACATGCTGCGCGGCACGCCCGGCATCGACATCGTGCTGATGGATGTCATGATGCCGGAGCTCGACGGGTACGCCACGACCGGCGCCATCCGCAGCATCCCGGAGCTGGAAGGCCTGCCGGTGATCGCGGTGACCGCGCGGGCCATGACCGGTGACCGGGACAAGAGCATCGCCGCGGGGGCAAACGACTACGTCACCAAGCCGGTGGACACCGAGGAGCTGCTGGGCTGCATGGAGCGCTGGGTGCGGGTACCCCGCGCGGCCGGGACGTGATACCCAGGAAAGGAACGGCCGCCCGCCGGCCGCGCCGCACCGGGCGAAGGGGGGTGGATGCCACGTACCGGCCAGATACGGCGCAGGAAGCCGCCGGCCTGCTGAGCACCGCCCGGACTTCTGCGCCCAGGTCGCTGAACGAGCTGGTGACCCACGCCGCACGCCAGGTTCCCGCGTGCTCGGCGGCGGCCGCGGTGCTCTGGCAGGACGGCGAGACCGCCGCGATCGCGGCGAGCCACCCCAGCCTGCCCGGCCTGATCGAGGTGGAGCTGCGCTGCGGCACCGGCCCCATGCTTGACGCGCTCGGCACCGGCGAGCCCGCCAGCTGCCCGGACACGCTCCAGGAGCGCCGGTGGCCGGAGTTCGCCGCCGCGGCGCTGCGGCAGGGCGTGCGGTGCTCGCTGAGCCTGGCTCACCGGTCCGGCTCCGAGGCCGTGTGCCTGTCGATGTACGGCGCGCGGCCGGGGACGCTCGGTCAGGGCTCGGCCGAAGAAGGCGAGCGCCTGCTGGCCTTCGGCCGCGCGGTCGTCGGCATCGCGTCGGACTACGGCGAGGCCCGGCGCACCGCGCGGCAGCTGCTCGATGGGGCCGAGTCTCGCGCCGTGGTCGACCAGGCCAAAGGGGTCCTGATGCACGCGTTCGGCTGCAGCGCCGACGAGGCCCTGGAGCGCATGCGGCAGGTGTCCCAGGAACGCAACATGAGGGTGACGGAGGTCGCCGCGAAGATCGTCAGCTCCAGCGCCGAGGGCGCCGGCCTGGGCTGGGCTGGCCGATCCTGACCGCGGTAACCCGGCGATAAGCTGGATGAGCCGCCGCAGCTTCCCTGGCGACCTCGCTACCGGAGATACGGAGATCAACGCCCATGGCACGGCCTGCGAGCGCTCGGCATGCCGATGACGAGGCCGCCCGGCTGAAGTCCAGAGGCGACGCGCTGCGGCAGGCGGCCGCGCTGCCCGGGGCCGGGCTCGGGCCCCTGCTGGAGGCGGCGCTCGCCGAGCTGGACGGGGCCGTGAAGGCGCTGGCCGGCGCAGGAGGCGGCGATCCCGGCGAGCTCGGCGGCGACGCCGCGGACGCCCCGCACGCCGAGCGGCGGCTGCTCCAGGCGGTCTTCCAGCAGGTGCCGGTGCCGCTGTTCCTGCTCGGGCTCGACGGTACCGTGCGGCGCGCCAATCCCGCCGCCGGGCGGCTCGTGGGCTCGGGCCCTGGCTACCCGACCGGCAAGCCGTTCACTGCGTTCGTCGGCCTGCCGTTCCGGGCCGCGGCGCAGTCCCAGATCGCCGCCGTCGTGCGCACCGGCGAACGCCGCTCGCTGCGCTGCACGCTGCTCACCGCCGAGGGCGCGGCCGAGTGCGAGGTCACCGCGTCCCCGGTGCCGGTGCGCGGGGATTCGGGCCAGGTGGTCGTGGCCGTGACCGAGCCGCCCGCCGGGCCGGCCGGCCCGGCGGGCCCGGCATCCGAGCCCGCGCCCGGGCAGACCGAACTGCCCGGCGATGCCGCGCTGGAGTCGGCGACACGCCGCCTCGACCTGGCGACGTCGGCCGCCAGGATCCTGCTGGGAAACGTCGACCAGGGCGAGTCGGTCACCATGCAGCGCTTCGGGCGCCTGCTGGCGCGCGAGCTCGGCGCGTGGCTCATCCTCGACGTGGAGCGGGGCCAGCGGCTGCGGCGGCAGCTTGTCGTGGGCCCGGAAGACCAGCCGTCCGAGGATCTGGCCAGGGAGGTGGCGGGGGTGGACCCCGCTCCCGGCTCGGTCCCGGCCCAGGTTCACGACTCGGGCACCTCGGTGCTCATCGCGCACGCCGAGAACCCGGGCATGCTGGGGGACAGCCCGGACGGGATGCCGCTGCTGATGCAGCTTGGCGCCACATCGGTGCTCTGCGTCCCGCTGTCGGACGGTGACCGCGGCTACGGCACCCTGACCCTGGCCAGGGTCGCCGGCCAGGGCCCGTTCGGCCTGGCCGACGCCGGGCTGGTCGAGGACCTCGGCGAGCAGCTCGCGCTCGCGATGCGGGCGGAGCGGGCGCTGCGGCAGCGGGCCGAGGTCGCCAACGCGCTGCAGGCGAGCCTGCTCCCGAGGCAGCCGCGCCAGATCCCCGGTGCCGATGTCGCCGCCGGGCACACCTCGGCCACCGCGCAGTACGCGGGCGGCGATTTCTACGACATCTATCCGGCACGCGACGGGTGGGGCATCTCCATCGGCGATGTCTGCGGTGGCCAGGACTCGGCCGCCGTGACCGCGGCGGCACGGCACGCGATCCGGGTGCTCGCGCACTGGGAATCCGACCCGGCCGGGGTGCTGCGCAGCGCCAACGAGATCATGATGGAAGAGGAGCTCGGCGGGCGTTTCGTCACGGCCAGCGTCGGCCACCTGCAGTGGCGGGACGGCAGCCTGCACGTGGTGCTGGGCAGCGCGGGCCATCCGTGGCCGGTGCTGGTGCGCCCGGACGGCCGGACTCAGGTCCTGCAGGGGGGCGGCCTCCCCCTCGGCGTCTTTCCCGACGCGGAGCCTACGGCGCAGGAACTAGACCTGGCCCCCGGCGACATGCTCTTTCTTTTTACCGACGGCCTGATGAGCGCCTTCGGCGCCGACGTCGTTCATTTCGAGGACCGCATCACCGACGAGCTGGCCGCGCTGGGCAGCGCCCCGGCCGCCCGCGCGGTGGCCAGGGTGCAGGAGGCGGTGCTGCGGTTCTGCCGTGGCCAGCTCCGCGACGACGTGACCGTGCTGGCGCTGCGCGCCGGCGAGCCCCCAGACGGCTGACCGGCCGGCACCTCGGGCTGCCGGTCAGCACCGGGCACCGGCGTCCGTTTCCACGAGGCACCCGCGGAGGTAGCCCAGGGCGGCGGCGAGCAGCCTGGACACGTGCATCTGCGAGATGCCCATCCGCTCACCGATCTCGGCCTGGCTCATGTTCCCGTAGAACCGCATCATCAGCAGCCGCTGCTGCCTGACCGGCAGATCCCCCCAGTGCTCCCACACGGACTGGATGTCAAGCGTGTGCTCAAGCTGCGGATCCTCCGCTCCCACGAGGTCGGCGAGGGATGCGTTCTCGTTGTGGTCGCCGGGCAGCGGCGAGTCCAGGGACGAGGGCTGGAACATCAGGTCGGCGCGCTCGGCGTCGATGACCTCCGCGTCGCTGACGCCGAGGTGCTGCGCCAGCTCGCCGGTCCGTGGCGCCCTGGCCAGGCGCTGCGTCAGCTCGGCCCGTGCCTGACGCATTTCCTGCCGCAGCTCCTGCACCGAGCGCTTCACGTGCACCTGCCAGCGCTTGTCGCGGAAGTGCCGCTTGATCTCGCCGCTGATGCAGGGCTGGGCATAGGCGGCGAGGTTCCTGCCCAGCGCCGGGTCGAAGTTGTTGATCGCCTTGAGCAGGCCGACGTATCCGACCTGCATCAGTTCCTCTTGGGACTCCGGGCCGTACCGGTATCGCTGGGCGCAGTAGCGCACCAGCGGTGCATACCTGGCGACCAGTTCTGCGCAGGCGGAATCGCGTGCACCGGTCCCGTGCGGCGAGGACTGGGCGAGGCGCACCAGCGCCTCATCGCTGCGCTCCGCGAGGTTGGCTGCGGGCAGCCTGACGATGGATCCGGTCATGAACATCACCTCACCATGCGGTGGTGCCCGCTGTGCGAGGCTCAAACATCAGCCGCGGCGCCAGAGCACCACCGCGATGAACGTGAAGGCCGCTGCAGCCGCGGCGGCCGCCAGCGCCGCCCGGTTGTTGCCGCTGGATGCGGGCTGGCCCGCGCGGGCCGTGGCCTGCTTCCTGAGCCGGCTGACGCGCTGTGCGGCCTGGTCCCTGGCCCCGCTCACCTTCTGCCGCGCCCTGGCCTTGACGTCCGCCTTGGCGGCAAGCGCCTCGACCGTCTCGCCGAGTTGCTGGCGGGTGCGCTCGATGTCCGCCCGCACATCCTCTACTCCTGCGCCCGCTCCTGCGCCGCCAGGAGCCGCGCGCGCAGGCTCTCCGGTGCTCATCGGTGTGCCCTCTCCTTCATCTCGCCGACATCGGCCTTGACATTGCCCAGTGCCTCCCGGGGGACGGGCGGTGCGGCCCGCTTCAGCCGGCCCTTCCCGAGCAGCGCGGCTGCCCCCGCCACCAGCAGCAACGCTACGCCGACAATGAGCGCGGCGAGCCAGGCGGCAAGGACCCCGGCGATCGCGATGATCGCGCAGGCGATGAGGCATCCCCCGCCGAACCAGGCGGCCATGCCGCCGCCGGCCAGCAGCCCGGCACCGAGCCCGGCTTGCTTGCCCTTGCGCGTCATCTCTGCCTGCGCCAGCCGCAACTCGTCCTTGACCAGGCGGGATACCTGCTCAGACAGCTCCTTCACCAGTTCGCCCGTCGGACGGTCCGCCGGCGGCGCCGGCGGCGCCGGTCGCGGTATCTGCACTTGCTGTTCCATGGGGGTTCACCGCCCAGCCGATGTCGGTTATCTTCCGGGTGGCCCTACCCGGTCAGACGGGCTCCTAACGGCCCAGGTCGTGGCGGAAGGCCGGGTTCACCCACACGCGGGTGCCCGGCTCCCGGGTCACCGTCTTCCACCCCGGCGAGCGCGGCGGCTCGCGGAATTTTACGAAGCCGCGCGGCGGGCATGGTTTCCCCGCCTTGATATCGGGCACCTGGCCTGGAAAGGTCACGAAAACCACCGCGGCGGACTCGCCGCCGCCCGGCTCGATCTCGTTCGCCGTCCCGGCATGCTCTTTCGGCGAAGGCGAGGTTGGATCATGAGCACGTTGTCCTACGACGTTTTCGTCTCCGACGGTGTCCCGCGCGTGACCGAGCTGCGGATGCCCGACGGCAGCGCCCTTGTCTCCTCTCCGGTGTCGTCCACTTTGATCTACGGCGATCGCGACGCTGTGCTGGCCGATCCGTCGTGGACCGTGGCCCAGACCGAACGGCTGTGCGACTGGATCGAGCGGTCCGGCAAGCGGCTCGCTTTCATCTACGTCACCCACGGGCACGGCGACCACTGGTTCGGCACCGCCCAGATACTCCGGCGCTTCCCCGGTGCGACCGTGTACGCCACCGAAGGCACGATCCGCAAGATGCACCAGCAGGCCGGCTCCCGCGCGGTGTCCTGGGACAACAACTTCCCCGGCCAGATCGGCGACACACCCGTGCTGGCCCAGCCGGTCCCGGCCGCGGGCATCGAGCTGGAGGGGAACCGGCTGCACGCCATCGAGGTCGGGCACACCGACACGGACGACACCACCGTCTTGCACGCGCCGTCCATCGGGCTGGTCGTCGCCGGCGATGTCGCCTACAACGGCGTGCACCTGATGCTGCTCGAGATTGGCGACACCGGCCTGGAATCCTGGCTCGACGCCCTGGATCAGGTCGCCGCGTTGCATCCCGCCGCCGTCGTTGCCGACCACAAGAACAAGGACCTGCCCGACGACCCGGTCATCCTCGGCCAGACCCGCCAGTACCTTCTCGACGCGCAGCGGCTGCTCGGCCAGCGGCCCAGGCCGCGCCAGTTCTTCGACCAGATGGTCGCCGCGTACCCGGACAGGCTCAACCAGAGCCCGCTCTGGTACAGCGCACTCGGGCTGCTCGGCTAAGGGGGCACCGGAACATGAAATCTGTCCGATTCCGCCAGCACGGTGAGCCGGCGAAGGTTCTTGCCTGGCCGGCCGGCCGTCACGGAAAGGTCCTCCTCACGCCCGGATGACGGCTCCTGTCCAGCTTCCGGGCCGCCGCTTCCGGCCAGCGTCAGGCCGGCCAGCGTCAGGCCGGGCAGGGCCGTGCCGCGCTGCCGGGCGGCTAATATCTGGCTAAAGGTTGCCGGGCCAGCTGGGCGGGGATGGCTCGCGCCTCCTCACCGGGCTCCGCGCCCGGCATCGTCCCTGACCCTGAGGTGCCAGCCGAGTCAATGCCTGAACGTCAGAACCCCTCGCGCGCCGCGACCGAGTCGGCGGTCACGCTGGCCGAAGCCCCGGGCGTGCAGGCGCAGGCCTCGGCCGCCGTCCCGCAGACCGCCGAGGACAAGCTCCGCGATCTCCAGTTCATCGCCGATGCGGAGCTTTCCCGGCTGGACGCCGAACAGCTGCTCACCGAGCTCCTCGACCGGCTCAAGGACATCATGCGCGCCGACACCGCCGCGCTGCTGCTGCTGGATGACGCGGGCACGCACCTGGTGGCGACGGCCGCGAGCGGGCTCGAGGAAGAGGTGCGCCAGGGGGTGCGGATCCCCGTCGGCCGCGGTTTCGCCGGGCGTATCGCCGCCGAGCGCCGGCCGGTGATCATCGATCACGTCGATCACACCAACGTCATCAACCCGATCCTGCTGGCCAAGGGGATCCGCTCGCTGATCGGCGCTCCCCTGCTCGCCAGCGGCTCGGTCGTCGGGGTCATGCACGTCGGATCGCTCGGCCAGCGAGAGTTCACCGACGACGACGCCAGCCTGCTCCAGCTTGCCGCCGACCGGGCCGCGGTCGCGGTGCAGATCCTCCGGTCCCGCGCTGACCGCGCGGCTGCCGCGACGCTGGCCCGCAGCCTGCTCCCGGCGAAGCTGCCGGACATTGACGGGCTGGAGGTGGCCGCGCGCTACGTTCCGCGTGACCGGGAGGTCGGCGGTGACTGGTACGACGTGTTCTTGCTGCCCTCGGGCGAGCTGTGCGTCGTCATGGGCGATGTCGCCGGCGCTGGCCTGCACGCCGCGGTGACCATGGGGCGGATGCGCAGCGCGCTGCGCGCTTACGCGCTGGAGACCCCGGACCCGGCGGAGGTCCTGCGCAGGCTGGACCGCAAGATGCAGCACTTCGAGCCCGACGCGATCGCGACCGTCATGTATGCGGTGTTCGCCAGGGATCTTGAGTATGTGCGCATTTCGTCGGCCGGGCATCTCCCGCCGGTGATCGCCGTTCCGGGCCGCGGCGCTGAACTCGCGGACATCGGCAACGACCTGCTCATCGGCATGTCGCTGGCTGCCCCACGGCACTCGGCCACGCTGCACCTGCCGCCCGGCTGCGTGCTCTGCTTCTACACCGACGGCCTGGTCGAACGGCCCGGCCAGGTCATCGATGACGGCCTGGAGGCGCTCTGCCGGACGGTCGTCGCCGGGCCGGCCGACGCCGTATGCGCCGCCGCAATGAGCCTGGTCGGGAACGCGCCGAGCACCGACGACAGCACGATCCTGGTGTTCCGCCGCGCGGCGCCCTGACGGCCGGTGGCTACGCTGCGCGGCCGGGCGCTGTCGCCTCCAGCGGGCGCCCCGGCTCTGGCGGCGGCACGGGCGGCGGGCCCGGCGGCGCCGGCTCGGGTTCGGGCCCTGGCGGCACCGGCGGCACCGGCTCGGGTGCTGGCCATGGCGGCACGGGCTCGGGTTCGGGCCCGGGGGGCGGCGCGGGCGGCGGCCCCGGCTGCGGGCCAGGGCCCGGCGGGAACGGCGGCGCCGGCTCCGGGCCGGACTCCCGCGGGAACGCCGCCGGCCCCGGCGCCGGGTTCTGGCCGGCCTCGCGCGGCTTCGTGCTCATGCCGCAAGTGCTACCCGCGATCATCCGGGTAAACGCCGCCCGGGCTGGCCCGGCTGCGCGCCGGGTTCTGCGCTGCGCCGGTGAGGCTGGCGAGCCGGTGCGCCGCACCGGCACGGGCAGGCTTGCTCCGGCGTCAGCCGGGCTGCGGTGCCCGGCCGCCGGCCTCCGGATCCGCCGGGAGCGCGTACAGGCCGGCCGCCCCCGTTCCCTGGCCGTTCCGGCGCGGCGCGGCGTTCAGCGCGGCCAGCGACGCCGCGACGGTGGGATAGACGTCGATCAGGTGGTCGACACCGGTGATGGACAGCACCCGCTGCACGCCCGGCGCGGCGACCACCAGCCGCATCTGCGTGCTGTTCGCGCTCGCCCGCTTGAAGGCCCGGACGAGGGCGTTGACGCCCGCGGAGTCACAGAATGTCGTTCCGCCCATGTCCACGACCAGCGTCGCAGCGCCACGGTTGAGGGTCAACAGCAGGTCCTCGCGGATCTGGTCCGCATTAGCAATATCGATCTCTGCGGGCAGCGTGATCACGGCTGCTGTGCCGAGCCACACCACCGGGAAAGATTCGTCGGACACGCGGCGTCACCACCACTCCAAAGCGAAGAGGGCAGGCCGCGTCTCTGGACCTATGGGCGGCTGGCCGGTTGCCACCGCAGTGAGCATTATTACTGTCCGTGGCGGTTGGCACAAGCTGAGTCGGTTGGGCCGCCGCCCGGTCACGCCGGGCGGCGCGGCACGGGCAGCGGCCAGCGGGCCGCCAAGGCGGGCAGCCGTGCCGCCATAAGCTGAACTGCGTGCTCAACGGTGATCACGGGCCTGCCGAGACCGGGCTCGCACAGGAACCCATACCCGCCATCCCCGCCTCCGCCGGAGCGCTGATCTTCGACCGCAAAGGCCGGCTGCTGATCCTCAAGCCGACCTACAAGTCCGGCTGGACGATCCCCGGCGGGGTCATGGAGGCCGACGGGGAGACCCCGTGGGAGGCCTGCCAGCGGGAGGTACGGGAGGAATGCGGCATCGAGGTGCACGCCGGCCGACTCGCGTGCGTGGACTTCCGCCGCCCGCGCCCGGGCAGCCCCGGAGGCGTCCGGTTCCTGTTCGACTGCGGCACGCTCGACGATGCCAGCCTCGGCGGGGTCGTGCTCCAGGCCAGCGAGATCTCCGAGCACCGGCTGGTCCCCATGGCCGAGGCGCTGAACCTGCTCAGAAAGCCGATCCGGCGCCGGGTGAAGGCGGCCTGCCGGGCGAAGGCCCTGGTCTACCTGGAGCAGGGCCGTCCCGTGCCAGGAGTGCCGGGCCGGGCCAGCCCGGCCTGGTAGGCGAACACGACCAGCTGCGCCCGGTCCCTGGCGCGCAGCTTGGTCATGGCCCTCGCGGCGTGGGTCTTCACGGTGGACGGGCTTACGTAGATCTTGCGGGAGATCTCGTCGTTGGACAGCCCCGAGGCGATCAGCGTGACCACCTCGCGTTCCCGCGGAGTCAGCTCCTCAACGCCCTCGAGGCGGCGCGCCTGCACGGTGCGGGAGGTGAACTCGGCGATGAGCCGCCTGGTGACGGTGGGGGAGAGCAGCGCCTCACCTGCGGCAACCACGCGCACCGCCCGGATCAGCTCCGCCGCGTCGGTGTCTTTCACGAGGAAGCCGTACGCGCCGGCCCGCAGCCCCTCGAAGACGTACTCGTCCAGCTCGAAGGTGGTCAGGATCACGACGCGCACCCCGCCGAGGCCGGGGTGCGCCGCGATCCGCCTGGTCGCCTCGATGCCGTCCAGGCGCGGCATGCGGATGTCCATCAGCAGCACATCCGGCGCCGTGCGCGCGGCAACCTGCACCGCCTGTTCCCCGTCGGCGGCCTCCCCGACCACCGCGATGTCGTCTTCGGCGTCGAGCAGCGCCGCGAACCCGGCCCGCACCAGTTCCTGGTCATCCGCCAGCGCCACCTTGATCACTAGCCGCCTCCGCGCCCGGCCGGCCCGGGTCCCGCCGTCACCGGGTCAGCCGTCCCGGGCCCGGCCGCCGCGGGCCGGGGAACCTCGCGCACCGGCAGCCACGCGCGGACCGCAAAGCCCCCGTCCGGCCGTGGCCCGGCGTCGAGCGCGCCGCCGAGCGCGGCCGCCCGCTCGGCCATCCCGGCGATGCCGTTGCCTGAGCCGTCGCCGTAGGACGGCCGCGGGCCGGCCGGGCCGGCCGGGCCGGCCGGGCCGGCCGGGCGGGACCGGCCGTCGTCGGCGATCTCGACCCGGAGCGCTCCGCCGCCGTAGCCGAGGCGTACCGTCGCCGCGGAGCCGCCAGAGTGGCGCGCGCTGTTGGTGAGCGCCTCCTGGATGATCCGGTACGCGGTCAGGTCGACGTCGGCCGGCAGCGGCACCCGCGGGCCGTCCTCCTCCACGCGGACCGCCAGCCCCGCGGCGGCCGCGTTGTCGACCAGGTCGCCGAGGCGGCCGAGCCCGGGAGCGGGCGCCCGCGGCGCCGATGCGTCCACGTCGCGGAGCACGCCGAGCACCGAGCGCAGCTCGACCAGGGCCTGCCTGCTCACCTCGTTGATCGTGACCAGGGCGGAGCGGGCACGTTCGGGCTGCCGGTCCATGAGGTGCAGCGCGGTATTGGCCTGCACGTTGATGACCGAGATGTTGTGCGCGACCACGTCGTGCAGGTCCCGCGCCATCCGCATCCGCTCCTCGCTGGCCCGCCGGCGCAGCTCTTCAGCCCGGCTCCGCTGCAGCGCGGCGGCGCGCTGTCCCCTGATCCTGATCAGCTCGGCGACGACCAGCAGGAAGATCAGGCTGGCCGCGAGCGAGAGGGCGAACGTGACCGAGGTGCGCCCGGTCTGGCCGATCTGCCACGGCGGCCACACAGACACGAGGTAACCAATGATCAGTGACCCGACCGCGGCGGCCCGCTGCCTGGCCACGACCGCGGTGAAGAACGCCGCGATCAGGCCGAACCAGACCAGGCTGGCCCCGAGCGCCGACGCCCACAGCGCCGTGACCAGGCTGATCGCCAGGACGCCGACGGGGTAACGCCGCCGGGCGAGCAGCGCGAGCCCGCCCGCGGTGAGCAGGACGTAGGCCAGCGCCTCCGGCGGAGCCTGGTGCTGCACGTGGTGGCCCCAGGAGCCGGCCCCGCGCGAGCCGCCGACCTCGGTTGCGATCACCGCCGCCGCGAGCCCGGCGTCCGCGGCCCACTGGGCCGCGGTACCGGGCCACGCCCCGCCAGGCCGGCCTCGCCGGGCGGCGGCTGGCTGCTCGGCTGGGGCCAGGTCGCGTCCGTTCATCACTGGTCATGACAGTACGCGCCCGGCCCGGGTCCGGCATCGGCCCGCGGGTGACGGTGCGGCTCGCGCGGATACCTCCGGCGGTGCACCCGGGGCGGCGCGCGCTACCGCAGCAGACGACCCGGGACGCGCTGCCTGGCCGACGACAGCCGGGGGTGCCGCCGGGCACGCTGAGGAGGCGTGCGGGCCAGCAGAAAGGAAAGCCCATGTCCGTGATCGAAGCCCATGGCCTGACCAAACGGTTCGGCCCGGTGCTCGCCGTCGACCGGCTCAGCTTCCAGGTCGAGGCGGGAGAGGTGGTCGGCTTCCTCGGCCCGAACGGCGCCGGGAAGACCACCACGCTGCGCATGCTGCTCGGCCTGGTCCGGCCGGACGCGGGCACGGCGACCATCAACGGCAGCCGCTACGCCGACCTGGCCGAGCCACTGCACCAGGTCGGGGCGGTGCTGGAGGCTGCCAGCTTCTACCCGGGCCGCACGGCGCGGAACCACCTACGGGTGCAGGCCCTCGCGGGCAACGCGGACCCGTCGCGCATCGACGACGTTCTGGAGCTCACCGGGCTCGCCGACGCCGCCGGCCGGCGGGTCGGCGGGTTCTCGCTCGGCATGCGGCAGCGGCTGGGCCTGGCCACCGCGCTGCTCACCGACCCGGAATTGCTGATCCTCGACGAGCCGGCCAACGGCCTCGACCCCGAGGGCGTGCGCTGGCTGCGCGACCTGCTGCGCGGCCTGGCGGCCGAGGGCGCCACGGTGCTGGTGTCCAGCCACATCCTCGCCGAGGTCGCCCAGACGGTCGACTCGGTGGTGATCCTGGACCGGGGGCGGCTCGTCACCCAGT
>Ga0335075_10001489_pt1 | contig 38528 bp, 34 predicted proteins | sample Lox_Sample_24_FD_206723 | JGI IMG/M metagenome (GOLD analysis project Ga0335075, IMG submission 206723) | Soil microbial communities from Loxahatchee National Wildlife Refuge, Florida, United States - Lox_Sample_2.4 | ecosystem: Environmental > Terrestrial > Soil > Wetlands | place: USA... | reverse complement strand
CAGCTCAGTGAGCTCGCGTTCCCAACGCAACAATGATCCTGACCACCCAGCCACACCCATTGCTCGCCTCCAGCTTTTGCCACAGAGAATCGAACAACCGACCGATTCGCAACTGTAGTACTAGCGTGGTGTTTCGAGCACGGGCATTAGATCGGCCGCTCCCGACGGGCGGCCCGCCCGATCAGCCTACAATGAGTCCCAATCAGGCGCTCTCGGGGGTACAGATATCAGTTGGCAAGCAGCTCGCGCGACTCGCCGAGCGATGGCCCATAGCGACGCCAGCGCTTCGATGAGGAGAAGGTCCAGCCGGGTTGCCCGGATGCCATCAGGCAAATGACAACCCGTCCCAGCCCGCCATCCAGCCCGGCACCTCCGCGGCCATCAACGGGGGAGCAACCAGGAAGCCCTGCGCCTGATGCGCCCCCATCGCGCGCATCCGACCCCACGTCGCCCGGTCCTCGACGCCCTCGGCGACCACCGTGAGCCCGCGCGCGGCTGCCGCTGCAATGGTCCCGGTGACGAACCCGCGTGCTGCCTGGCTTTTCGGCACGGCCTGCACCAGCCCCATGTCCAGCTTCAGCCCGGTGAACGGCAAATCCATCAGCTCGGCGATCAGCGGCACCGAGGGTGCAATGTCGTCGATCACCGCGCGGTATCCGGCGGCGCGCACCCTCTCGGTGGCGCGGCGCAGCCCGGCAAGGTCGGTAACCGGCTGACTCTCGGTCAGCTCGATGACGATTTGCCCGGCGTCGAGCCCGGCCGTGCGGCGCTGGGCATCCAGCCGCTCCAGCGCGGCCGGCACCAGCAACACATCGAGCGGCAGATTGACCCCGACCCGTAACCCCAGCGGCGCGAGCGCCGCCCCGGCCATGTCGGCGAACGCGGTACCGGCGACTCGATCCGTCAACTCCGCGGCAAGCCCGGCATCCTCGAGCTGCGGCACGAAAAGTCCCGGCAGCATGATGCCCAGCACCGGATGATTGAGCCGCGCCAGAGCCTCCAGCCCGACCGGCGCGCCGGTGTCCAGGCGCACGATCGGCTGGTAGCGCATCTCCAGCAGTCCAGCGGCCAGCGCTGCCCTCAGCTCGCCCCGATCCATCCCCGTTTCACCGCTCGTCGCCTGCGATCGCGCCTGATTTGCACGAGTACTGCCGCCCAGACTCCCGCAGCGATCGCAACGCTGCCATCGACCTTGATCGTTGGCCGCGTGCAGCGCGGCAATCCTTCCGATCGTGCCCGCACTCGCTTCAGGCGGCGTTGCGCAGGCCGCCCTTCACGTGGCGGGCGAAAAGATCGAACAGCAGCCGCGTCACCGGGCCCACCGCACCATCGCCCACCGGGCTTCCATCGATTCTCACGATCGGCCGTACGAAGGTCGTTGCAGCGGTGATGAACGCCTCGCGCGCATCGGCCAACTCGTCGCGGCTGAACGCCCGTTCGGCGAATTCGATCCCGTTCTCGGCCATCAATGCGATCAGTGCGTCCCGCGTGCAGCCGGGCAATATGCCGTGGTCGAGTTGGCGCGTGCGCAGCACCCCCGCCCGATCGACCAGCCAGAAACTGGTTGCCGCGCCCTCGGTGACCATGCCGTTCCGATCGACCAGGATCGCCTCCAGCGCACCCTGCTCGCGCGCAGCCTGGCGGGCCAGCACGTTTGGCGTCAGTGCTACCGTCTTGATGTCGCAGCGGGCCCAGCGCTCGTCGGGATGGGTGATCGCCGCGGCGGTCCAGGCCTCGACGTCGGCGGGATAGGGCGGGATTCGCCGGATTGTCGCCACCACCGAGGGCGGTACCTGCCCCGCGGGGAAAGCGTGGTCCCGCCGGGCCACGCCGCGGGTGATCTGCATGTACAGAAGGCCGTCGTGCAGGTGGTTGCGCCGTGCCAGCTCCAGCAACACGTGCCGCAGGGCGGCCCGGCTCATCGGCTGCGGCAGGCGCAGTTCGCGCAGCGAGCGCTCCAACCGGCCGAGGTGGCGGTCCTCGTCGATCAGGCGTCCGTCATAGAGGTGTACGACTTCATACACCCCGTCGGCGAACTGGTAGCCGCGGTCTTCGATGTTCACCGCCGCCTCGCGCTGCGGCAGGTAGCGTCCATTCACGTAAGCGATGCGGGACATAGGGGGATTCCGGCTGGCGGGATCAGCGTGCCTGGCCGCTGATAGCCGATCCGCCCTAGCCGGTCACCCCGGGATCATCGTCACCACGATGCTGCCGGCCGCAAGCAGGACGCACAGAATCGTGAGGCGCAGGGCACCATACCAGGAAGCACGCCGCTCCCTGGGCGTGATGAACCAGTGGTCGTAGTCCCACCCTTCGCCGGGTTCGCGCGTCATCATGGCCGGTCAGCCGATAATCGCCGGGGCATCGACCTTCGGCTGGCCGATAGTGACGCTGGCGACCGCCAGCAGAGCGCAGATCAATGCGACCAGCACCGGTGCGATGCGCAGCCCCGTCGCACGGTCTGCCGGGCGGCCATCGAACCGGTGGGCGTCTAGGCGGTTGCTCATGTCACTCTCCTGGTCATCGTCTGCTGGGCTCAGTCGGCAGGCGGAGAGTGGACCGGGTCGGGGACCGGCGCTGTGAGGCAGCTCACATGGGGCGGGGAAAAATCGGCGAAGCCGATTCGGCGGCGTTCGTTGACCAACGGGGCGAGCGGGACGACCCGACGCTACCCGGCTTTAGAGCTTGTTTCGCCACCTCGCGCCGTGACACGGTTGGATGCGCAAGGACCCCAGTTCCCGCGGGCACGATCTCGTATCGTAATGCGATCGGTGTTCACAATGGAGGGACCGATGCACCAAACCGCCCCGGATGCCGGCCGGCTGTTTCTTCGAGTGCTATTGGCGATCGGCGAGCGCCGCGACATGATCGATGATGAAACTACCGCCGCGCTCGCTCGTGCTCGCCTCGCTGGGGCGATGTATTCCGAGGAACAGGTGCTGGCCGAGTGGGCTCAGGCCATGGTGTGCACGGACTCGGGCATGATATCGTACATGATTCGTTGCTCGCCGGGCTGGCGGAACGGATACTTGTCCTTGCCGAGATACTTCTTGGCTAGCGAGTCGATATGGGCATCGGCGCCATTCTCGGTGGCGCGCGTTACTGTTCCACGCACCTGGATGTAGCGATAGGCGTTGTCCGGGTCCATGATCGCCAGCGCCACGTGCGAGCCCTGCTTCATGTTGCGTGCCTTGACACGCCCCTTCGCGGTATTCACCCGGATGTGCCCGTTCGCGTAGTCAAACCAAACCGGCGTGACCTGGGGTGAGCCATCCGGCATTGTCGTCGCGAGGTTCGCGAAAGCTTTCTTCTGCTCCAGGATGTCGCGGAATGCATCGGGTATGGTGGCGGCCATAGGTCTGGGCTCCTTGATCCGTATGGGGATGGCAGCCGTCTTAGCATCCCTGCCGGGCACCGCGAACACACGCCGCCGCGAGGATGCCGACGTGCGGCCGGTTGCAGCGCCGGCGCCGCCGCCCGATGATTGCGACAAAGCGACAGGAGGCGGGGAGCATGCGGCTCAAGGACAAAGTCGCGATCATCACCGGCGGGGCGCACGGAATGGGCGAGGCCGAAGCCAGGCTGTTCGCCGGCGAAGGTGCCAAGGTGGTCATCGCCGATGTGCTGGAGCGGGAAGGGGAGGCGATCGCCGCCGAGTTGTGTGCCACTCAGCATAAGGCGCTGTTCGTCCACACCGACGTAACCTCCGAGCGCGACTGGCAGCACCTGATCGACGAGACGATCGCCGCCTACGGCCGGCTGGACATCCTGGTGAACAACGCCGGCATCAGCGGCAGTTCGGTGGGCGATCCGGACGGACTGGACGGCTGGCACCGGCTGATGGAGGTGAATGCGACCAGCGTGTTCCTCGGCACCAAGCTCGCGGCGGAGGAAATGGCTAAGACCGGCGGCGGCTCGATCGTCAACATTTCCTCGATTATGGGGATCGTCGGCGGCGACGAGAGCCATCCGGGCTACTGCGCCTCGAAAGCCGCGGTGCGCAACTACACGAAGGCCGCAGCGGTTCGCTGCGGGGCGCAGAACGTGCGCGTGAATTCAGTGCATCCCGGCTACATGCCGCCGATGCTGAACGCGACCAACGCCGGCGGGCGAGCCGCCAAGATCGAGCAGACGCCGCTGCGCCGCCTGGGCGAGCCAATCGAAGTGGCATATGGCGTGCTGTTCCTCGCCTCTGACGAAGCGAGCTTCGTCACCGGTGCCGAGCTGACGATCGACGGCGGCTTTATCGCGAAATAGCCGGAGCGGAGAGCACGAATGAAACTGTTCGACCTGAAGGGCCGCGTGGCGGTCGTCACCGGAGGCAATGGCGGCATCGGGCTCGGCATGGCCCAGGGACTGGCATCGTGCGGCGCCGATGTCCTGCTGGCCGGGCGCAACGCAGCCAAGGCCGAATCGGCACTTGCGTCATTGGCGACGCATGGCGGGCGGGCGGCATTCATCGCCACCGACGTGACGCACAAGCAGGCCTGCCTCGATCTGGTTGCCGAGACCGTGCGGCGGTTCGGCCGGTTGGATATTCTGATCAACAACGCCGGCACGTCAGTGCGCAAGATGCCACAGGACTATACCGAGGAAGAATGGCACCACGTGCTGGACACCAATCTGACCAGCGCGTTCCTGTGCTCGCAAGCGGCATATCCGGCGATGAAGCAGGCGGGCCGCGGCAAGATGATCAATATCGGCTCGATGATGTCGCTGTTCGGTGCGCCCTATGCAACGCCGTACGCCGCGAGCAAGGGCGGCATCGTGCAGATGACCCGCGCGCTGGCTACTGCGTGGGCGAAGGACGGCATCCAGGTCAACGCCGTGCTGCCCGGCTGGATCGACACCGATCTGACGCGCAATGCCCGTCGGCAGGTGGACGGACTGCACGAAAGAGTGGAGGCGCGCACGCCGGCCGGCCGCTGGGGCGTGCCGGCCGACATGGCAGGCGTCGCCGCGTTCCTGGCCAGCGAGGCGTCGGATTTCGTGACCGGCGCCGCGATCCCGGTCGACGGGGGGTTCTCCATCACAACGTAAGCGGAGAGCGGCAACCCCGCAGCGTGGCTACTTCAGCACTGCTTCCGTCTTCCGTTCTATCAGTGCGAAATCGATCTCTGCCCCCAGTCCCGGCCCTGTCGGCGCGTGCAACAGCCCGTCGCGATCGATCTCCAGCTCCTTCGCCATGCCGTATTTGTGCGCGCCATGCGGCAACAGCACTTCAAACATCGTGGTATTCCGCAAGCTCATGCACAGATGCAGGTTCGCCAAATTGTTCAGTGAGTTCCCGCTGTGGTGCACCTCGTATTTAATGCCGAACGCCTCCGCCAGGTGTGCGGTCTTCAGCATCGGGGTTAGCCCGCCCTTGTTGGGGATATCGCCGCGCAGGTAATCGGTGGCGCGTTCGGTCAGCCAGATCGGATAAGTGTCAAGCCCCCCGGCGGGAAACTCGGTTGCCATGATCGGGATGTCGAGCTTGTCGCGCAGCTTCACATAGTTGTAGATGTCCTCATCGGTCATCGGGTCCTCGTACCAGTAGAAGCCCATCTCCTCGATCGCGCGCCCGACCCGCAACGCATCCACGTAGTTGTAGCTCCAGGTCGGATCGAGCATCAGCCGGTACTGATCGCCCACCGCCTTCCGCACCGCCTCGCAGACCTTGATATCCTGCTCCGGATCCCGCGGCGGATGGATCTTATAGCCAGGCCAGCCCTCGGCCTTGAAGCTCTGCGCCTGATCGACGTAAGCAGCGATGTCCGGCAGCATCTGCGAGCTTGCATAAGCAACGATCGAGTTCCGATAAGTCCCCATCAGTGCGTGCACCGGCAGGCCGGCGATTTTTCCGGCCAGGTCCCACAGCGCGGTATCGACCGCGCCCACGGTGCGATAGCTCACAGTGCGGGTCAGCAGCCGCATCGACTGGTGCAGGCGTTCGCGCTCCAGCGGGTTCCGGCCGAGCAGCAGCGGTTTCAGCGAGCGGATAAGCTGCGGCCCATCCATCGAGGCCGGATTGCTGGCCGAGCCCAGGAACGCGTGCCCCTCCAGCCCCTGATCTGTGTGGATGCGCAGCAACCCGAGGTTCGATGTGCTGGAGGCGAGCAAACCTTGATGGTACACCGTGGCCGGAATGCCGTCCCAGGTGAAGATCGTCAGCGTGACGTCGTCGATTTTCATGTCCGTTACACCGTCTCATGCGTGCCGTCGCAGCACGGCTTGCCGCCGCTGCGCTTGCAGCCGCAGAACCACACATCTTCCGCCGTTTCCGCTTTGAATTCGATCGGGTTGAACCCGCTGCCCTTGTGCGAGCCGTCGCAGAACGGCTGGCTGTTGCTGCGCCCGCATGCGCACCACCAATAGGACTTTCCCGCTTCGACCCCGACCATGTACGGCCCCTTCTGGGCGATCAGCGGCAGCGATTCCGACATCACATTCTCTCCCTTCCATAATCGCGCCGGGCGGCAGCAGGTGTAACGTATCCGTCCGCCAGGTCGTCGGAAAGCCGGTCCGGTTCGCGCGTCGCCGGCGGGCCGTAGCCGCCAGAGCCGGGCGCTTGCAACACCACGCGCGATCCGGCCGGCGCGATGAACCCACCCTTGCTGGTCAGGCGGCGCGCGTTGCCATGCGGCGGTACCAGCGCGATCCGCGCGGGTGCGCCGGGCAGGCCCCCGGCCAGACCGAAGGGCGGAGTCACCGTGCGTTCGCAGCAGACCGCGGCATGGGCATCGTGGCCGAGCACCAACCACGTGCGGCGCACACCAAGCCCGCCACGATACTGCCCTGGCCCGCCGCTGTCGGGAACCAGCGCATATTCCTCGACGCGCAGCGGGAAGCTCATTTCCAGAATCTCGATCGGCGTGTTCATCATGTTGCTGACGGTTGCCGCAACCGCGTTGATGCCGTCCTTCACCGGCCTGGCGCCAAATCCGCCCTTGATCGACTCATAGCTGACATACCGCTCCTGGCTGCGTGGATCGACGCCGCCGAACGTCACCACCGCCGAGGTCCCCTGCGACCCCGCCATGACCGTTCGGGGCGTGATCCGGAACATCGCCGCCATTACCATGTCGGCAATGCGGTGAGACATCTCGTGATTGGCGTACACGACGGGGGAGGGGTGCTGCGCATTCACCACCGACCCTGGCGGCGCCGTCACTGTAACCGGGCGCCAGCAACCGGAATTGGGTGGGATCAGGCTGTTCGGATCGGCGATCATTTTCAGTGCGCAGAAGACGCCCGACGCGGTGACCGTCAGCGGAGCGTTCATCGGTCCCGCCACGGCAGGATCGGAGCCGGCAAAGTCAGCGGTGATTGCTTCGCCCTGTTTGGTGATGCGCAGGCGGACGGTGAAGGTGGCGTCCTCGGTTTCGCCGGGCGCCAGCACGCCGTCGCCGTCGAATACATCTTCGAAGACGGCTTCCCCGTCCGGCAGCGCGCGCAATGCGACGCGCATCATCGTCTCGGAATAATCCAGCACCTCCTGCATGATCGCCAGCAGCATATCGGCGCCATATTTGGCGGCTAGCGCTGACAGCCGCGCCGCGGCACGCCGGCACGCCGCCACCTGCGCGCGCAGATCGCCGAGCCGTTCGTTCGGCGTGCGGACATTGGCGAAGATGACCGCCTCCAGGTTCGGGTCGGGCCGGAAGTCGCGGTAGAGCCGAACCGGCGGCAAGCGTAGACCCTCGCCGTAGATCTCGGTGACCGCGCCATAGCTGCCCGGCGTGGCGCTGCCGATATCGGGCCAGTGCGCGCGCACGCAGCCATAGCCGAGCAAGCGGCCGTCGTGGAAAGCGGGCGCGACCACGTTGACGTCCGGCAGATGTGAGCCCCCGTGATACGGGTCGTTGTGAATGAATACATCACCCGGGGCCGGCTCGGGGAATGCCCGCACGACGGCGCGCACCGCGTCCGGCATCGAGCCGAGATGGATCGGCAGGTCGGGCCCCTGCGCGACCATGTCACCACGAGCATCGAAGATGCCGCAGGAATAGTCGCCCGCCACTTTGAGCAGCGGCGAATAGGCCGCCTTGGCGAGGACGATCTTCATCTCCTCGGCGGCAGCGATCAGCGCGTTCTTCACCACTTCGAAGCGGGCGGGATCGGTCTTCAGCCGCGGCATTGTGCGCTCCGTCAGGCCACGCGAGGACACAACAAGGCCGACAGACGCAACGGGGTCAAGCGGGCGGCCGAGACTCTCACCCGATTCGCTTCGCAAACGACCTCTCCGAAGTGGTCAATGCATTCGTCGTGCAAACGACCGCTCTGTCTTGCCGCCGGTCGCCGATTGGGCCACTTGCCACATCCTGGCAGGGCAATGAGGAACGAATGGGCGATGTCGATGTGGTCGTGATAGGCGCTGGGGCGGCTGGGCTTGGTGCTGCCTCGACCCTGCGCCGGGCCGGACGATCCGTCCTCGTGCTGGAGGCGTCCGGCCGCGCCGGTGGGCGTGCCTGGACCGCTCGCCCCCCGGAGCTCGGGGGCGTGTGGTTTGATATGGGCGCCGTCTGGCTGCACGCCGCCGAGCGGAATCCGCTGGTGCCGATCGCCCAAGCCCTCGGCCATCGGCTCCTGCGCAGCGACGAGCTGCGGCAGGAGCGGACCTTCATCGGCTCGCGATTAGCAACGGACGCTGAACTGGAGGACTACCACGCCGAGTGGCCGCGCTTCGAGCGCGCCGCGGCGGAACTGCTGCGTCCGGGCCTGCCGGATCCACCACTCTCCGCTGTTGCGCGGAGTCTCCCCGACGATCCCTGGGCGGCAACCATCGAGGCGTGGGAAGGCCCGGTGATCTGCGCAGTTGATCCTGACCAATTCAGCCTGGCGGACTGGCAGGCCAATGTGCTCAGCGGCAGTAATCTGGTGCCGGAAGGCGGCATTGGCGCCTTCGTTGCCGGGCTCGCCGACGGGCTCGATGTCCGCTTCAACACATCGGCACGGCGGGTGCGCTGGGGCGGTCCGGTTGCGGTTGAAACCGATCATGGGACAGTCCACGCCCGATCCTGCATCGTCACCGTCTCGACGGGCGTGTTGGCAGCCGGCGGGATCGCGTTCGACCCAGCCCTGCCGCCGACAGTGCAGGACTGCCTGCACGGGTTGCCGATGGGGTTGGCGATGAAAGTCGCGCTGCGGGCCACTGGACCGGATCGGTTGGACCTGCCTCTGCACTGCTCGGTTGATCATCGGGTGGAGCACAGCGGCGAGCCGCTGATGCCGTTTCAGTGCTGGCCCTACCAGCGCGATTATGTACAAGGCTGGATCGGCGGATCCACGGCCTGGGAGCTGGCGCGCGCCGGCGATGGCGCCGCGATCGATTTCGCACTCAGCGAGTTGCGCCGGATCTTCGGCGGTCGGGTCGATCGCCTGTTCGCCGGCGGCAGCCATCTGGTGACGCATTGGGATGCCGATCCCTTCGTGCGCGGCGCCTACGCCTATGCCCTACCGGGCTATGCCGGTGCGCGCGCGCAACTTGCCGAGCCACTTGCTGACGGCCGGCTGATCTTCGCCGGCGAAGCCTGCAATACGCCATTCGGCGGCACCGTCGGCGGCGCATGGCTCAGCGGCGTGGCCGCCGCGGAAAGGGCCGCCTGATGCCCAATCTGCTGTTCTGGCGACGCCGGCCGCGCATCAATGTGGTCGAATTGCACGGCCTGATCGCGCCCCGCCCGGGATTGCTGAACCTGAGCGGCGCCGGCCCACTGATCGAGCGTGCCTTCGATACGGCGCGCGGCCGTCCGGTCATTCTGCACATCGACAGCCCTGGCGGCTCTCCAGTGCAGTCGGACCTGATCGCCACCTTGGTACGGCGCCGCGCCGAGAAGGCAAAGGTCGAGGTCCATGCGGTGATCGGTGATGTCGGCGCATCCGGCGGGTACTGGATCGCCTGTGCCGCCGACCACATCCACGCCAACCCGATGAGCATCGTGGGCTCGATCGGCGTGCGCGGCGGCGGGTTCGGCTTCAACGACCTGCTGGACCGCATCGGTGTCGAACGCCGCCTCTACACCGCCGGCGAGAACAAGGCACGGCTGGATCCGTTCCTGCCGGAACGACCGGAAGACGTCGCGTTCACCCGCGGGTTGCTGGAGGAACTGCACGAGCGGTTCAAATCCTGGGTGCGAACTCGCCGGGATGGACGGTTGAGCAGCGACGAGAGCGCGTTGTTCGACGGCAGCTTCATGTTGGGCGAACGCGCGCTGCGAATGGGATTGATCGATGGATTTGCCGATGTCGATGGACTGGTCCACGAACTGGGCGGCGAAAAGGCGCGGCCGCAGATATTGCAGGCGCGACGTCGCGGGCTGCTGCGCATGCTGCCGCGGATGATGATCGAGTCGGCGCTTGATGCGATAGAAGAGCGAGACATGCGGCCGCGGCTGCTCGCATAGGAACTGTCGGAAACCGGCTCACATAAGCCGCGTATCACCACGACCGCAATCGTTGATCCAGCGCGTCGCGCAAGCCATCGCCCAACAGATTGAACGCAAGCACCGTGATAAAAATCGCGAGTCCCGGAAACACCATGATGTGGTCCGCCACACCCAGGTAGCCGCGACCGTCCGCAAGCATCGCGCCCCACTCGGGACTCGGCGGCTGCGCCCCGAGGCCGATGAAGCTCAGCGCCGCGGCCGTCAGGATTGAGGTGCCAACGCGCAGGCTCAGATAGACGATCACGCCGGGCAGCGTGCCCGGCAGGATATGCCGCACCAGCAAGGGAAACGTGCGCACACCGATGCTGCGCGACGCTTGCACATACACGGTGCGTTTCAGCGCGAGCGTGGAGCCGCGCACCAGCCGCGCGAACACCGGCGTCGAGAACACCGCGATGGCATAAACCACATTCGTGATGCCCGGCCCCAGCAGCGCCACCACCCCGATCGCAAGCAGAATGCCGGGGAACGCGAGCAGCACATCCATCACCCGCATGATCACGCTATCGACGTAACCGCCGAAGTATCCGCTGATCAGACCAAGCACCACGCCCGCAAGGCCGCCAAGCGCTACCGAAATGAAACCGACGCTCAGCGAGATGCGCCCACCCCAGATGATACGGCTCAGAATGTCGCGGCCGAACGCGTCGGTGCCGAACGGGTGCGCCCAGGACGGGCCGGCGAGCACATTGTTATAGTCCGGCGCAGCCGGACCATAAGGTGCGATCAGCGGAGCGGCGATCGCGGCCAGAATGAGAAGCAGCAACACGACGCCCGCCGCAACGGCAATATGTTGGCGGCGAAAGCGCCGCCAGAACTCGGCCGCCGGCGAGCGCAGCGAGACCGTGCCGGCAGCGGAACCGCTCATCGCAGCCGGATCTCCGGATTGACCACCGCGTACAGCAGATCGACGACCAGATTGATCATGACAAATTCGAACGAGAACAGCAGAATCTCGGCCTGGATCACCGGATAGTCACGGTAGCTGACGCTGTCCACCAACAACCGCCCCAGTCCCGGCCAGGCGAACACCGTCTCCACGACGATCGCGCCGCCCAGCAGAAAGCCGAACTGCAGTCCGGCGAGCGTGATCACCGGGATCAGCGCGTTGCGCAGCGTGTGCTTCCATACCACCACGTGCTCACGCAGGCCCTTGGCGCGCGCCGTGCGCACGTAGTCCTCGGCTGTGACCTCGACGAAGGCCGAGCGGGTGAATCGCGCCATCACCGCCGCAACCGCGACACCCAGCGTGAACGAGGGCATGATCAGGCTTCTCCAGCCGCTGTAGCCGCCGGTCGGCAGCCAGCCGAGGCGCACCGAAAACAGGTCGATCAGCAGCAGCCCGAGCCAGAAGTTGGGAAACGACAGCCCGGAAATCGCCAGCACCATCGACCCCTGGTCCTGCCAGCGTCCGCGCTTCACCCCGGAGAGCACGCCTAGCGCAACGCCGACCACCAACGACCATGCCATGGAGACAACAGTCAGCCAGAATGTCGGCATGAACCGCTGCCCGATCAGCTCAGCGACCGTCTGTTGCGTCTTGATCGACCGGCCGAGATTCAGGTGCGCCAGATCGTAAAGATAGTGCAGGTATTGCACGATCAGCGGCTTGTCGAGGCCCATCGCCTGACGCACCGCCTCCACGTCCGCCGGCGTCGCGTCCGGTCCGGCGACCAGCCGTGCGGGATCGCCGGGCAACAGGTGCACGAACAGGAACGAAAACGCGCTGACGGCCAGCAGGACCGGTATGGTACCGACCAGCCGCCGCGCCAGATAGTCGAGCACGAAATCAGTTCAGCGTTGCGTCCGGATCCAGGTCGAACTGCGCGTCCGGCCGCACATAGGCCCCCGTCAAGCCCTTTGCGTAGGCCGCAAGGTTATGCGGTACCGCGAGGAAGATCCACGGCGCATCCTTCCACACCTGCGCCTGCACCGTCGCATAGGCGGCGGCTCGCTTGGCCGGATCGGTGGTCGCCAGGCCGTCCTGAATCCCTTTGTCCGCGATCGGATTGCTGTACCACGCGAGGTTGGACAGCACCGGCGGGAACGCGCTGGTAGCCAGAAGCGGCCGCAGCGCCCAATCGGCATCGCCGGTCGATGACGACCAGCCACCATACAGCATGGTGATCGTCGCATCCGACGGCTTCTGCACGTTGAACTCTTTCGCGGTCAGCACGCCGGCCTCCAGTTCTTCCACCTTCAGCCGGATGCCGACGGCGCCAAGCTGCTGCTGAATGAACTCCATCCCCCGCACCGGCAACGTGCTGTTGACGCCGGTGAGCGTATCGTCGAAGCCGCTCGGATAGCCCGCCTCGGCAAGCAGTTGCTTGGCTTTCTCCGGGTCGTATGAGTAGTTGCCCTGCTTCTTGTAAAAATCCATCAGAGCGGGCTCGGGACTGTCCATCGGGTCCGCGTAGCCGTTATAGACCACCTTGATGAACGCCTGCTTGTCCACGGCATAATTGAGTGCCTGACGCACCCGCACGTCGGTGAACGGCTTGCGCATGTTGTTCAACGCAACGTACACGGCAAAGATCGACGGCTTGTCGAACACCACGATCCGCGGGTCGTGGGCGATCGTCGGCACCAGTTGGGGCGGCACCGGATAGATGAACTGCGCCTCGCCAGCCATCAACATGGCCATGCGCGAGCCGTCTTCCGGAATGGCGCGATAGGTGATGGTATCGATCTTCGGCGCGCCCGCCCAGTAATTCGGATTCTTCTTCATCACCAGCGTATCGGCGGACCAGGACACCAGCTCATATCGTCCGGTGCCCGCGGGGTGGCGTGCCACGTCCTTGCCGTACTGCTGCACCGATTTCGGACTGACGATCTGCGCACCGGGATGAGCGATGTCGTTGACGAAGGCGCCGAACGGATATTTCAGCACCACCCGCACCGTATAGTCGTCCACCACGTCGGTGTGCGCCACCATGGAAAACAGGCTCTGCCGCTTCAGGTGGTTGGCCGGATTGCCGGCGCGATCGAAGCTGAATTTCACGGCTTGCGCATTGAATGGCGTGCCGTCCTGGAACATGACGCCCTTGCGCAGATGGAAGGTGAACTCGGTTGCGTCCTCGTTCGCCTCGTAGCTGGTGGCCAGGTCGGGCACCAGCTTCATGTCGTGGTCGAGCCGATACAGCCCATCGAACATCAGCCGCGTCGCCGACTGCGAAATATTGTCGTTGAGGTCGGCGGGATCGAGGCCGAGAACATCCGCGGTCAGCGCAACCACGAGATCGTTGGCATACGCCCTCACAGGCTGCCCGAGCACGACAGCAGCAGCCAGCAACAGGCTTGCGAACGCGCGAAACATCTCGCCGCTCCTCCCCGTTCAATAAAGCCCGCGGATGCGGTGGCGAGCCACGAAATGATCCTCTCCCACACGCACCAGGGGCGCGACGGTAGGCGGGTCGTCGGGGCGTCGCAAGGGACTCGGAACCTCGCTGTCATCAAGCTCCAGCGAATGCCCGCGCCGGCGCGGATCCGGCACCGGAACGGCGGCAAGCAGGCGGCGTGTGTAGGGATGTTGCGGATCGTTCAGCACCGCCTGCCGCGGTCCCATCTCGACGATCTGGCCGAGATACATCACGGCGATTCGGTGCGCGACGCGTTCCACCACCGCCATGTCGTGCGAGATGAACAGGTAGGCGACGCCCAGCCGCGCCTGCAGCGCCATCAGCAGGTTCACGACCTGCGCACGAATCGAAACATCCAGTGCGGCCACCGCTTCATCGGCGATGATGATCTTCGGATCGCTCGCCAGGGCACGCGCAATGCAGACGCGTTGGCGCTGTCCGCCCGAAAGTTCATGTGGATAACGCCACATCATCTCCGCCGGCAGCCCCACCTGTTGCAGCAGCGCACGCACGCGTTCCTCCACTGCCGCGCCACGCAGCAGCCCGTGCGTGCGGATTGGCTCGGCGATCGAAAAGCCGACGGTCAGCCGCGGATCAAGCGAGGCGAACGGATCCTGGAACACGTACTGCACCGCGCGCCGCAGCAGCGGCTCGGTGTCCTTGTCCAGCCGCGTGATGTCGCGCCCGTCCAGCCGGATGCTCCCGGCATCGGGCACTTCCAGGCGAATGATGCTGCGGCCGGTCGTCGTTTTGCCGCAGCCGGATTCGCCGACAAGCCCAAGCGTCTCGCCGGGGCGCAGATCGAAGGTGACCTGCTCCACAGCATGCACCCGACCGACGAGGCGGCCGAACACGCCGCGCCGGATCTCGAAGCGGGTGACGAGGTTGCGCACCTCGAGTACCGGATCGCCATGCACCGTGTCCTGTGGTGCCGGCGGTGGCCCGCCCGGTTCGGGAAACGGAACCGGCAGCCGCTCGCCGGCGAGATTGCCGAGCGTCGGCACCGCCGCCAGCAGCGCCCGCGTATAGGGGTGCGCCGGTGCGTCGAAAATCCGCACCGCCGTCCCTTCCTCGACCTTTTCGCCCTCGCGCATGACCACCACGCGGTCCGCCACCTCGGCGACCACGCCCATGTCGTGGGTAATAAAGATCAGCCCCATGCCCAGCTCGCGCTGCAGCGACGCGATCAGGCGAAGCACCTGCGCCTGCACCGTCACGTCGAGCGCGGTGGTGGGCTCGTCGGCGATCAGCAATCGCGGCCGGCAGGCCAGCGCGATGGCAATCATCACGCGCTGGCGCATCCCCCCGGAAAGCTGGAACGGGTAGCGGTCAAGCTGCCGTTCCGCTTCCGGAATCCGCACCCAATCCAACAGCCGTTTCGCCTCGGCGAGCGCAGCGCCGCGTCTGGCGCCCTGGTGCAGCATCACGGCTTCGGCAATCTGGTCGCCGATGCGCAGCACCGGATTGAGCGAGGTCATCGGCTCCTGGAACACCATCGCCAGCTCTGGGCCGCGCAGGCGGCGCATCGTTTCCTGCGGCTCGCGCGCCAGGTCAAGCTGACGCCCGTCACGCCCCATGAAGCCGACGCGGCCGGCGACGATGCGACCGCCGGAGTAATCCAGCAGCCGAGTGATGGCGAGCGCAGTGACCGACTTCCCGGAGCCGGACTCGCCAACGATCGCGACTGTCTCGTGCGCGCCGACGCTGAGATCGAGGCCGCGCACCACGACGCTCGGCCCCGCATCGGTATCGAATGCGACGCTGAGGCCCTTGACGTCGAGAAGGGGCTGCGTGTTGGACAGCGTCGTCGTCGTTATGCGTTCACACCCGCGTCATGGCCGGCCATGACGACGTGGCGCCGGCCATGGCGACTTTCGCCCGCTGGTATAATTTGACACCACGTTCCGACTCAGCCGTGCCGGTCGGGCCGTACGTTACCGGCGATCTCCTGCACCAGCTTGCGGGTCACCGCCTCGGTGAAGCTCTCATAGCTGTGCACCTCAAGCACGAAGCTTGTTTCGCCCGCCGTGACGCTGTGCCGATAGTAGTTGCCGAGTCCGCCCGGCGGATGCGTGTGCCGCTGCAACCAGGGGATGTCGCTCTCGTTGGCGATGGCAAGTCCGTTGATGACAATTCCCTGCTTGGCCGCCTGGTCACGTGCATCCTCAACTGGCCGGCCGGAGTTGTTGGTCCCGTCCCCGGCGACGTCGATCACCCGGCGCGTCGCTTGCAGCCCGCTGTTGGCAAGGTCTTGCATCGCCAGCGTGACGCCCTCGCCGATCGCCGTATGACCCCAGGAGGAGCGCGGCGCGTCTTGCAGCTTCTGCGCGAAGGCGCGGGCCGATTCGGCGTCATGGATCACGGTCCAGTTCACCACGGTATCCACTTGGCCCTCGCCGGCGAACTCGACGAGCGCGACACCGATGGCACCGATCGGGCCGCCCTGGATCGCGGAAATAACACCTGGATTGGTGAAGGCGTCGTAGTAGCCCTGCTTCTCCAGCTTGTATTCGTCGTCATTGATGCTGCCCGACACGTCATCGACCAGCACCAGCGCGACATCAACCGCCTGGGCCGCATGCGCGAGCCGCGCGGCGAATAGAAGGAAAGCAGCAAGAAGGAGGAACCGTTTCATCTCGGCCTCTCTTTTTCGAAGCGACCGTCAGGGTGGAGTGGAAATCGGCCGATGTCCACTTCTTCCGCTCTCGGGAGAAAGGTACCGCGGCGGTAGGACCCCCGCCCCTCTCCCGCAGGGCGGGAGAGGTGTTCGTTATGATGTTCCTACGCAGCGGTCCCCAACAGGTCGTCGGCGGCTGCGCGCGCGGCCTCGGTGATCGTCTCGCCGGCCAGCATGCGGGCGATCTCCTCGCGGCGCGCTCCGGCATCGAGACGCCCGACCAGCGTCGATGCCCGCCCACGTCCGGCAGCCTTGGCAACAAGAAGATGCGCCCCGCCTCGGGCCGCGACCTGCGGACTGTGCGTCACCACCAGGACTTGCAGCCGCGCAGCCACCCGAGCCAGCCGGTCGCCGACTGCGGCCGCGGTGGCCCCGCCGATGCCGGAATCGACCTCGTCGAAGACCAGGGTAGGTACCGGCGAACCGGCGGCCAGCACCACTTTCAGCGCCAGCATCAGCCGGGACAACTCGCCGCCCGACGCCACACGGGCCAGCGGAGCGAGTTCCTGTCCCGGATTCGGTGCGATCAGGAAACGCACTGCGTCGGTGCCACCGCTGCCCCAGTCAGATTCGGGCAGCGGTGCGATCTCCGCCGCGAACCGCGCTTTCTCCAGTCTCAGGGGCGGCAGCTCCTTCGCCACCGCCCGCTCCAGCCGCGCCGCGGCAACCCGCCGAGCGGCCGACAGCTCGGCGGCGGCGCCGACATAGGCTTGGCGCGCGCGGCCAACGGCCTGCTCCAGCCGTCCGACTTCGTCGGCGCCGTTCTCCAGCGCCGCCAGCCGGGCGCGGAGTGCATCGTGCAATGCCGGCAGCTCGGCCACGGCGACCTGGTGTTTGCGGGCCGCCGCCCGCAGCGCGAACAGCCGCTCCTCGGCCTGCTCCAGCCGGCGAGGGTCGGCCTCGGCGTCGGCCGCCAGCCGGGTCAGCAGCGTCTCGGCGTCGGCCAATGCCTCCTCGGCGCGCTCTAGAGCTGCGAGCGCCGCAGCCGCCGGGTTGGCGGCATCGGCTTGAGAGGGCGGGACAAGCCGCTGAAGGGCGCGGCAAGCAGCCCGTAATGCCGCCACCGGAGCCGGACTGCGTCGATCGCGCGGACTGAGCTCGGACAGCGCCGCCGCAACGGCCTCGGCGCGTCGCTCGCCCAGTTGCAGGCGTTGGCGTTCCGCCGCCAGCTCTTCCTCCTCGCCGGTACGTGGCGCCAGGGCGGCGAGCTCTGTCACCGCATGGCGCAGCCACTCCTCATCGCGCTCGGCGGCAGCGAAGGCGCCTCTGGCCGCGGCGAGCGCGGCCAGCTCGTCACGCCAGCGGCGCCAGGCGTCCGCCGTCGCCGCCCGCAGGTCCGCCGGAACGGCGAACGCGTCCAACAGCCCCGCATGGCTCGACGGATCGGCCAGGCCCAACTGCTCGTGCTGGCCCTGGACCTCGACCAGCAGCGCGCCGGCCCGCCGCAGCAGCGCCACCCCGACCGGCTGGTCGTTGACGAAGGCCCGCGACCGGCCGTCGCGGCCCAGTACGCGGCGCAGCACCATCTCGTCCTCGGCCTCGATGCCCTGCTCGGCCAGCAGGGCGGTCACCGGATGACGCTCGGGTGGTGCGAAGCAGGCGGTGACGCTCGCCTGTTCCGCACCGCTGCGCACCAGCGCGGCATCCGCGCGCATCCCCAGCGCGAGGCCGAGGCTGTCGAGCAGGATCGACTTGCCCGCCCCCGTCTCTCCGGTCAGCACGGTCAGCCCCGAGCCAAAGCTCAAGTCGAGCCGCTCGATCAGCACCACGTCGCGGATCGAGAGAGCGGTGAGCATCCGCCTGCTGGCTTAGAAGACGTAGTTCCAGGCCCGCGCGAGGATGCCGTGCCCCGTCCCGGTCGGCGGCGGCAGACCCTGGATCAGGCCGACATTGTACAGATCAGCGTAGGTGTCGGCGTACCAGGAGCTGCCCGGATAGTTGTAGCCCAGCACGGCGGCCGTCCGCAGCGCCGGTTCGCGCATGCCCAGCCGCAGGTAGATTTCCACCATCCGGTGCAGCGCCTCGGGCACATGGTTGGTGGTCTGGAAGTCGGCAACGACCCGCTGGAACCGGCCAAGTGCCGCTTCATACAGGTGCTGGTTTTCGTACCAGAGTCCGATCGACATCTCGTGGCCGGCGAGGTGGTCGCGGCAGAGATCGACCTTCAGCCGCGCGTCCTGGGCATAGGCGGTGGTGGGATAGCGGTCCACCACCTGCTGGAGCGCCGTCATGGCCCGCACCGTGTCGGCCTGGTCGCGCTGCACGTCGGCGATCTGCTCGTAATAGCAAAGTGCGCGCAGGTAATAGGCATACGCCGTATCGGTGCCGTTCGGGTGGAGTTGGATATAGCGGTCGATCGTGCCGATCGCCTGCGTGTAGTGGTTCTGCAGGTATTGCGCGTAGCCCTGCATCAACTCGGCGCGCGACGCCCAGGCCGAGAACGGGTAATTCTGTTCGACCGAGTCGAACTGGTCCTCGGCGGTGGTGTACCGGTTGGCGTTCAATGCATCGAGCCCGTTGTTGTACAGCGTCTCGACCGGAGCCGCGGGCGCGTTGGCGTCCGTCTTCTTGTCGCCGGATCCGGCGCACCCGGCGAGCAGCGCCAGGGAGACCGGGATGGCGAGGAACGGGGCCGCTTGCCGGCGGCCGGTCATCGAATCTGCTCCATGGCCGGCTTATACCAACCCGGTCCCGTGGCATGGAAGACAAGTCCACCTCTCCCAGCTTCGGCCCGGCTCCGCCCGCCTCGTGCCAGGCTCGCCAATCTCGAATAGCCTGGGCGCAGCGACGATGCGGAGGAAACCCCAGATGCGACGTTCGCCGCCCGCTCCTGTTGACGCCGCCGGGATCGAGCGGCCCGTGCGTGCCGCCGCGGGCAACGCCACGTTCGGCAGCGACATCGTGGCCGAGACGCTGCGCGCGCTGGACATCCCCTATATCGCGCTGACGCCCGGGGCGAGTTTTCGGGGCCTGCACGACAGCCTGGTGAACCATCTCGGCAACGAGCGGCCGCAAATCCTGCTCTGCCTGCACGAGGAGCACGCAGTGGCCCTGGCCCACGGCTGGGCCAAGGTCACCGGCAGGCCGATCGCGGTGGCCGTGCACGCCAATGTCGGCCTGTTCCACGCGACGATGGCGATCTTCAACGCTTGGTGCGACCGGATGCCGATGTTGATCCTGGGCGCCACCGGGCCGGTCGATGCGGTCCGCCGGCGGCCCTGGATCGATTGGATCCACACTGCCCGCGACCAGGGGGCGATTGTGCGCTCCTACGTGAAATGGGACGACCAGCCGGCTTCTCCCGCCGCCGCACGGGAGGCGCTCCTGCGCGCGGCGTGGCTCACCGCAAGCCGGCCGATGGCGCCGGTTTATGTCAATCTCGACGCGGAGATGCAGGAAAGCGCCCTGTCCGAGGCGTTGCCGCCGCTCGACGCAGCACGGTTTGTTCCGTCGGTTACCATCGCCGCATCCGCCGACCTGGTTGCGCAGGCTGCCTCGATGCTGAAGGCCGCGGCACGGCCGCTGATCCTGATGGGCCGCGTTTCGCGCAGCGAAGCCGCATGGACCACGCGCGTCGCGCTGGCCGAGGCGCTTGCCGCGCGGGTGGTCACCGATCTCAAGCTAGGTGCCGCGTTTCCCACCGATCATCCGCTCCATGCCGGCGCCCCTGCCGTGTTCCCGGTACCGGACGCGACATGCGCCATTGCCGATGCCGACGCAATCCTGAGTCTCGACTGGGTCGATCTGGCGGGCACGTTGCGCACCGCCTGTGGCACCGCGGCGCCCGCAGCCAGGATCATCCAGGTGTCGCTCGACCACCACCTGCATAATGGCTGGAGCATGGACTACCAGGGCCTGCCGCCGGTCGATCTCATGCTGGCGGCCGATCCGGATGCCGTCGCGGCGGCGATGCTGGACGTGCTGTGCCCGGAGGGCGCAATGCCGGAGCCGCGCCGGCCGGCGCCGATCCCTGATGATGCGCTGGCCCCCGGGCTTATCTCGGTCGAGCAAATGGGCCGCACGCTGCGCCATGCAGTGGGCGGGCGCGATGCGTCGCTGCTGCATCTGCCGCTGTCGTGGAATGGCGCGATCTGGCCGTTTCGTCATCCGCTCGACTATGTCGGCTCGGATGGCGGCGGGGGCATCGGCGGCGGGCCGGGCATCGCGGTCGGTGCCGCGCTGGCGTTGCGAGGCAGCGGCCGGCTGCCGATCGCGATCTGCGGCGACGGCGACTTCCTGATGGGGGTGACCGCGCTGTGGACCGCCGTGCACTACCGCATCCCGTTGCTGGTCGTGGTCGCCAACAACCGCAGCTTCTTCAACGACGAGGTGCATCAGGAACGGATGGCGCGGATGCGCAACCGGCCGGTGGAGAACAAGTGGATCGGCCAGCACATCGGCGACCCGGATATCGACCTGGCGCAGCTTGCGCGTGCGCAGGGCGCCCAGGGCTTCGGGCCGGTGCACGAGGCGGCGGAGATGAACGCGGTGTTCCGCTCGGCGATCGCGGCGGCTGAGCGCGGCGACGTCGCGGTGGTGGATGTGCGCGTGACGCCCGGCTACACGCCAGCAATGGCGAGCGCGATTGGCCGTGCCGCGGGCGGCGCCTGACACGGCGAACAGAGGTCAGATCGGCGTCCGGCTCGGGCTGCTCGGCGAGCCCTTGGGTAATGAGGCCGGTGCGGAGGCATTCCCTGGTGCGCCGTGCGCCACGCCAGTTTGATATCGATATGGAATCCGGGCGGCACCGCTGATTGTGCCGACGAGAAAATTGTGGCCCCATAAGATATGCCCATCCCTATCGACGCCTCGCCGTTTTTCGGCACAGCACAGTACTATGATCGCTTCCGTGCGCCATACGCGCGGGCCGCAATCGATTTCATAGTGGAGAGCTACAATCTCAGCGACGGCATGCGTGTTCTGGATTTAGGATCCGGGCCGGGCACCATCGCCATTCCGCTTTCCTGCAGCGTCGCCGAAGTTGTTGCCGTCGACCCGGATGCAGACATGATCGCCGAGGGCCGACGTTTGGCCACATCCAGGGGCCGACAGAACATTCAGTGGCTGGAGTCCAGGGCCGAGGACATTTCGCTCGAGGCCGGATCTTTCAGAGTCACCACAATCGGACAAGCCTTTCACTGGATGAATCGTGACAAGATACTCCGGAAGCTTGCAACCCTCACCGCGCTCGGAGGAGGACTGGCGCTGGTGAACCCAGGCAAACGGCGTCCGCAAGAGAGCTGGGAGCCAGTAGCCAGTCAGATCATCGCCGAGTTCCTTGGTCCGCGAACCAGGCATCCAAAATCCAATCCACAAGAGCCTGAACACGAACCTGCGTTGCGCCGGTCAGAATACTTTTCGCAATTCACAACAGTTGAGTTTCAGAACACTATTAGGCGGGATATAAGGTCAATCATTGGATGTATCTATTCAACTTCGAACTCTGCCCGGCCATTATTCGGCGACAACGCTCAGGTGTTCGAGGCGGAGCTATCCCGAGCGCTGCTCGCTCTCAATCCGGATGGCGTTTTTTACGAGCACGTTGAAACCGAAGTCCTCATCGCGCCCAGAAAAGCCCTGTAGGAAGGGTTCCGAAGGGCCCGGACACCAGATCAGCGGTGAGCCAGATCGCAGCAATGGCGGCGAGGACGGCGGCAGTGAGCGGCATGGATGCCACCCTCGCTGTGGCGTTTCCCAGATGTTGTGGTTCTTACACTAGGAACGACCCTGCTGGGCCGTCGCAATAAGGCCCATTCCCACCGAACCGGGGCAGGTCTATGCGTCCCCAGCGCAAGAGGATGACGTTGAGCGATTCGCCGGTGGTCGATGTCAGCGAATTGATCGATCGGTGGCCACTTGGCGCGCTGCGCGTCAGGGTTCTCGTTTTATGCGGCATGGCGGCGCTGCTGGATGGGATGGATCTGCAATCGATCGGTCTCGCCGCCCCATCGATGATCCACGCACTGCACGTCGAACCGCGAGCTTTCGCCGCGGTGTTCAGCGCGGCGCTGCTGGGGCTGATGCTCGGAGCCTTTGTGCTGGGACCGCTTGCCGACCGGATCGGGCGCAAGCGGGTGCTGATCGTCTCGGTCCTCGTGTTCGGTGTGTTCTCGCTGTCCACGGCCTTTGCCGGCAGCCTGCGCACGCTTCTGGTGGCGCGCTTCCTCACCGGGCTGGGACTGGGCGGCGCCATGCCGAGCTTCCTCAGCCTGGGTGCGGAATTCATGCCGCGCCAGCGCCGGACTGTGCTGCTCAGCTTGCTCTGGGCGGGCTTCCCGGTCGGGGGTGTGCTGGGTGGGTTGCTGGCCTCAAGGATCATTCCGGAATTTGGATGGCAATCGGTGTTCTATGTCGGAGGCTCCTTGCCGCTGGTGCTGGCGGTGGTGCTGATGGCGGCGCTGCCGGAATCACCGGCCTTTCTGGTGGCAAGCGGCGCATCGCCCGCGCACATCGCACGACTTGTCAGCCGGATCGGCGGCGCCCGCGCGTTCAGCCCGGCGAGCCGCTTCATGCTCACCGAGGAAAGGGTCGCGACACGCTCGGTTACGCACCTGTTCACCGAGGGCCGCGCGGGGGGAACCCTGCTGCTCTGGATCACTTATTTCCTGATCTTCCTGATGCTGGTGACCAACACGGCATGGACCCCGACCTTGCTGCACGCGGCCGGCATCGAGGTGCAACAGTCCGGCGTCGCCATGGCCGCATTCAATCTCGGCAGCGTCATCGGGACCTCGATCGTCGGGTTGCTGATCCGCCGCTGCGGTGTCTATCCCACGCTGTCGATTCTGTTCCTGGTCAGCGCCGTCACGCTTGGCGCGATCGGCTCCACGGCCCCGTCCTTTGCGCTCATCACAAGCCTGGAGGGATTCGCCGGCTTCTTCCTCGGTGCCGGCAGCTCGGGGCTGATTGCTTTGGCGCCGATCTTCTATCCCGTGGCGATCAGATCCACCGGTGTCGGTTGGGCGACCACCATGGGGCGCTTCGGCTCGTTCGTCGGGCCGCTGGCGGTCGGCAGTTTGGTGGCGCGCCATTGGGGAATCGTGTCGATTTACGCCGCGCTCGGCGCTCCGGCGTTGTTGGCTGCCATCGTCACGGCCAGCTTCGGCCTCGCTGCAGCGCGATCACGCGGCACGACAACGCGTTCGGAATCGGATCCACGAAGGACGACCTGAGATGTGCACATCGGACAGCGGCAGTCGTGTCGACGCGATCAGGCCGGACGCTGGGCCTCCTGCCGGCGCCGTGCTGCCGGAGTTGCTGGCGGAGCTGGCGATCGCCAACCGGATTCTGTTCCACCAAGGGGTCGTGGACGGCTTCGGCCATGTCAGCGTGCGTCATCCGCAGCAGCCGGATCATTTCCTGCTGGCACGCAGCATGGCCCCGGCGCTGGTTACGCCTGCCGACATCCTGACGTTCGGTCCTGATGGCGAGCCGCGCGACGCCGCCGGCCGCGCCGTGTATCTGGAGCGGTTCATTCACAGCGAAATCTATCGGGTGCGCCCGGACGTGATGGCGGTGGTGCACAGCCATTCGCCATCGGTGGTGCCGTTCAGCGTTGTGCGCAGCGAGAAACTACGGGCGATCTGCCACATGAGCGGCTTTCTGGGCGCGGCCACCCCGGTCTTCGAGATCCGCCACGTCGCCGGCGATGCGAGCGATATGCTGATCCGCGACCGTCGGTTGGGTGCGGCTTTGGCAACAGTTCTTGGTCAGCATGCCGTCGTTCTGATGCGCGGCCACGGCAGCACGGTCGTCGGCAGCGGGTTGCGACAGGCGGTGTTCCGCGCGATATATACGGAGGTGAATGCGCAATTGCAGTCCGAGGCGCTGCGCCTTGGCGCAGTGACCTATTTGTCCGACGGGGAAGCCGCGGCGACCTCGGCGACCAACGATGGTCAGATCGATCGAGCGTGGCAGCTTTGGCGGATGAGGGCATCCGGATCGGACCAATGGGGTGGCTAATGCTGGCAACCCACCAAAGTGACAAGCGGCGCGGGGCCAGTGATACTCCTGGAGGTTACAGCCCCAGGAGTATCATCCAGTGGAACTGCGCAACATCGGCCGTTCCGGCATGCGAGTCTCGACGATCGGACTCGGTTGCAATAACTTCGGCGGCCGCATAGACCTCGAAGCGACGCGCAAGGTTATCCATAAGGCGCTCGACGTCGGCATAACGCTGTTCGACACCGCCGATGCGTACGGCGAGCGCGGCGGGTCGGAAACCTGCATGGGCCAGGTCCTCGGCGACACGCGAAAGCGCATCGTGCTGGCGACCAAATTCGGCATCCCAATGGACGACACCGGCGAGGCCGAGGGCGGCTCGCGCCGCTACATCTTCAACGCCGTCGAGGCGAGCCTGAGGCGTCTCAAGACCGACTGGATCGACCTTTACCAGCTCCACCGCGCCGATCCGCACACGCCGATCGAGGAAACACTGCGCGCTCTGGAAGATCTCTCACGCGCTGGCAAGATTCGCTATTACGGCTGCTCGAACCTGCCCGCGTGGCAGGTGGTCGAGGCGCAATGGACCGCGAAGATGCTGAACCTCGCCGGTTTCATTTCCTGCCAGGACGAATATTCCCTAGTCGTGCGCAATGCCGAGCACGATCTGATGCCGGCGATGCGCGCTTACGGACTCGGCCTGCTGCCCTATTTCCCGCTCGCCAGCGGGCTGCTTACCGGCAAGTACCGACGCAACATGCCGCTTCCCCACGAGGCTCGGCTGGCCAACACGCAGCGCCTCGCTGACCGCTATCTCACCGAAACCAATTGGTCGAGGTCGGAAAAACTGATCGATCTCGCCGAAAGGCGCGGGCACACGCCGTTGGAGCTTGCGTTCAGTTGGCTCCTCGCCAGGGCGCCCGTCGCCAGCGTGATCGCAGGGGCGACCAGGCCGGAGCAGGTTGAGCAGAACGCCATCGCAGGAGGGTGGAAGATGACCGAGGAAGACCTCGCGGAGATCGACCGGATTACGCTGGACTAGGCGGCTAAGCTGAACGACACGGCGCAGCGGACTGAAGCAACTTGACGCGCTGCACCGCCGCCGCTGCTTGCCTGCCGCCGGATAGCGGCCCACTCTCCGCGCCGCCACGCCCCGGAGCGATCCCATGCCCCCGAGCGCAGACCCCACCCTCGAATCCCGCCTCCTCGCACAGGCCGCCGAATTCAGCTTCCGCGCCCGCATGGACAAGAAGACCAACGAGGGGCCGGTCTTCGCCTCCGCCAGCGGCTCCGTCGTCACCGATGTGAACGGCAAGCAGTATCTCGACTTCAACTCCGGCCAGATGTGCGCCGCCCTCGGCCACAATCACCCCACCGTGGTCGCCGCGATCAAGACTGCCTGCGACACGATGCTGCACGCCCATTCCAGCCACTACAACGTCAAGGAAATCGAGCTCGCCGCACGGATCGGTCGGATCGTCCCCCGCCCGTTGCAGAAGACGCTGTTCGGCGAGTCCGGCTCCGACGCCAACGAAATGGCGATGCTGGTCGCGCGCAAGGCCATCGGTGGGCACGAGATCGCCAGCCCACACCTCAGTTTTCACGGCCTGTCGGATGCCACCCGGGCGGTGACCTTCGCCGGCTGGCATGCGAATCATGGGCCGCTGCCGGGCGGTGCCTACGCGATGGTTGCACCCTATTGCTATCGCTGCCCGCTTAACCAGACCTTCCCTGCTTGCGAGTACGCCTGCCTCAAGACCAGCTTCGAGCTGCTCGACGCCCAGGCGACCGGCCAGCCCGCCGCCGTGATCACCGAGCCCCTGTTCAGCGCCGGCGGCGTCATCGAACCACCGCCCGGCTGGCTCCGCCGCCTCGCCGCAATGTGCCACGACCGCGGCATGCTGCTGATCGTCGATGAAGAACAGACCGGCCTCGGCAAGCTCGGCGACATGTTCGGCTTCCAGGCCGAGGGCATCGTGCCGGACATCATCACCATGGCCAAGCATCTGGGTGGTGGCGCCGGCGTCAGCGCGCTCACCACCACTGCCGCGATCGAAGAAAAGGTGATCGCATCCGGTTACGCCGCCACCCACTCGCACGCCAACGACCCGCTGATTTGCGCCGCCGGCATCGCCAGCCTCGACGTGATCGAGCAGGAGGACATTCCCGCCAAGGCACGCCGGATCGGTGCCCTGATGCGCGAACGCCTGGAAGCGCTGGCCCAACGCTACGAGATGGTCGGCGACGTGCGCGGCCGCGGACAACTGATGGGCATCGAGTTGGTGCGCGATCGCGCCAGCCGCGAGCCGGCCACCGAAGAGGGGCGCGAGATCGGACGCATCTGCTTCCAGAATGGCGTCATTTTCAGCCTGCGCCGCAACGGCAGCGTGCTGCGTTTCGTCCCACCTGCAACTACCACCGAAGCGCAGATCTCGCACTTCGCCGATATCCTCGGCCGCGCGCTGGAAACTGTCAGTGCCACCGGCAGCCAGCACGTCGTGCGCCTGCCGGATCCCGCCTAATGTCAAGCGGCCGAACGATCGACTCTCGGGCACCGGTCGCCGGGTTCACCGCCCTGCCTCCGTACTGAAGGATTTGCTTGCTTCGTGCAGGCACAGATGCCGTACGGCGGCTTCGGAGAATCAGCGCGGCCCGCGAGGGGTTTCGGGGTCGGCAATGCAGATAGAGGCGGGCTGAATGATCTGCCGGACCTTGCGATCTGCAACGCCGCCATGGCGCGCGATATGCTCGGAGCGGGACTACTGGAAAGGGTCGTTGAGAATGTGCCGGGACACGAATTGCGTGCCGCCGGCCAGGCAGCGACAACGTGGTGGCAGGCGAGTGCCGCGGCTGAGGTCGTGGCCGGACATCGGACGCGTGGCTGACGGCCGGTGAGCCACACTGGAGCATCTGCCTTTATCTGGTGTTAACAGCGACGACTTCGACCATCATTCCTGCGCGGGCAGGGATCCAACTCCTGCATCTGCGTGGCCAAAGATTTCCAGAACCTTACCCACGCCGCCAGCCACATTCAGCCCTTGGCGCAATTCAGCCCGGTCGAGAAGGTTTCGTGGCTCCGCATAAACCTTTCAGATAGACTCTTATGGTTTGTTGCCCGCCGCGACAGGCAGCGCGCGCTTCGCAAAGGCAGGGAGAGCAGCATGGCGGCGGTTACAGTTCCAGGCGTGGATGGGTCGGCGATCAGCTATACGAATGTCTTTAACACGCCGCAGAATCAGACACTCGCACAGGACATCGCGAATGCCCTTGCGGCTTATTTCAACGGCGATCCGCTGAACACTCAATCGTATGTGCCTCCGCCCGGGACGACGTCGGCGGCTGTGCCCAGCGACGCGAACCAGTTGCTCGTCACCGCTGCCGCGGATAGTGGGACGGTCTTCACTCCGGCCGGCTACACATTCGTGACGGATAACACGGGCGGCGGCAGCTTCACTGTCGTCGGCGCGCAGAATTTCATCGGCGGCAACGGAAATCTGACAGTTTGGGACACGGTCGGTGCGGCCTCCATCGGCGGCGGCATCGACACGATCGCGGCCGGCAACGGCAACGACCTGTTCGGGCTGAGTGCGGGCTCGACCTATGCGGTCGCCGCCGGCAACGGCAATGACACATTCTTTGCCAATGGCAGCGGCACGGTCGCCGATGGTAGCGGGCGCAACCTGATATTCGCCGGCTCCGCGACCGGAACCAACATAGTGTCGTCCTACGGGACCGACACCATCGTCGCGGCCAACGGCGGCGCCGATACGGTGGCGACGCACGGGGCCGATCCGCTTGTCTTCGGTGGCACCGGCAGCCTGGAAGTATTCGGCACTGGCGCGACCAACGCGACGGTGGCCGGCGGCTCGGGGTCCGAGATAATCTTCAGTGCCCAATCGGGGGTCTATTTCCTGGGGTCGTCCACTTCGCTGTTCGTCGGCAATCCCAATAGTGACAGCACCATCATCGGAACGACCGGGTCGGAGACGGTGTTCGGCGGAGCGTCGTCGAACGAGCTGATCTTCAACAACCGCTCCTCTTTGGTGTTCGGCGCAGGCTCGAACGACTCCGCCACGATCATCGGCGGTGCGACCCCCAGCACCCTGTTCGGAGCCGCCGGGTCTTCGGTCACTTATTACTCCACCGCCGCCGGCGCGGTGTACGCGGCAGCCAACGGGAACGAGACCCTGAACGCGGGCAGCTCGACGGCGAACATGACGGTCTTCGGCGGCCACGATGCAACGGCGGGCAATTCGCTGGTCGGCGGAGCCGGAAACGATGCACTGATTGCCGGAAGCGGCAGCGACACAATGACCGGCGGCGCCGGAGACAATGTGTTTGCCTTCATCAAAGGCGCGGCGGGCGGCAACGACTTCATTACCGATTACAGTCCGAAGGACACGGTGGAACTGTTCGGCTACGGCGGTGGCGCCGGGGCGGCCGCGCTGGCGGGCGCCACGGTCGCCGGAGGCTCGACCACCATCGCCCTGTCGGACAACACGAAGATCACGTTCGAGGGCGTCGCTACGCCAGGCTCGATCAAGATCTACTCGACCTGATCCGGCCTGCCCACCCGGTTCTGCCCGCCGCCGAACTGGCCGGTGGAATCAGGGGGGTCAGGTGGTCAATCCGCGACACCACATGGCCGATGTCGATATCGGCGGCCCAGGCACTTGTATGATCGCCGCCGATGACTCCTGTCGGAAACACATCGGCCCAGTACTGCAAACCGCCTTGCAGCGCCATCGCAAGGAAACACAGATTCTGATGGTGCTCCGGAACCAGCTCATAGACAACCGTGCCAGGCCGGCAAAACGCAATATTCGCCAGCCCCGCGCCGAGTTGCCCGACCACCATGCCGGCGCCTTTGAACAGCGCGATCTGCTCTTCCAGACCGAGTTGTTCCGGGCGAACCGTATGGAAGCCCCGCCGGCGGAGCAGGGCGAGCAGGGCCGGCTCGTTCGGCAGGCGGCGGTTGGCCTGGCCGCTGCGGTCGAGGTAGAGGCGACGATGTGGCGGTGCGCACGTCCCCACGCCGGCGCTCATGCGCATGTACGCGGAGTGCGATAACGGAGAAATGGCGAAGTCTGCCCGGCCAGCCACGAAATCGTAGTATTCCGCGACGGGTATCAGATATTGGCCTTCGAGTTCGGTGACAATCGAGGGCCAGTCGGATGCGCCGAGCAGTTCAAGTGACTTTCGCTGCCACGGGTGCAGCCCCGGCAAAGCCAGCCTGATGTCCCTTTTGGGGTGGCGTTGCTGCACGGCGTGTACGGTCGGTACCGTATGTGCCATCCAATGATAGTAGTTGGCGTCCCAGTGATCGAAACAGATCGCGACGGCCATGCTGCCATCGAGCCGGACAAGACGGTCAGGATGAACCCGTGCCGCCGCGATGGCGGCTTCGGGTTGCAGGTAGTTCGTCTCGGCGATCACGCGTCCGTCCTTCAGCAGGACCATCAGCGAACGATCGAGCACGACGTCGCGTACTCGATACACGCGCGAAGCAAAGCGTGCGCTGTTCCAGCCCAGGAACGGGTTCATCGAGCGAGCACGCCGGATGCCGCCAGGATCGCCGGCGAAACGCGCGGTGACGGGGATGCAGGTCTCGATGGTGGCGACTTCCTCGGCCACATCGACGATGCTGACAGTGTTTGGCAGGGGCTCGCTCATTGCAGTCACTGCGGGGGACGGACCGTAAGTTCGCGTTTTCCGTAGAACAGCATGATCCCGCGCGCCCACCAGGGGATGTCGTCGCCCAGCACGAACTTGCCGGGTGGGATGTTGGTGCCGTGGCAAATGCGCCCGACCGGTGCGTTCTGAAACACCATCGCGTCGGTGTCGCGCCGCATGCCCTTGGCCCAGTTCGACGACCGGATCGCCACCGCGGTCCGATACAACAGATAGTCGTGCCGCAGTGCCCCCACTCCTGTGTTCGCGAATGGGATCAGCGCAGCAAGGATCAACGGCAGCGGTGCAATCGAGTCCGGGACGCGCCGCAGGCCATTCACCGACCCGACCGCGAGTGCCGCGACAGCCAGTGCGTAGAAGCACTGTCGAAGTGCCACGTGTCGTTCGCAGCAAAGCAGGCCGAACTGGTAGTCGGTTGCCACCAGGACGGCACAGGCGGTGGCGAGGCACGCCAGCGCAAAACCGAGCGCGCCTTGCACCGGCTCATCACCGTGGTTGGCGGCCTGCCACGTCCAGCGCACGCCAAGAAAGAACGACAACCGGACGAGCAGCGTGGCAGCCGCGCCGCCGAGGCTGATCGCACCAGCCTGCGCACCGTTCAGCACCACCACTCCGTGCAGGGTCTGCGCTACGGCCGCCAGCAGGCTCACGATCGGGCGGTGCAGATAGGGGGTCTCGGCCGCCGGCAGCTCGTGGACTCCGGCCCGGACCGACAACAGCACTGCCAAGACCGCAAACGACAGCGCAACCGGCGCCGCCCAGTGCAGCCATGCGGCGATACGTCCGTGACGCTGCCTGAGCAGCCCCGGGACCCTCGCAGCGCTGAAGCACAAGACGAACAGCATGCCGACTTCCGAACTTCCCGCCGCGACAAGCAACGCCGCGGTGCAGGCAAGTGCCCGCCCTGGCGTCGCCCGCCGCCGGTCGATCAGCAGGAAGAAGGCGACCACGATTGCCGCGAGCGTCGGCAGGTAGGCGGCAGACCCGGCCGGCCAGTAGAACAGCTCCGAGATCGGATGCCCCACCAGGAACATCGCCAGCAGCGCGAGCGACAGAAGCAGTCGGTAACGCAGCACCCCGCGATAGGACGATGGCCGGATTGTTATGACTGTGGCGAGCGCGACGATGGCCCAGAGCAGCGCCAGGAACGGGATGATGTGCGGACGGTGGCCGTGCTCGACCGCCTCGGCGTAAAGCCAGAGCACCAGTTCGGTTACCGGCCGCGGGCTCCAGCCGAAGATACGGCCCAGGTATTCATGGAAACCGAACTGCCGATACAGCGGGATCTGCAGGTATTCGTCACCCTGCCACTGCCCCATGCCGATCAGGCCGGCGTAACTGATGACGATGCCGGCAAGGACGACGCCGGCGACAGCAGCGACCGGCACGCGGCCACGGCGAAGGCGGAAGCGCGACACCGCTTGGGGCGGCGCTAAGGATTCCTCTCTGTGCCGGAATGACACGGTGGGGCTGCCGGCGGCGGGCGAGGTTTGCAAAGCGAACGCGGCCTAGGGGGGGTCGTGGGCGGATGCAGTGACGTAGCCCTGGGCCACGTCGTCCGCCACTGCCGCCGGGTCACGGCTCTCCGCGTCATCATGCCCGCCGCCGCCCGGCGTCGCCATCAGCACCGTGTCGCCGCACTGAAGAATGTGCTGCCGCTTCGGATCTACATGCGCCCCATTGACCCGAAGCTCGCCAGCCGCACCGGGGCCACCCCCGGCAATCCCAAAGGCCGGCACCACCGTGCGCTCCGCAAGGAAAGAAACAGCGATCGGCCTCTCCGAGCGGCTCTCGACCAGCATCTCCTGCCCCAGCCCGCCGCGATGCCGCCCCGGCCCGCCGCTGTCCGGCCGCAGCCTCTTGTAACGGAACCGCAGCGGCGCGGCGTGCTCGCCGATCTCGATGCTGGTCGACGCCAGGTTCGACGGCCACGACAGGCAGCTCTGCCCGTCCCGTCCAGCACTCGCGCCCATGCCGCCGTTGAAGAAGAACATGTTGGCATAGGGCTTCCCGTCACGCCCCACGCCCGACTGGTTCATCCCCCACATCGGCGAGCCGCAGGCGGCGATCACCCGCTCCGGCACCACCTGGCCGAGGCAGCGCAGCACCAGCATCGGCAGGTAGTGCCCAATCAACATGCGCGAGCCACCCGCGGCCGGGAATTGCGGATTGACGATGCACCCGGGCGGGGCGGACAGGCTGATCGGGCGCCAAGCGCCCTCATTGTTCGGCAGGGTAGGGCTGAGGCAGACCTTCACCCCGTACATCGTCATCGCGAAGGTGTAGCAGAGCGCGCAGTTGATCGCCCGATCGACCTGCGCATCAGTGCCGGCGTAATCCACCTCGATCGCATCGCCGGCAACGCGCAGCGCCATGCGGAGCGTGATCGGTCGGTCCATCAGCCCATCGGTCTGCAATTCGCTGCGATAAACGCCATCCGGCAGGCGCCCGATCGCCGCCCGCATCGCCGCTTCGCACCGGCCCTGGATCTCCCCGGCGAGGTCCGACAGATGGTCCAGCCCCGCCGCCTGCATCAGGGCCGCCAGCCGGTCCTCCATCAGGTCGAGCGCCACCACCTGCGCGCGGAGGTCGCCCACCGTCTGCTCCGGCGTGCGCACATTGCAACGCAGGATGGCGAGCAGCGTCTCGTCTGTCTCGCCGCCCCGCATCAGCTTCATCGGCGGGATCTGCAGCCCTTCCTCGAACACTTCGCGTGGCTCGGGGCTGCGGACCTTGCCGCCGATATCCGGCGCATGCGCGGTCGATGCGCTGAACGCGACCAGCCGGCCGTGGCGGAAGATGGGGCGCGCCACCGTGATGTCGTTCAGGTGGCCGGTGCCGAGCCAAATATCGTTGGTCACCAGCACGTCGCCAGCGCTAAGCCGGTCCGGCGGGAACAGCCGAAGGAAATGCTTAACCGTCGCTGGCAACGTACCGATGAAGCTGGGGATGCTGTCGGTAGCCTGCACCAGCGACTGGCCGGCCGCGTCGGTCAGCACGCAACTGAAGTCGTAGCTTTCGCGCACCAGGGTGGAGAAGCTGGTGCGCACCAGCGCCGCGGCGGCCTCATCGACAATCGAAATCAGCCGGCGCCACAGCAGTTCCAGCTCGACCGGGTCGAAGCCGCCATTTCCCCTCTCCCGCTTGCGGGAGAGGCCGACACGCGAAGCGTGGCGGGTGAGGGTCTCGTCCCTCTCAAGCTCCACGAGGATTGCGCCATCTGACAGCACGCGGGCAGTCCCGCCTGGTCCGATGAGAAGCGTGCTCTCGCTCTCTTCGACGACGGCAGGACCTTCGATCTGAGTTCCCGGCCGCAGTGCGTAGCGGTCGTGCACGGCGGCGTCGCACTCGCCTTCGGGGAAGCGCACATATCGTCGTCGCGGCGCCGTCTCAGCGGTGCGGCGTTGCAACTCGATCGCGCCGTCGGCTGCCTGCATGGGTGCCGCCACCGACAAGCGCAAAGCGATCATCTCTACAGCAGCGCCCGGCGGAGTGCGGGTGAACAGGGCACGATAGCGCGTTTCGAACGCCTGAAGGACCGTTTCGTATGACAGCTCCTCGGGCAGGATCACGGTGACCTCGGAGCCCTGCCCGATATAGCGAAGGTCCGCCATCCGCGTTTCGGCAAGACGGGCCATGTCGGCGCCCGCTTCGGCGATGACCGGCAGCGCCTCGCCGCGGAGCCGCGCGAACGTGGCGGCGACCGCACCCCAGTCCACGACCTCCAGCGCCTGGTTCAGTGCGGCGGCGCGATCGACGCGGGCCGGCGCCATCAGCATCCCCAGCGCACTGCCGACGCCGGCCGCGGGCGGGCACACGATCTGCCGCACGCCGAGCCTGCGCGCCACCTCCCACGCGTGCATCGGCCCGGCGCCCCCGGTGGCGAGCAGCGCGTAGTTCCGTGGGATACCACCCCGCTCGGCGATGGCGACGCGTGCGGCGCCGGCCATCGTCTCGTTGACGATGTCGTGGATGCCCGCGGCGAGGCGAGCCGGCGCCAGTCCGATGGACCCGGCCAGCCGGACCAGGGCGGCCTGCACGGCGGCTGTGTCGATCCACATGGCGCCGCCGAGAAACGAGCCGGCGTCCAGGCACCCCAAGGCAAGGTCGGCATCCGTCACCGTGGGCTCCGTCCCTCCGTTGCCGTAGCAGGCCGGTCCGGGCACCGCCCCGGCGCTGTCCGGCCCCACCTGCAAGGTCCCCAGCTCGCCGCCTCGCGCGATGGAGCCGCCCCCGGCGCCGATCTCGATCAGCTCGACGGCGGCGATGCGGATCGGCAGGCCGCTGCCGCGCAGGAAGCGCTTCTGGCGCGCCGCTTCGAAGCCCCAGCCAACCAGTGGTTCGCCGTTCTCCACGATCGCGAGCTTGGCGGTGGTGCCGCCCATGTCGAAGGCCAGTACACGGTCAAGCCCAGCGCTCCGGCCGAACACGGCACCAGCCAGCGCGCCGGCGGCCGGCCCGCTTTCCAGCAGGTGTACCGGCGAGAGCTTCGCTTCCGCAAGCGGCGTCAGCCCGCCGCTGGAGAGCATCAACGACAGCCTGCCCGGGATGCCGAGCCCCTGCAGCGCTGAGGCCAGCCGGTCGAGATATGCCTCGGCCAGCGGTCGGATATAGGCGTTTGCAACGGTCGTGCTGGCGCGTGGATATTCCCGGATCTCCGGCGCCACGTCGGAAGACAGCGAGACCGGGAGATGCGGGAAGCGCTCGGCGATCGCCGCCGCCGCGGCGCGTTCGTGAACGGGATTGGCGTAACCGTGCAGGAAGACGACGGCGAGACTCTGCACGCCGGCTTGCAGCAGACTTTCGGTCTCACGCAGCACGCCGGCGATGTCGAGCGGCGTTTCGATGCTGCCGTCCGGCGCCAGGCGCTCGCTCGCCTCGCGCCGCCACGCGCGTGGCACGAGTGGGCGCGGCATCTCGATGGCAAGGTCGTAGAGCTCGTATTTGCGTTCGAGTCCGATTTCCAGGACATCGGCGAAACCCGCTGTCGTAATCAGACCTGTTGGCGCACCCTTTCGCTCGATCAGCGCGTTGGTGAACAGCGTAGTGGCGTGCACGACCCGCCCGATTGCGGCGGGATCGATGCCTGATCGTACGAACAGGTGCCGCAGTCCGGCGACGGCGCCGCGGGCAGGATCATCCGGTGTCGTAGCTTCCTTCCAGATCGCAACGCGGCCCGAGCGATGATCGAGTGCCACAAGATCGGTGAAGGTGCCGCCGATATCGATGCCCAGCGAAATCCACCTCTCCCGCTCTGCGGGCTTGGGCTGCGAAGCAGACCAAGGCCTGTCCCGGACTTGATCCGGGGTCGGTTCGCAAAGCGAACCGGGTGAGGGTGCCTGGTGCGAGGTCCTCATTCGCTGCGCTGCGCGGAACTCGCCTTCTGGGAAACGAGAATCGCTACCGGATAAGCGTAGCGCAGCCGAGCACCTTCGCGCCGCACAGGAATCCCCATCCGATCCTCCTCTGCCGAGGCAGCAAACATCGCGATGATCTTCGCATCGTCGCCAGGATTGGGGAACGAGCGCGCCAGCAGATTGCTGACATCGTCACCCAGTTCGTAAAACGACGCCTCCGGCTCGTCCAAACCGGCAGCACCGAACAGGCCCCGCAGCTCCGTCAGGCTGAGGCAGCGCACATGCGAAGGATCGCGCAGCTTCTCGAGCCGATTCCATTCGGCCGCTTTCGCGCTATCCTCTGACGCATACATATCGACAACGACAACACGGCCGCCGGGCGCGGCGACGCGGCGCATCTCACGGAGCACTGCGAGCGGTTCGAGGAAGTGGTGGAAGGAGAAGCGCGTCACCACGACATCGAAGGCGCCATCGGGATAGGGCAACGCCTGGGCGTCGCCTTGGTCGAAGACGGCGTTGGCGATCGCTTTGTCGCCGGCCAGTCGCCTCGCGCGCTCGAGCATCGCCGGGGTCATGTCGATGCCGGTGGCACGCAGCACGTGCGGAGCGAAGGCGCACACCACGATGCCGCCGCCGCAGGCTACATCCAGCAAAGTCTCGTTCGCCTGCGGCCGGGCAGCGTCGATGATCATACGAAGCGCGTTCTCGTCGGTGATAGGGGACGCGGTGCTGAACGGCACCGCCTGACGCGTGAATTGGTCCACGATCAGATCGTGATGAACCTCAGTCGTCATGTGCGCGGCTCCCCGGGCAAGCTTACCGAGCTCGTTGGTAGCAGAGAACCGGCGGGAGCGCGATCCGATCAAAACCGGCGGAACTGCTTGCATTTGGGACCGCCGCATGGCAGCGTCCCGCAACGCTGAATCGGCCAAAGGGGGGGGTAAACATGGTGCAGATTGCGGGCGGTTGCCTGTGCGGCAAGGTGCGTTACAGCGCAGACGCCGAGCCGGCCTTTGTCGGGCTTTGCCATTGCCGCAATTGCCAGAAGGTAAGCGGAAGCGCATTCGGCCTCGTCGTCGGCGTCCCGCAACCCGCGTTGTCCGTGCGGGGGGACTTGACGACATTCGCCGACAAGGGCGACAGCGGGAATACGCTGTTCCGCCGGTTCTGCCCGGTCTGCGGCTCGACCGTCATGGAGCAGGCAGAGGTCATGCCTGGCCTCGTCATGGTGGCGGTTGGTACGCTGGACGACCCGAGTTGGGTGAAACCGACGATGGAGATTTACTGTGACAGCGCACAGCCGTGGGTGCAACTGGGCGGCGAGATGAAGCGCTTCGCGAAAATGCCGGGATAGTCCAGCAAGGCGGGCCCGCAAACCTGCCGGGCTCGCCTTGATTTACTCATGGTCGCTCCAAAATTGCCGATCACGGCGATGCCGCGTGAAATCGGAAGGAGGACGACCTGATGGACACGCAGATCAACATGAATTCGAGGCTGCGCAGTGTCGAGGGCGATTTCCACTACCTCGCCCCAATGGCGGAACCGCCGCATACCTACACATACGATCCACCGCCGGGGGTGCCTCGCACCAATGCGACCTATGATGCGCACCGCATGGCGGTCAGTGATGCGCGTCCGATCGCTGCCGAGGTGTCGCTTGATCGCGAGGGCTTCGCGCTGGTGCGCCAGCGGAGCGCGGTGCGGGACTTCTACAACGAGGACGAGCTGCGGCGTATCTATTACCCCGAAGCCGATCGACTGGTTGCTAACGCAACTGGTGCGGTGCACGTGCTGGTGTTCGATCACACGCTGCGCCGACGGATCTGGGGAGCGGAGGATCGCACCGCCGGCACGCCGCGCCAGCCGGTCGGTCGGGTACACAACGACTACACCGAGATATCGGCACCGCAGCGCGTGCGCGACCTGATGGGAACCGAGGCCGACGCGTTGCTGCGGCACCGCTACCAGATCATCAATGTGTGGCGCCCGATCACCGGACCGCTGCGCGATGCGCCGCTGGCGGTGTGCGACGCACAGAGCGTCGATCCGGGCGATTGGGTGCCGTCTGCCCTGATCTACCGGGATCGCAAGGGCGAGATCTATGCCGTGCACTACAACCCGGCGCATCGCTGGTTCTACGTCTCCGACATGATGCCGGACGAGGCGCTGCTACTGAAGTGCTTCGATTCCGCTCGCGACGGCAGAGCCCGCTTCGCGCCGCACTCGGCGTTCGAGGACCCGACCGCGCCGGCCGACAAGCTGCCGCGCGAGAGCATCGAGCTTCGGACGCTGGCGTTCCATCACGACTGAAAGGCGGGCGCCTCCGCGCAATGGCCGCCCTCCCCTATCGCCGCGGCCAACCTCCCCTTTCGTCATGGCCGGCCTTGTGCCGGCCATCTCACGCCCGTTGTAGGACCTCAGCGCGAACCGGCACGAGATGGCTGCGGCAAGGCCCACCCGCGACGACGCCGGATCGTCCCCGTCCGAGAGTTAATCTTTCGCACACATGACATTACCTGGCCACTTCAATCGCGTTGCCCTGCGGCCGGACCAGTACGGGGATCGACTTGGCCGCCGGCGTCTTGCTCTTCAGGTCGCGATGCGACAGCGGCAGCAACGGGTTGGTTTCCGGATAATAGGCAGCGATCGAGCCACGCGGGATGTTGTAGGGCCGCGCCTTGAACCCACCTACCCGACGCTTCCGCTCGTCAGGGGCAAGCGACTCGATTTCAACCTCCGTGTCCGGCGCAATCCCCCGCTCAGCCATGTCGTCCGCATTCATGAACACCACCATTCGACCCCCGAATACGCCGCGATACCGATCGTTCAGGCTATAAATCGTGGTGTTGTACTGGTCATGGCTTCTAAGGGTTGCGAGCCTAAGCATAGCATCCACATTTACTGGCAGATCTTCGCTTACGCCCTCGAAGGTGAGGAAATTGGCGCGCCCAGTCGAAGTATTCCAAATGCGGTCACGCGGCGGGATGGTAAGATGGAATCCGCCCGGCTGCCGGACCCGTTGATTGAAATCGCGGAACAGCGATGGGAATACCGCTTCAATCTTATCACGAATGAG
>Ga0335075_10001488_pt1 | contig 38533 bp, 34 predicted proteins | sample Lox_Sample_24_FD_206723 | JGI IMG/M metagenome (GOLD analysis project Ga0335075, IMG submission 206723) | Soil microbial communities from Loxahatchee National Wildlife Refuge, Florida, United States - Lox_Sample_2.4 | ecosystem: Environmental > Terrestrial > Soil > Wetlands | place: USA... | reverse complement strand
CACCTGGCCTGGGCCTGGAACCGGATCCGGGGCCTCAACGACGTCCAGGACGTCGATGCCGCCGTACTGCTCGAACCGCACTGCCTTCATGTCCGCCTCCGGTCGTGAAACTCGCGCTTGCACCGCCGCATCACAGGACGGCCACGCGTGGATCGCCGGCCCATCCAGCGTTCACCGCTAACCACGGCCCCCCTCTCGTTATGCCCGGGAGGCGCTGCCAGCCATCCGACGGGCAGCCGGGAAGGCAAAACCCCGGCTTCGCCCCTAACAACACCTCGCGCACCCGTTACATCTGGGGCCGCGGTGAGAGAAGATGAGGTCACCCGCCACCTGCCCGCGGCCCGGCGCAGGCGCGGGAAGACGAAGCGGAGGGTGAGATGCCACAGATCGTTCGGGCGGCCCTCGTCCAGCAGGCCTGGACCGGGGACAAGGATTCCATGATCGCGGCGGCGCTACGGCATGTTCATGCCGCTGCCGACCAGGGTGCGCAGGTCGTCTGCCTGCAGGAACTGTTCTACGGGCCCTACTTCTGCCAGGTCCAGGACGCGGACTACTACTCCTATACCGAGGCGATCCCTGACGGGCCGACGACCCGGCTGCTGCAGCGGGCCGCCGAGACCCACCACATCGTGATCATCGCGCCGATGTACGAGGAGGAGCAGCCTGGCGTCTACTACAACACGGCCGCGGTCATCGACGCTGACGGCAGCTACCTCGGCAAGTACCGCAAGAACCACCTGCCCCAGGTCAAGGGGTTCTGGGAGAAGTTCTACTTCCGGCCGGGCAACCTCGGCTACCCGGTGTTCGACACCGCCGTCGGCCGGATCGGCGTGTACATCTGCTATGACCGGCACTTCCCCGAGGGATGGCGGGCGCTCGGGCTGGCCGGGGCACGGATCGTGTTCAACCCGTCCGCGACCTCGCGCGGCCTGTCCAGCTACCTGTGGAGGCTCGAGCAGCCGGCCGCGGCGGTGGCCAACGAGTACTTCATCGGGGCGATCAACCGGGTCGGCGTCGAGCCGCTCGGCGACAACGACTTCTACGGGCAGTCCTACTTCGTCGACCCGCGCGGGCAACTGGTCGGCGACGCGGCCGGCGACAGGGACGACGAGGTCATCGTCCGCGACCTGGACCTGGCCATGCTCACCGAGGTCAGGGACCTGTGGCAGTTCTACCGCGACCGCCGCCCCGAGTCCTACGACGGGCTGGTGCAACCGTGAGCATCCTCATCAAGGGCGGGACGGTCATCTCGGCGAGCGGCGCCCTCGACGCCGACGTGCTCGTGGAGGGCGAGAGGATCAGCGCGGTCATCGCCCGCCAGGCGAGCGAGGCGGCCGAGGCGCGGGCCGATCAGGTCATCGACGCGGCGGGCAAGTACCTGCTGCCGGGCGGGATCGACGGCCACACGCACATGGAAATGCCGTTTGGCGGGACGTTCTCGGCCGATACCTTCGAGACCGGGACGATCGCGGCCGCCTTCGGCGGGACGACGACGATCGTTGACTTCGCCGTGCAGGCCAAGGGCACCTCCCTGCTGGCCACCCTGGACAAGTGGCACGAGAAGGCCGACGGCAACTGCGCCATAGATTATGGCTTCCACATGATCGTGTCTGACGTCAATGACACGACGCTCAAGGAAATGGACGCCTGCATCGGCAACGGCGTGACCAGCTTCAAGATGTTCATGGCCTACCCGGGCGTGTTCTACGCGACCGACGGGGAGATCCTGCTGGCGATGCAGAAGGCGGCGGGCAACGGCGCCATGATCATGATGCACGCGGAGAATGGCATCGCGATCGACCAGCTGGCCGCCCAGGCCCTCGGCCGCGGTGAGACCGATCCGGTGTACCACGGGCTGACCCGGCCGCCGGAGCTGGAAGGCGAGGCCACGCACCGTGCCATCCAGCTGGCCAAGGTCGCCGGGTGCCCGCTGTACATCGTGCACCTGTCGGCCGCGGATGCCCTCGCCGCGGTCGCCACGGCCCGCGACGAAGGGCAGAACGTGTTCGCCGAGACCTGCCCCCAGTACCTGTACCTGACCCTGGACGACCTGGCCAGGCCGGGCTTTGAGGGGGCCAAGTACGTCTGCTCGCCGCCGCTGCGCGCCCCCGAGCATGGCGCGGCGCTCTGGCGCGGGCTTCGGACCAATGACCTGTCCGTCGTATCGACCGACCACTGCCCGTTCTGCTTCAAGGGACAGAAGGAGCTGGGGATCGGCGACTTCTCCAAGATCCCCAACGGCATCCCCGCGGTGGAGCATCGCATGGACCTGCTGCACCAGGGCGTGGTGAACGAGGAGATCACGCTGGCCCGCTGGGTGGAGATCAGCGCGACCACCCCGGCCCGGATCTTCGGGCTTTACCCGCGAAAGGGGACGATCGCGGCGGGGTCGGACGCGGACATCGTCATCTATGACCCGGCGGCGACGCAGGTACTGTCGGCCGCGACCCACCACATGAACGTCGACTACTCGGCGTTCGAGGGAATGGAGATCACCGGGCGGGTGATGACGACCATGTCGCGCGGCCGGGTGATCGTGGACGGCGGCAGGTTCACCGGGTCCGCCGGCCATGGCACGTTCCTGTCCCGCGATCTCAACCAGTACCTGGTCTGAGCCTGATCCTGAGGGGGTCCACGCGGTGGATTTTGGCGTCGTGCTACAGCCCAATCCGCCCGCTTCACGGGTCGTGTCGACGATGGCACGGGCGGAGGGCGCGGGATTCAGCTACGGCTGGACCTTCGACTCGCACGTGCTGTGGCAGGAGACTTATCTCCTGTACCCGCTCATCTTGTCGGCGACGTCGTCCATGAAAGTCGGGCCGATGGTGACCAACCCGGGGACGCGCGACTGGTCGGTGACCGCGTCGCTGTTCGCGACGCTGAATGACATGTTCGGCAACCGGCTCGTGTGCGGGATCGGCCGGGGCGACTCGGCGCGCAGGTACATCGGGCAGGGCCCGGTATCGCTGTCGATACTGGCGGATGCGATGACGGTGATCAAGGGGCTGGCCGAGGGCCGGGAGGTAGAGCATCACGGACAGCCGCTGCGCATCGGGTGGGTGCGTCCCGGCGCGAGCCTGCCCATCTGGATGGCCGGGTACGGGCCGAAGGCCCTGCGCCTGGCGGGCGAGCAAGCCGACGGGTTCATCCTGCAGACGGCCGACCCGGACATCGCGCGCTGGACGTTCGGATCGGTGCGGGCCGCCGCCATCGCCGCCGGGCGGGACCCGGCCGAGATCACCATGTGCGTGGCGGCCCCGGCCTACGTCGGCCCTGACCTTGAGCACCAGCGGGAGCAGCTGCGGTGGTTCGGCGGGATGGTCGGGAACCACGTGGCGGACCTGGTGGCCAGGTACGGCACCGACGGGCCGGTGCCGCATGCGCTCACCGACTACATCGCAGGACGGCAGGCCTACGACTACTCCCATCACGGGCAGGCGGGAAACCCGTCGGCTGACTTCGTTCCCGACGAGATCGTGGACCGGTTCTGCCTGCTCGGGCCGGCGTCTGCCCACGTGGAGCGGCTGCGCGAGCTGGCCGCGATCGGCGCGGACCAGTTCGCCGTGTACCTGATGCACGATGACGAGGTTGCGACCCTCGAGGCGTACGGCACTGAGGTGATTCCCGCGCTGCGGTAGCCGGCCGCGTCACCAGCGCCACGGCCACTGCCGCGGCCGCGGGCCGCCGCCATCGGCTGACTGCTCTTGCCCTCTTCGCAGTGGCCTGGTCGCGGCGTATTGTCACAATCGTGAAGTTGCAGGAAATGCGCAAGCTAGTTCGAATGCGGACCGTCGAACTGGACCCGACGAAGCGCCGGCTGGCGGCCTGCCACGACATCGGTGACCTGCGGCGGGCCGCCAGGCGGCTGATCCCGCCCCCGGTGTTCGACTACGTGGACGGGGCGGCCGACGAGGAGCTGAGCGTGGCGGCGAACGTCGCCGCGTTCCGGCGGTACCGGTTCCTGCCCCGGGTACTCGCGGACGTCAGCGCCGTGGACACGGCCACGACGATCTTCGGCACCCGGCTGCCCGTGCCGTTCGCGCTCGCGCCAACCGGCTACACGCGGATGCTGCACACGGCGGGCGAGTCAGGGGCTGCCCGGTCGGCGGCCCGGCACGGGCTGCCCTACACGCTGTCCACCATGGCCACCACCGGCATCGAGGACCTGGCCGCGGCCGTGTCCGGCTTGCCCGGTTGCGGCCTGTGGTTCCAGCTCTACGTGCTCAACGACCGGCCGCAGGTGGCCGACCTGCTCGAGCGCGCCTGGGCCCACGGCTTCCGCGTGCTGGTGGTGACCGTAGACACCGTGGTCGCGGGGAACCGGATCAGGGACAAGCGCAATGGCCTGTCGCTCCCGCCCGAGCTCAGCCTGCGCACGGTGCTGCAGGTGGCGTCCAGGCCGGCGTACTGGTACCGGCTGCTATCTAGCCCGGCGCTCGACTACGCCAACTTCGCTGGCCAGCCGCGCACGACGATCATGGCGACGGCGTCGTTCTTCGATCCCTCGATCGACTGGGATGTCATCGCGGAACTGCGAGCCGCGTGGAAGGGGGCGCTCGTCATCAAGGGGCCGCTGGGCCCGGCCGACGCGGTGCGCGCGGTCGACGCTGGCTGCGATGGCATCCAGCTGTCCAATCACGGCGGACGCCAGCTGGACCGCACGATTGCCCCGGTCGAGCTCATCGCGCCGGTGCGGGAGGCCGTCGGGGAGTCGGTGACGCTCCTGGTGGACTCGGGCGTCCGGCACGGCGCCGACGCCGTCATCGCCCTGGCACTCGGAGCGAACGCCGCCGCGCTCGGCCGGGCCTACGTCTACGGCCTGATGGCCGGGGGCGAGGCCGGGGTCGACCGCGCGCTTGACCTCCTGGCGGCGCAGTTCACCTCGACGATGCGGCTGCTTGGCGTCACCTCAGTGGGCGAGCTGCGCAAGCACGGCCGGGAGCTGCTGGCAAGCCAGTGAGCGCCGGCGATCCCTGGCCGGCCAGGAGGACGCGGCCAGGGAGAGCAGGGCGGCGCTCAGCTCGGCCCGAGATCCGAGCTCAGCCAGTGCTCGGGCCGCATGAAGATCACCACCTGCTCGCCGAACTCCGCCTTGGCCAGCTCGACGTAGGCCTGGGCCTTATCGGGCGGCAGGTAGCGCCAGGCGATCTCGCGCGTCTGCTCGTCGGTCCCCGAGACGATGCGCGTGACCGGCCCCTCGACCGACACGTACCGGGCCGTCGGCGCGACTCGGTCGACCATCAGGGTGAAGCGGCCCGCCGCCTCGATCAGGGGGACCTTGCGCGAGGCGGCCTCGGTCAGCACCCAGGCCTCACCGCCGGGCGTGTACTGGTACCAGATCGGCACCGTGAGAGGGCCCCGGCCCGGGCCAGCCGATACCGAGAGGGCCGCGATATGCGGCTCGGCCAGGAACAGCTCGCGCTCGCGCGCTGACAAGCGATTGGTTGCCATGGCCTGACTCTAGACCGGGGCACCGACACTGCTACCGCGCTCGTGGCGGCAGGGGCGGGCGGCGCTTGCTCGGGCTGGCAGGGGCGGCGGGCACGGACGGGGTGGCCCGGGTGGCGAGTGCCTCCAGGGCCTGTTCCACGGCCACCTCCAGCTGCGGATCGCGGCCGGCGGTCCAGTCGTCCGGGGTGATCAGGACCTCGACGTCCGGGTCGACGCCGTGGTTCTCCACGCCCCAGCCGTACTCACCGAACCAGAACGCGAACTGGGGAACGGTGATGGACGTCCCGTCGGCCAGCGCCTTGTAGCCGTTGATGCCGATGACGCCGCCCCAGGTCCTGGCGCCGATCACGGGGCCTAGCCGCATGATCTTGATCGCCGCCGTCACGATGTCGCCGTCGGACCCGGAGAACTCGTCGGACAGCGCGACCACCGGGCCGCGCGGGGCGTCCTCGGGGTAGCTCTCCGGGCGCAGGTACCTGGGGTAGTCCCAGCCGATGATGCGGCGCGCGAGCTTCTCCACGATCAGCTGGGACGTGTGCCCGCCGCGGTTGCCGCGCACGTCGACGATGAGGGCATCGCGCGCCATCTCGTTCTTCAGGTCACGATGCAGGTGCGCCCAGCCCTCCCCCATCATGTCCGGGATATGGAGGTACCCGAGCTTCCCCTCCGATCTTTCCCTGACGATCTGCCTGCGGCTCGCGACCCAGTCCTGGTAGCGCAGGCGGCGGTCGGCATACAGCGGCATGATGACGACCCGGCGGCTCGCGGGCTGCGCGCCCTCAGCGGCGGGCTCCGCGTCCTGGGCCGCCCGATCCCCGTCTGCGGCCGGGCGGGCCGGGTGGATCGTCAGCTCCACGGGCTTGCCCGCGGTCGCCGCGAGCAGCGGCCACGGGCCGTGGACCGGGTCAACGGAACGGCCGTCGACCTCGGTGATCTCATCGCCCGGACGGACGGCGACGCCCGGCGCGGCCAGCGGCGACCGGGCCGCCGGGTCGGAGGACTCACCGGGCAGCACCCGCTCGATGACCCACCGGCCATCGGCGTCGCGCACGACGTCCGCCCCGAGGATGCCGACCGCGGCGCCACGGGACGCCTGCGCGCGGAACTGGCCCGAGGCGGCGACGTAGGCGTGGGAGGTGCCCAGTTCGGCGACGACCTCCCACAGCAGGTCGGCGAACTCGGTCGATGAGCGGATCTTGGCCAGCAGCGGCCGGTAGTCATCGAGCACGCCGTCCCAGTCGACCTCGGACATCCCTGGCGTCCAGTAGTCGCGACGGATGATCCGCCCGGCCTCCTCGAACGCATGCGCCCACAGGCTGGCCGGATCCGCGAGGTACCGGGCGCGGGTCAGGTCCACCGCGATCACGTCGTCGGAGGAGCCGTTGTCGGCCTTGCGGTCGGATGGCACGACCCGCACGTCCGAGCCGTCCGCGACCACGAGCCGGGAACCGTCGCCGGTGACCTCGACCCAGCTCACCTCAGGCACCAGGACCGACGACTCGCGCTTGCGCAGGTCGAAGCGCTCGAGCGCGGGACGCGGCCGGTGCTCTTCTGGATCGGCGACGCCATCGCCGAGGACGCCCGATAGCCTGCCGCGCATCCAGATCAGGCCGCCCTTGACCGCCTTAAGCCCCGAGTACCTGGCCTCGTCCACCGGGATCGCCACCACCCGGGACGCAATGCCCTCGGTGTCGACGGAGGGGCTGGTTCGTTCTGAATCGCCGGAGGATTCTGGGGGAGTAGGCGAGCGCCCCCCGGGGCGGGGGCCGAACGGCGAGAGGGTCTCGGCGGACAGCGGCACCAGGTACGGGCGCGTGCCCAGAGGGAAGGAGAGGTCGAAGGAGTGCGCGTCGTAGATGGGGTCAAAGGTGCGCCGGGACAAGAAGGCCAGGTACAACCCGTCCAGCGTGAACGCCGGCGCGTAGTCGGCGAACCGCCCGTCGGTCACGTCGACGACCGTCAGGCGCGGATCGAAGGGAGCCTCGGCGGCTTCCCCGGCTTCCCCGGCCTCGGCGGCCGTGGCGGCCTCGGCCTCCTTGCCCGGCTCAGCGGCTTCCTTGGCGTCCGCAGGCTCCTTGGCCGCCTCAGCGGCCTCCTGCGATTCCCCGGTTTCCTGCGATTCCCCGGTTTCCCTCGGCTTGTCCGGGGTGACGCGGGCCAGCCGGATGCGGGACAGGGGCCGCGGGCCGGGCTGGGACCAGGCAAGCCAGGCGGAGTCCGGGGACCAGGCAAGGCCGCCGATCCGGCCGTCGTCGGAGGTGGCGAGCTCAAGGACCTCGCCTGACTCGACGGTGACGACGAGCAGCCGCCCGTCGTGCGCGGTGACGGCCACGTGCGTCCCGTCCGGTGATGGCGCGAGGTTAGCGACGTGGCCGAGCTGGCCGCTGGCGATCCTGCGGGCCTCGCGCGACTCGCCGGTCGCGTCGACGATCTGCAGCGCGTCCTGGACGTCGGCGTCGGTGACCCAGATGACCTTGCCCTTGGTGCCCAGGACACGGGGGTCGCGGGCGCGGGCCTCGGGGTCGACCGACAGGGCCCGGGCCGGGCCGTCCGCGTGCGTCAGCCAGTGGACGGTGCCGCGCACCTCAACCACGCTGGCCTGGCCGGTCTCGTCGGGCATCATCTCGCCCAGGTGGTCCGCGGCGGTGACCATCTTCGGCGCCCGGGCGGCCGACGGGGATCCCAGGGTGAGGTCGAGCTTGCGCGGCTCGGCCGCGTCGTCCAGCGGGGAGTCAAGCAGCCAGATGTCGCCGGCCACGTGGTAGACGATCCGCTGCCCGTCGGTGGCCGGGTTGCGTGCGTAGAAGCCTTCGTGATCGGTGTGCCTGCGCAGGTCGGCGCCCTCCAGCGTGCACGAGTAGATGTTGCCCGTGCCCTCGTGGTCGGCAAGGAAGAACAGCCGGCCGCAGATGAGCATCGGGGCGGTGATCTGCCCGTCCAGGTCGGCGAGGATGCGGCCGAACAGCGGGTCGTCGCCGGTGAGCGTCCACAGGCGTCCGGAGGTGCCGCCGCGATAGCGCTTCCAGAACGCTGGCTCCCGGTCCAGCCTGCCGGTGAGCAGCGCGGCGGCCTTCCGCTCACCGCAGCCCGCCGCGTCGTCATTGGCGGCGAGCGACAGGTCCGCGACGGGACCGTACGGCAGCTGCCGCGGCGGGCCGTCAAGCGGCACGGCGTAGGCCCAGCTGTACTGGCGGGCGGGCTGGCCGACCGCGGAGATGGCCAGGACCTCCCGCTCGCTGGCCCAGCCCGCCGTCCGGGTCTGCCAGTCCCCCCAGTAGGTGAGGCGGCGGGGCGCGGACCCGTCCGTATCCACGACGTAGACCTCAGGGTCGCGGTCCCGCCAGCTTGTCCAGGCGACCTTCGAGCCATCGGGGGAGAACCGCGGGTGGCTTACGATCGCGCCATCGGACGACAGCTTCCATGCCCTGCCGCCAGAGGCGGGGCCGAGCCAGACGTCATCGTCGGCAGTGAAGGTGACCAGATCACCGTGAATATGGGGGTAACGGAGGTAACCGGACGATGTCACCGTTGAAGCATAAGCGTCCACTGGCACTCATGCCGCAGTCTCCTGCGCTCCGGGTGACGACCCTGTCACCGCGCCGCTGACAGCGCCCTGAGCTGCCCTAGAGCCAGCCTCTCTCCTGGGCGATGCGCAGCGCCTCGGCCCGGTTGCGGGCGCCGGCTTTCTGGATGCAGGAGGAGAGGTAGTTACGCACGGTGCCCTCCGAGAGGTAGAGCGTGCTGGCGATCTCCGCGACGGTGGCCCCGTCGGCGGCGTGAGCGAGCACGTCCGCCTCGCGCGGGGTCAGCGGGCTGGTCCCCTCGGCCAGCGCGGCCGCCGCCAGGTCGGGGTCGATGACCCGCTGGCCGGCCAGCACCTTCCTGATCGTCTGGGCGAGCTTGTCGGCCGGCGAGTCCTTCACGATGAACGCCGACACGCCGCTTTCCATGGCCCGCCGCAGGTAGCCCGGGCGGCCGAAGGTGGTGAGTATGACGATCCTGGTCGACGGGCTGTGCTTGCGCAACTCGGTGGCGGCGGCGAGGCCGTCCATGCCGGGCATCTCAATGTCGAGCAGGGCAACGTCGGGATGAGCCTCGGCCGCGGCCCTGCTGACCTCATCGCCCCGGCCGACCTGCGCGACGACCTCGATGTCGTCCTCGAACGACAGCAGTGCGGCGAGTGCCTCCCTGATCATCGCCTGGTCCTCGGCGATCAGCACCCGGATCACCGGGCCACGCTAGCGCCTCGCCGGGCCGGGACGGTGGCGATGAGGCGGAATCCCCCGCTCGGCTGGATTTCCAGCCGCCCGCCCACCGCGGCCAGTCGCTCCGACATGCCGTGCAGGCCCGAGTGGTCGCCGCGCGCCCCGATGACTTCCGGTGTGGTGGCGGCCGGCGCGCCCGGCAGGCCACGCCCGTCGTCGCGAACCTCCAGGGTGAACGTGCCGTCGGTGCGGCGCAGGGTCAGCCAGCAGTTGCGGGCGCCTGAATGCCGCACGACGTTGGTGACCGCCTCGCGCAGGCACCAGGCGAGGGCCGCCTCCGAGTCTGAGCAGGACCCGGCCTGGCCGGTTGGGCCGTTCGCCGCACCGTCCGGCTCGTCCGCGCCTGCCCCCGGTGTGCAGGCGGGGCCGGGCGCGGGGCCGGGCGCGGAGCCGGAGTCGGGGCACGATGCGGAGCCGGGCGACAGGGCGACGGTCAGTGCCGTGTCGTCGTGCGCCGCTATCCCGGCGGCCTCAAGCGCGGCGCGGGCGGTAATGGCCTCCACTGCCAGCGTCGGCCGCCGGTAGCCGCTGAGTGCCTCGCGCACATCACGCAGCGCCTGCCGGCTGACGTCAGCGATCTGCTGCACCTCCTCGCGTGCCCGGTCCCGTTCGGGACTGGCAGGCAACCGGTCCAGCACGCGCACGGTCAGGTCGGACTTGAGGGTGATGGTCGACAACGACTGGCCGGTCAGGTCATGCATGTCACGGGCCAGCCGGAGCCGCTCCTCGCTGGCGGCGAGCAGCGCGACGGTCTGCTGCGCCTGCCTCAGCTCCTTGGTGAGCTCGAACCGGCCGCGGAAGCCGAGCGCCGCCAGCCCGCCGAGCAGCAGCGGCAGCAGCCCGCTGAGGAAGTCCCCGGTCCCGCTGTGGGCGCTCAGGCTGAAGGCCGAGTAGCAGGCCGCGGTCCCGGCGATGGCCCGCATGGCCAGCCACTGGCTGTTGACCGCGATGCCGGCGGCGACCGCGACGTAGATCCAGAGCCAGACGGCCTCCTTGCCGAAGACGAAGTACGCGAGCGTCGCCAGCCCGGCCAGCAGCGCGAGCCCGGCCAGCGCCAGGTGGGGTGGGCTATCCCACCACCAGCCGACCACGCCGACGTAGATGGCGCCGAAGGCCAGGCCGACGGCGACCCCGGCGGCCACGAGCATCGCGTCGTGCCGATGGCCGAAGCCTCCCGCCGCCAGTGGGATCAGGTAGACGAGCCAGATGCTGGGGAAGATCCGGCGCCACTGGCCAGCCAGCCCCGTACCGGGCGCGAACCGCCCGAGGATGAACGTCCGGTACGGGTGCGGGCTCCAGTACCCGCCCGGGACGGGGTCGGGATTGGCAGGCACAGTCATGCCTTAAGTGTCACATCGTCTCGGCGGTGGACCGCACCGCGAGAACCGCGAGCCCGAGGAAGATCGCGAGCCAGGCCACGAGGCCGATAACGTTGACCGCCTGGAAGTTCCCTGTGCCCAGCACGTCGGTGCTGATCTTGGCGACCTGGTACGTGGGGGTGAACTTGGCGAAGCCCTGCAGGCCCCCGCTGAGCGGGAACCACAGGCCGCCGAAGATCGAGAAGGCGAAGAAGATGATCATCGAGACCGGCTGGACAGAGTCCGGGCTGATCCGGTAGCCGATGGCGACCGCGAGCGCCGCGAAGATGAACGTACCGAACCAGATGGCCACTCCGATCACGATCCACTTCCAGGCCTGCATGTCCACGCCGCCGTAGAAGTGACCGAGCAGGAAGACGATCACGATCGCCGGCACCGACGTGACCATCGAGGCAATGAGCTTGGCGCCCACGTAGGCGTTGGCGGGCAGCGGGGTGAGCCGCAGCTGCCGGATCCAGCCTTCCTTGCGTTCCTGGGAGATGCGGATCGTGTTGTTATTGAAGGCGCCGGAAAGCGCGCCAAACGTGGCCATCGAGACCATGTAGAAGGCCTTGAACGCGACCCCGTAGGCGGTCGTGTCGCTCTTGCCCACAATCAGGTACAAGAGCACAGGGAACCCGATCGTCAGGATCAGGTACCGCCGGTTGCGCCGTAGCCGCCTGATCTCGGCCATGGCCAGCGCCAGGGTGCCGTTCATCTAGATGCTCTCCTTGCTCATGGTCGCGGAAGATGCGCTGGCGGGACCGCCGTTGGCCTCGTTGTCCTGGGAGGTGATGGCGAGGAACGCCTGCTCAAGGCCGAGGCTGGTCACCTCGATCTCGCGCGGCCTGTATCCCGCGTCGAGCACCGCGTACAGGGCGGCGTCGGAGTCGGCGGCCTGGATGTACACCAGGTCGCCGCGGATCTCCAGGTTCACCAGGCCCGGCAGCTGCAGCAGGAACGGCTCGTCCACCTGCTCCAGCCGGAACGACAGCCGCCTGGCGCCGGCCCGCTGCTTGATCTCGTCAGGAGTCCCGTCGGCGAGCAGCCGCCCCCGGTTGATCACCAGGATCCGGTCCGCGGCGTGGTCGGCCTCCTCCAGGTAGTGCGTGGCGAACAGGACCGTGCGGCCTTCGGCCACCTCCGCCTTCATGTTCGCCCAGAACAGCTGGCGGCTTTCCACGTCCATCGCGGTCGTCGGCTCGTCCAGGACGATCAGCTCGCTCTCGCCCGCGATCGCCAGGGCGAACCTCACGCGCTGCGTCTGGCCGCCGGACAGCCGGTCCACCCGCTGCTCGGCGATCTCGCTAATGCCCGCCCGCTTCATGACCGTCTCCGGTGGCACCGGGCGGGGGTGGAACCCGGACACCAGCGTCACAAGCTCGCGCACCGTGACTTCCGGCATCAGCCCGCCGGACTGGAGCATCGCCCCCACCCGTCCCGACTTGACCGCGTGGTAGGGGTCGCTGCCGAACGCCTTGATTCTCCCCGAGGTCGGCTTGCGCAGCGCCAGCAGCATGTCCAGCGACGTGGACTTGCCCGCGCCGTTCGGCCCGAGGATCGCGACCGTCTCCCCCGCCCGCAACTCCAGGCTGAGCCCGTCAACCGCCTTGAGGCTCCCGTAGTGCTTGCTCACGTTGTCAAACGTGACTATGGGTCCGCCGTTATGTGTTGCCATGCCCTTAATGACATCAGCTGGCGCAATCGGTTAAACAGTGGCGACCCTCAGCAGTCCGCCATGACAGTTGTCATGATCTGGTTGGCCGGTCGTTGCTACCGGCCGACGGCGTAGCCCTGCATGCCGCGGGGGTTGGCCGCCGCGTAAAGCAGGCCGTCGGCGCCGCGGGCCACGGCACTGATCCTGCCGAGCGACCACGCCGGGTGGACCGCCACGTCGTGGCCGCGCCGTCGCAGGTCGTCGAGGGCCTCGGGGGTAATGCGCGACTCGGCGTCCAGCCGCCTCGGGTAGGCCTCGCGCGGGTAGAACGACGACGGCATGTGGGCCGAGTGGAAGGCCGGGAAGTCGATCGCCTCCTGCAGGTTCATCCCGTGGTGGACGTGGCGCAAGAAGAACCCCAGCGTCCACTGGTCCTGCTGGTCCCCGCCCGGCGTGCCGAAGGCCAGGTACGGCTCGCCGTCGCGCAGTGCCATGCTCGGGGTCAGCGTCGTCCGCGGCCGCTTGCGCGGCGCGATCGTGGCCGGCAGGCCCGGCTCGAGGGTGAACATCTGCGCCCTGGTGCCGAGCGGGAAGCCGAGCGAGCCGATCACCGGGGACGACTGCAGCCAGCCGCCGCTAGGCGTGGCCGAGACCATGTTGCCCCACCGGTCGACCACGTCCAGGTGGCAGGTGTCCCCCCGGCGCGCCTCCGCCTGGACCGAGCGGCCCAGTGGCTCCCCGGTCGCGGGGTCGACGCCAGGATCGCCGCTTCCCCGGTGCGGTCCCTGGCGGGCCGGGCCCGGGCCATACGGGCTTGCGGCGAACCCGGGCAGCCGGGGCTCGCGGCCGCCAGGGCTGCCGGGGATAAGGTCACCGGACGCGGCGGCGGAGAGCAGCTTGCGCCGCTCGTCGTTGTACTCCGACGACAGGAGGTCATCCAGCGGGACGTCGACGAAGTCCGGGTCCCCGTACCACGCCTCCCGGTCGGCGAAGGCCAGCTTGCCACACTCGGTCACCGTGTGGATGAACTCCGCGCTGCCCGGGTCCATCGCGGCCAGGTCGGTGAACCCGGACAGCAGCGCCAGTTGCTGGAGGAACACGGGTCCCTGCCCCCACGGCTGCGTCTTGCAGACGGTCAGTCCCGCGTAGTCGTACGTCGTCGGGGCCTCCAGCCGCGCGTGCCAGCTGGCCATGTCGTCGTAGGTCAGCAGCCCGCGGTGGCGCTCGCCGGTGACGTCCATGACCTCGGTGCGCGCGAAGCGGTCAATCTCCTCGGCGACGAAGCCGTCGTACCAGGCCTGGCGGGCCGCCTCGAGTTGCGATTCCCGGTCCGGGCCTGCGGCCTCCGCCTGCGCGAGCAGTCGCTTGTACGTGCCCGCCAGCGCGCCGTTGGAGAACAGGGCGCCCGGAGAAGGGGCGCGGCCTCCAGCCAGGAACGTCTCGGCCGAGGTTGGCCACGCGGCGAGGAACGTGTCGGCGACGGAGGCGATCGCCCAGCTGATGGCGGGCACCAGGGGAAAGCCGTGCTCGGCGTAGCCGATGGGGTACTCGAGCACGTCACGCAGGCGCAGCGTGCCGTACTCACGCAGCAGCAGGAGCCAGCCGCCGAGCGCGCCAGGAACGCAGGCGGCGAGCAGGCCTGAGCCGGGGACCAGGGCTAGTTCCTGGCTGGTGAAGGCCTGCGGGGTCGCCGCGGCCGGCGCGGTGCCCTGGCCGCAGACGACGAACGTCTCGCCCTTGCCGCTGTCGTGGCCGATGATCGGGACCTCGCCGCCTGGGCCATTGAGGTGCGGCTCGACCACTTGCAGGGTCAGCCCGACCGCGACCGCCGCGTCAAAGGCGTTGCCGCCCTTTTCCAGGACCGCCATGCCCGCCGTGGAAGCGAGCCAGTGGGTGGAGGACACCATGCCGAACGTGCCCGCCAACTGGGGTCGCGTCGTGAACTGCGGACCGTCTGCCACCGAGCGCTCCTCTTGCTGTTATCAAATCATTCAGGACGTCTCATCTAGCACGATAAGGGGCAACGGGCCGGCCAGGTCCTGCGGGGCCGCCGGAATGTAGGCGAAGTTCCTGGCCCGGGCGCCGCCGTCCACCACTAGGTCGGTGCCCGTGATCAGCCGGGCGTAGTCCGAGCACAGCCAGGCCACGGCGTGCCCGATGTCGGTCGGGGTACCGGTGGTGCCCATCGGGACCATCGGGGCGCGCGGCCCCTGATGCCGGGTGGGGCGACGCCACTCCTCGTCACCGGCCGGGCCGCCGATGCCGCCGGGCGGGCCCGCCATGAAGCCGGGGCCGAGCCCCTGCCGGGCTCGCTCGGCCAGGATCTCGGGGTTGTCGGGGTTGGGCGCGGTCGGGGTGAAGCTGTTGACCCGGATGCCGTAGGGCGCGAGGTCCATCGCGGCCGCGCGGACGAAGTTGTTGACGCCGCCCTTGTGGAACGCGTAGGCACACACGCCGGCCGTGCCTGACCAGCCGTTGGATGAGGAGACGCAGACGATCGAGCCCCTGATGCCGCGCTCGGCCATGGCACGGCCGGCCCACTTGGTGTTGAGGAAGGTGCCGAGCGCGGAAACGAGCACGGCCCGCTCGAACGCTTCCCTGGTCTCGTCGAGCACGCCGCGGCCACCGAGCAGGGCCGCGTTGTTGACGAGGATGTCGATGCGTCCCCAGCGCTCCAGGATGGCCCGGATGTAGCCCCTGACCGCCTCCTCGTCGGTCACGTCACCAGGGGCGGCCATGGCCACGCCGCCATTGCGCTCGATGCGGCCGATCGCCTTTTCTATCGCCTCACCAGACACGTCGTTGACGGCGACCATCGCGCCGTACCTGGCCAGGGCGAGCGCGATGCCGCTGCCGATGTTGGGCCCCGCCCCGGTGACGAGCGCGACTTTGCCTGCGAGCGAGATCTCCACCGACACTCCGTCCTGCCATGCCCGGCCGCCTTGCCCGGGCTCATCCTCACCGTAGACGGGCAAGCCGGGGCAATCACTGGCGCGCGGGACAAGAGCAGATACCGTCAGTCCCATGAGTGAGCTAACCGCGCGGATCCGCGCCGTGCTTGACCTGAACGTGGCGAGCTCCCGCGAGGAGGTGGGGCGGCATGAGTACGACGGCGTCGTGCAGGACCTGTCGCCGTCGGGGATCTCGTCCGGGTTGGCGCGGCTTTCCGCCGCCCGGTCGGCCGGGCCAGCCCTCGATGACCCGCACGACGAGGCGCACCTGCGGGCGTTCGAGGACCTGCAGCAGGTCACGTACGGCTCGCTTGAGCTGCACCGGCGCAGCCCGCTCCGTCTGCTCGACGAGCTGGACCTGGCCGTCTACGACAAGGACTACGGGCCGGCGGCCGAGCGGGCGGCGGCACGGGCGCGGCACGTGGCCGCCTGGCCCGCGGCGATTGACGCCGGGCTGGCGTCGCTTGACCAGCTCAGCGCGCCGGTGGCCCAGGCCATGCTCCGCGCGGTGCGCGGCCTGGCGGCCGGGCTGCCGCCCGGCATCGACCCGCCGACTCGCGACGCCGCGCTGGTGGCGCATGCCCGGCTGGTCGCGCGCATGGAGCGGGCCGCGGCCGAGGGCGACCCGAGCGCCGCCCTCGGGGCAGCCGGGCTGAGCGCCCTCATGGGGACGTCGGAGGCGGCCACCGTCGACGTTCCCGGGCTGGCCGAGCAGGCGGACGCGGAGCGGGACCGGCTGCTTGGCCGGCTGCGGGAGTCCTGCGCGCTGATCGACCCGGCGCGCGACCCGCTCGAGCTGGCCCGCTCGCTGGTGCGTGATCACCCGGACCGGGCCGGGGTGCTGACCGCCGCGCGGGACCTGACGGCGCAGGCGATCGAGTTCACGGCCTCCCGTGACCTGGTCCCCTACCACGACGGGACGTGCCTGGTGGACGAGGCGCCGGAGTCCAAGCGCTGGTCGGTGGCGATGATCTACATGAACGCGCCGTTCGAGCCAGACGGCCCGTCGTACTACTACGTCACGCCGCCCGATGAGTCGTGGCCAGCCGAGCAGGCCGAGGAGTGGCTGGAGATGTTCAGCGCCGCGACCTTGCCGGCGATCACGGTGCACGAGGTGGCGCCCGGGCACTTCTCCCACGGCCGGGCGCTGCGCCGCGCGCCATCGCAGGTCCGGCGCGCCCTGTGGTCAATGGCATTCGCGGAGGGATGGGCGCACTACGCCGAGGAGCTGTGCGTCGAGGAGGGCTTCCTCAGCGAGGATCCGCGGTTCGCGATCGGGGTGTGGCTGGAGGCCCTGGTCCGGGTCACCCGGCTGGCCTGCGCCCTGGGGGTGCACGCCGGGGGGATGACGGTGGCGGACGCGGCCCGGCGGTTCGAGGCCGATACGCACCTGCTCGGCCCGGCGGCGCTGTCGGAGGCCCGGCGGGCGACGTTCGACCCTACCTACGGCCGCTACACGTGGGGCAAGCTGGAGATCATGCGGCTGCGCTCCCGGGCGCAGGCCGCCTGGGGCGCGGGATTCACGCTGCAGCGGTTCCACCGTTCGCTGCTCGAGCTGGGGGCACCACCGCTCGGGCTGATCGGCACGGCGGTCGAGCGGGGCTGAGGTCACGACTTCGGCTGGCAGGCCGATGACGACCGGCCGGGTCGGGGGTGACCGCGGCCGGGCGGTAGCCTATGACCGTGCGCAGGCTTGACCGGACAGCAGGGATCATCGGCGCCGCGGCGCTGGTCGCGGCCGCGGTGGCTGGCTGCTCGACGGCCTCGGCCGGGACCTCGTCGATCGCGGCGACCGCCGCCTACGTGCAGGTGCCGACGTCACAGGGCAAGGCCACCGTCGGCTACCTTGACATCCGCAACAACGGGCCGGCGTCCGATGAGCTGCTGTCGGTGACGACCAGCGTGGGCGGGACGGTGGCGCTCCGTGGCCCGGTGCGGCCCGATGTGTCCCCGGTGACGATGCACACCGTCAAGGACATCGCCGTCCCCCCGCAGTCCATGCTCCAGCTGGTGCCCAACAACTATCACCTGCTGATCACCGGCGCCGCGCCGCTCGTCGACGGCAAGGACATCACGCTGTACCTCAAGTTCGCGCACGCCGGAGTGGTCAGGGTGCTCGCCCTGGTAACCAACCCGAGCAACGGCGGCGGCAGCTACTTCCTCAACTAGCCTCCTCGCCGGGGTCGGCGGGCCCGGGCGGAAGGTCGCGCGCGGGACAGGCCATGGCCGGAGAAGAGAAACTCCGGCTGGCCTGCCCGGGGGGGCGGGAGAGCAGGCCAGCCGGAGACCACCCAGCCGGAAGCGGGAAGCCGACTGGACACCAGGTGGGGCCTGGCCCTAGGACACTGCCCGGGAACAGGCCAGTGAAACCAGGATGCTTGGTGCGTACCTCGCGCGTACCTCGTTTCGAGTCAAAGATGACAGATCGTCCGACGTCCGGCAACAAACTTTACTGACAGCAAACTGGGTGAAAAGGGCCACGCCCGCGCCCCCCGGGCGGCCCAGGGGCGCTCCCGCCGCGCGGTTGCCACTCCAAGATTCGCGATATATCGTGGTTACGGATGCCGGAAAGGTTGCGGAGGGCATGATGTCTGCGGAGTACCCAGGGCCAAGCGGGGCCGCGATGCGGGTCAGCGACGCCGAGCGAGAGGCGGCAGCCGCGGAGCTGCGCGAGCACTATGCGGCCGGGCGGCTGACGACCGAGGAGCTGAACGAACGGCTCGACCTTGCGTTCAGCGCGAAGACGCGTGGTGAGATGACCGCGCTCATGCATGATCTGCCAAGCATTCGACCACGCACGACCCCGCTCAGCGGCCCGGGCCAGCCGTCCGCGGGGGCGGGCTGGAGCGTGCCCTCAGGCACTCCATCGGGCCACCGAGGCTGGGGAGGCCAGGGCGCTCCCGGCTGGGGGCCAGGGCGGACGGCCGGCTCGTTCTTTTCCCTACTTGTGGCGATTTGCGCACTGGCCGCCTTCGGCCTGATGGCCGCCTTCAGCTTCGGCGCGGGGGGTGGCCGGCCACTCGGCATCGCCTTGCTGGTCGCGGCTTTCGCGCTGCTGCGCCGCCTGCTGTTCCGGCGTCGCCGGGCGCGCCGGGCCAGGACCGGCCGGGGCCGGACTCGCCGCCGCTGATAGTCACGCTGTATGACCAGGCAGTAGCTGGGTAGACGGGCTCCCGATCCACGAACATCGATCTATGGTGGAAGGAACGCACTTCGGCAGCGAACGGGAACCCTATGGAGATGCCCGAGAACAGCTCTTTCCCGTGGCTTCCTGAGCCGGGAAGCCGGGAAGGCGAACAACGTCACAGCTCACTTCGCCACGCGACACGCGTCGGCGACGTAGAGCGCGACGCCGCCGCACAGGAACTTGGCGACCACTTCGCGGCTGGACGGCTGACGATCGAGGAATTGCACGAGCGACTCAGCCTGGTCCTATCCGCGCAGACCAGGGGACAGCTCATCCGGGTGATGGCGGACTTGCCCACGGCTCACCAGGCGACATCGCGCGTGGCGCCACCGGCGGCGCCCGTGGTGGCCACGAACGACGGCCAGGAGCAGGAAAGCGCCGGGGACACGGCCGGCCGGGTCGGCGCGGTGGCGCTTCTGCTGCTCGCCATCCTGATCTGGCTATTCACCGCGCTACTGTTCGCTGGGCACGGCTACGGTTATTACCACGCCCCCCATTACCCGCCGCCCTGGTGGCAGCAGTGAGCCACGAGTGACAGCGAACGCCAGTGAGGTGGCGGCGGCGGGCGGCCAGTCCGTGGCCGCCACCAGCGGGCGGGCAGTGGCGTCCGGCTCCTGAGCCTGGGTTCTGGCTCGCCTCGGGCCCCCTCCGCGCGCTCATTGCGCCATGCGCTGGGGCACCACCAGGTAGCGGAACACGCCGGGAGCGTCGCCCGCGCCCGCGCTGGCCGCGGTGATAACGGCGGGCTTGCTCGCGCTGGTGAACTGGATCCGCACGGCCGCCGCGGCGGTCTGGTCACCGTTGTCGTCATCGGCGGCGGCCTCGGCGCCTGGTCCGCCGGGCTGCGTTCCCGTGGTGGCCGCCACGACTCCGTCGAGCAGGTAGTGCGGGCTGAAGGCGATGTCAGGCTCGTCACCGCTGAACCGGGCGGGAAGCGACTCCCTGGCCCTGGCCTGGCCCTGGGTGGAGGCGGCCACCGTCACCCGGTTGCCCGCGAACGTGAGCTGGACCGGCGTGCCCCGCTCGGCCACCAGCGACACCCGGCGGACCGCCTCAGCGAATGCCTCAGCCGGCAGGTCGGCGACGCAGCCGAACAGCACGGGAAACCGCTCACGGTAGCGGGGGAACTCGCCGGCCAGCAGCCGGGTGGTGAGGCGGCGCTCGCCCGACTCGAAGCCGATCATCGCCCCGTCCGCGGCCGCCGACTCGCCGCCACCCTCGCGGAGCATGATCCGCACCGGGGTGCCCGCGGTCATCATCCGGGCGGCGTCGGCCAGCACACGGGCCGGGACCAGGGCCACCGCGGGCTGCTGGCCCGCGGCCGGCGTCCAGCCGAGGTCGCGCACAGCCAGCCGGTACCGGTCGGTGGCGGCGAGCGTCATCGTCTCGCCCGCGAGCTCCAGGTTGACCGCGGTCAGCAGGGGCAACGTGTCGTCCTTGCTGGCCGCCGGGGTGACCTGCCCGATCGCGACGGCCAGGTCCTCTGGCTCCACCGTCCCCGCGAGTTGCGGCAGGTCCGGTAGCGCCGGGTACTCATCCGGCGGCAGCGTCACGAGGGTGAAGGCGGCCTCGCCGCACGTCATGACAACCCCATCGGGGTCGTCACCGATCCGCACCGGCTGCCCTGGCAGGCTGCGAGTGATCTCCAGCAGGAGCCTGCCGGGAACGAGCGCGGTCCCTGGCTCGGTGACCTGCGCCGGAATCGAGACCCTGGCGGACACCTCATAGTCAAAGCAGGCGAGCGTCAGCCGGTCTCCTGATGCCCGCAGCAGCAGGCCAGCGAGCACCGGAATGACGGGGCGGGTCGGCAGCGCCCGCGCGGCCCACGCCACGGCCTCGGCGAAGGCGTCTCGCTGCACGGTGAACCTCATGCCGTGCATCCTGCCACGCCGCACCGACATTCCGCTGCCAGCGCGGGGTACGCGCTGGCAGCGGCGTACCCCGCGCTGCTTGCCCTCGCCCTAGCTCAGGTACTTGCCGAAGAAGGCGAAGATCTTCTGCCAGCCGTCATTGGCCGCCTCCGGCCGGTAGGACGGCCTGTTGACCGAGAAGAACGCGTGCCCGGCGTTCTCGTAGGAGTGGAACTCATACGTCTTGCCCGCCGCCTTCAGCGCCGCCTCAAGCTCGGCCACCTGTTCCTGAGAGGGGTACTGGTCCTCCGCGCCGAACAGGCCAAGCAGCGGGCACGACAGCTGCGGCGTCCGGTCGACGAGCGGGCCGACCTTCAGCGGCATTCCCTCGGGCGGGTTGCCGACGACGAACGCGCCGTAGCAGTCGACGGCGGCGTCGAGCGGCAGGCTGACCGCGGCAAGGAACGACTGGCGGCCACCCGAGCAGTAGCCGATCGTGGCGACCTTGCCGTTGGCCGTCGGCAGTGCCTTCAGGAAGGACATCGCCCCGGCCACGTCGCCGACCAGGCGCTCGTCTGGCACGCCGCCGGCCGCGCGGGCGATCGCCGCCGCGTCGTCGGGGCTGGCCCCGGGCGCCTCGCGCGAGTAAAGGTTCGGAACGACGGCGTTGTAGCCGTTAACCGCGAAGGTGCGCGCGATCTCCTTGGTCTGCGCGTCGTATCCCGGCATGTGGTGGATGACGACCACGCCGCCGACGATGCTGCCCGGATCCATTGGCCGAGCCGAGTAGGCCTCGATCTCATCCTCGCCGTGGCCCGGGATCGTGATGCTCTCGGCGGTGATCGCGTCAGAAGACATTGATGGTTCTCCTAGAGAAATGGATAGAGGTCGCCTGCGCGTTGGCTATTCCCATGCCGGGTCGCAGCGCAGCCGGACTGGCGGAATACCTCTAGATCAAGCCTGCGGGGACCTGCGCGAGCACGGACTCGATCGCCTTGGCGAGGGCACGGGCCGAGTCGGCCGTGAGCTCCACCGCCACCCGGGCCGACGGGCCCTGTCCGGGGGCGAGAAAGTCGATGTTGAGCGTGTGGTCCTGCGGGGCATGCACCGGGTGATCGAAGTAGACGCTGCCGTCCGTCACCCGGAACCACCCGTCAGGCCCCTTGGCGCTCCCGCTGACCGCGACTGTTTCCGTGACGTATGTGCACACCTGTCGCCACTTCCTCTCACTGGGCTGGCGCCATCATCCCACAAGGATCGTTAGCGGCGCGAATGAACGCGCGTGATCACGGTGACGGCTGCTTCACCCACCCTAGCGAGCACGCCGGGCGGGCGAGTCGCGGGCGCCAGTGAAAGACTATTGGCATGCCCTACATACCAAGCGCCGATCGCTATGCCGACAAGATGCCCTACCGCCGCTGCGGGCGCAGCGGCCTGAAGCTGCCGGAGGTCTCGCTGGGCCTGTGGCAGAACTTCGGCGACGGCAGCCCGCTGGAGACCCAGCGCGCGATCCTGCGGCGCGCTTTCGACCTTGGCGTCACGCACTTTGACCTGGCCAACAACTACGGCCCCCCGTACGGGACCGCGGAGGTCAACTTCGGGCGGATCTTCACCGAGGACTTCCGGCCGTACCGTGACGAGCTGATCATCTCCACCAAGGCCGGCTATGACATGTGGCCGGGCCCCTACGGCGAGTGGGGCTCACGCAAGTACCTGCTTGCCAGCCTTGACCAGTCGCTCAAGCGGATGGGCCTTGAGTACGTCGACATCTTCTACAGCCACCGGTTCGACCCGAACACGCCGCTGGAAGAGACGATGGGCGCGCTTGACACCGCTGTGCGACAGGGCAAGGCGCTCTACGCGGGCATTTCCTCCTACTCACCGGAACGGACCGCCGACGCGGTCGCGATCTTGCGGTCCATGGGGACCCCGCTGCTCATCCACCAGCCGTCGTACTCGATGCTGAACCGCTGGATCGAGGGAGGCCTGCTCGATGTCCTCGACACCGAGGGCGTCGGCTGCATCGCGTTCTCGCCACTCGCTCAGGGGGTGCTGACGAGCAGGTACCTCGGCGGCATTCCCCAGGGATCGCGAGCCAGCCGCAACGAGTCGCTGTCAGCCGACCACCTGAGCGACAAGACCATGACCCATGTCAGGAACCTGAGCGAGATCGCCGCCGCGCGCGGCCAGTCGCTGGCCCAGATGGCGATCTCCTGGGTGCTGCGCGACCAGCGGGTCACCTCTGCCCTGATCGGCGCGAGCAGCCTGACTCAGCTGGAGGAGAACCTGGCCGCGGCGGGCAAGACGGCGTTCTCCCCCGAGGAGATCGCCGCGATCGACAACGACGCCGTTGAGGCCGGCATCAACATCTGGCGGGCGAGCTCAGCCCACTAGGCAGCACCTCACGCTCGCGCCGGGGCGCCCGGTAGCGGATCCCACTACCGGGCCGCCGGCTAGCTCCTGGTCCCGGTGAGCACCGCGCGCAGCGTGCCGTTGGAGGCGGCGTGGAAGACGGGGGCGTCGGGACCGATGTCGCGCACGGCGGCCAGGTCCCCGGGGTCCGGCTCGGCGGCGTCGCTCACCAGGGCGGCCGCCTCAAGCCTTGTCGCTCCGCTCGAGACGGCCATGGCTACCGCCAGGCGCAGCGCGGACAGTTGCAGCGATGGCAGGGCGACCGCCGCGGCCGTGTACGTCCGGCCGGTCTCGTCGCGCACCGCGGCGCCCTCGGAGGCCGCGACTCGTGCGCGGGTGGATCGGGCAAGGGTGATGATCTTCTGGTCTTCGGGGTCAAGTACCGGGTCACTCACGGCCACGAGTGTACGGGCTGCGTTGTGGCGAGCCTCGTAATGAACGGCGGTAAACCGGATCGGGGCGTAGCTGGAACTCAATTCAGTTGCCTTTCTCCGCACCCGGGCGCGGGGCTATCGGGCTTCCTTAGCGGCGGGAAGCAGGAACGTCAGCCCCGCCGCGAGCGCCAGCAGGGCCAGGTCCACCCAGAACGTCAGCTCCGCCGCCGACACGAAGCCAGCCCGGGTGGGCGTGGCTCCCAGCGCCCCGTAGAAGATCGCCCCCACGATGGCCACGCCTGAGGCGATCGCGAACTGCTGCGTGGTGGTGAGGATGCCCGCGGCGGTCCCCGCTCGCTCCGGGTGAATATGCACGAGCACGGCGGTCATCAGCGAGGGCACGGTCATGCCCTGGCCGACCCCGATGAACGTGGTCGCGATCGCGGTGTCCCAGCCGGTCAGCTGGCCCGCGAGATGCAGCGCGAGGAGCACGAAGATGACCGCGCCCAGGGCCGACAGGGATGTGCCTACGGTGATCGACCGGGCGCCGAGCCGCGCGTTGAGCCTCGGGCCAAGCAGGCAGAAGCCCATGAACAAGATGGCGAGCGGCAGGTTGTCGATCCCCGCGTGCAGTGGCGACTGGCCGAGGCCGGACTGCAGCAGCAGCGTCAGGACGAACATGAAGCTGCCGAAGAAGAAGATGACCACGAAGTTGAGGACCAGGCCCGCCGAGAACGCCCGGTCGCGGAAGAGGTCCAGGTCAATGAGTGGCTCGCCGCCGCGCCTGGTCAGCCGCCGCTCCCAGGCCACGGTCAGCGCGAGCGCGGGCAGCGCCACCGCCAGGCAGGCCCAGGTCCAGGCGGGCCATCCCTCGTCCCGGCCCAGCGTCAGCGGCACCAGCGCCAGGGCCAGGCTGGCCGAGATTCCCAGCGCGCCCACGGGGTCGAGCCGGTGCTTGCGCTGCGCCCGCGCGTGCGGCACCACGATCGACGCCACTATCAGCGCGATGACGCCGACCGGGACGTTCACCAGGAAGATCGCCCGCCAGCCCAGGCCGAAGACGTTGGACTGGATCAGCCCGCCGCCGAGGATCTGCCCGGACACGAACCCGGCGCCCATCGTCGCGCCATACCAGGCCAGCGCCCGGCTCCGCTCACGCGGCGGGAATGTCGCCGTGATCAGCGCCAGCACCTGCGGAACCATGACCGCGCCGGTCAGCCCTTGCACGAGCCGGGCGGCAACCAGCTCGCCGGGAGACTGGGAAACCCCGCAAAGCAGCGAGGCCAGCGCGAAGCTCACCACCCCGATCATGAACAGCCGCCGGTAGCCGAACTGGTCGCCCAGCCGTCCGCCAGTGACCATGCCAGTCGCGTACATGAACGCGTACCCGCCCACGATCAGCTGCAGCGCCGCGTCCCCGACGTGCAGGTCACGCTGCAGCGACGGCGCAGCGACATTGACGGCCCAGATGTCAAAGCCGGCCATGAACATGGCGATCAGGACCACCGGCAGCATCGCCCATCGCCGGGGATGCCCCTCCGGCGCCCGAACCGCCGTGGCGGGCTCCCTCAGTTCCGTGCTCTCCGACACGCAGCCCTCCGATGTTCGAATATCTTCGAAGTTCGATGCGATTCGAACTGTACGACAGTTATCGAACTCTTCGCAACCTGGCTTATCCTCGGAAGCGTGACGGACGACGTGATCGAGCCCGCGACAGCCGACTTCCAGCTGACTCGCATCCTTGCGGCGCTCGCCGACCCGCAGCGCCTGGCGACGGTGCGCTACGTAGCGGCCAACGGCGAGTCCTGGTGCACTCAGGTGATGCAGGAAGCGGGCCTGGCCATGTCCAAGTCGACGTTCTCGCACCACCTGCGGATCCTGCGCGAGGCGGGCATCTTGACCAAGCGGATCGCGGGCGCCAAGGGATACACCCGCCTTCGCAGGGACGACCTCGACCGCCGCTTCCCCGGCCTCATGGGCGCGATCCTCGACGCCGGCCCGGCGGGCGCCACGCCCCGCGCGGATGCCCCGGCCGGCCAGGGACGCGCTTAACGGTCCGCGGCGCCCTGGTCGATCCGCTCCACCAGCACGGTGCCGACCTTGTTGCGCCGCCCGGCCAGGCTCTCGGCCGTCAGGTGCAACCCGGCTACGGTCGCCTCCGAGCCCGCGATCGGTACCCGGCCAAGCTCGTGGGCCAGCAGGCCGCCAACCGTCTCCACGTCCTCCGCCTCGACCCGGACGCCGAACAGCTCCTCGAGCTCGGCCACCGGCAGCCGCGCGGTCACCCGGGCAGCGCCCGGGACCAGCCACTCCACCGGGGCGCGCTCGGTGTCGTACTCGTCGGCGATCTCGCCGACGATCTCCTCGAGAATGTCCTCGATCGTGACGAGCCCCGCGGTGCCGCCGTACTCGTCGATCGCGATCGCGACGTGGATCCGCTGCGTCTGCATCTGCCGCAGCAGCTCGTCGACGGGCTTGCTCTCCGGCACGAAGGTGGCGTGGCGCATCACCTTCTCGAGCCCCAGCCGCCCGGTCGCCTCGGTCAGCGGGTGCTCATGCTCCCAGGCCACCATGTCCTTCAGGTAGGCGATCCCGACCACGTCGTCGGTACTCTCGCCGACGACGGGGATGCGGGAGAACCCGCTGCGCAGCGCCAGCGTGATCGCCTGGCTGATGGTCTTGTCCCGCTCGATGAACACCATGTCGGTCCGCGGCACCATCACCTCGCGCACGATGGTGTCCCCCAGCTCGAATACCGAGCGGACCATGTCCCGCTCGCCCGGCTCGATCTCGGTCCTGCCCTCGATGAGGTCGACGATGCCCTGGACGCCGGGCCGGTTGCCCCACTCCCCCTCGGCCATGTGCCCGCCAAGCGGAAGCGAGTCGGTGACGTCGGTCAGCAGCCTCAGGAGCGGGCCGAGCACCCGGACCACGGGCCGCAGCAGGCGGGTGGCGGTGGCCGACACGCGCTCCGCCCGCTGCTTGCCGACCGCCCGCGGGCCGACCCCGACCAGGACGTACCGGGCGACGAGCACGATGGCCGCCGCCGGGAGGAACACCTGCCAGCCGCCCCGCAGCCAGTGCGTGAAGGCCAGCGTGACCAGCACGGCCGAGCCAGCCTCGGCGCAGACCCTGATGAACGTGAGCAGGCTGGCATACAGGGCCAGCCCATCGGGCGCCACCTTGGCCAGGGCGGCCTGCGCGCCGCCGCTCCAGGCGGCTACGCCGAACAGCACGAGGGCCGCCACCAGGAACCACCCGGCGGAAGGCATCAGCCCGCCCCTTCCCCATCCCCCGGCTGCGAGCCCGCGGCGGCGTCACCAGCATTCTTCGCGGCGGGCTGCCCGACGCCAGCGTCCTGGCCGACCGCGGTGGCCCGCCAGTCGGTGAGCAGCTGCCCCTGGAGGCCGAACATCTCCGCCTCCTCCTCCGGGTCCGCGTGGTCATAGCCGAGCAGGTGCAAGACCCCGTGGACGGTGAGCAGCTCCATCTCGGCCTGGGCCGAGTGCCCGGCCTTCTTGGCCTGCTCCGCCGCGACCTGCGGGCAGAGCACGATGTCTCCGAGCAGCGCCGGATCAGGTCCCGGGTCGTCGCCCCCGCGGCCGGACGTGCCGCCAACCGGCGACGGTGGCCGCAGCTCGTCCATGGGGAACGACAGGACGTCGGTCGGCCCCGGCTCGCCCATCCAGCGCTCGTGCAGCTCGGTCATGGCGGTCTCGTCGACGATCAGCACCGACAGCTCCGCCAGCGGGTGGATTCGCATCCGGTCAAGCGCGTAGCGCGCGACCGCGGCCAGCGCCACCTCGTCCACGGCGACCCCTGACTCGTTCACGATGTCGATTGACACGCTTCCCTACCCCGTCTTCCCTGCTTACCGCACTGACTCACTGTCTTCCGCTCGTCTCGGGCGCCCGGAAGGCGCCGTCTTCCCTCGCTCGCGTTCCTCGTCGCTCCCGCTCAGTCCAGGCAGCGCCGCGCCCTCCACTCGCTCACTGGTCGCCGCGCTCGGCCCGGCCACCACGCGGCCGGCCTCCCGGCTTGGCCCGCAGTTCCTGCCGCGACTGCTCCGCCTGCGCGGCATGCCGCTCGTACGCGTCGACGATCTTCCCGACCAGCTTGTGCCGGACCACGTCGTGACTGGTCAGCTTGGCGAAGTGAATGCCAGGAATGCCGTCGAGGATATCCTGCACGACCCGCAGTCCGCTGGTTTGCCCCACGGGCAAGTCGACCTGCGTGACATCACCCGTGACCACGATCTTGGAACCGAACCCGAGCCGGGTCAGGAACATCTTCATCTGCTCGGCCGTCGTGTTCTGAGCCTCATCCAGGATGATGAACGAGTCATTGAGCGTGTTGTGGGTGAGGATGAAGTCCTCGGTGGTGTACAGCGAGTCCTCCGCGGCGACCGAGATGCAGACGCACTCGGCCGTCCCGGCCGGCTCGATGCTCTCGATGAACCGCATCGGACGACCGCCGCCACCCGATTCACGGTACTTGTCGGCCTTGCGGGTCAGGCGGAACGGCTCGATGCCCTCGGGCAGCCGGATGTCGACAACGTAAGCGTCGTGCCGGTTATAGATGGGCTGCTCTTTGGTCCCGCCCGGCTTGCGCCCGGCGGCCGGACGGAGGCGGCTGTAGGCGATACCGCCGAGCGACCGGACCAGGAAGATTACGTCCTCGCAGAGCCGGGGCGACGTGGTCGTGTACTGGATCCGGCAGGTCCGGCCCTTCTGGGTGACTGGGCCACCATCGGTATCGAGCAGGCCTTGTAGCACCGCCAGCCGGACCTTGGCGTTGTTGTACAGGTAGACGTCAGGGACGAACTTCGTTGTCGATCGCTTGCCGAACAAACCTAGTTCTCGCGCGGCAACAGTCACCGGATGCCCGGTGAGGTGGGACTCCGGGGGGAAGGCGGCTTCCCAACGTGACCGCTGGCGATCTAGCTGGTACTCGTACCTTTGCCGAGGCCGTACCTCGATCCCTGGGAGGCGAACCTTCAGCTCATAGGCGAGTATCGGGTCAGCGGACGCGAAGCTGGGCGTGGTCGAGCCGGTCAGGCAGCCGTCGCCGAGCAGGAGGCCGAGCGCGTAGGGGTCCATCGGCACCGGCTGGTAGGGGAAGCACACCGGCGCGCTGTGCAGCGGGAGCTCGTAGCGGTGGTAGTGATTGGCCCGCAAGCCGCCGATCATGTCCTTGGTGGTCAGGACGCGCAGCGGCTTTCCGCGGCGCTTGTCGTCCCGGGTGGCGACTGCCCACAGGTGATCCCCCGAGGCCAGCACCGACCCGCCGTCCTGGGTGCTGACCCGGAAGACCTCCATCTCGCCCTGCGGGTACACGCCCAGTACCGGCGTCGGCTCACCGTTGGAGCCGATCACCAGGTCGCCAACCGCCAGCGAGCCAATGGGCCGCCAGCCTTCCGTCGTTAGAACCGGAGTTTGAATTTGCAGGCTGCGCCCACGCATATACGCTAGGGGCGCGATCTCGATTGTGCCCGCCGCCATCAGCTTGGGGATTGTGTCGGGGTCGACCATGTCGTGCAGGGCGTCGTAGAGCGGGCGCAGGTAGGGGTCGATCTTCTCGTACAGGGTGCCGGGCAGGAAGCCGAGGCGCTCGCCCGCCTCGACGGCCGGGCGGGTCAAGATGATGCGGTTGACTTCCTTGAGCTGTAGCGCCCGGACCGCCTTGGCCATGGCCAGGTAGGTCTTGCCGGTGCCGGCCGGGCCGATGCCGAACACGATCGTGTGGTCATCGATGGCGTCGGCGTAGCGCTTCTGGTTGAGCGTCTTGGGCCGGATGGTGCGGCCCCGGGATGACAGGATGCCGGGCGTGAGGACCTCGGCCGGGCGCACGCCGTGCTCGACGCGGAGCATTCCGGCCACCCGCTCGACGGCGTCCGGCGACAGTTCGGCTCCCTTGCGCTGTAGCTCAAGGAGCTCGGCGAACAGCGCGTCCACGAGGGCAGTCTCGGCCGGCGGGCCGGACACGGTGATCTCGTTGCCCCGAACGTGAATGTCGGCCGAAAATTCGCGCTCGATCACGTGAAGGAGTTCGTCCCGCGTTCCGAGCAGGCCGACCATTGAATGACCGTCTGGAATCACGATCCGCACCTGGGCTGCGGGCGCGTTGCTGGGAGTGTCTGTCAATTCAGTGCTCTCGATAGCCCCGGCTGGCGGAGTCCGGGGACCGCCCTGGCGGGCGGCGATGTGCGGAATATTCTGGCCAGGTCTGACGGCCCTGCTGCGCTGGCGCCGTGGCCGCGCCGGTCACCCTGGTGAGGGTGGTCATGCGGGGAGCCGCGTCACGGGCTGGCCGCTGCCGGCCGCTGCGAGCGCCGGCGCGTCCGGCTGTCCCCGGCGGGGGGCGGCGGGTTCCCGCGCGCTGATCTCACGGACCGCGATCGCCTTATCACTTTCCAGCATCATCGTTGCCGGGGCAACCCCGGTCGTGAATCCGCAGGACAAGCACTCTGGCACAGCACGATCATAGTTGCTGCGCGGCGCCCCCCGGCGCCACTCCGGTGACGTGATTTGCACGCAGCGCCATCCACGGCTCGCGGTCGCCGCCCGTCCCGCGCGCCTCCCTGGCCCCTTTGGCCGGCCAGGTCGGCAGCCACTTATATCGCACGATCGATGGTGGGTCAATAAGGGGAAACACGGAGGATTTCGATCGGCCGGAAAGCCTACTTTCTAGTAGCCACCAGCACGTTACCTTCTTGATCCCGGCGAGTGCTGTTACTGGTCACCTGGTGCGGATATTCTTGTCTTTCCGCAATCCTCCGGCGGTTTCTGGGGTGGAGTTACCGAATGTGGGTTGGGCACGTTGCCGCGTGCGTGGAACCGGGTCACCGGCCGCGCTCCCGAAGACTGACTGCGACCGGATCGGGGGGTATCCCCCTGACACAAGGGTCACGAAGTCGCAGGTCAGGAGCTCTCATGTCTGGCGCCTGCGGGCCGCCAGCGGCAAGAACAGCGGCCGTCAGGGTCGCCGCGCAGAAGCAGAAGCACGGTGAGTGAACCAATGAATGCAACTGCGCGTCATACAGGTGTGACGGACACGCTCGTCGCGAGTGCCTTGGTCCCGGAGTCTCTTCGGGCTGAGCCGGCCACATCAGCCACGTCAGCCAAGTGGGAAGCCGATCACCTGCTCACCGAGATCTACCTCGGCGAGTACCGGTCCCTGGTACGCCTAGCGGTCCTGCTGCTCCATGACGTGCCGACGGCCGAGGAGGTCGTGCAGGAAGCGTTCATCGCCATGCACTCGGGCTGGCGGCGCCTGCGCGACACGGAGAAGGCACTGTCCTACCTGAGGCAGGCCGTCGTCAACCGGTCGCGATCGGTGCTGCGCCACCGTACCGTGGTGGACAAGAACGCGCCGAAGCACGTACCCGACGAGCCGAGCGCCGAGGCAGGCGCGATCACGCTGCTTGAGCGCTCGGCCGTCATCGCCGCGCTGCGCGGCCTGCCCGACCGGCAACGGGAGGCAATCGTGCTACGGTACTATGCCGACCTGTCGGAGGCCGAGATCGCGGCGACGATGGGCATCAGCAGGGGCGCCGTCAAGAGCCACACGGCTCGCGGGATGGCCGCGCTGAGGTCCGTGCTGGAGCAGGAGAGTCGATGAAATCGCGGGTTGCCAGGCTGGTGGCATGACCGCACCTGAAGATGGCCTGGAAGAGGAGCTGCGGCGGGCACTTGATGCCGCGGCCAGCCAGGTCGAGCCCCATGACAGCGGCCTCGAGCGCATCCTCGCGCGCACTGGCCGCATGCCCCCGAGGTCGTGGCTGGCAGGCACGGCAGCGGAAGCGTTCCAGCGGGTCAGGTACTGGACCTGGCGGGGGCACTGGGCCTGGCAGGATCCCGCCTACTGGCGGTCGGGCGAATGGCGCTCGGCCCGGCTGGCGGCTCGTGCCACCGCCATCGAGCGGCGCGCCGCCGCATGGTGGGCGCGGGCCTGGCGGCCGGGAATGCGCGGCTGGCTCATCGCCGGTGCCGCCTCGCCAGCGTCGCAGTCCGTCACGCGACTGCGGGGCCTGCGGTGGATGCGCCTGCTGGCGGGTCTTGCCGCCGCGGCCGCGGTCACCGCGGTCACCGCGGCCGTGCCGCCGCTGCGGGCGGCGTTCGTCGAGGTCGGCTCAACGGTGCTGACCCAGGGCGCCCAGGCGCTGACGCCAAGCTTCGGCACCGGTCCCGGCCCCACTGGCGGCCGGAACCAGGGAACCGGGGCCGTCAGCGGCGCGTCCGCCAGCACCGGGTCAGGGACCCGGCCTGCTTCCGTCCCGTCGAGCTCGGCGACGGGCACGGGCATAGCCGTCGCTCCCGCACCGTGCCTGTCCCGGCCGCCGGTGGCTCCCACGGCCGTGACCAGCGGTTCCGCGGACGGCGGCCGGAGCACCCCGATCCCGTCCGCTTCCGAGACCCTCGCGCCGCAGGGCGTGGCCACGGGTCGCACCTCGACGGGAAGCGGTGGGCGGGCGCAGGGAGGCTGTCCGACGACACCCGCGGGAGCGAAGGCCAAGCCCTCGGCCTCCGTGCCCGCCTCGCCCGCGCCGACCTCGGCTACCCCGACGCCAACGCCAGCGTCATCCACGGCTCCCGCGTCCACGTCCACGCCAACTCCGACGGCCTCGCCCAGCGACAGCGGCAGCGGGTCCACCACCTCCCCGGGCTCCTCGGGGACGGTGGACAGCGGCAACGCAGGCAGCGACTCGGGCAATCCACAGCAGCAGCCCGCCCCCACGACGGAAAGCACCCCGGCCGACAGCGCATCCGCGGGCTGAGCGGCCGGGCGGTCAGGCTTTCTGCGCCGGGGGGTGCCGTCGCCTCACCAGCGGCCGCTACTGCTGAGCAGCACGGCCGCAGCGGCGGCGCCGGCCGTTGAGGTTCGCAGCACGGTCGGCCCGAGACGCGCTTCAATGGCGCCAGCGGCGGTGAGGGCGGACCGCTCGGCTGGGCTGATTCCCCCCTCTGGTCCCACGATCACGACGACGTCCCCCGCGCTCGGCAGGGCAAGCCGGGACAGCGGGACGGCAGCGTCGACCGCCAGGAGCACCGCGCAGGGCGCGGCGGAGGCCAGCGCGACGACGTCGGCCAGCGAGGCGGGGCCGGTCACGCCGGGAATCCAGGCGCGCCGCGACTGCTTGGCCGCCTCCCGCGCGACGACCCGCCACTTGGCCAGCGACCGCTGGCCGCGCGCGCCCTCCCAGCGGGCGACGGAGCGAGCAGCCGACCAGGCCACCAGCTCGTCCACTCCCACCTCGGTCATCATCTCGATGGCCAGCTCGCCGCGGTCCCCCTTGGCCAGCGCCTGCACCACGGTGATCCTGGGAGCCGGGGGCGGCACCGGGAGAACGGACCGCAGGGACACAGCAACAGCGTCCGGCCCTACCGACGACACCACCCCCGACGCGAGGGTTCCCGCCCCGTCGGACAGGTCGGCCCGCTCCCCCAGGCGCAGCCGCCGCACGACAGCGGCATGCCTGCCCTCGGGGCCGGCCAGGACGACGACGTCACCGGGCGTGGTGATCTTCCCCGGCTCGACCAGGAAGACCGGCGGCCCTGCGCTGGCTACCTCGTCGGGGCCGGCCGCGGGCTGCGCGGCAGCCTTCCCCGGGCCCGCGGGGATGCGACCCCCCGTGTCCTTCGATGCCTGCCCGACGGAAGAACGATCATAGCGGGCAGGCAATGGGCTACCGCCCGTTGAAGGCGTCACGGAGCCGGGAGAAAAAACCCTGCTGCCCGGGCTGGAACTTGCCCGGCGGTGCCTCCTCGCCACGCAGCTTGGCCAGCTCGCGCAGCAGCTTCTCCTGGTCAGGATCGAGCCGGCTCGGCGTCTCCACGGTGACGTGAATGATCAGGTCGCCGCGCCCGGCCCCGTTCAGGTGCTTGACGCCGAGGCTGTACAGCGGGATGACCTGCCCGGATTGCGTTCCGGGCCGGATGTCGACCTCGCTTGGCCCGTCCAGTGAGTCCACGGACAGGGTCGCACCGAGCGCCGCCGCCACCATCGGGATCGTCAGCGTGCAGTGCAGGTCGTCGCCCTGACGCTCGAAGATCGGGTGCGCGCGCTGGACCACCTCGAGGAACAGGTCGCCGGGCGGGCCGCCGCCAGGGCCGATTTCGCCCTCCCCGGCGAGCTGGATGTGGGTGCCATCCTCTACTCCCGCTGGGATGCGGACCTTCATCGTCCGCCGGGTGCGGACTCGGCCGTCGCCGTCGCACTCAGGGCAGGGCCGGGGCAGCACGGTGCCGTAGCCGCCGCAGTTGGGGCACGGCTGGGTCGTCATGACCTGGCCGAGGAAGGATCGCCTGACCTGGCTGATCTCGCCGCGCCCGGCGCAGATCTCGCAGGTCACCGGGTGCGTTCCCGGTGCGGTGCCCTCGCCGGAGCAGGTCGGGCAGACGACGGCCGTGTCAACCGTGAGCTCGCGGGTCGCGCCGAACGCGCACTCCGACAGGTCGAGCTCGATGCGGATCGTGGCGTTACGCCCGCGCCGCGCCCGTGACCTGGGGCCACGGGGCTGGCCACCGCCTGCGGCGCCGAAGACCGCGTCGACGAAGTCGCTGAACGGGAACCCGGCGGCCGAGCCGAAGCCGCCGAAGCCGGCCTCCGCGCCGCCGGCGAAGGGGTCGCCGCCCAGGTCGTACATCTGGCGCTTCTCCGGATCGGAGAGCACGTTGTACGCCTGGTTGATCTCCTTGAACTTCTCCGCCGTCTCCGGGTCCGGGTTGACGTCGGGGTGCAGTTCACGGGCCAGCCGCCGGTAGGCCCGCTTGATCTCGTCGGCGGACGCCTCACGGCGGACGCCGAGCAGTGCGTAATAGTCCTCAGCCACTATGACTCCCCGAGGATCCGGCCCACGTACCTGGCAACCACGCGCACAGCACCCATGGTGGACGGGTAGTCCATCCGGGTCGGGCCGAGCACGCCAAGCTTCGCCAGCGGATGCCCGTCCGCGCCGTAGACGGCGGACACAACAGACGCACCGGTCAGGCCGGTTTCCGCACCGATCCGCACGGTGAGGGCCGACGGCTCGGCGGACTCGCCGAGCAGCCGCATCAGCACCACTTGCTCCTCCAGGGCTTCCAGGACGTCACGAAGTCCCTTGCCAAAATCAGGCGCGGACAGGTTGGCCGTCCCGCCGAAAACTATGCGTTCCTCCTGGCGCTCCGCCAGGGAATCGAGGAGAACGGAGAACACGGCCCCGGCGTTCGCACGCTCGGGCAGCGGGATCCGGTCGGCCAGGCCGGCCACAGAAGCCGCCGCGTCTGACAGCTTATGCCCGTCGAGGCACGCGTTCAGCACGGCACGCAGATGGGCGATCGCCTCAGGCTTCGCCTCATCGGGCAGGTCCACGAGGGCCTGCTCGACGCGGCCGGTGTCCGTGATCAGCACAAGCAGCAGCCGCTGCGGGGCAACGGACACCAGCTCGATGTGCCGCACTGACGACCGCGACAGCGACGGGTACTGCACGACCGCGACCTGCCGGGTCAGCTGGGCGAGAAGCCGTACCGTACGGGCCACCACCTCGTCCAGGCTGTAGGCACCCGTGAGGAACGTCTCGATAGCGCGGCGCTCGCCCGTCGACATCGGCTTGATCGACGACAGCCGGTCGACGAAGAGCCGGTAGCCCTTGTCGGTAGGGACGCGCCCGGCACTGGTGTGCGGCTGGGCGATGAACCCCTGGTCCTCAAGGACGGCCATATCGTTGCGGATCGTAGCCGGGGACACGTCCAGGCCGTGCCGGTCGACCAGCGACTTGGACCCTACCGGCTCTGTGGTGGACACATAGTCCTCGACTATCGCGCGTAGTACAGCGAGCTTCCGCTCGTCTAGCACGTGTGTCTCACCTCCCTGGCACTCAAACGTCCTGACTGCTAATTGTATTGCCGCCACGCGGCATCGCATACGAGAAGATGAGAGCCCTCTCCGTTACGCTGCTGACATTCGGCTCAGGAGGTAACGGGTGCAGAGTAACCGGTACGCCAGCGACATCCTGGCACCGTCGAACCGGCGGCCCAGGCCGGGCCAGGGTCCCGTTCCGCAGGTCGAGGCGGAGCAGGGGCTGGTGGTGGAGGACTTCGAGGGCCGGTTCTGCGGGGCGGTGGTCGCCCTGGACAAGGATGCCGTGACCCTGGAGGACCGGCATGGCAGCCGTCGCCTCTTTCCCATCCCGGGCAGCTTCCTGCTCGACGGAGCGCGGGTGACCCTGGTCCGCCCCGCCCCCGGGCCGCGCGGGCCGAGGCGCACCGCGTCCGGGTCGATCGCCGCGCCGTCTGCGCGGGCCAAGGTGGCGCAGGCCAGCCGGATCTACGTCGAGGGCAAGCACGACGCCGAGCTGGTCGAGAGGATCTGGGGTGATGACCTGCGCGACGTCGCCGTCGCCGTGGAGTACCTGGAGGGCGTCGACGACCTGCCCGCCATCGTCGCCGACTTCCAGCCGGGACCAGGGCGCCGCCTGGGCGTCCTGGTCGACCACCTGGTCGCCGGGTCCAAGGAGAGCCGGATCGCCCGCGAGGCGTCAGCCTCCCCGCACGTCCTGGTCGTGGGCCACCCGTTCATCGACATCTGGGCCGCCGTCAGGCCAGCCGCCGTCGGCTTGCCCTCGTGGCCCGCAGTGCCGAAGGGCCAGCCCTGGAAGGAGGGCGTGCTGCGCGCGATCGGCTGGCCCTGCGCGACCCCCGCTGACGTGGCCGCCGCCTGGCGACGCATCCTCGGATCCGTCAGCACCTACACCGACCTGGATCCCGCCCTGCTTGGCCGGGTAGAGGAGCTTATCGACTTCGTGACCTGCCCGTAGCCGGGCCGCCGGAGCGGCTAATGAGCGCCGGCCCGCTGTCCACGCTGACCGAGCGCGAGCAGCAGGTCCTCGCCCTCATGGCCGAGGGCCTGTCCAACGCGGCGATCGCCGCCCGCCTGTATCTGAGCGAGGGCGCGATCAGCAAGTACACCACGACGATCTTCGCCAAGCTCGGGCTGGCTGAGGATGACAGCACGAACCGCCGTGTCCGGGCGGTGCTGGCCTACCTCAGCGCTGACCGGCCCTAGCTAGGTCAGGTCGCGGATTATCGCGTCGGCCAGCAGGCGACCGCCGCGGGTGAGGGCGAGCTGGCCGGCCTGCCAGCGCGAATCGTCGAGGTGACCGCGGGCGAGTGACCGCTCGGCCGCGGCCTTGGCCGGCCCGCTGAGGGCGGCGAGCGGAAGGCCGTCGGCCAGCCGAAGGCCCAGCATGACCTGCTCCATCGCCTGCTCATCGGGGCTGAGGATCTCGCGGGCCGCCGCCGGTGACTCCCCGGCCGCCAGCCTGGCCGCGTAGGCGGAAGGGTGGCGGACGTTCCACCAGCGAGTGCCGCCGATGTGGCTGTGCGCGCCCGGGCCGAAGCCCCACCAGTCGCCGCTGGTCCAGTAGAGCATGTTGTGCAGGCAGCGGGCTTGGGCTGATCGTGCCCAGTTGGAGATCTCATACCAGTGCAGGCCCGCCGCGCTGAGCATGTCATCGGCGATCAGGTAGCGGTCAGCCAGCACGTCGTCGTCCGGCGGGGCGATCTCGCCGCGGCGTACCCTCGCCGCCAGCCTGGTGCCCTCCTCGACGATCAGGGCGTAAGCCGAGATGTGATCAGGCTCGGCCGCCAGGGCCGCGTCCAGGGATCGCCGCCAGTCGTCGTCGCTCTCCCCGGGCGTGCCGTAGATGAGGTCGAGCGACACGTGCTCGAAGCCCGCCTCCCGCGCCCAGCGCGCGCACTGCTGCGGACGGCCCGGGCGGTGCTGGCGGTCCAGGGCGGCCAGCACATGCGGCACGTCGCTTTGCATGCCGAACGACACCCGGGTCACGCCTTCGGCGCGAAGCTCGGCCAGCGACCGCTGGTCGACCGTCTCCGGGTTAGCCTCGATCGTCACCTCGGCCCCGGGCAGCAGCCCAAACGCGTCCTCGACCGACCTGATGATGCCGCCGATCTCGCCCGCTGGCAGCAGGGTCGGGGTGCCGCCGCCGAAGAAGATCGTCCGAACCAGCGGCGCGCCCGGCGCACTGGCCGCCAGGACACGGCGGGCCAGGGCGACCTCCTGGGCCAGCGTCGCCGGGTACGAGGCCTGCGACGCCCCGCCGCCAAGCTCTGCGTGGGTATAGGTGTTGAAATCGCAGTAGCCGCAGCGGACACGGCAAAACGGGATGTGCACGTATATCCCGAATTGGGCCATTCCCAGGTGCTTGGCCGCCGATGGGGGCAGGGCTCCGTCCGGGGGCACGGGCTCTCCGTCGGGCAGGGCTGATGGCACAGCCAGAGGATATGCCGACTGTGGCGGTACGACGGTCGGAGTGGACTGGGTAGATAAGCTTTACTAGGCAGGTAGCTCGCGGGAGGCGTCTGGTGACAGAGAATCCGGCAACTGAGTCTGTGGACGACCGGGATGGCGTACCCGGAGCGCCTGCATGCGAGCCGACACAGTTCCCCAGGCCCCGCCCGCCAGGACCGCCTACGGCGCCCTTCCAGGCGCAGGCGGTCCCGCCGCCGCAGCCCGGCCCGCCCTATGCGCAACAGCCATACCAGCCGCAGCCGCCCCCGCCTGTCCCGCCGGCCGCGCCGGTACCGCCGACCTATTACCAGCCGGTCCAGGTGCCGCCCGCCCGGCCGCAACCGGGCCCGATGGCCCCCGCCTACGCGCAGCCGGCCCCGGTGGCGCCGACGTACGCGCAGCCGGCCGCTCCCGCGCAGCCGCGGCCGGCGTACCCGTCGCCTGCGGACGTTCTGCGAGGCAACGCCGCTGGCCCGCCCGGCATGCTCGCCTCCACGGCCGACCGGGAGCGAGCGATCGATGTCTGCAAGGCCAGCTACGGCGAGGGCCGGCTGACCAAGGAGGAGTTCGACGCGCGGGTCCACCAGATCGCCGCCTCCCGCACCTACGGCGATCTGGCCGCGGTCATCTCCGACCTGCCGGCCGGCCCGCTTGGGGGGGTATCGCACTATCCGGCCGGCGGGTACCCGATCCCGGCGCCGAGCTACCCGCCCGCGGTGCGGCAGACCAACGGCCTGGC
>Ga0335075_10001487_pt1 | contig 38538 bp, 27 predicted proteins | sample Lox_Sample_24_FD_206723 | JGI IMG/M metagenome (GOLD analysis project Ga0335075, IMG submission 206723) | Soil microbial communities from Loxahatchee National Wildlife Refuge, Florida, United States - Lox_Sample_2.4 | ecosystem: Environmental > Terrestrial > Soil > Wetlands | place: USA... | reverse complement strand
CGATGTGATCGTGGTCGATGTCTGCGCACCGCTGCCGAGCGTGCCGTACGACCCGGCCACGCCGGAGGACCTCGCCGAGACGGTCCGCCAGGTTGAGAAGACAGGACAGCGGGTCGTCTCGGCGATCGCTGATGTCCGGAACCTGGAGACACTGCGCAGCGTCGTCGACGACGCGGTCGGCCAGCTCGGGCGCCTCGACATCGTGGTGGCCAACGCCGGCATCTGCGTCCCCAAGTCGTGGGACCAGGTCACTCCGACGATCTTCGAGGACACGATCAGTACGAACATCACCGGCGTCTGGAACACCGTGATGGCCGGCGCGCCGCATTTGGTCAAGGCAGGTGGCGGGTCGATCATCCTGATCAGCTCCGCCGCGGGCATCAAGGTGCAGCCGTTCATGGTGCCCTACACCACGAGTAAGTTCGCTGTACGCGGCATGGCGAAGGCGTTCGCGGCCGAGCTTGGTCAGCACAACATCCGGGTTAACAGCGTGCACCCGACCGGAGTGAACACGCCGATGGGTTCGGGGAGCATGGCGGCCGAGATCGGGGCGGCGATCGCCGGCTACGAGCGGCTAGGCGCGATGTTCATGAACATGCTGCCGGTCGACATCACCGAGCCTGAGGACGTCGCCGACACCGTGCTGTTCCTTGCCTCCGACGAGTCGCGCTTCATAACCGCGCACGAGATCGCGCCGGATGCGGGCGTCACAGAGTTCTGATGGGAACGGGCGAACTAACCGAACGCGGTCATCACCACGAGGCGCCGGCTGCGGGCCGGTCCTTAGCTGGGCCCGACGATCCGGGCAATCATGGCTGCGATCGTGTCGCGGATCGTGTCCGACGGCAGGTCAGCGTCGATTGCACCCGACGCCTGCTGGGCGCGTATCAGGGGCAGCTTGCGGCCGTGCTCACGTTCGCGCCCAGGCGGGAGTGCGGCGGTGCGTTCCAGCGTCGCCCACGCAAGTAGCCGGTAGACGTCAGGGTTCTCCTGGGCATAGTCGAACACCTGGCGAGCAAGGCCAGGCAGGCTTTCCGGGGTGAAGGGCTCAATGACCACGACACTCATCACCGGAGCAAACAAGGGCCTGGGCTACGAGACGGCGCGCCAGCTAATAGCCGCCGGTCACACCGTCTACCTCGGGGCGCGGGACCCGGAGCTCGGGCGGCCCGCTGCCGAGCGGCTGGGCGCGCGGTTTATCCAGCTCGACGTGACCGACGACACGTCGGTTGCGGCGGCCGCCAAGGCGATCGACACCGAGGGCGGACTGGACGTCCTGGTCAACAACGCAGGCATCGAAGGCCGCACGCCGGACAACGCGGTCATCGGACCCGCTGACGAGACCGCTGAGCACATGGCAATGCTGTTCGACACGAATGTGTTCGGCATCGTCCGGATACTGCACGGGTTCTTGCGGCTGCTGCAGCGCTCGGCCGGCCCGGTCGTGGTCAACGTGAGCAGCGGCCTGTCCAAGACGGCCGACCTGGCCAACCCTGACGGGCCGGTGCACTTCTACCCGGGCATCGCCTACCCGGCATCTAAGACCGCGGTCAATACGGTGACCGTGCAGTACGCCAAGGCGTTCCCCGGCATCAGGATCAACGCCGTCGACCCCGGCTACACCGCAACAGACCTCAATGGCCGAACCGGCACCCAGACCGTCGAGGAAGGCGCCGAGATCATCGTCCGGATGGCCCAGATCGGCAAGGACGGCCCCACCGGCCGGTACTTCGACGCTAGCGGCCCGCTTGCCTGGTAGCCGGCCGCGGATCACGCCGCGGTCCGGTGCCGGAACAGGAAGGACGCTCCGGCGGCAGAAGCGACACCGATGATCAGGCAGTATGCGATCGCGAGCGCGGCATCGTGACTGACCGGCGTACCCGTCGAAGTGTGACCCATCCACAGTCCGCGCATGGTCTCGATGACCGGCGTGAACGGCTGGTGCGCGGCCACGCCACGCAGCCAGGCCGGCAGCGTGCGGGCTGGCACGAAGGCTGTGCTGACATAGGGAAGGAACATCAGCACGAAGGTCACCGAGTTTGCCGCCTCGACGTTGCCTGCCAGCAGCCCGACAGCAGCCGCCAGCCAGGACAGTGCCAAGACGAAGAGCACGATCATGGCGATTGCGGCTAGCCAGTGACTAGGTGAACCGGTTGGCCGCCAGCCGACGCCGATCCCGACACCGATGACCAGCGACGTCGCGATCAGGTTCCGGGCCAGGCTAGCCGTGACGTGGCCGATCAGGATCGACGAGCTGCTGATGGGCATCGACCGGAACCGGTCCACGATGCCGTTCGACATGTCCGTTGCGACGGCGACGGCGGTTGTCCCGGCGCCGAAACCGGCACAGAGCACGATCAGGCCAGGCACCACGTAGTCCACGTACTGGACTCCGGTGCGGAGTGCGCCGCCGAAGATATAGACGAACAGCAGCATCAGGATGATCGGCAGCATCAAGGCGGTGAAAAACGCCTCCGGGTTGCGCAGCGAGCGCCGGACGCAGCGAGTGATCATCACTTGCGAGTCCGTTAGTGCATAGCTCATGGTCATCGCGAGACCTCCTGATATCCGTGCTGGGTGCTGCCGCCAGTCAGAGAGAAGAAGACGTCATCCAGGCTGGGACGCTGAATTGACACCTTGAGGGCAGGTGCGCCAGCGGCCTCGAGCCGGCCGAGCGCGGAGTACAGCTGGGCGGCGGATCCGTCGGTCGCGAACTCGATGGTGCGAAGCCGGAAGTCGGCCGCCGTCGCATCCAGCACGGCAAGCGCCACGTCGTACGTGCCAGGATCAGCGAACTGGAGCTGGACCACCTCGGACCCGATGCTGGACTTCAGCTCGTCCGCGGTGCCCTCCGCGACGATCCGGCCGTGATCCAGCAGCGCGAGCTGGTCGGCTAGCGCGTCTGCCTCCTCCAGGTACTGCGTGGTGAGCAGGATGGTCACCCCGTCGCTGGTCAGGGCACGGACCGTGGCCCATACCTGCTCACGGCTGCGCGGGTCGAGGCCCGTTGTCGGCTCGTCCAGGAACAGCAGCGCTGGCCGCTCAATCATGCTGATCGCGAGGTCGAGGCGGCGCAGCATGCCGCCGGAGTAGGTTCCGGCCCGTTGGTCGGCGGCGTCCACTAGATCGAAAGTCGCCAGCAATTCGGCGGCGCGGGCGGCCGCTGCCCGACGCGACAGGCGCCGGAGGCGTCCCATCATGATCAGGTTCTCCTCACCGGTAAGCAGGTCGTCGACGGCGGTCTGCTGACCGGTGAGGCTGATTGCGCGCTTGACGCCAACCGGATCGGCGAGCAAGTCATGGCCCGCGATGGTCGCGGAGCCCGCGTCCGGCCGGACGAGTGTGGACAGGACGCGGACCATCGTGGTCTTGCCGGCGCCGTTGGGGCCGAGGAGCGCGAAGACGGTGCCGGTCTGGACAGCCAGGTCCACGCCGTCAAGAACCATCCGCTTGCCGAACGATTTGCTGATACCCGTGGCATTAACTGTGTATGGCATACACAAACTGTATACTGGACACACAGTTATCGTCAAGCTGGTCGCCGAGCGGATTCCGAGTCCGCGATGGCACGAGGAGCAGGTCAGATGCCGAAGACCGGACATGCGGGCCGGGAGCCGGAGCCGGAGCAGGAGCCGGCGCCGCAGACGCAGCCGCCGCAGTTGCCGCCGGGTCTGGACGTGCTCTGGGGGCGGCGCGGGAGCGGCAGCCGCGGGCCGAAACGAGGCCTGTCGATCGACGCGGTGGTTGCGGCGGCCATCCGGCTGGCCGACTCCGAGGGCCTTGAGGGCGTCTCCATGGCCAGGGTGGCCGAGGAGCTCGGATTCACGACGATGTCTTTGTACCGCTATGTCGCTAGCAAGGACGAGCTGCTCCAGCTCATGTGGAACGCCTCGGCTCAAGGCGCGGAGAGCCTGAAGCTCGAGGGTGACAACTGGCGTTCCCGGCTTCGGTATTGGGCGATTGTCCAGCGCGACATGAGTGACAGGCATCCCTGGATCACGCAGATGCCGATGGCAGCGCCGCCACTAGCGCCGAACTCCCTGCGGTTCGTGGAACTTGGGCTCGAAGCGCTGGACGGCACCGGCCTGACGGATGACGACAAGATTCGTATCCTCGGCCTGCTCAGCTCCTACACGCTGAGCGAGGCGCGGATGGCGTACGACGCTGAGCGAGCCGTCGCCCAGGCCCGGGCGGCCGCCGCTCAGGCGGGGCAGGCAGGCGCGCCCGTCCGGGACGAAACGCACATCCCTCAGTGGAGCTTCGAGAGGCTGCTGCGCGAGCTCGTCGACGAGCGCACGTATCCGCGGCTGCACCGCCTGGCCTGGTCGGCACCGGTCGACAGCCAGCCGGACCTGGATGAGCGGGAGCAGTTCTTGTTCGGAGTTGACCGGATCCTGGACGGCACCCAGGCTCTCATCAACCGGACCGTCAGCCACGGCTAGCACCAGTTATGACTAGCACCAGTTACGACTAGCACCAGTCACGGCCAGCGCCTTACGGCAATCTCCGGGCGGCCCGCTGGTCAGCACCCCCGTTAGGCTGGAAGTCCAGGCGCCGCCTGCCGCGGCGGCGCATTCAGCGGCAATCAGCGAGACGATGGGCATGCGCATCGGCATACTCGGCCCGCTCGAGGTCCGGGATGACAGCGGGCGGCAGCTCGCCATCGGTGGTTCGCGGCTGCGCAGCCTGCTGATCAGGCTCGCAATCAGCCCCGGCCGCGCCGTTCCCGCGGAGACGCTGGCTGCCGACTTGTGGGCCGAGGACGGCCCTCCCGCTTCCGGCAACGCGCTCCAGGCGCTGGTATCCCGCCTGCGCAGCGCGGTCAGCAGAGATGTCGTCGAACGCGGACCGACCGGATACCGCATCTGCGTCCCGCCGGAAGACATCGACGCATGGGCGTTCGAGCTTGCTGTCGGCGTCGGGCGCGACGCGCTGGGCGACGGCGACGCTGCGGGTGCCGCCGCAAGCTTGCGCAGGGCGCTGAGTATGTGGCGCGGGCCGGCGCTGGCTGACGTCGCCGACGCGCCGTTCGCCGCGCCGACCATCACCCGTCTGTCCGAGCTGCGGCTCGCAGCCACCGAGGACCGGATCGAGGCTGACCTGGCGCTGGGCCGCGGTCCTGAGCTCGTACCGGATCTCGACGAACTCGCTACTGCGCACCCGCTGCGCGAGCGGATAGCGGGCCAGCTCATGCGAGCGCTCTACGCGGCCGGGCGGCAGGCCGATGCGCTCGGCGTATTCGAGGACACCCGGCAGCGGCTGGCGAACACCCTTGGCGTCGACCCGTCTGCGGCACTTGCCGGCGTGCACCTCGCCGTGCTGCGCGGCGAGCTGCCTGGCCCGCCGGCGCCTCCGCGGGCGCTTCTGCCTCCAAGCCGGCCGACGCCGCGGCCGCAGCTCCGCGCCGGGAACCTGCCCGCTCAGCTCACAAGCTTCGTCGGCCGCGACGACGATATCCGCCGGGTGACCAAGCTGCTCGGCGAGTCACGGCTGATCACCCTTACCGGTCCGGGCGGCTCTGGGAAGACGCGGCTTTCGATCGAGGTCGGCGCCCGGCTCGCCGACCAGGCGCCGGACGGGGTCTGGTTCGTGCCGCTGGCGCCGGTGCGGGACGCCATCGACGTGCCACAGGCAGTGCTGACCGCGATCGACGGACGGGAAACGGCGTGGCCGGTCGATGCCGTCGAAGCCGCCCGCCTGGCCACCATGGACCCGCTGGACCGGCTAAGCGAGTTGCTAACGGCACGCACTGCGGTCCTCATGCTCGACAACTGCGAGCACGTGCTCGATGCCGTGGCGGCGCTGTCCGCTCGGCTCCTCGCCGACGCCTCCGGTATGCGCATAGTGGCCACTAGCCGGGAGCCGCTGGGCCTGACCGGTGAAACACTATGCCCGGTTCCCTCGCTGCCGCTGCCGCCGGCCGACGCCGATGCAGCCGAGGCGGCCGCCAGCCCGGCGGTGCGCTTGTTCGTCGACCGCGCCGTCGCTGTGCGCCCAGGGTTCAGCCTCAACGCTGACTCAACCGGGCCGGTGGTGCACATCTGCCGCGCGCTCGACGGCATCCCGCTGGCGATCGAGCTAGCTGCCGCTCGGGTGCGCGCCCTGACTCCGGCGCAGGTCGCCGAGCGGCTGGACGACAGATTCGCGCTGTTGTCGGTTGGTACCAGGGGCGCGCTCCCGCGGCACCAGACCCTGCGCGCAATCATCGACTGGAGCTGGGATCTGCTCGATGACAGCGAGCGTGCGGTGCTGCGCCGGCTGTCGGTGTTCAGCGGCGGCGCGACCCCGGACAGCGCGGAGCGGGTCTGCGCGCTCGGCGGCGACAGCGCTGGCGTTGTCAACGTCATCGCGTCGCTGGTGGACAAGTCGCTGGTGGTTGCGACCGGCGAGCGTGAGGTGCGCTACCGGCTGCTGGAGACAGTGCGAGCGTACGCGGCCGACCGGCTCGCCGAGTCGGACGAGTCTGAAACCACGGCGGCCGCGCACGCCGAGTACTTCCTGACGCTGGCGCAGCGAGCCGAGCCGGAACTGCGCGGCCCTGATCAGATAGCGTGGCTTGACCGGCTTACTGCAGAGCACGACAACTGCGCTGCGGCGCTGCGTTATGTCGTCGGTAGCGGGAATGCCGGGCACGCGCTGCGCTTCGTTCGGTCGCTTGCCTGGTTCTGGGTAATGCGCGACTACGACACTGAAGCCAGCGAGTGGGCCGCTGAGGCACTTCGCCTGAGCGGCGACACGGCACCTGGCGGCCTCGCCGAGGCCTATGCGCTGTGCCAGTTGTTCGTGGCCATCGGGCAGTTCGTCACATCCCCGCCCAAGGACGCCCATCAGCTTCAGCAAGAGATCGCCAAGCTGCAGGTGCCGCCAGGCAGTAGCGACCCGCTGCTCGTCATGGTCGCACCAATGCTGGCCATATTTAGCGGCGACCAGGAGCGGGCCAGGCACGAGCTGGAAGCGATCTTGCAGCACCCCGACCCGTGGGTGCGCGCAGCGGGCCATGCGCTGGCCGGGCACCTGACACTCGGCGACGGCGACATCGACCAGGCGGCCGCGGAGCTTGCTGCCGGTTACGAGGAGTTCCTCGAGCTAGGCGACCGGTTCGGCCGGATCGCGTGCCTGACCGGCCTGGCCGAGGTGGCAAGAGCTCGCGGTCGGCCGCAGGACGCCGTACAGGCACTCGAGGAGGTCCTCGGATATAGCACCGAGGGGCTGGCAGGCAACATGGCCAAGACCATGCTGGTGCCGCTGGGCCGTGCCAAGGCCCTGGCAGGAGACATCTCCGGGGGACGCGCCGATCTCGAGGAGAGCATCCGCCTGACTGAGAAGATCGGTGAGATGGAAGACGTGGCGATGGCCTACGTCGAGCTCAGCGAGATATCCCGGCGGGAGGGCGACCTGGTTGGCGCGCGGGAGCTTCTTGACCGCGCGCTCGAAAAAGTCGAGTCGCACTCCCAGCGGCCGGACACGGGCGCGGCAGCCGCGATCACGTTCAGCAGGCTCGGTTGTCTGGCCGAGCAGGCGGGCGACCTAGCCACCGCGGGGCAATGGCAGGGGCGGGCCCTAGGAGTGCTCACTGGCAGCGTCATGGTCATCCTGCCGAGCAATCCGACGCTGGCAACTGTCGTGGAGGGGATTGCGGCGCTGGCCGCCGCCCGCGGCGAGTACACCAGGGCGGCTGAACTACTGGGCCTCGCGCACACGCTGCAGGGCTTCTATAACTCGGCCAGCCTGGAGGTAACCAGGACGAAGGCCGCCATCGACGCCGCGCTGAGCAACGCGGACGCCGAGGCAGCCTACGCACGAGGTCGCGGCATGGGCCGCAGCGAGGCGCTAGCGCTGGTTCCGTGACGCTAGAGCCGCCGCCGGTACATCGACATCGCGAGCGGGAACGCGACGCACACGATCCCTGCCGCCCAGGCCAGCGCGTAGACGGCGTGCATACCCAGCGGCCCGCCGATGGTCAGCGCACGCACCGAGTCGGCGAGGTGCGTCACCGGGTTGATCTTCACCCAGGCCTGTAGCCAGCCGGGCATGGTGCTGGTGTTGGACAGCAGGACGCTGCTGCCGAAGACCAGCGGCATCGTCCAGATGAACGAGATGCCCTGGACCGTCTCGGGCGATGGGGCAAGGAGGCCGACCACCACCGATACCCAGCACATGGCCAGGTAGAACACGTAGGCGAGCAGATAGGCCGCGATGATCGCCAGTGGCGAGGTGTGGAACCGGAAGCCGAGCGCCGATCCGAATGCGGTCAGTACCGCCATCACCACGCAGAACCGGATGGTGTCGCCGAGCACCGCTCCGAGCAGGGGAGCCGAGCGCGCCACCGGCAGGCTGCGGAACCGGTCGAACACTCCCTTGTGGATGTCCTCGCACAATGCGGTGCCAAGGCCCATTGAGGCGAACATGGCCATCTGCCCAACCAGGCCCGGCAGCAGCAGTTCGAGGTAGGCGTGCGTGCTGCCCGCCACTACACCGCCGAACACGTAGAGGAACAGCACCAGAAAGACAATGGGCATCAGCGTGACGTCCATCAGCTTCTCCGGCGAGTGCTTGAGCTGGATCACATTGCGCCAGGCGAGGGTAAACCCGTTCGCTAGTGCCTGCCTGACGCCGACTCGCCGCGCCAGTGCCCGGCCCGGCTGACCGGGCCGCGGCGCACCAGCCGTCCTGCCGCCTGCAATCGCGTCTGTTACTTGCGAGGTCATGCCGCCCTCCCTTGGCCTGTCTTGGATACTGCGTCTTCGGCCCGGTGCCCGGTCAACGTGAGGAACACCTCGTCCAGGCTGGGCAGCCGGAGCGCCAGTTCCGCGGCCACGATGCCGAGGTCATCGAGGCGCCTGACGATGGCCGGCACCATGGCGGGATCGCTAATAGCCACCGTGACCAGTCCGCTGTCGCCGCTGATGTCGGGCCGGGCGCCGACGACCGTGGCGACAGTGTCCGCAACTTGCGGGGTGTACGTGCGGTCCGCCGCCCTTACCTCGAGGGTTTGGCTGCCCGTGCGCGCCTTGAGGTCCATTGGGGTGCCAGAGGCCACCACGACCCCGTGATCGATCACCGCGATCGTGTCGGCGAGCGCGTCAGCCTCCTCGAGGTACTGGGTAGTCAGCAGGACCGTCGCGCCACCCGCAAGCACCTCTCGGATGGTGTCCCACATCTGGCTGCGCCCGCGCGGGTCAAGTCCGGTCGTAGGCTCGTCCAGGAACAGGACCTCCGGCTCGCCAAGGAGGCTGGCCGCGAGGTCGAGCCGCCGCCGCATGCCGCCCGAATAGGTCTTGACAGCTCGCCCGGCAGCCTCGGTGAGGCTGAAGCGCTCAAGCATCTCGTGTGAGCGCGTCCGCGCAGCCTGGCGGGAGCGGCCGAGCAGCCGGGAGATCATGATCAGGTTTTCAAAGCCCGTTAGCTCGTCGTCCACCGAGGCGTACTGGCCGGTGAGGGCGATAAGCTGACGGACCTGCACGGCGTCGGCCACGACGTCGTAGCCGCTGATCGTTGCCCGCCCGCCATCAGGCGCGAGCAGGGTGGAAAGGATTCGCACGATCGTGGTCTTACCGGCGCCGTTAGGGCCGAGCAGCGCGAGCACCTGGCCGCTGTCGGCCGCAATGTCGACTCCGGCGAGCGCCTGCGTGCCACCGAAACGCTTAGTCAGCCCCTCGGCCTCGATGATCTTGGCCACGGCTGCCTCCAATCTCTTGTGATACCTGCGCAGCTATCGTCGGCGGTCGCGCTGACATGCCGCTGTCAGCGCGCTGACAGCGATAACAAGGCGCTGACATCAGGCGTGAGCACGTGCGAGTCCGGGGCTCGGCCGAGAGCTGTTACTGCCCGCGGCGGTAAAGATTGCTGGCATCGGCGCGAGAAATGGGTGCGTCACGTAATCGAGGCGTAACAAGAAGTTAACGTGCTCGGGTCAACCCAGACTGGTGGCCCGGCGTCACACCTACGGGTCAAGGGTCGGCAGCCGCTTCATCCTGCTGTCTGAGTCACTGCGTTGCGGCCGACGGTTCGGAATTTGACCTGGGCGGATCCGCCGTGGATCCGGGGGGAGTGCAGGTGCTGCTGAAGTTACTTTACGATCTGCTGTTCCTGTCTTTCGTGCAGCTGATCTTGTCGACGGTGCTGGTGCTGAGTCCGGCCCGGGGTATCGGTTCGCGCTTCAGGTGGACGGGGTCGCGGATTACCGAGGTCATCGTCGGCGGCGTGGGGGCGGTGGCGATCTCGGCCGCGGCGGTCGGGGTCACGCACGCGGTATGGGGACTGCCAGTGGTGGGCCTTGGCACGGGGGCGTACCTGCTGGTGGCCGTGTCCGTCGTGGTGATGGCACTGCGGCCGGACACCAATGTAGTCGGGCAGGTCTTCTACGCCTCGTACGCCTCGGCGGCGGTGGTGTTCATCGTGTACGCGGCGTTCATCGCGTTCGTGGCCACCCGCACGATCCCGGAGATGGTGACCTCGTCGCTGGTCATCGTGCTGGACCTGGCCGCGTTCGTGGTGTGGATGTCGAACATGAACTACGTCAGCGACGTGCTGTGCCGCGCGCGGCGAGGGCGGCCGCTGCCGGTGGCCGATCCTGGTCATCAGCCGTTCGTGTCGCTGCACATCCCGGCCTACAACGAGCCGCCGGGGCTGCTGATCGAGACGATCAAGGCGGTGGAGGCGATCGACTACCCGAACTTCGAGGTAGTCGTGATCGACAACAACACCAAGGATCCCGCGGTGTGGCAGCCGGTGGAGGCCTATTGCCGGGGCCGGGAGCGAGTGAAGTTCGTCCACGTCGCGCCGTGGCCGGGATACAAGGCCGGTGCGTGCAACCTGGCGCTGCGGCGCTATACCGACCCGCGCGCGGAGATCATCGGCCTAGTCGACGCCGACGACATCGTCCAGCCGCACTACCTGCGCGAGACGGTGTCGTACTTCTCCGACCCGTCACTTGGCTTCGTGCAGACTTTCGAGGGCAACCGGGACTTCGAGGGCAGCAATTACTACACCGCCTGCGTCGATTCGTTCCAGGCGTTCTACCTCGGGACGATGTCATCTCGCAACGAGCGCGACTCGGTGCCGTTCGTCGGGACGATGGGATTGTTCCGCCGCAGCGCGCTCACCGCTGCGGGCGGGTGGAATGAGTGGTGCATCTGCGAGGACACCGAGGCTTCGCTGCGGGTGGCCAGGGACGGCTGGTCCGGCCTCTATATTCCGCGGTGCTTCGGCCGCGGCGTCGTTCCGCCCAGTTTCGCCGGGATGCTCACCCAGCGGCACCGCTGGTGCTTCGGTGCCATGCAGATCCTGCGGCTGCACTGGCGCAGCCTGCTGCCCTGGGACCGCTCGGCCGACAACCACCTGACCAGCGCTCAGCGTCGCGACTACCTGATGGCCTCGATCGGCTGGTTCCGGGATTTGCTGATGCTGGCCTTCAGCCTGCTGTTGCTGGTGGTCACCGGCCTGGCCTTGACCCAGGCTGGCTTCTTCGTCTCCCCGATGGACGGCGGCCGGTCGCTGATGGCGCTGTCGCTGATCGTCGTCGCGATGATCTGCATGCAGTGGACGCTCCGCTACTGGACGACGATGTCGTTCCGCAGGGCCGTGCTGTCGCTGGTGATCAGTCTGTCGGTCACCTGGGTAGTGGCGCTGGGCTGCCTCGAGGGGGTGGCCCGGCGGGACGGGGTGTTCCTGCGCACCGCTAAGGCCGGCGGCCGGCGCAGCATCCCGCGGGCGCTGTGGCTGACCCGGGTGGAAACTGCGCTCGCTCTGGCGTTGTGCGCCGCTGCGGCGGCGCTGGCCGCCCTGCCGCGCAGGCCGCCGTGGCTGCTCATCTTCATCATCGCCTTCCAGGGCAGCGTCTACCTGTGCGGCCCGATCGCCTCGGTGTGGAACCTGTGGGCCCGCGGCGTCCCCGGTCACGAGTTCCGCCGCCGCTTTGCCGAACAGCGGCAGCGCGCGCAGCGCCGCCGCCGGGCCACGATTCCCCGGCCCGCCGCCGCGGCCCTCAGCGCGCTGTGCGTCGGCGGAGTCGCCAGCGCCTTTCTGCCCCCGGTGCCACTGCTGCACACCACCTCCCCTTCGCGGGCCGCGTCACTGAAGTCGCTGCTCGCTGACACCAACGCCGAGTTCTACCTCAAGATGGGAGCGCCGACCCGGACCCGCGGCACATACTTCCCCGTCACCGGCGTGCGCTTGGCGACTGTTCCGGCGTCCTCGCCGAAGGTGGGTCTGAGCTTCCAGACATCCTCACTGGCACTGCTCGGCCAGGTACTGCGGGCGGGCGCGCACGGCGATCGGATCGGCCAGGTCAGCCTCGTCATCCGCAAGCCCGGGCGGGGCGGCCGACCGGTAACTGAGTTCGTGGAAACGTTCGGCGGCGCTGCGCTCAGCTCCTTCACCGAGCACATGTCCGGCCAGCCTGCGGGCATCATCTCGGTCGTAGCGTCGGCCGCCAGCCGCCCGGCCAGTACGCCCGCGGCGCTGCGCCGCGCGGGGCCATTCGCGGACTCGCCAGGCGCGCTGACCGCCACGACCTACATCCGCATCAGCCACGCTGGCAGGAACCCAGCGCCTGGGTACGCCGTGACCGACGTCCAGGTCGCGCAGGCAACCGTCGGTGCCCCCCTCGACCTCACCCTCACCAGTTCCTCGCTGCCGCTGCTTAACTCGATCTTCCAAGCCCAGGACACCGCCGCCCGCATATCTGCGCTTAGGCTCTCGGTCCGTGCCACAGCAGATGGTCACCGGTCCGGCACCGCGCTGACCGACACCTTCTCCGGGCTGAGCGTCGGCTCTTTCGCCGAGAACCTATCCGGGTCAGTCTCCGGCACCGCCACGCTCGTCGCGCGCGTGAAGCGGACGTCTGGGGGAGCCTAGGTGCTGCTCGATTTCAATCTCTATGACCTGCTGTGCCTGACCTTCGTGCAGCTGATCTTGTCGACGGTGCTGGTGCTGAGTCCGGCCCGCGCCATCGGGTCGCGGTTCGGGTGGACCGGGTCGCGGATTACCGAGGTGATCGTCGGCGGCGTGGGGGCGGTGGCGATCTCGGCTGCGGCGGTCGGCGTGACGCACGCGGTATGGGGCCTGCCGGTCGTCGGCCTGGGCACCGGAGCGTACCTGCTGGTGATCGTGTCAGTCGTAGTGATGGCGCTCCGGCCAGCCTGTGGTCTCGTCGGCCAGGTGTTCTACGCCTCGTATGCCTCGGCCGCTGTGGTCTTCCTCGTCTACGCGGCGTTCATCGCGTTCGTGGCTACCCGGACGATCCCGGAGATGGTGACCTCGTCGCTGGTGATCGTGCTGGACCTGGCCGCGTTCGTGATCCTGATGTCTGGCATCAACTACGCGAGCGACGTGCTGTGCCGGGCGCGGCGGGGCCGGCCGCTGCCGGTAGCCGATCCTGGTTATCAGCCGTTCGTGTCGCTGCACATCCCGGCCTACAACGAGCCGCCGGAACTGCTGATCGAGACGATCAAGGCGGTGGAGGCGATCGACTACCCGAACTTCGAGGTAGTCGTGATCGACAACAACACCAAGGACCCGGCCGTATGGCGGCCCGTTGAGGAGTACTGCCGGGGCCGGGAACGGGTCAGATTCGTGCACGTGGCCCCCTGGCCCGGCTATAAGGCGGGCGCGTGCAACCTCGCGCTGCGCCGGTACACCGACCCGAGGGCGGAGATCATCGGCCTGGTCGACGCCGATGACATCGTCCAGCCGCACTACCTGCGCGAGACCGTCCCGTACTTCTCCGACCCGGCCCTGGGCTTCGTGCAGACCTTTGAGGGCAACCGGGACTTCGAGGGCAGCGACTACTACACCGCCTGCGTGGACTCCTACCAGGCGTTCTACCTGGGCACGATGTCGTCCCGCAACGAGCGCGACTCGGTGCCGTTCGTGGGCACCATGGGATTGTTCCGCCGTAGTGCGCTGACCGCGGCGGGCGGGTGGAATGAGTGGTGCATCTGCGAGGACACCGAGGCTTCGCTGCGGGTGGCCAGGGACGGCTGGTCCGGCCTATACATCCCGCGGTGCTTCGGCCGGGGAGTGGTGCCGCCCAGCTTTGCCGGGATGCTCACCCAGCGGCACCGCTGGTGCTTCGGCGGTATCCAGATCCTGCGGCTGCACTGGCGCAGCCTGCTGCCGTGGGACCGCTCGGCCGACAACCACCTGACCAGCGCGCAGCGCCGCGACTACCTGATGGCCTCGCTCAGCTGGTTCCGTGACCTCTTCATGCTGGCCTTCAGCCTGCTGCTGCTGGTGATCACCGGCCTGGCCTTGACCCAGGCTGGCTTCTTCGTCTCCCCGATGGACGGCGGCCGGTCGCTGATGGCGCTGTCGCTCATCATCATTTATGCGCTCACGATGCAGTGGACCCTGAGTCACTGGACCACCATGTCGCTGCGCCGCGCTCTGCTGTCGCTGGTGATCAGTCTGTCGGTCACCTGGGTAGTGGCGCTGGGCTGCATCGAGGGGGTGGCTCGGCGGGACGGGGTGTTCCTGCGCACCTCCAAGGCCGGCGGCCGGCGCAGCATCCAGCGGGCGCTGCGGCTGACGAGGGTGGAGGCTAGCCTCGCCGTCGCACTCTATGTCGCGGCCGGTGCGCTAGCTGCGCTGCCGCGCAGGCCGCCGTGGCTGCTCATCTTCATCATCGCCTTCCAGGGCAGCGTCTACCTGTGCGGCCCGATCGCCTCGGTGTGGAACCTGTGGGCCCGCGGCGTCCCCGGTCACCAGTTCCGCCGCCGCTTTGCCGAACAGCGGCAGCGCGCGCAGCGCCGCCGGGCCACGATTCCCCGGCCCGCCGCCGCGGCCCTCGCCGCCCTGTGCGTCGGCGGACTCACCGGCGCGTTCCTGCCGCCCGTGCCGTTGCTGCACGCGACGCATCCCTCGCAAGCGGCCGCCTCCCGGCTATCGCTACTGGCTGGCTCGTATACCTACCTGAAGCTTGGCTCGGGAACCGGTGGCACCTATTACCCCGTCACCTCGGTGCACCTGTCCAACCTGGGGGCAGCGCCGGATCCGGGCGCGTCCTCATCCGCAACCGGGGCGCCAGTCGAGCTGAGCTTCGACACGTCCTCGCTTCCGCTGCTGGCAAAGGTTCTGCGGGCCGACCTGCACGACGGCCACATCCGGCCGGTCAGCCTCGCGATCCGCAAGCCGGGACCAGCCGGGCGACCGGCAACTCAGCTCGTAGAGACGTTCGGCCGGGCCGTTATCAGTTCCTTCACCGAGCGTTTGTCCGACCGGATGGCCGGCAGCATCTCACTGCTGCTTTCCGCTAGCCACCTGGTCACGGCGCCCGCCGCGCTGCGGCGGGCCGGGCCATTCGCCGAGCTGCCTGGCTCAGCACGCGCCCTCGCCACCACGGCATCGGTCCGCATCAGCCACGCTGGCAGGAACCCAGCGCACAGGTACGCTGTTACCGCCCTCCAGCTCAGCCAGGCAGCTGCCGGTGCTCCCCTGGACCTCAGTCTCACCACCCGGTCGCGACCGCTGCTGCACGTGATACACGGGTACGCGGAGCTTTCGGGGGGTGCAGGTGCCCGTATCCGGGCGCTCACACTCTCGGTTCGGCCGAGCAGCGGCGGTCCCCAGTCCACCGCAATCTTCACCGACACCTTCTCCGGGCTGAGCGTTGGCTCCTTCGCGGAGAAACTATCCGTCTCACTCTCCGGTACGGCCACGCTGGTCGCCCGCCCGCGATAATCAGAGTCCGCGCACTACTAGGCCGCGCAGAACTACGGGCATGCCGCATGCTGCGGCGTGCTTCGCAGGTCGAGGCAAAAAGCCGAGATCTGCATCGAGAACCGAGCGGGGCCCGAGCTCATCGGACTGCCGCTTGCCGGGCCGAACTCGGCTCCGAAGGACGCGGTGTCCAGCCAGTAGCGCCGGCCGACCTGAGGCCAGTGGTAGTTGTCCTGCAGGATTCGGGCGGCCGCGCCGAGCACAGCACTGAGGTCGACGCTCACCTGGCCACGCCCGACGACGTCGGCAGGGCTGGGCACGAACCACAAGGTGCCGCCCCACGGCGCGGTTTGCCCGTCCGTCCCGATGTTGCTGGCGTAGACCGACCACGCTTGCGTGCCAGGGCGGGCAACGCGGCCGACCGCGAATGGAATGCTCGCGGTTCCGATTTGCATGCTCGCCGGCAGCAGCGCACGCTCGTCATAGTCGGTCCACACCATGATCTCGAGCGTTCCCTCTGACCTGCACGGTTGCCTCGTGGCGGTGTCATGCAGCCACAGATCGTAGGCGACGTCGTAGGTGACCTGCCCGGTCTGCGCGGCATAGGCGGTCACACCGACCAGATGCGGGGGAATCGCGGCCAGCCGCATCGGGAACGGTAGCAGCCGCGAGACAGGCGGCGAGGTGCCGGCGCGGCACTGGTTGATGCCGTACAAGACGCTCGGATATCCGCGCACCCAGGTGTAGGCGCTCGGCGCAAGGCAAGTCGACTCGGTGCATGGTGGCGTATCAGCGAACCGGCCATCCATCGTCACAGTTCCACCCGAGCTCGCGGACATGCTGAGGGAACCGGTGCTGCCGTTGCCGCCGAGGTTCCACTCGTCGCCATTCAGCTCTGCGAAGCCGAGGACCGGGCCTGCCCTGCGGCAGCCGCTGCCGGCCGTGGGGCCAACGGGGCACGGGGCCGTCCAGTGCCAGACCTGACTGCTCGCCACCGGATCCGGTAGTAACACGACGTTGTCGTGATGAGGGTCGGTACTGCCGCAGCCGGTAACGAGCAGCATCACCGCGAGCCCTGCAAGTGGCACTGCGTACCTGAGTTTCACAACGTGCGAAGGAACACATGGCCGTGGCGCATGACAACGGCGATTCCCACCCCAACGATGGACGACTTGGCGATGGGCCCGAAGATCCGCGAGTCGCAGGCGTCCGAGCGGTTGTCGCCCATCACGAAGTACTGATTCGCCCCGAGCGTGGTACTGGGGATCGGCGTCGATCCCAGCTGGCCGAACCTTGGGTTGTACCAGCCGCGATCGTGCCACGGCCGCCCGTCGACGTAGATCGCCCTACCGGCCGACCAGATCGTCTGGCCGGGCACGGCCACGACGCGAAGCACGAGGTCACCACCGACTCCGCCGGCGACAGCACAGGCCAGTGACCGCGGCGGGCGGAAGACGACGATCTCCCCGCTGTGAATGGGGCTTTGAATGAGGCCCGACTTGGCGACGAGGATCCGGTCACCCGCCTGGATGGTGGGTGCCATGGCGTCGCCTGGCACCGAGAAGGGCCGCACCAGAAAGGCCTGAAGGAGCCACGCTGCGACTGCCGCCACCGCGAGGAACACTGTCAACTTGAACAGGAACGGGCCGTACCGGCGACCTCGCTGACCCAGACCCGCTCGGCCGGCCGGGGTGGCAGCGCTTTCCGTTCTCGTCGGCAGAGCGGCCACCTGCTCGGTCGGTTCTGCGCCCAGTCCGCGCAGCCGGTAGTCGAGATCTTGCGGCAACCGGGCTGCGGTCGCCCGATGCGCGCCCGGGCTTCGGGCATGGCGGCCGACCGCGGCTCCCCCGCCAGGATCCGGGCGCGGCGCAGGGAGGTCCGGATAGCCGTCTGGCGCGACGGCAACGGGATCGCCGTTATCGAAGGACGACGTGCTCATCGAGAGCCTTTCCTGCTACAGGCAGCGGCGAGGAACCGTTGCACTCCTTCGGTCTCGCCGCCATCTAGCTGCCCGAAGGCGACGCCGAAGTGCACGCCGGCCTCGATACTGCGCCGCCAGATGATGCGGCCCGGCACGTCGAGGCAGATGCGCGAGCTAGGTACTTCGGCCTCAAGCAGGAACGGCCCATCCAGCGTCGCGCCGGGCGCGAGCGCCGATGACGCCTCAGGCAGAACGCATCGCAGACCGCCCTCGCTCAGATCGACGAGCCCTGCGGATATCGTCGTCTGCCTGAATCGGATGTGAGCCTGCCCGTCGACGCGCACGCGCATATCGCGTCGCCGCTCAGCCGGCGCAGTCCCGTAGCCGCTACTTGTCAGGTTGGCCGCTGCTCGCGCGGCATCCGATGAGGCAGCGACCTTGGCCTGCAAGGCCCGAAGCCGGCGAACGCGGCGGGCCGACGCGCGCTGCCGCGGGGCGGACTCGATGCCCCAGGCGTGCCGCTCGGCTGGCGACAGGTCGGACCAGTTGGCCGGCAGTCGCCGGATGAACGAGGGCACGCCGTGGGCTGCGTCATGGCTTAGCTGCCTGCCCCAGCCCGCGGCCACCGAGGCTGCCTGGCGGAAGGTCACTCGGACGGCGCTCTGGCTGTAAGGGAGATCGAATAAGCCCGGGTCGTCTAGCCAGTCGGGCCGACCGACGGTGATCGCCTGTGCGACATCCGGCCAGCGAACTCTGGCAAGCAGATACGGAACGGCGCGGTCGGCGAGCACTAAATATTTGACTTCGCTCCGTTCGGCCATTTTCCAGCCCCCCCCACCCATCCCGGCAGAATTTCTTTCGTTCGCGAGCGCCGACGACGCTAACACGGCGTCGCAGCACCTCAGCCCCACTTCACACGCTTTTAACATGAATTATTCAATCACTCAGCCGAAAAAAGGGTGCGGTCCACTATCGACGGCCACCTTTTCTCAGAGTTAGACGCGCGGCCGAACTAATGCGATTACAGGATTGGCAAACGGGGAAGCGGAACTCGCTGCATTATTGTTATGACATTTCCGGTAGCCTGCCCCACGCGTCACCCGCGCGTGCTCGGATCGACCAGCGCGCGAGCCCGCGCAGCCAGCAGTCGAGCGCTAGACCAAGTAGAGCGATGACGATGATGCCGGAGAACGCCAGCCCGACGTTCAGATAGCCGCCGGCCTGCATGATGAGGTAGCCGACCCCGTTGGTGGCGGCGACCAAGATTATCGAGATTTCCCTCCGCGCCGAATCCGCCGGCGGACGAGCGGTTGTTCGCCTCCGGGTCGGGGTATCAGGCGTCTTTGGGTGTTTTTGGGAAGGACTGTCGTCGGTATGCAGGGGGCAACCGGGCCAGTTCTCTTTCTGGCCGATCAGGACCGCGTCGCGCTCGAGGAGTTGCGGAGAGCGCTCGAGCGGAGGCTGGGCGCGGACTATCAGATCGTCGCGGAGGCCCAGCCCGAAGGCGGCCTGTCCGTTCTCGGCAAGCTGCGGGAGCGTGGCGAGCAAGTTGCCATCATCATCGCGGCGCAGCAGATGCAGCCCATGAGCGGAGAGCGGTTCCTTGAACGGGCGCACGAGCTGCACCCGCTCGCTGGGCGCGCGCTGATCGGGGATGCCTTCGACCGGCGGATCCAGGAGTCGATCACCCGCGCCATGGCGCTGGGGCGAGCCGACATGATCCTGCTGAGGCCATGGGATCCGGCAGACCACAGGCTGTATCCGCGCATCGGCATGCTGCTGGACAGGTGGGTCCAGGCGACCGAACAGCCAGGCGTGTGGCTGGTGCGTATCGTCATGGATCCCGATGCGTCGTATGCTCACGAACTGCGCGACGAGCTTTATCGCAATGCTGTTCCGTTTCAATCCTTCGCGCCGGATTCGGCGCGCGGCAGGCAGCTACTTGATCTGGCTGGTCAGGACGGGACACGGCTGCCGGTGTGCCTGTACTTCGACGGGCGCGTTCAGGTCGATCCCTCGGTCCCGGAGATCGCGGAAGCGCTGGGGTTTCGAAATCGGCCCGACAACCGCGACTACGACCTGGCGGTAGTCGGCGCGGGTCCAGCGGGCCTGTCGGCGGCACTATCGGGTGCCTCAGAAGGCCTGCGCACTCTCGTCGTGGAGTGCGCGACGGTAGGCGGTCAGGCAGCAACCACTTCCATGATCCGCAATTACCTGGGCTTCCCGTGGGGAGTCAGCGGCAAAGGCCTGATGGAGTGGGTGCCGGATCAGGCGGTGGAGTTCGGTGCCGAGATGGTCTTCGATCGTGTCGTCGAACTGCGCGAGCGCGATGGTCGGCAACTCATTACGCTGGCTGGCGGCAGCCAGGTGACCAGTGACGTTGCAGTGCTCAGCATCGGCGTGCAGTACCGTCGGCTCAGCGCGCCCGGCGTCGAAGAGCTGGTCGGCGCCGGGGTGTTTTACGGTGCCACACTCTGCGAGGCGCCTGCTACCCGTGGCCGCACCGTATACATCGTCGGCGGCGGCAACTCGGCCGGCCAGGCTGCGGTCCATCTGGCGAAGTACGCCGAGCACGTCACCATCATCGTCCGCGGCGCATCACTGGACGCCACGATGTCGCGCTACCTGATCGACCAGATCGACGAGCTGCCGAACGTCGCCGTCCGCCCGAACTGCAAGATCACCCGCGCCGGAGGCGCGGGCCGTCTGGAACAGCTGACTGTCTTCGATTCAGTATCCGGCAGCACGGAGGACGTCGCAGCGTCCGCACTGTTTATCCATGTGGGCGCGCAGCCACGCACCGACTGGCTGCCCGGCACGCTGGCACGAGACGACGCTGGCTTCCTGCTGACCGGGCCGGACCTCGCCGGGGCCGGCGGGCTGCCCGCTGGCTGGTCGTTGCCCCGGCCGCCGCTGCCGATGGAGACCAGTATCCCCGCGGTATTCGCCGCCGGGGACGTTCGCCACGGGTCAACGAAACGAGTGGCCGCGGCCGTCGGCGAAGGCGCCAGCGCGATCCAGTCTGCACATCGCTACCTCCAGGAGCTCTCAGCCGAGCGCCAGGCCGTCCGTTCGCGCTAGGTTCGGGTGGGAGGCGGCCGTGAACTGCACTGAGTTCGTGCTGTCAGCTACCGGGCTGGCACGCGTGCCCTTCGTTGACGAGATCAGCCTGTACCTGGCGGCCGACATCTACGAAACATGGCGCGGCACCGAGTTGCAGGCCGGTCGCAGTGAGCTGGCGCCGCCGTTCTGGGCGTTCGCCTGGCCGGGCGGTCAGGCCCTCGCTCGCTACGTCCTCGACCACCCGGCGCTGGTTAGCGGCCGGAGCGTGCTTGATATCGGCTGCGGATCAGGCCTCGTCGCGATTGCCGCCGCGAAAGCCGGGGCCTCGGCAGTCACCGCCAGCGATACTGACCCGTTCGCGAGGACAGCGGCGCGGCTGAATGCTCTCGCCAACCAGGTCACAGTCACCGTGCTGGCTGACGTCCTGAACACCACCCACGACGCAGATGTGGTGCTCGCTGGCGACGTCTGGTACGAGCAGGACCTCTCCAATCTGGTGATGAGTTTCCTGGACCGCGCTGCTGCTGCCGGATCCGAGGTGCTCGCGGGCGACATTGGGCGGCGGTACTTCCCCAGGCATCGCTTTCACCCCGCTGCCAGCTATGAGGTCCCCGTCAGCCGGGCACTGGAGAGCACCGAGATCATGCGCGCGTCAGTCTGGATCAGGCAACCGGACAACCAAGCTCTCGGCATGAACTGTGAGCTGCGTCACTAGGTTTCCAAGCGTCGGTCGGGATTGACGGCCCGGCTATGCTTCGTGCTGGCCACGGTACGTTCCTTAGCGGGGTGCAGTTCATGATCGGCATGTCGGGCCAGCACGTGGCCGGGACCTCTGGCGAGGTCCGGGCGCGGCCGCTGCGTGTGCCGTCGTCATGACCGCGATCAGTCATCCAGGGGATGAGCATCATACTCAGGCTGGCGCTCAGCTAGCCGAGCACGCGGAGCCTGACTCTACGTCGCCTGCCGCGCTTCCTGGCCTGGTCAGGTCACCCGCGCTGCAGGGCGGGATCGCGTTCGTTGTCTACCTGGTCGTCTGGATAGGCACGGCATTCCGGCCGATCGTCGCGCATCCAGCGCAGGCCCGGCTCGACCAGGTGAGTCAGGACCCCAACCTGTTCACGTGGATCATGCGCTGGTGGCCGTACGCGATCGGACACGGGCTCAACCCGATGTATACCCACGAGATCGGCCAGGTGGCGGTCAGCCATTCCCTGGCCTGGGTCACGACCGTGCCACCGCTTGCGCTGCTGGCCGCTCCGGTCACGCTTGTCGCGGGCCCGCTGGTGTCGTTCACCTTGCTCGCCGCCGTCGCGCTGCCGGCGTCGGCCTGGGCCGCGTTTGTCTTGTGCCGGCGGCTGACCGGGCAGTTCTGGCCCGCCCTGGCCGGCGGTGCCGTGTTCGGCTTCTCGGCCTACGAGATGAACCACGGCTCGGCGGGCCAGCTCAACCTGGCCTACAGCCTGCTCCTGCCGATCCTCGCCTACCTGGTTCTGGTCTGGCGGGACGGCGGCATCAGCGCACGCACGTTCGTGTTCCTCGCGGGCCTGACCATAGCGCTGCAGTTCTACCTGTCGGTGGAGATCTTCGCGGACCTGACTGCCATCCTGGCGGTCAGCTTGCTCGTCGGCGTCGTGATAGCCGGGCGAGATGGCCAGCAGCAGATAGCGCGCCTGGCCAGGTTCGTCGGCCTGGCCTACGTGGTCGCCGCCGTGCTGGCTGCGCCGTACGCGGCGTACATGCTGACGATCAAGGCCCCCAAGCTTAAGCACTCCACCGGGATGGACCTGGCCAGCCTCGTCATCCCCAGGCCCGGCCGGACCTTCGGCATCGCCTGGCTGACCCACGCTGCCGCTGGGCCGATCAAGGATTCCGCCGCGTGCTACGTCGGCGTCCCGCTGCTGCTGCTGGCCGTCCTGCTCGCTGTTACCGCGTGGTCCAGCAAACTCGTCCGGTTCCTGTCCTGCATGCTCGTTCTCATCGTCTTGGTTTCAATCGGGCCAGAGGTGTATCTGGAGGGCCATCGGACCGGATCGGTCCCCTGGGCGGCGCTTTTCCGCCTGCCGCTCGTGCGCAACTCGTTCCCGCTTCGCCTGATGCTGTTCGCCTACCTCGTGCTGGCCGTGGCAACTGCGCTGTGGCTGGCCGGACCGGCGAGGCGAGTGTCGTGGGCTCGCTGGGCACTGGCCGTCCTAGTGCTCGCGTCGATCGCCCTGGACACCGTGCCGATCAAGGTGAGCCACCACACGACCGTGCCGACGTTCATCACCTCGGGGCAGTACCGACGTCAGCTGTCGCCCGGCGAGGTCGTCGTCGTGGTATCCGACGTCGGCAACGCCGGCATGCTCTGGCAGGCTCAGACTGACTTCTACATGCGGGTGGCCGGCGGATACTTTACCGAGGGGATCAGCCATCGGACGGACCTCCCGCTGCCGGTGCAGCACCTCTCCGCTGCCACGCCGGCGCGCCTGGCGCAATTCGAGAGATTCGTCAAGACCGACCATGTCGGGGCGATCTTGCTGCAGGTCGGCCAGGAACCGCCGTGGGTGGGCATCTTCCGCAAGGTCGGCCTCGTGGGCCATACCACCGGGGGCGTCGTCGTCTTTCCGACCAACGGCTGCATGTCCTGCCGTGCCCCAGGCCAGATTCAGCTGGCCAAGGCAGCACTGCGGGCTACCTAGGCCTCTAGGACCGCGGCCGACAGGTCACGGCATGGCTAGGCGATTTGTCAAATTTCATCCATTTTTACCCGCAGGTCCGACATTCCTAGCACTCACCAGTCCGCGCGGACGATTAAACTGCAGGGCTGTCGGCGCAGGCTGCGTTGACCCAGGCCCAGCAGTTTGCCCGCAGGGCCGGAACGCTAGTGGCGGCTGGCGGGGCCAGTATCGTCAGTTTCAGTCACTCCTGACTTGCAGTGGCCGGGGTCCACAGGCGCGGAATGGAGATGGATCCAGTTGGAGACTGTCAGGTACTCGATCGTCATCCCGATCTATAACGAGGAGGAGTCGTTCGGGGCACTGGTGAGCCGGCTGACCGAAGTGATGGATCAGCTGGACGGCCCGGCTGAGGTCGTGCTCGTCGATGATGGCAGCCGGGATGACAGTTATGCGCTGATGGTGGCGGCTAACCGCGCGGATCCGCGGTTCAAGGTACTGCAGCTCTCACGCAATTTCGGGCACCAGATCGCGATCACTGCGGGGATGGACGTCGCGGCCGGGCAGGCGGTAATCGTGATGGACGCCGACCTGCAGGATCCGCCAGAGGTGATCTTGCAGATGGCGGCGCGGTGGCAGGAAGGGTATGAGGTCGTCTACGCGGTGCGGGAGCACCGTGAGGGCGAGACGGCGTTCAAGCGGAAGACGGCGACGCTGTTTTACGGACTGCAGCGGCGGCTCGCCGAGATCGACCAGCCGGTGGAGGTGGGGGATTTCCGGCTCGTCGACCGCAAGGCGCTAGACGCCTTCTTGCTGATGCGGGAGCGGAACCGGTACGTGCGGGGGATGTTCTCGTGGGTGGGGTTCCGGCAGACGGCAGTGCCGTACGTGCGGGCTTCGCGGAAAGCGGGGGAAAGTAAGTACCCGCTGCGCAAGATGGTCAGGCTGGCGTTCGACGGCTTCGTCGGGTTCTCCACCGCCCCCCTGCGGTTCGCGCTGACGCTGGGCTTGTTCATGGCGGCGGCATCGGTTCTGTATGGCATCACTGCTATCGCGGTAAAGCTCGCGGGCTTCTCCCTTGTGCCCGGCTATGCTTCGTTGCTGGTCACGATTACGTTCCTGAGCGGGGTGCAGTTGACGGTGATCGGTATGGTGGGCCAGTACGTGGCCCGGATCTATGACGAGGTCCGGGCGAGGCCGCTGTACCTGGTCCGGGAGGCGCGCGGGCTGGCGCCTGGCGGTCGCGCCGATGCCGATGCGCTGTGGCCGACGGCTCGCCAGGATCCGCTGATTAATGGTCAGCCCGTGCCGCCGTCATGACCGCGATCAGCCACCCGGAGGACGGGCGGCCCAGCGGGGCCGGTGCGCAGCTAGCCGAGCACAAGAAGCCGGCGGCTCTATCGCCTGCTGCGCCCCGTAACCTGCTCAGGTCACCTGTGCTGCAGGGCGTCGCGGCTCTTGCGCTCTACCTGCTGGTCTGGCTCCTGACCTCGGCCCGCGGGCTGATAGACCACCTCAGCTGGGCGACGGTCGACCAGAAGAGCATGGACCCGAACTTCTACACGTGGGCCCTGCGCTGGTGGCCGTATGCGATCGGGCACGGGCTCGATCCGCTGTACTCCCATGAGCTCGGCGGCGCGTTCGGCCATTCACTGGCCTGGGTCACTACCGTCCCGCCGCTCGCGCTGCTGGCCTCGCCGCTGACGGTGGTGGCCGGGCCGGTTGCATCGTTCAACCTGCTGTCTGCCATCGCGCTGCCGGTATCGGCCTGGGCCGCATTCGTGTTGTGCCGACGGCTGACCGGGCAGTTCTGGCCTGCCCTGGTCGGCGGCGCCGTCTTCGGCTTCTCGGCCTACGAGATGAATCACAGTGCAGCGGGCCAGCTCAACCTGACCTTCAGTTTGCTGGTGCCCATCCTGGCCTACCTGATCCTGGTCTGGCGAGACGGCAGCATCGGCACGCGCACGTTCGTGATTCTCGCGGGCCTGACCATGGCCCTGCAGTTCTACCTGTTCCTGGAGACGTTCGCGGACCTGAGCGGCATCCTGGCGGTCGGCTTGCTGGTCGGCTTCGCGCTGGCCGGCCGAGAGGGCCGGCCGCAGATATCGCGCCTGGCCAGGGTCATCGGACTGGCATACGCGGTTGCGGCCGTGCTCGCCGCGCCCTACCTGGCGTACATGCTCGCCACCAAGACGCCCAATCTGACGGATGCGACGGGGATGGACCTGGCCAGCCTCGTCCTCCCGCGGCGAACCCGGACCTTCGGCATCGGCTGGCTAACACACATCGCGGCCGAGCCAAGCCGGGTATCGGAGGCGTGCTACATCGGCGTTCCGCTGCTGGTACTGGTCGTGCTTCTCGCCGTGACCAGCTGGTCAAGCAAGCTCGTCCGATTCCTGACCTGCATGCTGGCGTTCACCCTCGTCGCGGCGCTCGGATCGGCTTTGTACTTTGAGGGCTCAGAGGTCGTCGGCTTGCCCTGGGGGAAGTTGTGGGGGCTCCCGATCCTGCGTAACGCCTACCCATCGCGGCTGATGCTCTTTGCCTACCTCGTGCTGGCCGTGGCAACCGCGTTGTGGCTGGCGGGACCGGCCAGGCGGGTGCCGTGGGCTCGCTGGGCGCTGGCGCTGCTCGTGGTCGCATTTATCGCGTTCGACACGCCCGCAATCAGCGTTGACCCCCACACCAGCGTGCCGGTCTTCATCAGCTCGGGGCAGTACGCGCGCCAGCTGTCGCCCGGCGAGGTTGTCGTTGTGGTATCCCAGCTCGGAAACGCCGGCCTGCTCTGGCAGGCCGAGACTGACTACTACCTGCGGATCTCGGGCGGGTACATAAACCAGGCCATAGACCGGGGGTCTGACCTCCCGGATCCAGTGCAGGATCTCTCCCAAGGCACGCCGGCCCAGGTCGCGCAATTTGCGCAATTCGTCAGGGCTGACAAGGTTGGCGCGATCCTGCTGGACTATCGCCATGAGCCGCTGTGGGTCGGCATCTTCCGCCGGATGGGTCTTCGCGGTCATCTCATCGGCGGCGTGGTCGTGTATAAGACCAACGGCTGCCAGTCCTGCCGCCTGCCGGCCCTGGTGAGCTGAAGGTTGGCCGGACGCCGCGACTTGGCAGCGGGCGGATGAGCCTTCAGGTCGTGGTCGGCCAGCTTGAGATCGGCTGGGATCCCGCGCGTAACAGCGAGCGCGTGGTCGCGTTCCTGCGCGCTGAGACCCGGCCCGGCTGCCTGGCTGTGCTGCCCGAGGCTGCGCTGTCGGGCTACGACGACGAGCTCTCCGGGCTTGACCGGCTCGACGTGCGTGCATTGACCGCAGGCCTGACCGCAGTCGCCGGCGCAGCCTCCGAGCTTGGCGTGCATGTGCTCTGCGGATCTTTGCTGCGTGAGCCGGGCGGGTGGAGCAATGCCGCGATCTACTTCGGCCCGGCCGGCGAGCGCTGGACCTACCGCAAGGTGAACCTGGCAACTCACGAGCGCGGCCGGCTCATCCCCGGTGCCTCGCTTCCGCTCCTGCGCCTGAAGCGGCCGCTGGCCGCCATCGGCGTTCAGCTCTGCCGCGAGCTGAAGTATCCGGAGCAGTGGCATGTGCTGGCGCGCAGCGGAGCCCAGGTGCTTGCGTACCTTACCTACGCCGTGAACCCGCAGATCGCGGCCGGTGTGTGGCGCAGCCATCTGATCAGCAGGGCGGCAGAGACACAGCGGTTCGTGCTGTCGGCGAATGTGGCCGGCCCCGATCAGCACTGTCCGAGCATGGTTATCTCGCCGCGTGGCGAGGTGCTGGCTGAGACGACCACCGCAGGTCCGCAGGCGTTGCATGCCGATCTCGACCTGGCCGAGGTATCAGACTGGGTCCTGTCACAGCAATGCGGCGATGTCGTCGGCATCAGCTACCAGGGGAGGCCTAAGTGACCTGGGATGAAGTGCTCGCCTACTGCCTGGCGAAGCCGGGCGCATGGCGGGACGAGCCGTGGGATGACGGCGTCGTCACCAAGGTTGGCAGCAAGATTTTCGCCTTCCTCGGCTCCGGCGAGAACTTGGCCATCGGGCTCAAGTGCGCACCGACCCGCGATGCCGCGGACGAGTGGCTCAGCCGCTATCCCGGCGATGCAGTGGTGATGCCTTATATCGGCAAGGCCGGATGGAATTCGTTGCGCATCAACGGCGCCATTCCGCCCGACGAGCTGACCGAGGCGATCGACGCCTCATACGACGCCGCGGTCAGCAGGCTGCCGAAGCGGGACCGCCCGGTACCGGCATAGCTCCGGAAACTCGTTTGCGTCGCGAGACGCGATCCGATAGGCATTGCTCAATGACCTGGATAGCCCCTGAAGTCGTCCGGAACGAGCCGCCCGAAGTCGCGGGCGAGCGTGCCGCTCTGCAAGGCTGGCTCGATTACCACCGGGCTACTCTGCTCTGGAAGTGTGCAGGCCTGGGTGGCGACAAGCTCGTCGCCCGGCCCGTCGAGTCATCCACCCTGTCTCTGCTCGGCCTGGTCCGGCACATGGCGGAGGTCGAGCGCTGGTGGTTCCGGCGCCGGTTCGCCGGTCAGCCAGGACTGGGTGACCTGTACTGCAGCGACGAGTACCTGGACGGTGATTTCGACCTTACCGACGCCGAACGCGCCGAAACTGACTTCGCGACCTTCCGGTCCGAGTGCGCTGCCGCCGATGAGGCCGTCAGCGGCCGGAAACTGGATGAGACATTCACTTTCGAGCGCAGGACCGGCGGGACCTGCACGATGGACTTGCGCTGGGTCTACCTGCACATGATCGAGGAGTACGCGCGCCATAACGGCCATGCCGATCTGCTGCGTGAGCTGATCGACGGCGTGACCGGCGACTAGCCAGGCTGGCCAGTCCTGTCTAGCCAGCCCCTGACCAGCCGACTCAGCGCAGGCTGTCCAGCCAACTCAGCGCAGGCTGTCCAGCCGGGCCACCGTCTGGTCCAGCTCAGCCACCAGCGAAGCGATAACGCCGGCGACGGGCCTGACCTCGTTCATCCGGCCGACGATCTGCCCGACGGGCATTGGGATCACGTCCGGATTACCTGATCGCATCAGGCGCTGATGCGCCTCGGCGACGAGCAGGTTCTGCAGGGGCATGGGCAGCGGCTCGGGCGCGGCAGGATCCAGCCACGCATCGGTCCAGCTGTTCTTCAGCAGCCGGGCTGGCTTGCCGCTGTAGATTCTCGATCGGACGGTATCGGATGAGGTGGCCGCGAGCAGCGCTTCACGCAAGCCAGGTAGCGGAGACAGCCCGGCGTACTCGGCCGTGATCAGCCAGGCCGAGCCCATCCAGACTCCGGCCGCGCCGAGTGCGAGCGCGGCAGCGATCTGGCGGCCGCTACCGATCCCGCCAGCGGCCAGTACCGGGATGTCAGGCCCGACGGCGTCGACAACCTCAGGCACCAGCACCATGCTGGCGATCTCGCCGGTGTGGCCGCCGGCCTCATAGCCCTGCGCTACCACGATGTCGACGCCCGCAGCAACATGCGACTGAGCGTGCGCCGCCTTCCCGGCTAGGGCCGCGACAAGCATGCCGTGGTGGTGAGCGCTAGCGATGACGTCCGGCGGCGGCGAGCCAAGTGCGTTGGCGATCAGCCGGGCAGGATGCGCAAGAGCGACCTCAACCTGAGCGCGTGCGACCGAGTGCAGCCAGCCAAGTACGCCGTCGCTGGCCTGGGCTTCGGCTGGCAGCGGCGGCACGCCGAGCTTGATTAGCGTCTGGTCGACGAACTCACGGTGGCCCGGCGGGATGAGCTGATTGAGGTCGATCGCCGCGCCCTCGGCCGGGATCTTGGCGGGCATGACGACGTCGATGCCATACGGCCGGCCGTCAGTGCTGGCGTCCATCCAATCCAGGACTTTGTCCATTTCGGCTGCGTCATTGAACCTGACACAGCCGAGCACGCCGAGCCCGCCCGCCCGGCTGATGGCAGCAGCGACATGCTCGGACGGGGTGAACCCGATGATCGGGTGCTCGATGCCGAGCTGGTCGCAAATCGCCGTGCGCATGCCCGCCCTCCTCAACTTCTCAGGCGCGCTGAGTCGCCTCGGCGGCACCGGCGGCCCTGGCCTGCGCAGCCTGCACCGCCTGCGCAGCCGACATCTGGTCCTCGGCGTACCGGCGGGCCCACCGGTAGTCGGCCTTGCCCGCGGGGGTTCTGCTGATCTGCTCGACGAGCCAGACTGACCTCGGCACCTTGTAGCCCGCGATCATGGTCCGCAGGTGCGCCTCCAGCGCTGCCATGTCGATCGCCTGGCCGTCGCGCGGCTGCACTACAGCAGCGACCCGCTGGCCGAGGAGCTCGTCGGGTACGCCGATCACCAGCGCGTCGAAGACGCTGGGGAACGACTTCAGCGCACCCTCGACCTCTTCCGGGTACACCTTCTCACCGCCGGTGTTGACGCAGGTATTTCCGCGGCCGAGCAGCGTGATCGAGCCGTCATCCTCGACCCTGGCGAAGTCGCCTGGCACCGCATACCGGACGCCGTCGACCTCGGCGAACAGCGCGGCGGTCTTGACCGGGTCCTTGTAGTAGCCCAGCGGGACGTGGCCGCCGCGGGCGATCCTGCCGATCCCACCCGGCCCTACCGGCGTGTTGTGCTCATCGATCACGATCGTCGACGGCCCGGCCGTAACCGTCGGGCCCTCAGCCTTCTTGTTGCCCGCCGACACGTATCCCAGGCCGGTGAAGCCGGTCTCCGACGCCCCGATCGCGTCGGTGATGACGACGTTCGGCAACAGCGTGAGGTACTGGTCCTTAACGCTCGGCGAGAAGAGCGCTGCGTTGCTGGATATCGCGAGCAGCGACGAGACGTCGTACTCCTCCTGCTGGTAGGCCTCGATCAGCGGACGGGCCATAGCGTCGCCAGTGATCATGAGCACGTTGGCCCGGTTCCGCTGCACCGCGCGCCAGACGTCGTGCGGGTCGAACTGCGGCACGAACACCACGGTGTCGCCGCCGAACAGGCCCGGCAGCGTGCCCCACTGCGCGCTGCCGTGAATCAGCGGCGCCGTTGTCAGCCGGACCATGCCAGCCGGTCCGGCGGTACCGCGGCGGATCTGTTCCCATTCATCCGGCAGGCGCTCGCCGGTCGTGAAGTCGACGCCGCCACCGAGCGTGCGCCAGACATCTTCGTGTCGCCAGAGCACGCCCTTGGGGTAACCGGTGGTCCCGCCGGTATAGAGCATGTAGATGTCGTCGGCGCTGCGCTCGCCGAAGTCGCGGTCGGCGGAGACGTCGGCAAGCGCGGCGGCGAAGTCCACACCCTTGGCCGGCAGCGGAACGCCGCTCCCGTCCTCGATCGCCAGCACGGCATTCATGTCGGGATAGTCGGGTAGCAGTGCCGCGACCTTGTCACCGAACCGGCGGTCGTGCACGAGGGCGACTAGCTCGGCCTCGGTGAACAGGTAGCGAAGCTCAGCCTCCACGTACCGGTAGTTGATGTTGACCGGTATTGCCCGCAGCTTGTAGCTGGCCAGGATCGACTCGATGAGCTCGATCGAGTTCCGCCCGTAGATGCCGACGTGGTCGCCGCGGCCAACGCCGGCTGCGGCCAGGTAATGCGCGAGCTGATTGCTGCGCGCTTCCAGCTCCCGGTAGCTGACCTGTGCGTCGCCGCAGACTATGGCCAGCCGCTCAGGTACCGCGTCGGCCGCATGCTCGAACAAGTCAGCAATGTTCAGCGCCATGGGTACGAAAGTAGAACGTGTTATCGTTCGGGGCAACCAATCGCCCCAGAAAACGTGCACAGCAAACATCCGCTGCAGCGGTGAAGGAGGCCTTGAGGTGTCGTCGACGCCCGCCGATCCCGAGCAGCCGCATGCGCTGGTCGAGTTGCGCGGCCACGTCCTGATCGTCACGATGAACCGCCCCCAGGCGCGCAACGCGCTCAGCGGATCGATGATGGCGATCATGCAGCAGGCCTGGGACCGGGTGGACAACGACCCGCAGGTGCGGGTGTGCATCCTGACTGGCGCAGGCGGCGCGTTCTGTGCTGGCGCCGACCTGAAGGCCATGACGGCTTCGCACCCCGGTGACTCCTTCTCATCCGGCGTTTTCGACCCGACGGTGATCGAGCCGTTGCTGAAGGGCCGGCGACTGACGAAGCCGCTGATAGCTGCCGTCGAAGGCCCGGCGATCGCCGGCGGCACCGAGATCCTGCAGGCAACCGACATCCGGGTGGCTGGTCGCAGCGCCCGATTCGGCGTCTCCGAGGCACGGTGGGGGCTGTTCCCGCTCGGCGGGTCGGCAGTCCGCCTGGTCCGGCAGATTCCTTACACCGTCGCCGCCGAGTTGCTTCTCACCGGACGGCACATCACCGCCGGCGAAGCGCTCGCCTGCGGGCTGATCGGTCATGTGGTGGAGGACGGCCAGGCTCTCACGAAGGCGGTGGAGATCGCCGAGCTGATCGCGGCCAACGGACCGCTGGCAGTGCAGGCAATCCTGCGGACGATCCGCGAGTCAGAAGGCATGGCCGAGAACGACGCCTTCGCGCTAGAGACCAAGCTCGGCATGGCTGTCTTCGGCAGTGACGACGCCAAGGAAGGTCCGCGCGCATTTACCGAGAAACGCAAACCAGACTTCCGCGGCCGCTAGGCACGCCCAGCGGTTCGGCCGCGGCGCGCCTTAGCCTCTGTGTGCGTCTGCTGTTGCTAGAGCAACAGCAGACACGCACGGATGTCCCGAGCGATGGCCCGACGCGCCCATACCCGGCATTTCGGTGCCCGGTCGACCGGGCGTCTTCCGCGCGCTTTCCCTTGGCGTTATCACCTAGAACGTGTTTCACTTTCTTCCGTGACGACTCCCCTCAGCGCGCCGCTGGAGATCAGCTTCGACTACACCAGGTCGCTCGGGCCGGTGCTCAGCGAGTTCATGACCGGGCTCGCGCAGCGCAAGATTCTCGGCTCGCGCGGGGCCGACGGACGCGTCTACGTGCCGCCAGCCGAGTACGACCCCGTTACCTTCTCGCCGCCGACGGAGCTCCTCCCAGTCGGGCCGGAGGGCACGGTGCTGACCTGGTCGTGGCAGCCGGAGCCGCGCGATGGCCAGCCGCTGGACCACCCGTTCGCCTGGGCGCTGATCAGGCTGGATGGCGCGGATACCGCGATGCTCCACGCGGTCGACGCTAGCGCGCCCGCGGCGATGCAGACCGGAATGCGGGTCCGTCCGCGCTGGGCACCGGAGCGGACCGGCCACATCCGCGACATCGCGTGCTTTGAGCCTGCCGGTAACGAGGCGGACGAGCCGACGGCCGCCGACGCGGGCGCTGCCGTTCCAGAAGAGAATCCGGCTGCCGTGACGATGATCACCACTCCGGTACGGCTGCGTTACCAGCACACCGCTTCGGCGGAGGAGAGCCGCTACCTGCGCGCGCTGAAGGAAGGCAAAGTCATCGGGCAGCGCTGTCCCGCCTGCGGGAAGGTGTACGTGCCGCCGCGTGGCGCCTGCCCGGTCGACGGCGTGCCGACGACCACCGACGTGGAACTGCCCGATACCGGCACCGTGACCACGTTCTGCGTGGTGAACGTCCCGTTCCAGGGCCAGCGGATCCCCTCGCCGTATGTCGCTGCCCAGGTGCTACTGGACGGCGCAGATATTGCGTTCCAGCACCTCATACTCGGCTGCGAGCCGGATGAGGTGCGGATGGGCCTGCGGGTCCGCGCGGTCTGGAAGCCGCCGCAGGAGTGGGGAACGACGTCAGAGAACATCAGCCATTTCGAGCCGACCGGGGAGCCGGACGCGACCTACGAGTCCTACGCCAGTCACCTTTAACAAACCAGCACCGGTCAGAAAGGGGCCACCGCTGTGCGCGATGTTGCAGTGATCGGCTTCGCCGAAGCGCCGAACGTGCGCCACACCGACGGCACGACCAACGGCGTCGAGATGCTGGTGCCGATCTTCCGTCAGGTTTTCGACCAGACGGGCCTGACCAAGAAAGATGTCGGCTTCTGGTGCTCGGGTTCGTCGGACTACCTGGCGGGACGGGCGTTCTCGTTCGTCTCGGCGGTGGATGCGATCGGCGCGTTTCCGCCGGTCATGGAGTCGCACGTGGAGATGGACGCCGCCTTCGCGCTGTATGAGGCCTGGGTCAAGGTCCTCACCGGCGATGCTGACATCGCGCTGGCCTATGGCTTCGGCAAGTCGTCCGCGGGGGACCTGCGCCGCGTTCTGGCGCTCCAGCTTGATCCGTACCTGCTGGCGCCGCTGTGGCCGGACTCGGTCAGCATCGCCGCGCTGCAGGCACGCCTCGGCCTGGACAAGGGCTTGTGGACGGAACGGGCTATGGCCGAGGTCGCGGTCCGCAGCCGGGCCGCGGCGGCGTCAAACCCGGATGCCCAGCTGTCCGGCGCGGTCACCGCGGATGAGCTGCTCGCCGCGCCATTCGTTGCCGACCCGCTGCGCGCCCACGACTGCGCGCCGGTCACCGATGGTGCCGCCGTGGTGATCATTGCGGCCGGCGACCGCGCGCGCGAGCTGTGCGAGCGGCCAGCCTGGATCACCGGCTTCGAGCATCGGATCGACTCTGGTCAGCTTGGCGCCAGGGACCTGACCAGCTCGGCTTCCGCGGCTTCGGCTGGAGCGGCGGCGGGCGTCTCCGGCGTCGAGGTGGCCGAATTGCACGCGCCGTTCACGCATCAGGAGCTGATCCTGACCGGCGCGCTCGAGCTGCCGGATCGGACCCGGATCAGCCCGTCCGGCGGGGCGCTCGCCGGGAACGCCATGTTCGCCGCTGGACTGGCCCGCATCGGGCACGCCGCCCGGCAGATCATCTCCGGTTCGGCCGGTCGAGCGCTCGGGCACGCGACCAGCGGCCCGGCCCTGCAGCAGAATCTCGTGTGCGTGATGGAGGCGCGATGACTGAGCCCAGTTCAGCCAAGCACGGTTCAGCTAAGCACCGGGCGGCTGTACTTGGCACCGGCCAGACGCACCATCGCAGCAAGCGGCCGGATGTGTCCATCGCCGGCCTGTGCCGGGAGGCGGTTGATCGCGCCCTCGCCGACGCCGGGCTTGAGCTCGCCGACATCGACGCGATCGTGGTCGGCAAGGCCCCGGACTTGTTCGAGGGCGTGATGATGCCCGAGCTGTACCTCGCCGACGCGCTCGGAGCGAGCGGAAAGCCGCTGCTTCGCGTGCACACGGCGGGGTCGGTCGGCGGCGCCACCGGCGTCGTGGCAGCCAGCCTGGTGCAGGCCGGGCTGCACCGCCGCGTGCTGGCCGTGGCGTTCGAGAAGCAGTCCGAGTCCAACGCCATGTGGGCGCTGTCGATTATGCCGCCGTTCTCGATGCCGCTGCTGGCCGGCGCGGGCGGGTATTTCGCCCCGCACGTGCGGTCCTACATCCGGCGCAGCGGGGCTCCTACCCACGTTGGCGCCCTGGTCGCGGTCAAGGACCGGCGCAACGGGGCCCGCAACCCGTACGCGCACCTGCGCCAGCCGGACATCACGCTGGAGTCAGTCCAGGCCTCTCCGATGCTCTGGGACCCGGTCCGCTACGACGAGACGTGCCCGTCCTCTGACGGCGCTTGTGCGATTGTGATCGGCGACCAGGCCGCGGCGGAGGCGGTGGCCCACCCGGTTGCCTGGATCCGGGCGACCTCGATGCGGACCGAGCCGACCATGTTCTCCGGCAAGGACAACGTGAACCCGCGGGCCGGCGCGGATGCGGCTGCTGCCTTGTGGGCGGCAGCCGGGATCTCGCGTCCCGTCGACGAGATTGACGTGGCCGAGATCTACGTGCCGTTCTCCTGGTTCGAGCCCATGTGGCTAGAGAACCTCGGCTTCGCGGCCGCGGGGGAAGGCTGGAAGCTGACCGAGGCCGGGGAGACCGAGATCGGCGGCATCATCCCGATCAACCCCTCTGGCGGAGTGCTCTGCTCCAATCCGATCGGGGCCTCCGGGCTATTGCGGTTCGCCGAGTCAGCGATGCAGGTCATGGGCAAGGCTGGCGAGCATCAGGTCGCCGGGGCCCGCACCGCGCTCGGACACGCCTACGGAGGCGGCTCTCAGTACTTCTCTATGTGGGTCGTCGCCGACACGCCGGACTAGCAGGCACGATGCGACGTCCCCCGGCTGATCCGGCTCTGCCGTGCCAGAAATGCAGAGTTCGTGCGGACTTGGGCGACGCGCAGGTATCATCACGGCACGATGGGTGAGCAACGAGGATTCTTTTGCCATGCCTTTGTTGCCGCCGCTACGGGGCCTGTCCTGAGTGCTTGCGAACCTCCTGACGCGTCCCGTGTGACCAGCGGGGATATCCGGACGGAGACTAGGTGAACCAGGACGACGGCAGCGGCGCTGGCGAGCCTGCCGACGGCCCGCTGGACGTCGAGACCACGCCCCGGCCGGACTGGAGCTCAGCCCTCACGGTGCCCGCGCAGGCCGCCCCCGATGCAGCGAGCGGGGCTGCGCCCGCGGCCATGGACTCGGCGCTGACGGCTTCCGCCCCCGCCGTCCAGGATTCGGCGCTGCCGGCTTCCGCGCCTGCCGTCCGGGACTCGGTACCGACGGCTTCCGCCCCTGCCGTCCCTGACGCCGCGCCCAGGGCTAAGCCTGCCGCCCCCGCTGGTCGGCCGAAGCCCCGGACCCTGCCGCGGTGGGCCGTGGGCACGATCGTGTTCGCGGCATTCATCGCCGGTGGCATCGCGGCGACCTGGCCCCGCGCCACCTACCTGACCGGGAAGCTGCCGCTGGACCCGGACCAGATGCAGTACGTCTGGAACTTCTGGTGGGTCGCCCGGCAGGTTACCCACCTGGGCAATCCCTTCTTCACCAACCACCTGGCGGCGCCGGTCGGAGTCCAGCTCGGCTACGACACGCTGTCACCGCTGCTTGGCGTCGTGATGACGCCGGTCACCTTGTTGTTCGGGCCGTCGGCGAGCTACAACCTCATCGCGATTCTCGCCCCCGGCCTGGCCGCCTATGCGTTGTACCGGGCTGCTCGGCTCTGGTTGCCGAGTCGGATTGGCGCCATCGCCGCCGGGGCGTTCTACGGCTACTCCTCGATGCTGACCTCCCAGGTCTGGTTGCACCTGCACACCGCCATGGGCTGCGTCTTCCTGCCGCTGACGCTGGAGGCAGCGGTGCGGCTGCGGCGTCGTCCCGGCACTGTCAGCGGCATCGTGCTTGGCCTGGTGGTCGGTGGCGCGATCCTGGTCGACCAGGAGATGGCGCTGCTGGCCATCATCATTGCGGTGCTGGCGCTGCTGCCGTGGTTGCTGGGCAACCTGAACCGCCGTGCCTTCTGGGCGGCCGGGGTGGCCGCAGTGTGCGCGGTCGTAGTCTCCAGCCCGCAGCTTCTCGCCATCAAGCAGGCTGGCGGCAAGGGAGGCCCGGCCACCGTGCTGGCGGGCAGCTACATCCGCTATTCCGCGAGGCTCCCGGATCTGTTCGCCCCGTCCCCGCACCTTGCCAGCTATGGGCTGACCGCGCTGTCCTCCATCTACGGCGCGCGCATGTCCGCGGAGAAGTACGCGTCCCATGCCCATGAGGAAGCCGCCACCTTCGGCATCGTGCTGACGATCGCCGCGCTGGGCGGCCTCATCGCCGCGTGGCGTCGGCGAGGCACCAGGAAGCTTGGCCTGCTCTGGCTGGGCACTGCCATCCTGTCACTCGGGCCGAGCCTTTACCTGGCGGGGAAGGACTTCGTGCCCCTCGCCACCAGGTGGCACGGCGTCCGCGTGTCCCTGCTGATGCCCTATACCTGGTTCGTCCGGATCCCGGTGCTGTCGTCCTTCCGTGAGGCCGACCGGCTGGCGCTTCTCGGGCTCGTGGCCGCGGCGCTGCTGGCCGGCGCGGCAGTGGACTGGCTGTGGGGCAACCGGCGCCCGCTGATAATCGTTGTGGCGGTGCTGGCGGCCCTTGAGGCGGGCTGGAGCGGGATCTATAAGGACCGGACGGTGCCGACCGCGCTTCCTGCCCTGGATCGTCCGATTGCGGCTGACCACTCGGATTCGGTCGTCGTCGACGTTCCGTTCGTGATTAGCGGACCGGCAAAATACGGTGCTACCGCGCTCCCGCCGTACGCGCTGAACCTCGCGACCGCTGACGGCCATCCGCGCGCCGTGTCGTACACCGCCGGGGTGCCGAAGCGCACGGTCGCTGCGATCAAGGCACATGCGTTCTACGCCGCGCTCGTCGACGCGCAGGAGGGCCGCGCAGTGACGCCTGCGCAGCTCGCCGCGGCGCGGCAGGACCTGCGGAAGCTGGATGTCGGGTGGGTCCTCATCTGGCTGCCGAACTGGGTGCCTAGCTTCCCGGAGCAACGGATCGGGCCGGACCGGCCGGACGCTCAGGACCGGCACGTCATGCGCTACCTGGCTGCCACCGGTTTCACGTTCGACTACCGGGCAGACAACGTGCTCGTCTACCGGCCAGCGTAGGCGACCGGTAGCCGCTTGACTCCGTTCAGCCAGCCCGAGCGCAGCCGCTGCGGGTCGCCCGCCTTGCTGATGTCCGGCATTGCGTCGGCGATCGCGTTGAACATCAGGTCGATCTCCAGCCTGGCCAGGTTCGCACCCAGGCAGTAGTGCGCACCGGTACCGCCGAATCCGACATGCGGGTTCGGGTTGCGCATCACGTCGAACTGCTCGGGTGAGTCAAAGACCTCTTCGTCGAAGTTGGCCGACCGGTAGAACATGCCGACTCGCTGGCCAGCCTTGATCTGCTGGCCCCCGAGTTCCACGTCTCTGGTCGCGGTCCGCTGGAACACTGTCACGGGCGTGGCCCAGCGGACAATCTCATCCACGGCCGTGCGCGGCCGCTCGGCCTTGAACAGCTCCCACTGCGAAGGATTGTCCAGGAAGGCCAGCATGCCGTGCGAGATCGCGTTCCGCGTGGTCTCGTTCCCGGCCACCGCCAGCAGGATGACGAAGAAGCCGAACTCGTCCGAGGTCAGGTCCTCACCGTCCACCTGCGCGTTCACGAGCTTGGTGACGATGTCGTCACGCGGGCAGGCGCGACGGTCCTCGGCCATGAGCATGCTGTAGCCGAGCACTTCGGCCGCGGCGGTCTCGCCATCACCGTGATAGTCCGGGTCGTCATACCCGACCATGTCGTTGGACCAGCTGAACAGCTTATGCCGGTCGTCCTGCGGCACCCCGATCAGCTCGGCGATGGCCTGCAGCGGCAGTTCGCATGCGACGTCGGTGACAAAGTCGCCGGAACCCTGCTCGAGCGCGGCAGCGACGATCTTCGCGGCACGTTCGGCCAGCACCTCACGTAGGTCGTTGATCG